>OQVS01002699.1_pt1 | contig 11075 bp, 8 predicted proteins | sample 1691601 | NCBI WGS metagenome assembly OQVS01 (sample SAMN03418268, study PRJEB22391) | human gut metagenome | biome: human-gut; feature: organic feature; material: feces | host: Homo sapiens | place: Tanzania | collected 2013-01 | reverse complement strand
CGCTTTCGCAAAGCGCGCCCCTTTCTTGTTACTTCTTTCGGGGACGAAAGAAATAAACATAGAGCTTGAAGGCTGACCTTAGGAATTAGAAAAAATAAAACTGCGGTAGAACGCCTTTTGTATAAATATAGCTAAAAATTCTTCCTGCGTAGCCAGTTTCTGTCCACCATCTGTGCTATACTTATATATGTTAAGAAGAAAGAGAGAAAATAAAATTGCGGCTGACAGAAAGGCGGATGTTTTATGGCAGATAAAGAAGCAATGCTTACCAAAGAGCAGAAAGCAGACAATAAACTTTTGAACGAAGCGATTATGTACGCAACACGCATGCATAAAAAAACTGTACGCAAGGGGACTGATATGCCTTATATCGTACATCCGCTGGAGGTTATGCACATCCTGGAGCTGATGCACGCAGACAAGCAACTGATGGCTGCCGGCGTACTGCATGACACGGTGGAGGACACCAAGGCGACTATCGAGGATATCGAAAAGCGCTTCGGCAAGGACGTTGCCGAGCTGGTGGCCGCACATACGGAAAAGGATAAAAGCAAGCCCTGGAAGGAACGCAAGACGGAGGCTTTAGACCACCTTTACGATGCACCGGAGCGCGTGAAGATGCTGGTGCTGGCCGACAAGCTGGCGAATATCCGCGCTATCGTCCGCGATTACGATGAGCAGGGTGACAAGCTGTGGGAGCGCTTCAACAAAGGAAAGAAGGAACAGCGCTGGTACTACAACAAGAGCGTCAATGCGTTGGTAGCCCTTGCCAATAACGAAAATGCGACAGAGCTTTATCAGGAGTTCCAAAGCCTTGTTAATAATGTATTTAATGAAGATATCGGCGCGATGCTTTATAAAAGGGCCGTTTTTCACAAGAATATGAGCAACAGCAGCAAATTCCTCGCTAAGTTGGATGCGGCGGTTGAGGCGGGTTATCCCAAAGCAATTTATGAGCTGGGCAATATTTATCAGCACGGTACCTTTGGCTTTGAAAAGTGCGCTGACACTGCCTTTAAGCTGTACCTGCGGGCTGCAGACGGCGGTCTGGCGGAGGCTAAGCACAAGATAGGCATGGCGTATGCCTTGGGCGAGGGCGCCGAAGAGGATCTCGACAAGGCCCTTGATTACCTGATGCCGCTTGAATATGAAACATATCCCGATGCATCCTATATTGTGGGCAAGGCCCTGCTGGAGGGAAGCTGTGTAGAGCAGGATATTGATAAGGGCATCCGCTGCCTGCGCAAGAGTGCCAAGCAGGAGTATGCTCCGGCGTGCTACCTTCTGGCAGAATGCTATCTGAAGGGAAAAACAGTGAAGAAGAATCCCAAGAAAGCGTTCCATCTGCTGAAAAAGGCTTGCTGGCATAGCTATAAGCCGGCCTATTACAGATATGCCATGTGCCTGCTTGACGGCATCGGCTGCGAGCGTAACGAGGAAAGAGGCCTGATGTACCTGGATGATGCGGTGAATGCCGGAAATACAGATGCTTTGAATACCTTCGGTAAAATTTACCTTTACGGCTTATACAATGTAGATGAGGATGACGAAAAGGCGTATAACTGCTTTAGCCAAAATGCCGCCAAGGGTGATGGCGTGGCCTGCGGTTACCTAGGCTTTATGTACAAGATGGGCTATTATGTAAAGGCGGATATGGCCAAGGCTGTGGAATATTATAAAAAGGGCGCAGAGGCTGATAACAGCAAATGCAAGCTCAATTTGGGAATCTGCCTGTTCAACGGCAAAGGAATTAAGCGCGACACCAAGCTGGCCTTAAAGTATTTGGAGCAAGCGGCCTATAGAGGCGAGATTAAGGCGATGGAAATACTGGCAGAGGTGTACAGCGGCGGCACGCGAGTAGCAAAGAACGATGAATTGAGCTTTTACTGGTACCTGCATGGCGCTCAGGCAGGTTCTACAGTCGCACTGTATAACCTGGGCAAATGCTACGAAGAGGGCAGAGGCACCAAGGCCAGCAAAAGAAAAGCCTTTGACTGCTTTATGAAGGCAGCGGAGCGGGGTGATGCCAAGGCGATGAACGATTTGGGTATTTATTATGCGCAGGGTGATTATGTTGCCAAGGACGCGCGCAAAGCCTTCGAATGGTTCCGTGACGCAACTAAGGCAGATAATTTTGCCCCTGCCTTCTATAACCTTGCCAACTGCTATCGCAAGGGCTTCGGTATTGATGCTAATAAGGAGAAGGCGGAAGCACTGGAAAAGCGGGGTGCGGAACTGGAAGCAGAGTGTAAGGAAGAAATTGTGAAGGTTAAGGCCAAGTAGAAGGATTCAGTTTGCTTTAATAATGCGACTATAATAAACAAGAAAGGGGTGATTGTATGATAGAAAAATATGAGAAAGAAATACCTTTAGGCATAGTAGCCTGCACTCCCGGCAGAATGGCGTTGGTAAAACTTGAAGCAGGAGTATATGCGAGAGTTTACGTTAGAGAAAATAAAGTTGTGCCAAACCAAGAACCATACAATCTTGCTTTTCACGGTATTGACTACATGAAGAAAACAATATTATCTTTTCCGAAGAAGAAAAGAAAAAAATAATGGATTTGGTGAACGCTAACAAAGATACTATTTACGCAGATTGCAGAGAGCAGGCTGCTTACGAAGAAGACGAAGACTATGAGGAGTAAAACACTAAAACCGAGCACTCACTAACGTGGGTGCTTTTTATTTTCCGACATGCGAAGGTATACCGTTTTTTCTATGTTCAAAATCAGGAATAAAATCCTAATTTTATATAAAAAATGCTAAAGCTTGGATTCCATTCCAAACTTTTAGGGAAAATAGAGAAAACTTGGAATGCGTTCCAAGTTTTCTTGCGTTTATAACAGGTTTGCTTTACAATATAAGTAAGAGGTGATAACTATGCAGCTTATTCCAAGAAAAGAATATCTTGACTGGTTATGTCGCTGGCAGGATAAACAAATCATAAAAGTAGTATCCGGTGTACGCCGTTGCGGAAAATCAACCCTGTTCACGCTGTTTAAACAGAACTTGCTTAAGCAGGGGGTAGGCGAAAAACAAATTATCAGCATCAACTTTGAAGCAATGGAATTTGAAGCCTTACGGGATTATCATGCTTTGTATCAATATATAAATGACCGCCTGCAGCAGGACTGCAAAAACTATATTTTTTTAGATGAGGTACAGCATTGTGCGGAATATCAAAAAGCTGTCGACAGCCTGTTCATTAAAGATAATTGCGATATATATCTTACAGGTTCCAACGCTTATTTTATGTCCGGAGAGCTGGCAACCGTTCTTTCCGGCAGATACGTTGAACTAAAGATGCTGCCGCTGTCATTTAAAGAATTTGTATCTTCTTTTGCTCCGGAAAATGTTGACATAAGCATACAGGAAAAGTTTAATTTATACCTGAATTATGGTTCCTTTCCTTTTCTGGCACGTTACAATAGCTTTGACAGTGATGCTTATAATTATCTGCGTGATGTATATAATACAATTATTCTCAATGATATAGTAAAACGTCTGAAGATTACTGATGTGAACGCATTAGATAAGGTAACAAAATTTATCGCTGATAATATCGGTAATATTGTTTCTATAAACAAAATTGCGAATACCTTAAAATCCGGTGGCAAGAGTATAGACAACAAGACTGTTGAGAAGTATTTGCAGGGGTTGGTAGATGCTTTGTTTTTATATAAAGCTCCGCGCTTTAACATCAAAGGAAAGCAATTGCTTACCAATCTGCCTAAATATTATATTGTTGATATTGGTATGCGCAATATCCTGATACGTAATAAAGAAAGCGATATAGGTCATATCATAGAAAATCTTGCCTATCTGGAGCTGATGCGACGCGGTTATGATGTATACGTGGGGGATATTGATAAAGGTGAGGTTGACTTTGTAGCCATTAAAAACAACCAGACAGAATATTACCAGATATCCGCCACTACGTTAAACCCTGATACATTAGCAAGAGAGTTGGCACCGCTACAAAGCGTACAGGATAATTATCCAAAATATCTTTTGACACTTGACGAGCTTTTTGGCGAAGCTAATTATAATGGAATACAAAAGAAAAACCTGATAAAATGGTTGCTTGAATGAGAGATATAAAAAGCTTGCCTCCAAGCTGACCGCATAAAAACTTCTTCCATAATATTATAAATTTCACCCGTTCTTCACAGCAGCTTGTGCCTTGCACTTCGCTGCTGTTTTTTTATGCGCCCCGATATGCTATAATATATAGTGTATAATTAGCTTTACTGCAATGAGCGTTACAGCCTGCGCGGGATAAATTCCGCTCCGGCCTACAGCGCTTATTCGCAAGCAATAAGGAGTGATAAGCATGGAGATAAAATCTGTCGCACTTTTGGGAGCAGGAGCCGTAGGCTCTTATATAATCTGGGGACTGAGCAAGCTCCCCGATATCAGATTCGGCATTATCGCCGAAGGCAGCCGTGCTGCGCGTTTGCGTGACGAGGGCTGCAGCATCAACAACGTTACCTACCATCCGCAGGTGTGGAGCCCGCAGGAAGCCAAGGGCGTAGATCTGTTGATTGTCGCTTTGAAATACGGCGCTCTGCCCGGCGCACTGGCAAGCATCCGCGAGGCAGTTGGCCCTAATACCACTGTTATGAGCCTGATGAACGGCGTGGACAGTGAGGAAATTATTGCCAGCGCTATCGACAGCAAGCAGATTCTGCCTGCACTGATCAAGATTGCGTCGCGTCACGAGGGCAACGGCGTTCGCTTCAACCCGGAAAAAACCATTGGTATTGTTTTCGGCGAAGCGCAGGCACCGTTTGAAAGTGAGCGTGTGCTGGCGATTGAAGCGCTTATGCGCAGCGCCGATATCCATATCCGCCATACGGATTGCATTAATGAAGAAATCTGGTGCAAGTTCCGCCTGAACGTCTGCAACAATCTGCCGCAGGCTGTTATTGGTGCAGGTCTTGGCTGCTACCGGGACAGTGAACATATGCGTGCGATTAAGGAAGGATTGCGCCGTGAGCTGGAGGCCATCGCCGCCGCCAAGGGCATTGATATGAGCAAATGTCCCGCAAGCTCCGGCCGTGGCAGCGCCGTTCCGCCATCTGTGCGCTATTCCACGCTGCAGGATCTGGACGCAGGCAGACACACTGAGATTGATATGTTCTCCGGTGCTCTGATGGCGATGGGCAAGGAGCTGGGGATTCCCACCCCCTACAACGAATATACCTATCATATTATCAAAGCGTTGGAGGAAAAGAACGACGGTCTGTTCGATTACTCCGGCCAGAATAAAGAAACTACCTTCTCAAGCTAAGTGCACATAAAAGGAGGCTTTTGCAGATGAAGAATTTGCTGACGATTGCCGGCAGTGATTCCAGCGGCGGCGCAGGAATCCAGGCCGATTTAAAGACCTTTGCCGCTCATGGCACCTTCGGTATGAGCGTCATTACCGCCGTTACGGCACAAAACACCTGTGGTGTTACCGCAGTACAGAATATTGACTGTGATATCGTCGAAGCGCAGATTGCTGCCGTTTTTGATGATATCCGTGTGGACGCAGTGAAAATAGGTATGGTATCGCAGCCGGAGATTATCCGCACGATTGCCGCCTGCCTGCGTCGTTATCAGCCACGCATTATCGTGGTGGACCCGGTGATGATTTCCAAAAGCGGTTATCCGCTGCTGGCACCGGAGGCCTGCGAAACGCTGATTAAGGAGCTGCTGCCGTTGGCTACGCTGGTTACGCCCAACCTGCCGGAAGCAGAGGCGATTACCGGTATGCAGGTTACGGAAAAGGCGCAGATGCGCGCCGTAGCGGAAAAAATTATTGCTCTGGGTGCGAAGGCTGTGCTCGTAAAGGGCGGTCATTTGAGCGATACGGCGGATGATTTGCTCTTTGACGGCCACGAGGAAACATGGTTCCCCGGCAAGCGCATCCCTACGAAGAATACGCATGGCACAGGCTGCACGCTTTCGAGCAGTCTGGCGGCAAATCTGGCCAAGGGGCTGGAGCTGCCCGAGGCAGTACGCACCTCCAAGGCCTACGTTACCGAAGCCATCGAGCATGGCATCGAACTGGGCAGCGGCTGCGGACCGACGCATCATTTTGTTGATTTATACAGAAAGGCTGGTATCTTAGACTAATGGATTTAAAAAATACTTTTGGCGAGCTGGTTGACAAGCTGCGTAAGGCAAGACCTGTCATCCACGAAATTACTAATTATGTGACGGCAGAAAGCTGCGCAGATGCTGCGCTGGCAGCAGGTGCTTCTCCTGTGATGGCCGATGAGCCGGAGGAGGTTATTGAAATTATCGCCGGTGCCGACGCACTGGTGCTGAATCTCGGTACGCTGAGCTTCAATAAGCAGATTGCTATGGAGCGTGCGGCTCAGGCTGCCAAAACAAAAGGCATCCCCGTTGTGCTGGACCCGGTGGGCGTGATGGCTTCCACTGTACGCTTGAACTTCGCGCTGAAGCTGCTGAACGCAGGCTATATTGACATCGTGCGCGGCAACCACAGCGAATGCCAGGCGCTGCTACTGGGTGCAACCGGCGGCCGCGGCGTGGACAACATGGAGCAGGGTACCGAAGAAGGCGAAGCACTGCGCACCGCCAAGGATGCTGCTGCCAAATTCGGCTGCGTGTTTGCTGTCACCGGCCCGATTGACAACATCAGCAACGGCAAGCAGGCTGTTGTGCTGAACAATGGTCACCCGCTGCTGCAGGATATCACCGGCAGCGGCTGCATGACTACTACCTTAGTTGCCTGCTGCGCCGCTATTACCAAGGATATGCTCGTTGCGGCAGCATTAGGCGTGGTAATCATGGGCCAGAGCGCCGAGCTGGCAGCTAACTTCCTCGAGAAGAAGGACGGCCCAGGCATGTTCAAGGTGCGCCTGATTGACGCCATTTACCATGTAACTACGAAGTGGAATCTGGTTAACCTGAAACCGGAGGAAAAGGTGTCCTGATGAAAGCACAGCCTGATTACAGTATTTATCTGGTTACGGACGATGGCTGCCTGCAGGGCAGGGCGCTGCTCGACTGCGTGCGTGAGGCGCTCGAGGGCGGCGTGACGCTGGTGCAGTACCGCGCCAAGACAGCATCCAGCGAGGAGATGTACGCGGAAGCACTGCAGCTGAAAGCACTGTGCGACAGCTTTAACGTGCCGCTGATTATCAACGACCGTCTGGATATCGCCATGGCGGTGGGGACAGCAGGCGTACATTTGGGGCAGGACGACCTTCCCTGCGCTGCGGCACGCAAAATTTTGGGAGAGGATTATCTCATCGGCGTTTCGGCGCACAATCCGGCGGAGGCTAAAGCGGCACTGCAAAGCGGTGCGGATTACCTTGGCTGCGGCGCTGTCTTCGGCACTGCTACCAAGGCGGACGTCAAAAAGCTGGGTACTGATGGTTTAGCGGCAATCTGCCGGGAGAAGGGACTGCCTGTTGTCGGCATTGGCGGCGTAACTGCGGACAATTACCGCGAGGTGCGCGCGGCAGGCGCTGACGGCGCAGCCATAGTCAGCGGCATTCTAGCTCAGCCTGACATCCGCGCTACGGTCAAAGCGATTGCCAAGGTAAGCCAAGAGTTTGCCAAATAATAAGCGTTATCACAAACATCCTTTTCAATAAAATTATGGTCATCTTTCATGGTGGCCATTTTTGCATTAAGGCCGATTTTCCGAATTATTTTTAGCTAAAACTGAAAAATGTTCACTAATATGCCTATATTTATCGCTATCCATATTGGATAAAACGCCGAAGTGTGTTAAAATAGATACATAAATAGCAAGTATTCACCTCGAAAAAATTACATTGGAGGCCGTGTATATGAGTAACATTAGAAGACTTTTTGTAGAAAAGAAGGATGCCTTTGCTGTCGAAGCACATGGCTTGCTGGCAGACCTGCGCAACAACCTTGGTATGAGCAATCTTACCGGTATGCGTATTGTCAACCGCTATGACGTGATGGGCCTGAGTGATGAGGAATTCGCTATGGCTAAACAGCTGGTGCTGTCCGAGCCGCCTGTCGACAATGTCGTAGAAGAAGAGCTGCCGCTGGCTGCAGGCGAGGCTGCCTTTGCCGTAGAGCTGCTGCCCGGTCAATATGACCAGCGCGAGGATTTTGCCGAACAATGTATCCAGCTGATTACCCAGAAGGAGCGCCCGATGGTTGCTGCCGCTAAGGTATATGTGCTGGAAGGCGAGCTGACTGCGGAAGAAGTTGAAAAAATCAAGGCTTACTGCATCAACCCGATTGAAGCGCGTGAGGCTGAGCAGGCTAAGCCTGAAACCCTCATCAGCACCTGCGAGGAGCCGGAAAAGGTTAAATCCGTTACCGGTTTCCTGACCATGTCTGAGGAAGAAGCAGAAGCACTGCGCCAATCCATGGGCCTGGCTATGAGTCTGGACGATCTGCTGTGGTGCCAGAAATACTTCAATGAAGAGCACCGCGAGCCGACTATTACCGAAATCCGTGTGCTGGATACCTACTGGTCCGACCACTGCCGTCATACCACCTTCATGACTCAGATTGAAGATGTAGATATCGTTCCCGGCACCTTTACCCAGCCTGTACAAGAGGCTTATGACAAATACATGGCTGCCCGTGACGAAGTTTACGGTGAAGACACCGAGCGTCCGGTAACCCTGATGGACATTGCCGTAATCGGCATGAAGAAGCTGCGCAAGGAAGGCAAGCTGGCTGACCTTGACCAGTCCGAAGAAATCAATGCCTGCTCTATCGTTGTGCCTATCGAAATCGACGGCAAAACCGAAGAGTGGCTGGTAATGTTCAAAAACGAAACCCATAACCATCCGACCGAAATCGAACCGTTCGGCGGCGCTGCAACCTGCCTCGGCGGTGCAATCCGTGATCCGCTGTCCGGCCGTTCCTATGTATATCAGGCAATGCGTGTAACCGGCAGTGCCGACCCGCGCACCCCGATCAGCGAAACCCTGCCCGGCAAGCTGCCTCAGCGCAAGATTACCATCGGCGCAGCTGCAGGCTACAGCTCCTACGGCAACCAAATCGGTCTGGCAACCGGCCATGTACAGGAATACTATCATGATAAATTTGTTGCGAAGCGTATGGAAATCGGCGGCGTAATCGGCGCTGCTCCCCGTAGCGCAGTTCGCCGTGAGCGTCCCGCTGCCGGCGATATCGTAGTGCTGCTGGGCGGCAAAACCGGCCGTGACGGCTGCGGCGGTGCAACCGGTTCCTCCAAGGAGCACACCGTTGACTCCCTCATGAGCTGCGGCGCAGAGGTACAGAAGGGCAATCCTCCGACCGAACGCAAAATCCAACGTTTGTTCCGCAACCCTGCCGTAACCGCAATGATCAAACGCTGCAACGACTTCGGTGCAGGCGGTGTATCCGTTGCTATCGGCGAGCTGACCGACGGTCTTGTTATTGACCTCGACAAGGTTCCCAAGAAATACGAAGGCCTGGACGGCACCGAGCTGGCTATCTCCGAATCTCAGGAGCGTATGGCTGTTGTTATCGCTGCCGCTGACCGCGATGCCTTCATCAAATATGCTGACGAAGAAAACCTGGAAGCAACTGTTGTTGCCGACGTTACCGAAGAACCGCGCCTGGTTATGTTCTGGCGTGGCGATAAAATTGTTGACCTGTCCCGCGCTTTCCTCGATACCAACGGCGTTGCACAGCACACCAATATCGTAGTAAGCGAAGAAAAAGAGGACAACGTATTCGAGCAGGTTCCTGCCGAAGTAACCTCTGCTGCTGACATGGAGGCTGCATGGCTGGCTAACCTCGGCCGTCTGAATGTCTGCAGCGAAAAGGGCCTGTCCGAGCGCTTTGACAGCACCATCGGCCGTGGCACCGTAATGATGCCGTTCGGCGGCAAAACCCAGCTCACCCCGAGCGAGGGCATGGTAGGCCGTATCCCTGTACTGCACGGCAACACCACCGCAGCCAGCGTAATGGCCTGCGGTTACAACCCGAACGTTGCCTGCTGGAGCCCGTTCCATGGCGCTATGTACGCTGTAACCGAATCTGTAGTTCGTGCCGTAGCTCTGGGTGCTGACCCCGCTAAGCTGCGCCTGACTCTGCAGGAGTACTTCCCGAAACTGCATGACGCCAATAGCTGGGGCCAGCCGTTCAGCGCACTGCTGGGCGCTTTCACCGCACTTGATGCTCTGGACCTGCCGGCAATCGGCGGCAAGGACAGCATGAGCGGTACATTCATGGATAAAACCGTTCCGCCGACACTCGTTTCCTTCGCCGTAGGCGTAATCGACGGCAACAAGGCTGTATCTGCCGACTTCAAGGCAGCAGGTGACAAGGTAATCTTCCTGTCCTGCCCGCGCAACAGTGCCGAAGTACTGGACTTTGCAGCCCTGAAGGAAAACCTGACCGCTGTACACAAGGCTATGGAAGCAGGCAAGATTGCTGCTGCTGCCGCTGTTAAAGAGGGTGGCGTAGCTGCACTGGTAACCACCATGAGCCTGGGCAACGAGCTTGGCTTTGAATTCATCAAACCGTTCCACGATACCGACAGCCTCTTCACTCTGCAGCCCGGTGGCATGGTCCTCGAGCTGACAGCCGGCGTAGAACCGGAAGAGCTGTTCGAAGGCCTGGATTACATGCTGCTCGGCCACACCACTGCCGAAGCAGGCATCACCATCAACGACACCAAGATTGACGCTGCGAAAGCCTTTGCCGCATACCGCGAGCCGCTGCTGGGCATCTTCCCGGACGGCACTCCGAAGGCAGAGGAGCCTGCTGACATCGCAATGCCGCTGTACAAGAGCGAGCTGACGCTCACCGCTCCGGTGAATATCGCCAAACCGCGCGTATTCATCCCCGTATTCCCCGGCAACAACTGCGAATACGACAGCGCCCGTGCTTTTGAAGCTGCAGGTGCCGAAGCAAACACCTTCATCGTGCGCAACCTTACCGCTGCTGCTATCGAAGAATCCGTAGAAGCAATGGTTAAATATATCAACAACTCCCAGATCGTTATGATCCCCGGTGGCTTCAGCGCCGGTGACGAGCCTGACGGCAGCGGCAAGTTCATCGCTACCATGTTCCGCAACCCGCGCATCAAGGAAGCAATCAGCGACC
>OQVS01002698.1_pt1 | contig 11078 bp, 8 predicted proteins | sample 1691601 | NCBI WGS metagenome assembly OQVS01 (sample SAMN03418268, study PRJEB22391) | human gut metagenome | biome: human-gut; feature: organic feature; material: feces | host: Homo sapiens | place: Tanzania | collected 2013-01 | reverse complement strand
GCACGATAATGTCGGATTGTGAAGTAATAGAGAAGAGTACCTCTCATTTTATCCCGGGACTGTTCGGCTCTCTTATTTCCACCGTAATAATAAGCGTAGGACTTTTTGTATTCGATTGGAGAATGGCTCTTGCTTCGTTGTGGGTTGTTCCCGTTTCGTTGATTATCGTTCTTCTTAGTTATAAAGTACAGGATAAGGCACTTATTAGATTTATGGGATCAAAAATGTCGTGTGCGGACGGAATGCAAGAGTATATCGAAACGATACGTGACCTAAAAGCAAACAACGCAGAGGAAAACTACTTTTTGGGACTGAAAAACAAGATTAAAGGTGTTGAAAAGAGTAATATAAAAGCGGAACTCACTACTTCATTGTTCGTAACGAGCGCCGGAATGGTATTAAAACTTGGGATTGCCTCGGTAGTTTTAGTAGGCTCGGCTTTACTTGTGAACGGATCGCTTGGCGTTTTGACGTTCTTTATGTTTTTGCTTGTAGCCTCCCGTCTTTACGATCCGATGCAGACGGCTCTATTGAATCTTGCTGGAATCATTGCAGTGCGTACAAACGTTGCTCGAATGAATGAAATTCTAGAATATCCTGTTCAAACAGGAAGCGACACGCTTACAAATGACGGATACGATATAGTGTTTGACCATGTCGGCTTTGCATATAATGACGGCGAAGTTGTACTAAAAGACGTTTCATTTACGGCAAAGCAAGGCGAAGTTACTGCACTGGTAGGACCTTCGGGCGGTGGAAAAACAACCGTTTCGAGGCTTGTGGCAAGATTTTGGGATGTTCCGAACGGGAAAATCACTGTCGGGGGAATGAATGTTGCAGAAATAGAACCTGAAAAATTGATGAGCCTTTATTCTATAGTTTTTCAGGACGTAACGCTGTTTGATAATACTATTATGGAAAATATTCGTCTTGGGAAAAAGGGTGCGACGGACGAAGAAGTGCTTAATGCGGCACGACTTGCCAACGTTGACGAGTTTGCCGAAAAACTTCCTGACAAATGGAATACGAATATCGGCGAAAACGGTTGTGAACTTTCAGGCGGAGAGCGTCAGCGTATTTCTATTGCACGTGCGTTTTTGAAAGACGCACCCGTTATTCTTCTTGACGAGGCGACGGCAAGTCTTGACGTAGAAAACGAAACGATAATACAAACTGCACTTTCTCGACTTATCAAAGATAAAACTGTGCTTATCATAGCGCATAGAATGAGAACGGTTGCAGGTGCAGACCAGATCGTTGTTTTGTCAGACGGAGTTGTGGCGGAGCAGGGAAAACCTAGTGAGTTGTACAAGAAAAACGGTATTTACGCTCGTATGGTGGATTTGCAATCAGACAGTAGTAAGTGGGAAATAAAATAGGCAATTTATTCGTTAAAAAACGTGTAAAGTATTGAAAATTAGGTTTTTGCTTGCTTTTTTCTGTACAAAACTATATAATAGAGAAAAAGCAAGAGGGCAATATGGTAGATAACGAATCGCAGGAAATGTATCTTGAAACGATACTTAAATTGAAAAAGAAAAAGGGTAGCGTAAGAGCGATAGATATAGCGGAAGAACTTGGCTATTCTAAGCCGAGCGTTTCACGTGCCGTAGGAATAATGAAAAAAAGCGGCTTTATTGTTGTGCACGTTGACGGACTTATCGACCTTACGGAAGTAGGAAAAGAAAAAGCAGAAAACGTTTTTGCTCGTCACAAATCCTTAACAAAAGCGCTCATCGTTATGGGGCTTTCGCCTGAGGCGGCGGAAGAAAACGCTTGCCGTGTGGAACACGTTATTACGGAAGAGGCGTTTGAAACTATCAAAAAGTATTTCAACGTCTAAATAGTAGAGATAAAAATTTTTAGTCAACCGCTAACTTTCGGTTGACTTTTATTTTGTAGATGAGTATAATTTTTATAGGCTTTAAGAAAAGCCGTTAATTTTTGCACAATAGTTAGCCTTGACTAACTATGGTAAAGTGAGGAGAAAATAATGAGTTCATCTGAATTAAGATATTTGATAGCGGCGAGCATGCTTGCTAAACAAATAGATATTGTAAAACAAACAGATTTGGCAAACAAACTGCAAGTGTCAAAGGTAAGCGTATATAATGCGGTTGAAAAACTTAAAGAAAAAGGGTTTATCGAAAAGAACGAACGAAAGATTCTCTTAACTAAAAAAGGTGAAGAGAATTTAGATGAGTATATGGTTATTATTCGTTTTATGGCAGGGCATTTGTCGTTGCATTGCGGAACGAGTGAAAAGCAAGCGTATGAAGACGCTCTCAATGCAACTTGTGCATTTTCTGACGCAACTCGAAACGGCATAGCAAGGTTTATAAGGTTGAAAAGGGAGAGTGATAGTCGTGAATAGGGAATATAAACAATGGAATATTGAAAAAAAGTTGATTCCTGAGATGATAAGAATATATTGCTTGGGCAATCACAAAGAGTCAAGAAAAGAAGAAGGTGTAAAAGGCAAAGAACTTTGCTCAAAGTGTAAAGAACTTGCCGAATATGCAGAGTTTAGGTTGGAAAAGTGTCCTTTCAAAAAGAATAAAGGATTTTGTTCCTTTTGTAAAATTCATTGTTACAAACCGGATTATCGAGCCGAAATGAAAAAAGTAATGAGATATTCCGGCAGTCGAATGTTGCTTTCCCACCCAATATTTGCATTGTCGCACGTTGTAGCGATGATTAGATATAAAAGAGAGATGAAGAAAAACCAAAAGAATCACAATGACGCCACAAATCAAAAGACAAGTGAGCAGTCAATTCGTATGACGGAGCAAAACAGCGCCAAGGAGCAAAAAGATGATAGATAAAGAATTGTTTAAGCTAATAGGCAACAATAAAAAGTATATATTTTTTGCCGTATTGTTGCAATCTATAGGATTGATTGCAAACGTAGGAATAACAGCTAGCGTTTGTTATTCTTTATATTTATTGTTGCAAAATGGCGACACTGCAAAATTTGTTTATCCGCTTATCGTAGCGGTTGTGAGTATTGCGGTAAGATACGTATGCTCACGTGCAACAGGATATATAAAGGACAAACTCGGAAGAGGCGTAAAAAGAGACTTGCGAGAAAGGGTTTATAACAAAATAGTAAAACTCGGCGTAAAAACTACCGACGGAATGAGTATGGCGGGTTTGACGCAGGTTTCGGTTGAAGGGGTAGAGCAACTTGACTTATACTATTCGTCTTATCTGCCGCAGTTTTTCTTTTCTATGATCGCGCCCATGATATTGTTTTCGATATGCGTGTGGATAGATTGGAGAACGGCTCTCGTACTGATTGCTTGCGTTCCGCTTATCCCGTTGTCAATCGTAGCCGTAAGCAAATACGCTAAGAGAGTTTTTGCAAAATACTGGGGAAAATACACTTCGATGGGCGATAAGTTCCTCGACAGCGTGCAAGGGCTTAAAGAACTCAAAATTTTTCAGGCAGATGAGGCTCAACATGCCAAAATAAACCAAAGCGCAGAGGAATTTAGGGTTATCACGATGAAAGTTCTCGTAATGCAACTGGCAAGTACGACCATAATGGATCTAGTTGCTTACGGCGGAGCAGGCGTGGGTATTGCTCTCGCAATTTGTGGCAGTGCATTTTGGGGGCTAAATCCTATTGCGGCGTTGTTTTTGTGTCTTGTAGCGGTGGAGTTTTTCTTGCCACTTCGAGCATTCGGCTCAGCATTCCACGTTGCAATGAACGGCGTAAGCGCAGGCAAAAAAATTATTTCTCTTTTGGAAATGCCTGAGGCGAAATGGGGAGATGAAGATATAGAAGATAAGACAATTCGGCTAGAAAACATTACATTCTCTTACGACGGGAAACGAGATGTTTTGAGAGGCGTGGATATGAGTTTTGCCGATAAAGGAATGACAGGTATAGTGGGCGAAAGCGGATGCGGAAAGTCCACCGTCGTGAATATGCTTATCGGTGCGTTCCGTCCCCAAAAGGGGTGTGTAACCATAGGCGGAAAAAGGCTTGAAAATTTGTCACGAGAGAATTGGTATTCGCATCTTGCGGTGGTAAGTTACAATACCTATATCTTTAATGAAAGTGTGAGAGATAATTTCAAAATGGCAAAAGAAACGGTTACGGAAGATGAAATGTTTTCCGCTCTCGAAAAGGTGAATTTGAAAGAGTTTGTCGAAAAAAACGGTGGGCTGGATAAAATAATCGTTGAGGATGCCAACAATATATCGGGCGGACAAAAACAACGCCTTGCACTTGCAATCGCACTTGTTTCTGCAAAAGATATTTACGTTTTTGACGAGGCAACGAGCAATATCGACATTGACAGCGAAACTATAATTATGAAAAACATTAAGGATATTTCGAAAGATAAGAGCGTTATCGTGATTTCACACCGCCTTGCCAACGTCGTACAAGCAGACAATATTTATTATATGGAAAACGGAGCAATAAAAGAGGTTGGGCTGCACGAAAAACTTATAGAGGCAAAAAATGGTTATGCACGGCTATTTACCGCACAAAAAATGATGGAGAACGGATATGCGGAGGTGATAGAATGAGCACAAATAAAAACGTAATGAGAAGAAGCGGTGCGAAGATTATGGCAAGTCTTATCCTTCTTCTTGGTAGTTTGTCATACATAATGGTGCTGGCGATTATCAACGGTAGCGTGGGATTTTTCTGTGCGATGGGCGTGACGATATTCGGTGCGGTGGGCGTAGCAAAAGCACTTGGAGAAGTTGTTGCACTTTCTTATGGCTGGATAATAGCGCTTACGATAGGTTGCGGAGTTCTTCGAGGAATACTTAGATATTTTGAACAATACTCCAACCACTACATAGCATTCAAACTTTTAGCGGTTTTGAGGGACAAGATTTTCGGAGCGCTTCGCACACTTTGTCCTGCAAAACTCGAAAGCAAGCAAAAGGGGAGCATTATTGCAATGATAACCTCCGATATAGAAACCCTTGAAGTTTTCTATGCACACACTATTTCGCCTATTTGTATTGCAATATTTGTATCTACGGCTGTATTTTTGTTTGTCGGATTTGTTTCGAGTTGGTATCTTGCTTTCGTTGCACTAGCAGGTTTTCTGACTATCGGTATAATAATTCCGATTATATCTTCGGGAAAACTTAAAGAAAGCGGGGTAAAATATCGTACGGAATTTGCTTCTTTTTCGGCATATTTTCTTGACAGTATCAAGGGTATCAAAGACATAGTTCTCAACAATGCAGGGGAAGAGAGAGAAAAGGAAGTAAATAAACGCTCGGATAAGATGCTTGTCCAAACCAAAAAGATGAAACGTGATATTACCAAAGCAAGTGCTACGATAGAGCTTGTGGTGTCCTTATTCGTTCTAATCACCATTGCGGTCGGTATTTTGCTAGTCAAAAACCAAATGCTTTCCGTAGGGAAAATGGTTATAGGTATGGTAACGGTATTTTCTTCGTTCGGTCCGGTAATTGCGGTAGGATCACTTCCCGGCAATCTTACGCAGACTTTCGCAAGCGGCGACAGAGTGCTCAATCTTCTTGCCGAAAAACCGGCGGTGGAAGAAGTGAAAAATGGCAAAGACTTCGAGTACGAAAATCTCGATGTGAAAGGTCTTTCGTTTAGTTATGACGGGCAAATTGAAGTGCTGAAAGATATAAAAATGCACGCCGAAAAGGGCGAAATTGTCGGTATAGTGGGCGAAAGCGGTTGTGGCAAATCCACTTTCTTAAAACTTATGTTGAGATTTTGGGAGAGAAACGACGGCAAGATAAATTATAACGATATAAATATTGATAAAATCAACACCAATTCGCTTTTGAAAAACGTGACGATGGTGTCGCAAAGTACGTATTTGTTTGAAGAAACTATAGAAGACAATCTGCGTATAGCAAAATCTGACGCCACGCAAGAAGAAATCGAAAACGCTTGCAAAATGGCGTCGGTGCACGACTTTATTATGACGCTACCTGATGGATACAAGACGCAAGTGGGAACACTTGGGGACAATCTTTCAGCAGGGGAAAAGCAACGCATAGGACTTGCTCGTGCATTTTTGAGAGGTAGTGAGCTTATTTTACTCGACGAGCCGACAAGCAACGTTGACAGTATCAATGAAGGCATTATCTTGAAAGCGCTAAAAGAACAAAAAAACAAAAAAAGTATTATTCTCGTATCGCATAGAGAATCAACAATGGCGATTGCCGACAAGATTTACAAAATTGACGGCGGAGTTATGAAGGAGGAAATAAAAAATGGATGAACAAAAGAAAGAAAATATTGTAGAAGAGGCAACTTCTGCACTTATTGAAAACGCAGAAGAAGAAAATCAAGAAAACAAGGTAGAGATGTCGTCAAAGAAAGAAATTGCGACTGAAGAAGAGAGCGATAGAAAATTCTTCAAGAAATACAAGATAAAAGATATAGTTTTTCTTGCTATCATTACGGCGTGCACGCTTATTACCGGCTCTGTTATGCCGCTACTCGTAAATGTTCCGTTATTTGGAATTGTGCAACTTGGCATAGGACTTCAATTTTCCATATTCCCCGTCATCGGAATGATGAAAGTAAGAAAGCCGGGGGCTTTATTGTTGCAGTCAATTTTTATTGCGATGATATTGGTGTTTATGTTCCCGCCTATGGCTATGATTGTGTTGTGCGGTCTGATTGCAGAAACGCTGTCGCTGCTTATTTTCCGTAGCTACAAGAACGACTGGGCGTGCGTGCTTGCAGGAACTCTTTATATGCCTATGACGCTACCGCTACTATATCTTTATTACAACGTTTTCTATACCGTAACGGGAGGAGAAAAAGCGGCAATGCGTATGTTTATCGGAGGTGGAAACGCTGGCATTGCCGTAGGTATCTCGATAGGAGTCCTTGCGCTATGTTTTGTGGGTGCGGTTGTTGGAATGCTTATTGCAAGAGAACTTAAAAAAGCAGGAGCATTGAAAAAATGAGATTTTTGTCTTTTAGGTACAAGATATATCCATTATTCGTTTTCTTGGCAAGTTTGTTTTTAATCGTGTTCGGTTTGTGTATGGCAAGAAACGTAAAATGTTCCTATTTTTTGGCAGGGTGCTTTGTATGGCTCATATTGTTCGGTTGCAAAAAGGGTTGTCTAAGAGTGTTGCCTGTGTTCGTCGTAGTAAGCGGGCTGTTTGCTTGTATTGCATATTTTGCGTACGGAAAAAATCCAAATGCGGCTATCTCTATGACAAATAGATTTGGCTCGGTTTTTCTTGCCGCGGCGCTCGGTATGAGCGTAGAGCCTGTAGATATGACGAGAAACCTTTCTACACTCAAAGTGCCACGAAGTATTACGCTGGGAATTTTGATTGCGACGTCTTTTCCGCCTGTGCTCGGAGCGGAGATAAAAAGGGTAAGGGAAGCGATGAAAACACGTGGGGCAGGGAGCATACTAAGCCCGAAGATATTTTATAGGGCGTTTTTAGTGCCGTTCGTGATGCGACTTGTAAACATTTCGGACACTCTTTCTTTATCGGTCGAAACTCGTGGTTTTTCACTTGAAAAAACGCCGTATACGGTCTATAAAAAAGAAATTGTTTGTCTGTCCGATATATTATTTTTGTTGGGACTTATCGCAGGAGCGGTTTGTACGGTGGTGTTATGAAAGCAATAGAACTGATAAACGTAAAATTTTCTTATGATGAAAAAAACACAATTTTTGACAATGTCAATATGTCGCTCGAATACGGCGAAGTGAACCTTATTTCAGGGTTTTCAGGAGAAGGGAAAAGCACGCTTATGTACGTGATAAGCGGCATTATTCCGAATATCACAGACGGAAAACTTTCGGGCGAAGTATTGATAAATGGAGAAGATATAAAAGGAAAACGCCTAGGGGAAGTATGTCGCAACATAGGCGTAGTATTGCAGAATGCCGACGCTCAAATAATACAGAAAAAAGTCGAAGATGAAATTGCATTTGGGTGTGAAAATATGGCTTTTTCTCCACAAAAAATAAGCAAACAAATAGATATAGTTTGCGACCTTATGAAACTCGAAAAGCAATGGAATTGTCGTACGCTTTCCGGCGGACAAAAGCAAAGACTGATAACGGCGTCTACGCTAGCGATGGGACAGAAGATTGTGATACTCGACGAACCTCTCGCAAATCTAGATACCAAGGGAGCTCAAATGCTTATGTCTACGCTAAAATCGCTTGCAAATGCAGGCTATTGTATCGTTGTTATCGAGCATAGACTTGACGTAGTGCTTCCGTTTGTGGATAAGGTATTCCACGTCGGGAACAAGAGTGTAAAAGAGATAACGGACAGGAAAAAATACCTTAAAGAGCAGTCAGCCGAAATAGAAGATACCTGCAACGTGTTTAGCGGAACTCTTCCCGTATTCTCTTTATCAGACGTGGCATTTTCGGTAAAAGAGCGAGATATATTAAAAGGAGTGAGTTTCGACATACTAAAAGGCTCACGAACGGTTTTGCTCGGCGAAAACGGTTGCGGAAAAACAACGCTATTGAGGCTTATCTCTCGTCTTGAAAAACCAAATCGAGGCGTGATTGGACAAAATATCGACGATAAATTCGGACAAAAGAATAAGCAAAGCAAAAAATGGTATAAAAAAGTGGGCGTGATTTATCAAAATCCGGAATATCAACTATTTATGCCTACGGTTGAAAAAGAAATAAAATTCGGTGCAAAATCGGACGAGTATGCCGATGAAATAGCCGAAAAATTCGGCGTAAAGCACTTGTATACACGCCATCCGCAGTCACTTTCCGAAGGACAGAAAAGGCGAGTTTCGATAGCCGCCGTCGTTGCAACCGCTCCTGAAATACTAATTTTGGACGAGCCAACGGTAGGACAGGATTACAACGGACTGTGCAGAATGGTAAAAGTTCTCAACAGTATTCACGAAGAAACGAACAATACGATGATTACGGTAACGCACGACAAACGGGTAGGCTCGGCGCTATGCGACTACGCTGTGTGGATAAAAGACGGAAAAGTACATAAAGCCGGCAAAAAAGAACTCATAGACGAGTTTTTCGTGAGTGGTAATGATAAAAATTAGTGGTCGCTAACTTTTATAAAATACAAAGCATTTAATTGACACATTATTTTTGAAATGGTATAATATCGGTGTAGTTAGCGGTTGCTAACCCGCAAATACAAACAAACATAAGCCGGTTGAGAGTGAAGTGCACACCAAAAGTAGGGCAGAAATGCAAAACTTTAAGAGGTGAAATTCAAAGAGACCGGTTAAAAAATAGAATATAGTTAGCCTAGGCTAACTATATAAGAAATCATAAAAGAAAGGAGCAAAAATATTGCTGTTACAACTTAAAAACATAGGAAAAATATATGACAGCAACGACATTTTGACGATCGGTATACGTGGAATCGATCTCGATTTTGACTATAACGAATTCGTAACTATTGAGGGTGAGAGCGGTAGCGGTAAGTCTACTCTTCTAAACGTCATCGGAGCAAACGACAGTTACGAAGAGGGTGAACTGTATATTGATGGGGAAGAAACCTCGCACTACGGTGCTGCGGAATGGGAAAAATACCGTGAAAAATACATTGCAACCGTCTTTCAGGATTTCAATATCATAGAAAATCTTACCGTGCTTGAGAACGTTGAACTTGCGCTACTTCGCTATGATGATAAAAAGACGCGCATTGAAAAGGCAAGAGCGCTTATTGAGAAGGTAGGGCTTTTGGGGCAAATAAATCAACGAGGAAGTAAATTGTCGGGCGGTGAAAAACAACGTACCGTAATAGCCAGAGCCTTGGCAAAAGATAGCCCGATAATCTTGGCAGACGAGCCTACGGGCAACTTGGACGTCAAATCTTCGAGGGAAATCGCAAAACTTCTAAAAGACGTATCCAAAGATAAACTCGTCATCGTTGTTACGCACAACCCCGAATTTTTCGTAGAATACGCAACGAGAAGAATAACTATTTTCGACGGTTCGGTAAAAGAAGACAAAGTAATTGAAGAGCCTCGTGCAAAAAAGATTGAGAACGAAGAGGAAATAAATATTAGCAGATGGCAAAATATAAAAAGAAGTATACATATAGGAACGCTTAATTATAAAAGTAGACCAAAATTCACTGCAATGATGAGTTTTGCTCTATTCGTGTGTGCAATAACGCTATTTCTAATAATGTCAATGTTCGGTAGTGCGCTTATTCAGTCAACGCAAGTTCCGCTAGACGGAACGGGGGTGAAAGGAAAGATAATTCTTTCCAATCGTGCCAAATCTATATCGCAGTCGGATTTAGACGAAGTAGTTGGAAAAACTAAGGCCGGATACTTTTTGCTTGATAGGAATATTTCAGAGTTCTCAATAAATATGCCAAAGAGAGGAGGGTTAAGTATTTCATATACACTCAAGTGTTTATATGATCCATATAAATATTGTCCGGAAACGGGCACGGCAGTATTGGTCATATCAAAATCACAGGAGAGAGACGTTGAAACACTCAAAAAAATGATAGAAAACGCTCAAATAGGCATAAACAACATAATTGTCAAAAAAACTATCAATATAGCAGAACCAAAATTGTATCTTGGGTATGACGACCTAAATATGTACGGTATAAAAATGCAAGCAATAAATTCAACAATGAAGCTTGGCAAAAACGAAACGACGGTTTTTACTTTTTTGGAAAATAAAAAACTAGCCGCAGGAGAAATAAATCTTATCAATTCCAATTATTATGCGGCTGATGGCAAACAAGCCGTATTCAATGCAAAGACGAATAAGTCATATGTTGTGGTTTCTTCGAACAAAAAAGATGAAGATATAAGCGGACTTGTTGTCGAGATGAGTACTGATGATTATTTGGCGATGTTCTCCAAAGAAGAAAAGGCAGCGCAGAGCGTGTTGTATTATGCAAATGCACGTGACGCAAAAATAGCAGTTAAAAATTTGCCGGAAGGATATATAGGAATGCTATCGCAGACGAATATATATGTTCAGAATGCCGGCAACGTATTTACGAACAATGTCTTGTGGTATCTAGCGTTGATTGTTGCAAGCTTATTGTTTGCTGTGCTCGGTATTACAGGTATTTCTTCTGATATGCGCGACATCGAAAAGGCAGCT
>OQVS01002692.1_pt1 | contig 11093 bp, 8 predicted proteins | sample 1691601 | NCBI WGS metagenome assembly OQVS01 (sample SAMN03418268, study PRJEB22391) | human gut metagenome | biome: human-gut; feature: organic feature; material: feces | host: Homo sapiens | place: Tanzania | collected 2013-01 | reverse complement strand
TTGGTGACGGGTGTGCTTTTTGATGGACATAATCGGTGTATAATCGCTAATTTTGCATTGTTATATTCAGTCTGCATATTCTTGACACGAATGATTTTCAATAATGGCATATATAGACAGGTAGTAATCGGATAATGGGATTTTCCAGTTGTAATTTATTATGTCGTGAGACATATTCCTTTATTCCCATTACGTTATTCTGCCTCTATTTGTGGGGGATGGTTTCGCACTGTCTCCCTTTTCCTTTTACGTAAAATAACTTTTTGTGCTGCACGTGAAAAATATAAAGAGGCAGAGAAGGGAGTATTGCCGGAAACGATTGTCTGGAAATGCAGGAAGTTAATGCCCCATTATAGTTTCATACGGAATAAAAATGTTCATCAGTGCAGAGTATTGGTTCACCAGTGCTGAATGATTTTATTCGATGGCTATCCCCTGGTATGAAGAAAGACACTGTTGAAGGATAAACACGCGCAAGGTGTGGCTCGTATACCTTATTATATATACGTGCGGCTGCTGCGGCGCATAAACGGCAAGAGCCGGAATGATTTTGGGTCATTCCGGCTCTTGCTCGTAGTGGTGGCGCGGTGCGTGTGGCACTCGCGCATTATTACTCTTCTTCGAAATCGATGTATTCGCCTTCTTCGCGAGTGAAGATCTTGCGGTTTATCTCGTCTTCGGTGCGGCGGTCTTCTATCACCTCGCCTGTGGATGTGGTCGCTGTCTGGCGCGTTGAGGCTCTGCCGCGGGCTGCGTTGCCGTTGGCGGAACTGCCGTAGGTGCCGGCGGTGTTCTGCTGCGCGCTGAAGTCGCGGAACTGTTTTGTGGCGTTGTGTAGCTTGCGGTAGACGGTGTAGATTTTCAGTGCTGCCTTTACCACGTAGTAGAGGAAGATGAAAAGTAGTATGTACAGTAACAGTGCCATAATCTTTCTTTTTCTGCTTTTAATCCTGGTTCGTAATTCTTCTGTCGCTTGGAGTGGTGCAAATTTGATGCCACAGGTGCTGGTGCGCTCCTGTGGTGGGCGGAGCGCGGTGGGCTATGCTTCGTGTTCTGCCACGCTGCTGCTTTTCCTGGCGAAGATGTTTACGCATGCCGACAAAATGACATACCAGCTTATTATCAGCGCGAATGCTGATAGGCGGAAGATGAGGAGCAGGGGGATGCAGGTGGCGATGAAGATGTATTTCACTTCGTTGCCTTTCCATCCCCAGTGCTTGAACTTGAGGGCGAACATGGGCAGTTCCGCCACCTGTATGTAGCTGCTCAGCAGCAGCATTGCCATTACGGTGAACACGTTGTAGGGGGATGCCTCTATCAGCTCCGGTGCCCCCACTATGAGCGAGCCCCAGAAAAGGGCGTTTGCCGGGGTGGGGAGCCCGATGAACGATGTGGCTTGCCGTGTGTCGAGGTTGAACTTGGCGAGTCTCAATGCTGCGAATGCCGCCATGATGTAGGCGAAGTAGGGCAGTATGCCGCGCAGCGGTTCGAGGAATGCGGGATAGTCCATCACTCCGAGTTCGGCGAACACCATTGTTGCCGGTGCCACACCGAATGTTATGTCGTCGGCGAGCGAGTCGAGCTCTTTTCCTATTGGCGAGGATACGCCGAGAATGCGTGCGCTCATGCCGTCGAAGAAGTCGAACACGGCTCCCGCTACAATCCATAGCAGTGCCATCTCCGGGCGGTTGGCGAATGCGAACGATGTGGCGATACAGCCCGAAACGAGGTTGCAGCAGGTAATGGTGTTTGGTATGTTCCTTGTGATGAAGTTTGCCATGATGCGTATTGTTTATATTGTAAAAACCCCGAATGCATCCTTGTTGTCGGGTATGCTTCGGGGTAAGGTTTGCTGTTTTATTTCAGTTTTGCTATGACTGTCTTGTTGCCTGTGGTGGCTTGCCCCATCTTGACACATACTTCAGTGCCGAGGGGCAGGTATACGTCCACTCTGGAGCCGAACTTGATGAATCCAAGGTGCTCGTCGATATAGCAGTCTTCGTCGGGCTTGGCGTATGTCACTATGCGCCTTGCCACGGCTCCGGCTATCTGGCGGCAGAGGATTTCGGTGCCGTTGTCGGTTTCGAGCATCACGTCGGCGTGTTCGTTCTCCTCGCTTGCCTTGGGCAGCCATGCCTTGTGGAAGTTTCCGTTCTGGTGGTGCACGAATTTCACCTTGCCGTCAACGGGGAACCAGTTGGCATGCACGTTGAAGAGGCTCATGAATATGCTCACCATAAGGCGCTTGTCGTGGAAGTAGGTGTTTTCCTCCACTTCCTCTATCACTACCACCTTGCCGTCGGCAGGGGCTACGACGATTCCTTCAGTATCGCCGTCAAAGAATCTCTTGGGGCACCGGAAGAAGTTGAGCACTATGGCGTATACGGTTCCGAACACGGCGAGGAAGCCCCAGAAGGCAGCCTTGCAGTTTGTGGAGAACCATATCACCGCTGCCACCGCGGCTATGAATACCGCGCTGTAGAGCAGGGTGTCTGTTCCCTCCCTGTGTATCCTTACATTTTTGAGTTTCTTTATCTTTTTGCCCATTATAGTATCGTTGTGGAAAATATTCTCATATAGTCTGCGTCTGCAAAGGTAGTCCTTTTTTGCGATTTCTACAAGTTTTGCGCTCTTTCTTTTGGTCGTTTCGCGTATAAAGCGTAACTTTGAGCCTCGTTTTGGTGGCAATTCACCATTCCGGCGCTTAAATAACTCACAATCAGATATGCAGGACTTTATACATCTTCACGTTCATACGTATTACAGCATCCTCGACGGACAGTCGAGCATCCCGAGGCTCGTGGACAAGGCGATTGCCGACGGCATGAGGGGCATGGCGATAACCGACCACGGCGATATGTTCGGCGTGAAGGAGCTGTTCAACTATTGCAACAAGGTGAACGGCAAGCTGCGCGACGAGGGAAAGCCTGAGTTCAAGCCCATATTCGGCTGCGAGATGTATGTGGCGCGGAGGAGCAAGGCCGACCGTTCCGACCCGAAGGTGGACAAGAGCGGCCATCACCTCATCGTGCTCGCCAAGAACTACAATGGCTACAAGAATCTGATAAAGCTCGTCTCCCGGGCATGGGTGGACGGATTCTATATGCGTCCGCGTACCGACCGTGCCGACCTGGAGAAATACCACGAGGACCTGATAGTCTGTTCGGCATGCATCGCCGGCGAGGTGCCGGCAAAGATCCTGCGTGACGACATAGCCGGGGCGCGCGAGGCGATAGAGTGGTATCAGAGGGTGTTCGGCGACGATTACTATCTGGAGCTGCAGCGGCACGAGGTGAAAGACCCCAACCAGAGGGCAAACCGCGAGACTTTCCCACTGCAGCAGAAGGCGAACCGCGTGCTGATACAGCTCGCCAGAGAATACGGCATAAAGCTCGTGTGTACGAACGACGCGCACTTCGTGGACAAGGACAACGCCGAGGCACACGACCATCTGCTGTGTCTCGCCACGGGCAAGGACCTGGACGACCCCAACAGAATGCTATATTCGAAGCAGGAGTGGTTCAAGACGAGGGCAGAGATGAACGAAGTGTTTGCCGACGTGCCCGAGGCACTGTCGAACACGCTGGAGATTCTCGACAAGGTGGAGACCTACAGCATAGACCATTCGCCCATCATGCCCTTCTTCCCCATACCGGCAGAGTTCGGAACCGAGGAAGACACGCGGCGCAACATCACGCCGGAACAGCTCTACCGCGAGTTCACGTCGGACGAGAACGGCGAGAACCCGCTGCCCAAGGAAGAGGCAGACAAGAAGATAAAGAAACTGGGCGGACTGGACAAGCTGTACCGCATAAAGTTCGAGGCAGACTATCTGGCGAAGCTCGCCTACGACGGAGCGAAGGAAAGATACGGCGACCCACTGACGAAAGAAGTAGAGGAGCGAGTGAAGTTCGAACTCCATATCATGAAGACCATGGGATTCCCGGGATACTTCCTTATCGTGCAGGACTTCATAAACTCGGCACGCGACGAACTGGGAGTGATGGTGGGACCGGGGCGTGGTTCGGCAGCCGGCTCCGTGGTGGCATACTGTCTGGGCATCACAAAGATAGACCCGATAAAATACGACCTGCTGTTCGAGCGATTCCTGAACCCAGACCGAATATCGCTGCCGGATATCGATACCGACTTCGACGATGACGGACGAGGAAAGGTGCTGGAATGGGTGGAAGACAAATACGGCCACGACAAGGTGGCGCACATCATAACATACGGCACGATGGCGACGAAGAACGCGCTGAAAGACGTGGCGAGAGTGGAGAAAGTGCCGCTTGCCGTGATAAACCACTTGTGCAAGCAGATTCCCGACAAGTTGCCCGACGGGCTGAAGATGAACCTGCCGAACGCCATAAAGAGTGTGCCGGAACTGAGAGAGGCAGAGGCTTCGCCCGACGAACGGCTGCGCAACACCATATCATACGCCAAGATGCTTGAAGGCACCGTGAGAGGCACCGGAATCCACGCCTGCGGAACCATCATCTGCCGCGATGCCATCAGCGATTGGGTGCCCGTGTCGACGGCGGAAGACAAGGCTGACCCCGGACACAAGCTGCTCTGCACGCAATACGACGGACACGTGATAGAGGAAACGGGACTCATCAAGATGGACTTCCTGGGGCTCAAGACACTCTCGATACTGAAGGAGGCGGTGGAGAACGTGAGACTGCACACGGGCGATATAATCGACCTCGACAATATCCCGATAGACGACCCTGCAACATACAAGTTGTACAGCGAGGGGCGCACCATAGGAACATTCCAGTTCGAGTCTGCCGGAATGCAGAAGTATCTGCGCGAGCTGCAGCCCACAACATTCGAGGACATCATAGCTATGAATGCTCTCTACCGTCCGGGACCAATGGACTACATCCCGTCGTTCATCGCACGAAAGAACGGAAGGGAAGAGATAAAATACGACATCCCCTGCATGGAAAAGTATCTGAAGGATACATACGGAATCACCGTATACCAGGAGCAGGTGATGCTTCTCTCCAGGCAGCTCGCCGACTTCACCCGAGGCCAGAGCGACGCCCTGCGAAAGGCGATGGGAAAGAAAAAGAAGGCCATCGTAGACCAGATGAAGCCGATGTTCATCGAGGGTGGAAAAAAGAACGGCCACGACCCGAAGGTGCTGGAGAAGATATGGGCAGACTGGGAGAAATTCGCATCGTACGCCTTCAACAAGAGCCACGCCACGTGCTATTCGTGGGTGGCATACCAGACGGCGTATCTCAAGGCACATTACCCCGCCGAATATATGGCGGCAAACATGAGCCGCAACCTTGCGAACATAACCGAAATCACCAAGCTCATGGACGAATGCAAGGCGATGGGCATAGAAACGCTCGGACCCGACGTGAACGAGAGCCGGAACAAGTTCAGCGTGAACAAGAACGGCGCGATACGGTTCGGACTTGCAGCCATAAAGGGAATGGGAGCGGCAGCAGCTGAGGCTATCATTGCCGAGAGAGAAAAGAACGGGCCATACAAGGATATATTCGATGTGGCGCAGCGAGTGAACCTGAGCGCATGCAACCGAAAATGCTTTGAGAGCATGGCGCTGAGCGGAGGATTCGACAGCTTCGGAGTGAAGCGCGAATGCTACTTCGGGCAGAACGAGAAGGGAGAGAATTTCTTCGATACCATGCTGCGCTACGGACAGGCATACCAGACAGCGAAGAACGAGGCGAAAAACTCGCTCTTCGGGGCATTCGACGATGTGGAGATCGCCACACCGAAGATTCCGGAAAGCGAACGGTGGAGCGACATAGAGAGGCTGAACCGCGAGCGCGACCTGGTGGGCATCTATCTGTCGGCACATCCGCTCGACGAATATGCCGTGGTGCTCAACAACCTGTGCAACACTACTTGTCCGGAGGTTTCCGACAAGGAAGAGCTGGCAACGCGCGGCGAGGTGACGCTCGGAGGAATAGTGACCAACGTGAGGGACTCGTTCACCAAGAAGGGAAGCCCATGCGGATTCGTCACGCTGGAAGACTTCTCCGGTTCCGGCGAGCTTGCTCTCTTCGGCGAGCAGTGGGGCAAATGGCGCGGAATGCTTGCCGTGGGGTGCTCGGTATACATAAGTGCCAAGGTGGCAGCAAAGTATGGAGGCAGCAAATTCTTCGATTTCAGCATAAGCGATATACAGTATCTGCAGACGGTAAAGGAGAAGAGGATAGAGAAAATCACGATATATGTGGATCCGCAGAAGGTGACCGAGGTGATGGCGTCGGACCTTTGCGAGAAGGTGAGGGAAAATCCCGGCAAGACGCAGATGTACGTGCAGTTCGACAGTCTGGAAGACCGCCGTAGCGTGATGATGCGCTCCAAGATGCCGGGAGTGGACGTGACGCGCGACCTGCTCCTCTTTATCGAAGGATGCGAGGCTATGGAATACCGCATCAACTGACACTGCCGCCGGAAACCCTTTTGTGGCACACATTTTGCCACTCCTCGTATAGCAGCGTGGTACGGATACTGTCGGAAGACGGGCAGAGGATGTGCTGCGGATGGGGGAAGAAAGAACGTGGGAATATAGTTAACTGTAAAAAGGAATTTTATTAACCATTAAAAAGATATCAAAAGAAATGGAAGTAACAATCACAACCGAGAACTTTGAGAATTTGAAGAATGGCGAAATGCCGTTAGTAGTTGATTTCTGGGCTACATGGTGTGGTCCATGCCGTGCTATCGCACCGTTTGTTGAGGAGCTGGCAAAGGAGTACGACGGACGTATCGTTGTAGGCAAGTGCGACGTGGAGGAGAACGACGACATCGTGATGGAATACGGTGTGCGCAACATCCCTACAATCCTGTTCTTCAAGAACGGCGAGGTTGTAGACCGTTTGGTTGGTGGACAGTCTAAGTCGGCTATCCAGAAGAAGTTCGAGGCTCTGCTGTAATCCAGAGGAAACGGCAAGAATGAACTAAGCGAAATAGTCTTCAATATATATATACGGTGTCATTTTCCTTTATCGTTTATATATATAGGATATACAATATTCATATTATAGGAAATATATAATAGAAGACTGCATATACAGCAAAGGACAACAGGCATTGCTCTGAATTGGAGCAGATTGGCTTGTTGTCCTTTGTTGTTTTGGGGGGGATTGTGTCGCGGATGGCTTCGCGAGTGTTCCTGCATCAATGTTTGTCTATCTTCTCGACTTGAAGAAATTCTGCATCAATGTGCGGCATTCTTCTTCAAGCACACCAGCAGTCACTGTCGCCTTGGGATGCAACACGTTCGGGGCGAACCTGCGGTAGCCGCGTTTCTCATCGGCAGCACCGTATACGATGCGCGATACTTGTGCCCAACCGATGGCACCGGCACACATAGGGCACGGCTCCACTGTTACGTAGAGTGTGCAGCCCGTGAGATATTTGCCGCCGAGGGCGTTGGCGGCAGAGGTTATCGCTTGCATTTCAGCGTGCGCCGTCACGTCGGTAAGTGTTTCGGTGAGGTTGTGGGCACGCGAGATAATCTGTTCGTGGCAAACCACTACGGCACCGACGGGAATCTCACCCTCGTCGAAGGCAGCCTGTGCCTCGGCGAGAGCCTTGCGCATAAAAGCTTCGTCTTGGGATAGAGGAGAGTTCATAGTGTGGCAGGAGTTTTGTTCTTTGTCAGAAGCTGATGGTTCTTGTGCCGTCTTCGTTTTCCTTAATCTCCACCTTTATTGCCTCCTCAGGCAGAAGTTCCTCAATCAGTTCCGGCCATTCGATGAAGCATACGCCTCCACCGTAGAAATAGTCTTCGTAGCCCATGTCGTACACCTCGTCGAGTTTCTTTATCCGGTAGAAGTCGAAGTGGTAGATGGGGAAGTCAACCTTGTCGGATGTATATTCGTTCACGATGGCGAAGGTGGGCGACGTGACGGTGTCGTCTACGCCGAGAACTTCGCATACTGCCTTGATGAATGTCGTTTTGCCTGCACCCATCTTGCCGTAGAAGGCGAACACCTTGTCGGTGCCCATGTTCTTTACAAACTCTTTGGCAGCGTCGTTTATGCTGTCGAGACTGCTGAATGTTATTTTGTTATTCATTGTTTTTATTGTTTTGCATTTCATTTCATTCCCTTCTCTTTCTCTTCATTGTCACCAGCGGTATGAGCATTTCCTCCATCGATATGCCGCCGTGCTGGAAGGTGTCCTTGTAGTACGACACGTAGTAGTTGTAGTTGTTGGGATAGGCGAAGAACGTTTCTCCCGTAGCAAACACGTAGGCAGTACTGAGGTTCGGTGCCGGAAGCTGAGCCTTGGCAGGGTCTTTTATGGTGAACACCTCCTTTGCGTTGCAGTTAAGGTTCTTGCCCAGCTTGTAGCGCAGGTTGGTATTGGTGTTTCGGTCGCCTACAATCTTCACAGGGTGTGAGGCGCGTATGCTGCCGTGGTCGGTGGTCAGGACAACCGTGTAGTCGCTGTCGGCGAGGCGGCGGAAGAGGTCGGAGAGCACCGTATGGCGGAACCAGCTCAGCGTTATGCTGCGGTAGGCCGATTCGTTGTTGGCAAGTTCGCGCACCATCTTCGACTCCGTCCTTGCATGGCTCAGCATATCGATGAAGTTTATCACCACCACGTTGAGGTCGTTTGCGGCGAGCGAGTTGAACTGCTGCAGCAGTTTGTCGGCACCTACGGAATCGTTTATCTTGTGGTAGGAGAATTTTGTGTCGGAACGTCGGTAGCGGTCGAGCTGTGTCTGTATGAGCGGAGCCTCGTTCAGGTTCTTCCCCTCCTCTTCATCCTCGTCTACCCACAGATTCGGAAACATCTTTGCAATCTGCGTAGGCATCAGTCCGCTGAAAATGGCGTTGCGTGCATACTGCGTTGCCGTGGGCAGGATGCTCATATACAGGCTCTCGTCGATGTCGAACATATCTCCGATTTCCTTTGCCAGCATCTTCCATTGGTCGTAGCGGAAATTGTCGACTACGATGAGGAAGACCTTCTCGCCGCTGTCGAGCATAGGGAACAGTTTCCGGCTGAAGATATTGTTGCTCATCAGAGGGCGTTCGCCGGCATTGGCATTTGCCGGGTCAACCCAATCGAGATAGCTGTTGCGTATGAACTTTGCGAATGCTTTGTTTGCTTCGCTCTTCTGCATCATGAGCATATCGGTCATGCTACTGTCGGTACTGCTCAGTTCGAGTTCCCATTTCACGAGCAGCCGGTACACCTCCATCCAGTCGGTGGCTGTGCGGCAGCTGTCTATTTTCGACGATATGTCCATGAAGCTCTGCTGGTATCCGGTCTGTGTCACTTCGGTCACGATTTCGCGCTGATGGATATTCTTTTTCAGCGTAAGCAGAATCTGGTTGGGGTTCACGGGCTTGATCAGGTAGTCGGCAATCTTCGAACCGATAGCCTGGTCCATGATGTCCTCTTCCTCGCTCTTTGTCACCATCACAACGGGCGTTGCCGGCAGAATCTCCTTTATCTGCTGCAGCGTTTCGAGTCCGCTGATGCCGGGCATCATTTCGTCGAGGAGCACGAGGTCGAAATTGTGGTGCCGGCACTTTTCGATGGCATCTGTGCCGTTGCTCACGGTGATAACCTCGTAGCCTTTCTTTTCAAGAAATATGATGTGGGCGTGGAGAAGTTCAATCTCGTCGTCAACCCATAATAATAATCCGTTGCTCATAGATAAATCATTATTGAGAATTTTTTCCTTTTCGTAATGCATCAGGGCCAATCTCGGCGCGTGCCTTGATGAATTCAGGCAGGCTCTCGATTACTGCCTGCGAGTTGATCCCTGCAGTTATGCGGCGTGGGCATTAGAAACCGTCCAGCTCGTAGTAGTCATCTTCGAGGTTCAGGTCCTGCTGCTTCTGCTGACTGGACGACGATGGGACGGTGTATGTGCCGTTGTCGGGGTCGTCGGAGAAGTGGATGCCGTTGTCGTCTTGTGGGGGAGTGACGGTGGGGGCGGGGGGAGTGGGCTTGTTGGGCTCATTAGGCATATTGGTCTGCTCCTTAATTGTCTGCTCCTCTGTCGGGATTGTTATAGTGTTGTCGTCGGCAGGGGTTACAGGCTTGTCCTCTTCCGTCGGAATCGTTATGGAGTTGTCCTCGGTAGCTGGTGATTCGGTGGGGATGCCAAGTTGGATGAACGTGTTGTCGTCGATTACACCGCCGTTTAGCAGTTTGTTCTCCGGTTCCTTTTCTGTATGAACTGTGTCGGGTTCAGGCTGCTTGTCGTATTCCACGGGCTCCGGTTCCGTGAGCAGTCGTACGGTGCTGACGCGCAGCGGCACGAAATGCTTCTCGTAGAACTTGTCATAGTCGTTGTAGCTGAACTGTGTGCCGAGCAGTTCCTTGTTGGAATCGCTGATGATAATGGTGCGGCATTTCTGCACAAGGCGCAGAATGCTCTTGTTGGCATACAGCTGGCGGGCGTATTGCAGCGCTTCGTCGTAGCTCTTGAATCCGCCGACCACCATACGCTCCAGTCCTTCAATCTCCTCAGTTGCAATCTCGAAGTTTCTTACGAGGAAGTTTGAGAAATTGTATTTCGCCAGTTCGTACAGCAGCTGGTTCTTGTTTATGGAGTCGGGCTGGTATGCGATGATGAACGAGAAGTCGGTGTTGCGTTCCACGGTGAATTCGCGTGCCTTTATCGAGTCGCTGTCGCTCATCACGATGCTGCGTCTTGCCCATACATCGCTGATGTCGAACTTTCCTCCGTGCAGCTTCCTGCCTTCTTTCACTCCGTTTATAATCATTCCGGCAAGCGTGCTCACGCTGCTTTTCGGATATTTCTCCACCACCGTCTTCATATCCTCCACGCAGCCCTTGGCATTGCCGCCGTTGAGTTTTGCCATACCGCTGAAGAATATGAATTTGTCGCGGTTTTCCCCAAGTGGGAATCGTTTTTCCGATATTCCCACGTTGTGCTTCACCTCGTCCAGCCGGTCAGCCTTGAACGCATTGTATGTAGAGGCATATAGCGAGTCTTCGAGATGCACGCCGAACTTGGCGTTCTCCTCGAAGTTGGGGTCAGAAAGAAGAGTTGTCCATTCGCTGTCGGGGAATCCCTTTTTTAGCTTTTCTATATATGTCGCTGCTGT
>OQVS01002690.1_pt1 | contig 11096 bp, 8 predicted proteins | sample 1691601 | NCBI WGS metagenome assembly OQVS01 (sample SAMN03418268, study PRJEB22391) | human gut metagenome | biome: human-gut; feature: organic feature; material: feces | host: Homo sapiens | place: Tanzania | collected 2013-01 | reverse complement strand
ACAGTTATGGGTACTGAAGGTGTCATGATTTTCCGTATTGGTGACCCAGATGGTGGTACTCCTGCTGAATGTCTTGAAGCTGCCGGTCGTCAGAAATACAATACAAAACAGCCATTGCAAACAGGTCGTTGGTATCATGTAGCATTGACTTACGATCAGCCTTCTGGTAAGACTAACATTTACATCAATGGTGAAGTTGTAGCTTCTTCAGAATGGGGTATCGAAGGATTTGCTCCTAATGATGATGTTGGTTTCAATATCGGTAAAATTGCTAACTTCCCATGGGGAGAACGTCCATTCAAAGGTTATATGAGTGAAGTTCGTTTGTGGAGTGTAGCTCGTACACGTAACCAGTTGCAGCAGAATATGCTTACTGTAGATCCTAAGTCTGAAGGTCTTGAAATGTATTATAAGTTTAATGGCTCTGAAACTCAAGAAAACAGAACTATTAAGGATACAACCGGTAAGATTACTGGTGAAACAGGAGGCCTTTCAATTACGTCGTTGGATGTACCTGTTGAAATAAAGTAATATTTCGCCCCTCATTTTTAGAATAGTATTTTAAAAATAACCATAAAAAAGCCCGAAACTCATTTTTGAAGTTTCGGGCTTTTTTATGGTTATATCGCAGCGTTTCTGTTTTTATCATTGCGTTACCAAAATCACAGTTACTGCCAGTCATCGGTGTCTGTGAGGACATATCATGAAAATTTTTGATAAAGTCGTCTTACTTCGACCGATACGCGTGCTTACTTCGACCGAAGTAAGCACGTTGACCGACTCGAAGTGAGCATTTACTTCGGTCGAAGTAAGACGACTTCATTGAAGAGTTTGTACAACTCGTATATAATACAAATGCACGTTTGTATATCTTATGCTAAGTTTATAGATTTACCCCGCCCAATTCTCCCTATCCAAGTTACGATAGCTTATGGCTTCGGCTATGTGATGAGGCAATACCTGCTCTGAGTGGTCAAGGTCGGCTATGGTGCGGGCAACCTTCAAGATGCGGTCGTAGGCACGGGCTGATAGGTTGAAGCGTTCCATGGCATTGCGTAGAAGATTCAATCCATGCGTGTCGGGCAAGGCGAATTGGTGGAGCAGGCGCGAGCTCATCTGAGCATTACAGTGCACGCCCGGTATGTCGGCAAAGCGTGCGGCTTGTACCTGCCGCGCTTGTATAACTCGTTCGCGGATGGCGGCACTGCTTTCCGATGTTCCTTTCTCCGCCAACTTCTCGAATGGCACTGGGATAATTTCTACTTGAATGTCGATACGGTCGAGTAGAGGTCCCGATATCTTATTCAGATACTTCTGTACTTGTCCGGTAGAGCATACGCAGTGGCGTGTGGGATGATTGTAATATCCGCACGGACAAGGATTCATTGATGCTATGAGCGTAAAGCTGGCAGGATAGTCTAAGGTATAGCGAGAGCGAGAGATGGTGATATGTCTGTCTTCTAGTGGTTGGCGCAATACTTCGAGTACGCTACGGTTGAACTCGGGCAATTCGTCGAGAAAGAGAACTCCGTTATGCGCCAAACTGATTTCGCCCGGCTGAGGAGTGCTTCCTCCGCCTACCATCGCCACCTGAGAAATAGTGTGATGCGGACTGCGGAACGGACGCACGGCTATGAGCGATGAGTCGCGGCCCAACTTACCTGCTACGGAGTGTATCTTTGTGGTCTCCAGACTTTCTGACAACGATAGCGGTGGCAGGATAGACGGCAAACATTTAGCCATCATCGATTTTCCGCTTCCGGGCGCACCTACCATTATGAGGTTATGCCCTCCGGCGGCAGCTACTTCTAGCGCACGCTTTACATTCTCTTGCCCCTTGACATCAGCAAAATCGAAATGGAATGAAGTCTGACTGTTATAGAACTCTTCGCGAGTGTTTACTATGGTGGGAGTCAAGTTGCGCGTTCCGTTGAAGAACTCTATCACCTCGGTTATGTTTTCAACACCATATACATTAAGGTTGTTAACAACCGCTGCTTCGCGTGCGTTTTGTTTGGGTAAGATGAATCCGTCGAACTCTTGTTGGCGTGCGGCTATGGCTATAGGCAATGCCCCTTTGATGGGTTGCAGACTTCCGTCGAGGCTCAGCTCACCTATGATGAGATATCGTCCAAGCTTCTCGGCAGAAACAGTTCCGGTAGCCGCCAATATGCCGATAGCCAACGGAAGGTCGTAAGCCGAGCCTTCTTTCTTGATATCGGCAGGAGCCATGTTTACTACAATTTGGCAAGTAGGAAACTTGTATCCGTTTACTTGCAGGGCTGAAACTATACGTTCATGACTTTCTTTGACAGCCGAGTCGGGCAGTCCCACTAAATAGAATTTTATGCCACGAGAGCTGTTTACCTCTATTGTGACAATGGTAGCGTCGATACCTTGAACGGCGGCACCAAACAGTTTTACCAGCATTAAGGTTAGTATAGATTTAAGGTGTGTTCTCTTTTATTTCTTCTTGTTCTTCTTCTCCGCATCATCAGAGTCGATGCGCTGTTTTACCTCTTTATAGAGCGCATCATCGTACAGATTAAACGCAAGCTTCTTACGGTTACGGTCTATAAGTATGTTTGTAGGGAACTTGGTTATCTGTTCCTGCTTTATCATAGGCATACCCCATCCTTTGAAGTCGCAACTCTCTATCCACTTTTTAGAGTCTTTCTTGCATTTTCTTAGCCAAGCCTTCTTGTCATAGTCGAGCGAGAGGTTCAGTACTCTGAACTTACCTTCCGGAAGTTTCTCGGCTATCTTATATATAGAATCGTGTGCGGCTACGCTTTCCTCGTTCCAACTGGCCCATATATTGACTAGTGTATAGCAACCCTCTTCCGTGCTCCACGAAACGAACTTATTGTTTCTGTCCTTGCATGATATGTAAGGCAGTACATCCGAATTGTTGTTCCAGTTTTTCTTTTCCGAGAGATTACGAAGTACCATACTCAAGATGCGGCAGTCCTTTATGTTTCCGTTAAGAGGAGCGATAAGTGCTTCGGCTTTCTTTAGGTCGGGATTTGGTATCTGTACGAAGTATTGGTCTATAAGGTAAGCCGAGACAAACGATTGCGGATTAGCCTTGATGAATTTCTCGGCTTGCTCCGTTGTCTGCTTGCTGTCCATTCCGTTGGTGCTTTCAAGGAATTCGGCATATAGTTTATTGTTTCCCTTAGTTTTGATGACGGGTTGCGCCATAGTGCCGATAATCTCCATCTCATCGCCCTTATCGGCAATGACGGGAATAATATCACCGTCGGGAGAGAGCAGACGGAACATGTTGATGGTATCGGGAACAATTTCGTATGCGAACTTTCCTTTCTGCGGATAGATGGTATCCACTTTCGAAACAGGGTCATCGTACACGGCAAACAGATAATCGTGCTGATAGTCTGCCAGATTTGCCTTTATGGTGAAACGGTCGCTTTTCTTGCATGATGTGAGACCGATAACGAAAATCAGTATAATATAAAGTATATGTTTCATCGTCTTGTTTCTTGTTTTGGCGAATTTACAAAAATATTCGTAACCGGCCTTTTGAAATTACTTTTTATACACCATTCGCACAGCGAATCCCATGTGTCGCATAATGGTAGATGCCGTTCCGTAGTGGTGACACATGATATGGAAACGCTCTTTAAGCGATGCCTTATGGTTACGGGTAGTCATACCTTCGTTCAGATAGTCTATGATGGTAAGATGGGTGTTATGCAGTACACGGCTCTTTTTCATGATGCGTATGCACCAATCAAAGTCGGCAGAGAACCGATACTTCAGGTTGTATTTCACGGCAAGGTCTCTGCGTGGCATAAAAGCCTGATGGCATACTAACATGCCATGTTGAAAACTCTTCCACGTAAGGTGTTCGGGAGTTGACAAGCGGCGCATACGCAAGAAATGTCCTTCTTCGTCAACGATAGCGGTTTCGCCGTAGATTACGTCGGGCAGTTCTTTCTCACCGCTCAGTGAGTGTACTATCAGCTGTAGAGTATCGTCTTCGTGCAGTTCGTCGCCTGCGTTCAAGAAGCACAGATAGTCGCCTGTGGCAAGGTCGATACCTTTGTTCATGGCATCGTACAGTCCCTTGTCAGGCTCGCTCACTATGGTATGTATATGCTCTCTGTATCGGTTTACGATATCCATAGTGCCGTCGGTCGATTTTCCGTCGACAATGATATATTCTACGTTTTTATATGTTTGCGTAATGACACTTTGAATGGTGTCTTCCAGCACCTTACCGGCGTTATACGTCACGGTGATGATGGAAAATTTAGGATGCAGATGTTGAAAGTTATGCATTGTCTCCGGTTATCTGGTTATACACTTTAATGTATTTCATCGCTACTGTTCTCTCTGAATACGTATTCACCGCTTTTCGGCGTGCCTCTTCGCTGAGGCTGGCGTAACTCTCATCGTTAAGCGACCAATGTATGCCGTTGGCAAGGTCTTCGGCCGACTTATACTGAGCTACGTAGCCATTGTGCAAGTGATCTATCATCTGCGGAATGCCTCCGGTGTTGAAGCCTACGCAAGGTATGCCGCACGACATCGCTTCGGCTATGGTGTTAGGCAAATTCTCCATAAGCGACGGAGTTACAAACAAGTCGACAGCATTATATATCTCGGCTATCTCTTTCTCGTTAGATACATAGTCTATGCAATAGATAGGGAAGGGGAACAAGTCGGCATATTGCTGCGATTCGCCTCCCACCACCACTACGCCTACGGTCTTGATGAAATCGGGATATTGCTGAGTAAGCAAGCGGCAAGCCTCAACCAGATAGTCGATACCTTTTCGTTTGTCGGTAATCTTCATTGAACTGAAAAGAAGCAACTTCTTATCGGTAGGCAAGTTCAGTTTTTTGCGTATGGGCAACTTATCCGTAGGGTGAAACAAGTTAGTGTTGATAGGGTTAGGTATGCTGGTCACGGTATGTCCGGCACTTAGGGCACTTTTACGCGCACGCTCTTCCAGCCAATGACTGCAAGCCACAAACGTGATGTTCGTCTTCTTATATAGCTGCTGTTTCTTTATGTAAACTTGGTTAGATAAGTCGTGCTTGCTGCCACCCTTATACAGATACGGGCAGTTATGACATTGCGTACGATACATTTCGCAGTCTTGAGCATGATGGCATATACCCGTGATAGGCCACATATCGTGCATGGTCCATACAACCGGTTTCCCTGAGTCGAAAATTTTCTTTAGATCTTTTAGCGAGAGCATACCCTGATTAATCCAGTGCAGATGAATTACATCAGCCTGCTTGAATTCGGGCAATGTCGTGATATCTGTTCCAGTGTTGGCTATATCTACGGCAAACAGATTGTGCTTCTTGAAATGGTTAGCCTTCCAAATCACTACCCTTTCCCAAACAAACTGCCAAATGTGCCACCACGATTTTTTCAGCGGCACTACGGTTACTTGGTCTGTCTGTTTATCGCGTACCAACATCTTGGCCTTTATTCCGCAGCCCTTCAGAGCTTCCATAAGCCGATACGCTGCGATTGCTGCCCCACCTCTTCGTTCGGTGGTATTGATAATTAACACTCTCATCGTAGTTTTGCCTTGAATTTTGTGCAAAGGTAATGCTTTTATCACATTTATCGTTTACTTTGCGCTTAGATATATGGAAGAATAAAATGAATAAAAGAATAGTATTCGTCCCAGTGGGAGGTTTGGCAAACCGAATGAGGTCTGTCGCATCGGCTATAGCCTTAGCCGAAGATACGGCGAGTAAGATACAGGTAAAGTGGTTTTGCGATTGGGCACTTAACGCTCCGTTCTGTAAGTTGTTTCAGCCGATAGCCGAAATAACCGAGGCTTCTTTTCTTGACTTGCTGATATCCGACCGCCCAAGAAAGCGCAATTTCCGTGTGTCGGCATTGTTTCAGAAACACATGTTCCGTTCTTGCCTCTACGAAGAGGATATGCCTAAACTTATGAAGACAGGGTTCGATTTCCGTCAGTGGGCGGAAGACGGGGGAGGATACATGGCTTCGTGCTATCCGTTTTATACCTATCATGAGGGGATGGTAAACCGTTTGTTTCGTCCGCTTCCTCATATTGCCGCCGAGGTTGACCGTCGTTGTTCGGCTTTTAGCGGATATGCCATAGGATTACACGTGCGACGTACTGATAATGTGGCTTCTATAGAAGGCAGTCCGTTAGAGTTGTTTTTCGATGCGGCCGACAAGGAACTTGAACGCCACGACGATTTATGTATCTACTTGGCTACAGATTCGGAAGAAGTGAAAGCACAGATGAGAAGTCGCTACGGAAACCGTGTAATATGCGGAGAAAACAAAGCCGACCGTAACTCTGTAGCTGGTATATGCGACGGGATAGCCGATATGTACGCATTGTCGCGTACGGCACACGTCTACGGGTCTTTTCACAGCTCTTTCTCAGAACTCGCTGCCGAGGTAGGAAATATCCCGCTGACCATTGTTCATAAGTAGCAGCTTAGTTTTTTACGCTCCGAAGTCGCCTTTCAGCGTGCGCTTGATGCGACGGATGGCCTTCGCCCAGAAACAGTTGGTGCGGTGATAATATCGTTCGAACGCTTTACGTGCTTCCTTGTTCTCTGTAATCGGAGAGATAGGCTTTACCGTTATCGGATGCATCCACAGGTTAGAGCTGTATAATCCACCGCCTCCGCAGTTGGTGCCGCTACCGTCGAACCCTTCGTTCTGAACGAGCGAACGCCCTACGTTGAGCGATAATATGTCGGCAAGAAACAACGAAGCGTTCCAGCGTATAGCCCATGAGTTGTTCTTTCCCTCTATCTGTCGGCGCAGCATACGGGTGAAGCGATAATTTCCGTTGAAATCGAAAGTACGTGTAAGTTTACGCTCTTCCAATTGTTTCAGCAACTCTTTTCCGTTGGGGTTGAAGTGTTTCCATGCTCTATCCCATGTAGCCCATCCCCAGCTTCCGGTCCATTTTATCAGGAATGTATCGGGTAGAGAAGGGTCGTGCGTAAAATCGCATGCCTGTATATGCCCTACCTCTGGGCAGTCTTTGTAAGTTTCGAGCGCATCGTTCATGAATTGCAGGAAGTAAGGAGCTACTATCAAATCATCTTCAAGCACTATGACACGTCCGTATTGGTTTACCAATGTAGTAACCCCATCTATTACATTATTTGCAAGTCCCCAGTTATGTTCTCTTTCAGTGATATGCACCGATTTGAATCCCTTGATACCTTTTATATATTGTCTCACCTCGGTCACGGCAGATTCCGCCGCCTCATCTTTAGCGGCATCAGCATAGATAAACAACTCGCTTTGTGCAGCCAGTTCATTACGGAGCAGCGACTCGATGCTTCGGCGCACATGTTCAGGGCGGTTATATACAAACAGTAGGATAGGAGCCAATGTCATGGTTATACGTAATTAGGGGTTAGAGTTATTTTGCATACAAAATTAAGTGTTATCTGCGAATTGCATCGTAATAGAACAAATTTTTACTACGTTTCAACGTCTCTTTTCATAAACCTGGTTGGATAGGAGTTGCAATTCCAAAAAATAATGTGAACTTTGTACCGATTGAGAGAAATTAAAATAGTAACTTAAAATAACAGACTATGAAAAAGTGTTTTCTTTACTTGTTAGTAATGAGCTTGTGCATGCTTGCCTTTGGTGAAGCCTATGCGCAGAATGCTCGTTTTTCGCCTGTTAATAACCCGGATAAGGCTATAGGTTATGAGTCCGGAAAGGTGGTAGTAGTATTAAAAAAAGCAGATAATAATGACAAACTGCAACAATGGACAGTCAGTAAGCTGGCTGGTAGTGTACGGTTAATAAATCCTTATACCAATAAAGCCGTACATGTACGTACAGATTACTTATTGGGAATAGCCGAAAACAACGGCTCAGATGAATCTCAGCTTTGGACTATCCGTAAAAAAGGGAATTACATTCAGCTTATCCCAACCAACAGCCCCGATTTGATTCTTGTCAGCACTTCCGGAAAGTTGCAATTGCAGAACAGCGCTAAGGCTGCCGAAAAGGCTACTTTGTTCGATATGAAAGAATTTGCGCTTGAGGCAAGTGAGGCGTCTATTAACGGAGAAAAGCGCGAAAAGGTATATTGGGAAGACGAAACCCGCTTTGAAGAAAACAAAGAAGCCGGACACGCTACGTTCATCCCGTATCCTTCAGAGCAGGCTATGATGGCCGATAAGGCTTTCTATAATACTCCGTGGGTTGACACCAAGAGTTCTAAGGTGATGTCACTCAATGGCAAATGGGCATTCCGTTTCGTATCGGAACCTTCGCAGAGACCTCTCGACTTCTATAAGGACGATTATGATGTATCATCATGGGATGCTATTCCCGTACCTTCTAACTGGGAGATGCATGGATACGACCGCCCCATTTATTGCAACGTAGAATATCCGCATAGCAACACGCCTCCTTTTATCAATGCGCGTAAGGGATTCAATGACGGTGGAAAGAATTACGGTATTAATCCTGTAGGTTCTTATGTTCGCTTTTTCGACATGCCGCAGAATTGGGATAAGCAGCGTACATTCATTCATTTCGGAGGTATCTACAGTGCAGCGTTTGTTTATATGAACGGTGAGTATGTGGGTTATACACAGGGTGCCAACAATGTTTCTGAGTTTGACGTAACACGTTACCTCCGTCCCGGAAAGAACCGTTTGGCAGTGCAGGTATTCCGTTGGAGCGACGGCTCTTATCTGGAATGTCAGGACATGTTCCGTATGAGTGGTATATTCCGCGACGTGTATTTGTTCAATACCCCTAAGGTAAGTATCTCCGATCATTACATCACATCTCAGCTCGATGCTTCTTCCGATTATCGCAATGGAAAGATGAATGTTCATTTCACAATCGATAACCGCGACGGACTGAAGGGTTCTCGTAATTTCGTGGTGAAACTTTTCGCTCCCGACGGTAAGTTGGTTGCGGAGTCTGAGAAATCGCTTCAGTTTGACAGCAAGACATTACGCCTTAAATTGGATGTGCCTTTCAATGTACAGTCAGTCATGCCGTGGACTGCCGAAACTCCTAATCTCTACACTGTTCATGTTATTCAGCGCAACGGCGCCAATGATGAGCAGGCATTCTCTACTAAATACGGTTTCCGCGATATCGCCATTCGTGGCTCGTTGGTTTACATAAACGGAAAGAGAGTATTCTTTAAAGGTGTGAACCGTCATGATAGCCATCCGCTATATGGTAGAGCAGTAACTACAGAGTCAATGCTTCAGGATGTATTGCTGATGAAGAGAAACAATATCAATACTATCCGTACATCGCATTATCCTAATGCTGCCAAGATGTATGCCATGTTCGATTACTATGGCCTTTACACTATGGATGAGGCAGATTTGGAAGACCATGCTAATCAGTCAATCAGTGATATGGAATCGTGGATTCCGTCATTTGTAGACCGCATCACTCGTTTGGTGACTCGCGACCGCAACCATCCTTCTGTAATTTTCTGGAGCTTGGGTAACGAAGCCGGCGGAGGCGCTAACTTCCAGTTCTGCTATGATGAGGCTAAACGTCTTGATACTCGCCCCGTGCACTATGAAGGAACCCGCGATGGAAAGCCTTATGGTGGTAACCGCTTCAGCGATCTCTATTCGAAGATGTATCCAGGTATGTCATGGATGAATAAGTATGTCAACTCGTTCGACAAGCCGATGTTTATATGTGAATATGCTCATGCTATGGGTAACGCCATAGGTAACCTGAAAGAGTATTGGCAGAGTATAGAAAGCAGTACCACTACTATAGGTGGTGCTATATGGGACTGGGTGGACCAGGGTATTTATGAACCTCTTGAAATAAAGAAAGGTATCTATCGCCTTCATACCGGTTATGATTTCCCCGGCCCGCATCAAGGTAATTTCTGTTGCAACGGTATTTTGCTTCCTACACGCGAAGAGACTCCGAAGTTGAAGGAGGTAAAGGCGGCTCATCAATTTATGCGTATGGCGCTTACAGGAATGGATGATGCCAAAGGTGAGGCTTCTGTTAAAGTAGATAACACTTATGATTTCTTGACAGGAAAAGAATTCTATCTGCGTTATGAGGTGCTGGTAGACGGTAATAAGGTATCAGTTGACAGTCTGTCGTTGCCCGATATTCCGTCGGAAGCTTCTGAAAACGTTGTTCTCGGTTTGAAGAATGTTGATATGCAGCAGTTGAAAGCCGACGGAAAAGAAGTGATGTTGAATATGAATATTTGCCTGAAGAATGCGGCTAATTGGGCTGAAGCTGGTCATAGCGTAGCACAGCAGCAGATTGAGTTGGCAGCTCGTAAGCCTATGTCTGCATACGTTATGCCGAAGGGAAAATATAAGAAGATTACGATTTCTCAGGACGATAATACGCTTGTTGTAGGCAACGACCGCATCACAGCTGTATTCTGCAGAAAGAGCGGAAAACTTTTGTCGCTCGATATGAATGGACAGAATGTAATATCTGATAAGCTTGGCATGGAGTACTCTAACCACCGCTGGATAGAGAACGACCGCTTTACTAAAACAGAAAACGGATTGGATGCAGAGGGTACTTTGCTTGTGAAGAAGAACGGTAAGAACGTAGTGGTTACTGCTCAAAGAGGTGGTAGTCTCTGCGCAACAGACATTGTATATACTTTCATGCCCGACGGAACATTGGATATGGAAGTACAATTCTCGCCGAAGGCTAAGAATTTGCGTCGTGCAGGCTTGTTGTGTGGCGTAAATGCTGAGCTTGGTAATGTGGAATACTATGCTTATGGTCCGTGGGAAAACCATACAGACCGCAAGGACGGATGTATGGTAGGCATTTTCAAAACTACGGTAGACGATATGCTTGTGCCATACGTTAAGCCTCAGTCTACAGGTAACCGTGAAGGACTTCGCTGCTTGAAGTTGACAGACGCTAACGGCAAGGGTGTTTCTATTACTACCGAAGGCAATGTATCATTCTCAGCTCTTCGTTATACCGATGAAGACTTGATGAATGCAAACCATACATGGAAGAGATCAAGGAACACCTCCATCTGGATGTGATGACTGTTACAGGAAAGACATTAGGAGAAAATCTGGAAGAGCTGAAACAGA
>OQVS01002688.1_pt1 | contig 11101 bp, 23 predicted proteins | sample 1691601 | NCBI WGS metagenome assembly OQVS01 (sample SAMN03418268, study PRJEB22391) | human gut metagenome | biome: human-gut; feature: organic feature; material: feces | host: Homo sapiens | place: Tanzania | collected 2013-01 | reverse complement strand
TGGAGAATCCAAACACAAAAATTATGGTATCCCCCACCCTGGGGAGGCTCCAGCCTCCCTATTATAGACAACATATAACAACACCAAATTTAAATACTTTAGATTATGAGTACACCGAATTTTGCATTAAAGAACGCCTCGCGTTATTTCGTCTTTGGTATGCCTGTGTATTATACCCAGGAGGAAATAAACGAGCGCAAACTCGATCAGGACCTTTTAGGCGAGTTTGATGAGTTAAGCACAGAATTTTATTATGATGCCGACATAGACAACGTGGCCTTCGAATTGAGGGAAAAGGGCTGGCACGATATAGACGAGCACATCTACGATCGCAGCTACCCTACAGCTTTGTTTTCTGAAAAAACCGTATCTATTAAGTGCGGCGACACCATTCAAGCCGGATGCACGGATGGTTATTATCAGGCAGCCAATTTCGATTGGTTCGCCAGCGTCAAGACTTACAAAAGAGTTGATTATTGTTATGAGACGTGCGACTATGAATACGGCGATTTTACAGCCGACGACGTGATCCGCGACGACTGGTACGAAAATAAAGGCTTGAGCAAGATCCACGCTGCACATATCATCCGAAAAATCGAGTCTATTATAGACAGCCTGAAAAACGAGGCTGAGCTGGCCTTCTCGATGTATTGCGACGAAGAAATGTATTGCGCTTGGCAGGCCTTCAACGGCGAGGCTGGCTATAGCATGGCCAATAAAAGGCTCTGGCAAGAAATGGAAGAACAGAACAAGAAAACCGCTTAAACAATATATCATCATGGCACAGAACATCACAATATCACGCACAACGGGCACCCGTGCCCTTCTCGCGACCTTATTTGTCGTCATCGTGTTGTTAGTCAGTCGCACAGCTAAAAACGCCCTGGCAGCCTTTAAAACGGCTCGTCAGTGGCTCCAGGCACAGCACAGCTTTTATGGCGACGATGGCGATCCCATCAAGTGTACCGGCTGGCAGTTTATAGGCTACAATATCATTGCCGCTGTAGTGGCCATATTGCTCTGTATAGAGTATTAAATAAACGCCTTATTATAGGCAAGTTAAAACATCACCAACTTTTAAAATTTATAGATTATGAAGACAAATTTTGTAAATAACGCAATTAATACCGCGAAGCGTGCCGCATTCCTTCTTTCTCTTGTGTTAGTAGCTATAATTTCGATTTCGTGTGTGATAGTTTGCGCTCCGTTGTCGCTTATGTTGTGCGACGCTCTCGGCATCACTGGCACCATGCGTTTCGTGATTCCCATCCTCTTTATGTTTGGGCCTGTTTTGGAACTGGCTATAAATGTAGAGTATAACCTCCTGGCTGTGGTTGACCGCATCTTCTCAGGCTTTTTTCCATGCCGTATGCCGTTTGAATGCTTCAGCTTTTGGAGACGGATGCTTTACGCATAAAGAATATATTATAGGCAGACAAAAACATTACCAACTTTTAGATTTTATAAAATTATGGCACAGATAGCATTATTCAACGTTACTAACGATTCACAATATTTCCCACAACGTCGCGATATGTTCAACGAGGCGCGATGGAAGGAGGCCAAGCGACTCCTGGCACAGGCCCTGAAACTGACAAGCAAGGAGGCGGGCAGATATACGTCGCGCTTCCTTCAGGATAGAATGGTAGGTGGGGACTTCCCCGTACCTTCTGGAGGCTATCACAACGGCATTACATGTATTGCCAACGGCGGCGAGAACAGCCAGCAGCGGGGTGAATTTACAGTGTACGATATTATAGGCAGCTCGTATATTTACGAGGCACCGACAGGCGACATGTGTATAGCCAACATTCCGGAGGAAGGAGAAACGGAGTATTACCGTATAGCCGTATTGGCTTATTAAATCATCATTCACGGGCTGCACTGGCAGCAGGGCAGCCCTATTATAGAACATTTTTAAAATTGAGAATATTATGAATCAAATATTTGTTGAAGCACAGAATTTGATTTGCAACGATGGCGAGGTGTGGTTGTGGAAAACCGAAAGCATGGACGGCGTGCGCCACTTCGCATCCCAAGAGGACGCACAGAAGTATATCGACTTGTGGCACCAGTTTAGCCGTGAGAAGGGCGTGAAGGAAGAATCCTACAGCATCGGCACGGAGGCGGACTTTATAGAGACTGCAAAGAAGCATGAAGCCGACAAGAAGGCCAACGAGGTGAAGGAGTATTGCAAGCACGTTGACGCATTGATAGAGCGCCGACAGCTTGAAATTAAGGCCCTGGACGGACTGGAGCAGGTGTGCCGACAGTTCGATGGCAAGGTACTGAATAAACGCTTTCACGATGCAGTAAAGGACGCGACTGGCTTTTATAGCTCGTTTGGGGATTATCGCTTCTGGCTGGAATACTGCGGCTATTACCGTATTATAGAATATCGTCCTAACGTTTCAATATCCGCAGACTGGAGCCACGGCGTAAACCGTTACACCGGCAAGAAGAAGGATGTGAATCCTAACGATTGGCGATGGAACACAGGCGATCGTCTGGAGGCAGAAAAAGCGGTTACAGTTATAGAGTTCTACAAAAACGACCGACTTGCAAAAATCGAGAGTCTGAAGGCTTCAAAAAAGAAGTATGCAGCCTATCTACGCCTGGCTCGAAAAGCGGAGGCGATAATGAAAGAAATGGAAGGCTACGACTATGAAATTCGCGAGTTTGCCAAGAAGAAGGCATTGAGCCAGTATAGTCATCACTCTTACTTCTGGAAGGGCTACTAAATCAATATTCACGGGCTGCGCTGGCAGCAGGGCAGCCCTATTATAGAACACCTAAAATTTTGAGCATTTATGACAATAGATAATTTAACCGCTTCACAGCGTGAACAACTGAAAGTAACCGTACTTGAGGACGTGCTCGGACATGAACCAAGTTACGGCGAAATAGCCTGGGCAGACGATATTGTAAGCGACGAGTATATAGAAGAGGAGTTTGCCGGAGTTCATTTTGTGGAGGAAGACTTCTGGAGTTAAATCACCCTATTATAGAACACATAAATTTTTGAGAAAATCATGGACAAAAAGAAGTATATTGACGTATTGACCGAACAGGCAAGCAAGCACAGCAGACCGCAGGAAATGGCACTCAGCGACTTCTGCGACTATCTTATCGAGTTCTTCAGTATTGACGCTTTTAAGGCTGGCACGGTTGAATATAGCCAGCACGTCTTGAGCTGCACACGGAAGAATCCTGACTTTGCAGGACTCGCCTTCCAGTGGCTCGACGATGTGGCAACAGCGATGGAGCATGGCCAGTGGCTTGACGTGTTCGGCATACTGTACGAAGACATGTATCTGAGTCGCGGCAAAGCGTCGAGGACAGGCCAGTTCTTCACTCCTCAGAGCGTGTCGGACTTGATGGCACAAATCAGCGGTCTGGGAGCCGGAGACCACGGCAAGGTGAACGACTGCGCAGCAGGTAGCGGACGGTTGCTCCTGGCTCACTACATGGAGAAGAGCAAGCTGAACCATTCAGCCGGCAGGCGCTTCGAGTATGTGGCACAAGACAGCGATCCTATTGCTTGCAAGATGTGCGCCCTGAACTTCATGGTACACGGCATGTACGGCCGTGTGGAGTGTCGCGACACATTGCGCATGAGCGAGCCGACGGTGGTGTACTATATCAACGAGGTTAAATATCCGTTTAACACGCCTTATTATAGCGTGAGAACGGTATTAGCGGAAAATCAGAAATAAGGTATCATGGGGGAGATTTGCCCTTATTATAGAACATTAAAAATACTAAGGATTATGACTTTACAGGATTTTAAGCGCGAGGCGCAAAGAAGAGGAAACTATTACGATAACAGCGCAAATGCAGCTGAGCATTGGGCTAAATCATGGGGATTGACTTATCACAGCCTATTGTGGTATTACAAGAGCTACACCATCGGCAATATGACTTGGAAAGGTGGCAGAGTTCGCCTCCGTCACGGATCATACCAGAGTGTTGACTGCTTTATTGGCGACGAGCAAGTAAGCGAGTACCGCTTCAAAAAAGCCCTTGAGTCCTTTGTACTGCCTCCGCTCACCAGCGAGGAGAAACAGTACATTGAGGCAGAATCGCAACGTCTGGATGCCATTATGAGAGAAGTGAGAATTAAGGCGAGCAGAAGAAAAAGCCGCCGTCAAGAAGTAGATACCCGTCAACTTTCGCTTAACTTTGCAGTATGAAAACATCAAGAACAATTCATTCCTTCCTGCTTAGTGAGCAGGAAGGACACACACTCCTCACGGCTCAGGAATATCCCTGGAGCGTGTTGCAGGTGATACCTACCACTCCGGCAGACTTCGACCGCACAGTGGCAGCTCTCAAGGAGCGAGGCATGGTAGCCCATCACGACACCGACCGCACATTCTGCATCATCCATCTGGCAAGCGGCGACCATGACGGACAACACCCGGAACGACATATCACCATCACTCAGAACAACCACATGCAGATCATCGAGGAACTGAAGGACACGATGGCACAGGCGGCAGTGTGGTATGAGACGAATATTATAGAACCCTTAAAAAACGACGGAAAATTATGGCAAGAATTATAATACTAAACACTTGCGACGAATGGAAATCTTACGCCTCCTTTCAGTTGTACGGCACATGGGCGACTACAAAAGCCAGTTGCCGCCGACTATACAAAACCATTATAGAAGGCATTAAAGACGGTACATTCGCGTATGAAGATGAAAGTATGTCGCGCGAGGAACAGATTCTGACGTTCAAGGAGGACGAAAAAAGAGAATGCGTAACAACCTTTTTGCGTGATCTGCAGGATAAGTTTATATACGGACATTTGGAATTGTCCGAACTTAGATAATACTATATAATACAACCCTTAAAAAACGACGGAAACTATGAAATTTGCAACAGTAAAAACAATATTGACGGTTGCGCAGGAGAATAAGCAGTACATCGAAATTAATCTTAAAAGCAGGTTAGGAGTGCACTGCGATTTTACTGAGAGCGACGGTCATAAACCTAACATCATCGGTTACAACAGCGACACGGAGGTTATCTCGGTGCTAAAAGACACAGTAGACGTATATATTGACTGCGAGGCAATAGAGTACATCAAAGTGTATAAGTAGACCATTTCATCCCGCGCCCGGCACAGCCTTTGCGAAGGTTCGGCTCCTTCGGCGGGAACGTACAGTAATTATTAATTTTTAATTAGTAATTATTAATTGGCATTAGATCATAATCATTTAAAGTATTTTGTTTTCAAGGCTGCTGCGGTCTGTGAGAGATAGCAGCAGCACAACGCCCACCACAGCAAGGCGTGGCACCAGGTTCGAGCTCCTGTCTGGGTGACAAGAGGAATTTTGAATGTTGAATGTTGAGTTTTGAATTGTGCGCCAACGGCGCATTTTGAATTGCTCAATGTTGAATTGTTTAGACGAAAAGCAAAGAAAATAATAAAAGTGCTTTTTATTCAAAATAAAAGTCCTTTTTATTTGGTAATTACAAAAATAATTACTAACTTTGCAACAGATAAAGAAAGAAACATTAATCATTTAAATCGGGCGGCAACCGTTAAGCGGCAGAAACATTATGTTAGCAACAGACAAGCAGATAAACTACCTTTGTGCGTTAGCTAATAAGGTTGAAAAAATCAAGGTTATTAACAGCAAGATAAATGTTATTAAGAACCTTCCAGAATATATCGACTGGCATCAGGAGCGCCACATGGGAGTAACGACTTTTGATGCAAGCATACGCATCAAGGCATACAAAAAACTTATCTTAAACAGCAACATTGTTTTTTCACTGTGCAAAATGGCACAAGTATAACCGGAATCAAGAAACCTATTAAGCCCTACCGCAACACGGATAAGCGGAATAAATATGCGAAAAATGTATTTCACAAGCAAGAAGAGTTTTCTTGTTGAGCAGAACGCCGACGGCACGTTGCTTATCACCAAGACATCGACAATGAAGCCTTTGGAGAACGCCGGATCTTTCATCGTCTCACAAGGAGGCATTGATGCCATCCTCGCGAAGTGTAAGGAGGTCACTGAGGAGCAGTTTACCGAGGATCGCAAACAGTTGCTTCTGCGCCATGAACAGGCAAAGCAGCGCTCTCAGGAGCTCGCCATGGCCAACCGCAAGCGTCATGAAGAAGAATATAACGCAGTGTTTAATGGCGACGTGGTGGAGACAACGGTTGAGAACATCCGCACATTGCTGCGTTACCTCAACGACATCAACTGGGGTGTTTGGAAACTCCCTTCAATGACCATCGGCTACAGCTGCAACCAATATGACTGTGACGGGAAAACGGCCACTACGATTAAGCTTGATAGGCCTATAGAATATTGTGGCGAAAAGGTTACACGATTCCAGTATGGAGCGCCGAGCGGACATCTTCGTGATTATTGTAGAATTTAAAAATCAATTTCAGCCCTCGACAACACGGTTAAGTCAACTCTATGCTTAGAGTAAATAATTTCGATTTTTGTAGCGATAGTTTCTATTCAAGCCAGGCAGGTTTCTTAAATGACGTTGGCGACTGTGGCGAGTATGCAAGTGAGGCAGCGGAAATCCTCGGCATGGAATACGACAAGAACGAGCCGGAGGCATGGGCAGACATCATGTTCAGCAGGTCAACGGGTAAGCAGTACGCGGTGTGCGGAACAGCAATGGTAACAGTGTCCGGCGCCCACTTCTATTATAAGGAGCTGGAGGAAACTCAGTATATAGAATGCAGCGCGAAATATCTTGACGAGTTCGGGCCTAAGACGGATGAGAACCTCGAATACCTGGAAGACGATGACGTTGTTGTTGACGAGGACAAAATTACCTACAATGGTAAAGAGTCCGTCGTTATGGACGACTGTAACAATATTACACATTGCGAGGATCTTTTTGAGGGATTCTATACGGCATGCGGAGACATCAATATCGCTGCATATTTGATAGGATGCCGACATAAATACTGTTTGCAGGATACAGTGTATTATTGGAGATAAAAAAAAGCCCGACCTAAGCCGGGCTACGCAAGACCATTGGTCTCGAATCTACGATAGTAGAAATTTGCTCTTTGTGAGCATTTGTATTTACAATTCCGAAGAATTGACGGTCAACGGAAGTCGTTGTTTTCTTTTCAATTCCATAAAGGTACGATTAAAAAGCCTCCGAAGACAAGTGCAAATATAAGAATTAAAACAACACGGACAAAGAAATTGGCTGTATTATTAACAAATATTTAGAAAACAATTCTATTATGGCAGAACAGATCAGAGTATGGAAGTCGAAGAACCTACGCTCCACCTATATGCTTGTATATAGAGACGAGCTGACGGGGAGGCTGCGTGTCACCCGGATGGATGGCAGAAAATGCGACAATGAGAAGGGCCTGATAAAGAGTTATAACATGTTTGGTGGTGGTCTTTGGGCGTATTGTCGGGATATGGGCAAGACCATTGAAGAGATACGCTCAGCAGTAGAGCGAGAGATTGCTGAGGACGACGCACGAAGAGAGCGCGAAGCCTTGCATGCGAAAGCCGAATTTGAAGCAAGGGTTAAAGCTCTCGAAGAAGCCAAGGCATCGAGAGCTGCACTTGTAGGAACAAAGGAGAATGTCACGGTTAAACCTATTGAGGTTCTGCAAAGTTACGACCTGTTAGAAGAGCGCCTTGAAGCCTTGAAGCCTGGTGATTATGTTGTGTGCATAAATCATAAGAAGTTCGGGAGTTTAGAACTTCGGACCAAAGCCCGCGAGTCTGATCACCTGAAAGTATTAACAACGGTCGCAAAGGAGGATAAACCCTCAAAAGCATCTTTGCATCGTTTCGCTGTTGCTGTGCGGAAGGCTTACGAGTCTGGCATAAACATCATCGGTAAAACGCACGCCCTGACAAGCTTCGGAAAGAAAATAGTGGATGCAGCTCCCTACATCAAAGAGAGCAAAAACACCTACTTTTCCTCGGCTGCGCCTCGAAGATATTACGACAAGAACACTTTGGTGTATTTGAAACTTGAGCAGATAGAGCAGAACGATAATTAATTGATTTATTATAGACGATATGGAAAAAGACAAAATCATTTACGGCAAGCGTAAGGCCATGGGCGAGAGCATCCGTGCGATGCGCACAGCCCAAGGCTGGGAGCAGGAGCAGCTCGCCAAGATTGCGGGCATCACAGCAGCGAATGTTCGCAGCGTGGAAGCCGGCAAGTATGCCGTCAATATCGACGTGCTCAATAAGATTGCAGGAGCGTTAGATGCCGAGCTGAGAATGGTGGAAAAGGGCTTTTAAAGGTAAAATGATATGGAAACAACAACAAGTAATACAAGAGCCGGTCGCCCTGCGATGGAAGGCAGCACACGCCGCTATATCGTAGCCGACGATGTGCACGAGTGGATCATCCAGCACGGAGGCGGACAGTATATCACGGACACCATGCGCTGTGTGCGTGTTACGAGCGGAGGCAAAGGTGCTGTGACAGATTATGCGATGTGCATTCTTCGCGCTGCCACTTGCTTTGATTTTGAGGTAGGCCTTACCGAGCCTTATGCTGACTTAGGATTGAAGGCCCGCGACATGATATTGTCGAAGGTAAAAGAGCCTGAGACATACTATGTGTACAAGGAAGGAACGTGGAAAGATGGCGTTTTCTGCAATAACATTGGCTCCCTTGCTATCAGTTCACCGTCAGAATGCCCTGAAGACGAAAGCAAGCGATGTTATTACAGACCGTCGGGAAACTTCGGGGATTATAAGTGTATTCCTTACAAGCGGGTGAAGGCAGGAGACTATTGTTTGGTTAATCGGTACATCGACGACAAAGCACGAGTTGTAGGCGTATTGGCGCAAGTAGAGAAGTGAAAACAAATAATAACAATAATAAAAAAACAAAGTGTTATGGCAACAAAGAAGGTATATCCATTTATCAATGCGAGAATTGCAGCAGGTGTCGATGAAACACTTGAGGATCATGTAATTACATTTGATGCTCGTGAGGTGGCATATTACCACCGTCATGAGGAATTGGGCGGCAACGGGGACATTGTGACAGTTGGCTTCAAATCGGGCAAGGAAATAGATATGTATCTCGGGCTTGACGAGGAGTGTTATCTTGATGACAATCTGATTACAAGAATTGATTTGGCGCAATACACTCATTTCTGGCACGACAACGAGGATTCTACGCCTAACGAGGACGAGGATTAACACACCAAAAAACAACATTTTAATATTTTATAGAATATGACTAAGATTGAGAATTTTGAGGAAAAGCCGAAGCGAAAGCGTAACTATCCGCAGGTAGGCGAGCCGACACTACGAAGAGAACGCGAAGACACGTCGGAAAGTGAAGACAAGGGCGTGAGCGTGAAGACTGTGTTGGCGGGTGTACTGGCGGTGCTGATGGCTGTGTCAACTGGAGTCGTGATGTTAGCGTTTGCGGGCGCTGCGGTGTTCTTAATGCCGATGATCGGCGGGATGCGAGAGTGAGTGTTGAATTTTGAATTTTGAGTTTTGAGTTATCGCTTCGCGATTTTGAATTATCAATTTTGAATTTTATTTAACTATGACAGAAACAAAGAAATTTTCAAAGGATCAGATTGTGACGATGGAGCATATCTTGAAGAAGGGCTTTGCAGGATATGGTCGAGTGAATGGAACGGCAGCACGTCCGGAACTGAAGGAACTTGTGGAAGCTGGGTATCTCTCAGAGAGCTATATGGAAATGTTCAATGAGGATGTGTATAGGTTGACAGAGAAGGGCAAAAGTCTGGTGAGGTCACTTGTAATGTGATTCATATAATTATAAAACACAACTATTATGACTATAGGAGAGTATTTTGAAAACTTGAAGGCTCTTGCGGATCACGCAGGAGCAGACAAGACTGGAGTGAAGATTGATACCGATGACGGGTATTGTATCGAAATCACGATAACTAAGAAAAAAAATAAAAAGTAAGAAACAAAAGTAGAGCATTTATGAAAAACCAGAAATTTGAGATCCGCATTGTCGTAGACGGCGATGACGAGAATGTGAAAATGGAAATTGAAGTATGGAAGGACGGGAGGACCTCTGACTTTAGATTGCTTGAGGGTGATAACCTGCGACTTGCATACGAGAGCATGAAGAATGCCTTGGGCGTTGTAGCACGGCTGTATATCGAACAGCTACACAAAGAAGGGAAACTCAGCGATGAGCAATACCAGCAGTTGCGTGCGAAATGACGTGCGTAACGGTAGCATGCGACAAGCCCTATACACCGAGCAATGAGGGTAGCAAGCCCGATGTGGCTGTACCTGAGGAGGCTCGGGCGATGTTGAGCAAGAACAGGCTGGTGAGGTGCTGTGGGCGGAGAACGACACGGCACGGTTCTACATGCAAAGGCGCGAGGTGAAGGACGTGACACTGACCGACTACCCTACCCCATCGTCGTTGATCAAAGATCCGCGCTACCGACTGCCTACAAGATTGGAGGCTACGCGCGGCTTGAAACTCGTTGACGCGCCTGTCGGATGTTGGCACAGCAAACAGCGCATCCTGTGTTTTGACAACCCCAAAGACAAAGGCATAAAAGCTGGCAGCACGACGTTTGGCACAGGCCGTTTCTATACGTTTGTACCCCATGGTACAGTGATAAAGTCGGGACTGAAGACGAAGTATTGCATTCTGCTTATCCGCACGGAGAGAACGAACAAAGAGGAGCATGTGGACATAACGATTAATGACGAATGGGATTGATAATGAGGAGAATGGATTTACACTAATCCATAAAAACACAATTCCATAAAGCCACAAATCCACGTTTACGTCTTTCCATAAATACATCCACACATAAATACATAAATGCACAAACATACATATAAACAAATCAATATATCAATCAAGAAACCAAGCAATACATATATAAATAAATAAATAAATACATTCATTAATAAATAAATAAAGAAACAAATAAAGAAATGAATGAATAAATAAAGAAAGAAACAAAGCAAAGAATAAATAAATGAACAAACAAATGCACAAATAAACAAATAAATATGCGTGGATATTTGCGTATGTAAAATTTAATTCTTAAATTTGCAACGTGTTATAAAAACCAACTTTTCTGCACGCAT
>OQVS01002685.1_pt1 | contig 11107 bp, 10 predicted proteins | sample 1691601 | NCBI WGS metagenome assembly OQVS01 (sample SAMN03418268, study PRJEB22391) | human gut metagenome | biome: human-gut; feature: organic feature; material: feces | host: Homo sapiens | place: Tanzania | collected 2013-01 | reverse complement strand
CGCAAAATGCTCATGGCGATGGCCAAGGACATCCGTGTCATCCTCATCAAGATCGCGGACAGGCTGCACAATATGCGCACGATGGAATACATGGTCGCGCAGAAGCAGCTCGAAAAGTCGCTCGAAACGATGGAGATCTATGCGCCCATCGCCCACCGGCTCGGCCTGCAGAAGGTGAAGTGGGAGCTCGAGGACCTCTCGCTCAAATATCTCGACCCGGACGGCTACCGCGAGATCATCACCTACCTTGACAGCAAGGCGGACGTGCTCAACGAGTTCATGTCCGATGTCAAAAAGAAGATCACCGACCGGCTCACGGAGTACAGCATCCACGCAACGGTGCAGAGCCGCATCAAGCATACCTACAGCATTTACCGCAAGATGTATACGCAGAAGCGCGGTCTGGACGAGATCTTCGATCTCTGCGCGTTCCGCGTCATCGTGGATGATATTCCCGACTGCTACAATGTTCTCGGCCACATCCACGACATGTTCCGCCCCGTGCCGGGCCGCTTCAAGGACTACATTGCCACGCCCAAGCCCAACGGCTACCAGAGCGTGCATACGACCGTCCTCGGCGAGGAGGGCATCATGTTCGAGGTGCAGATCCGCACCTGGGAGATGCACCGCATCAGCGAATACGGCATCGCCGCGCACTGGAAGTACAAATCCGGCGGCGCGGGCGTCCGCGCCGGAGATGAGGAGAAGTTCGCCTGGATCCGCCGCCTGCTCGAAGCGCAGCAGGACACCGACGCGCAGGACTTCGTTCACAATCTCAAAATGGATATGTTCAACGACGAGGTTTTCGTATTCACGCCGCAGGGCGACGTGGTGAACCTCCCCGCCGGCGCGTGCCCGATCGACTTTGCCTACGGCATCCATTCCGCCGTCGGCAACCGCATGATCGGCGCAAAGGTCAACGGGCGCATCGTGCCGTTTGACTATACGCTGCAAAACGGCGATATCGTTGATATCATCACGTCCAAATCCGCGCCGGGGCCGAGCCGCGACTGGATGACGCTCTGCAAGTCCAACGCCGCCCGCTCCAAGATCCGCCAGTGGCTCAAGAAAGAGCGCCGCGAGGAAAATATCATCAACGGCCGCATGTCGTTCGAGGCCGAGCTCAAGCACCTCGGCATTCCGATGAGCGATGTGCTCGGCACGGATCTGGAAGCCGCGCTGCTCAAGAAAACGTCCTTCGGCTCGATGGATGAGATGTACGCCGCCATCGGCTACGGCGGCTTCTCCGCGCAGAAGGCCGTCAACCGCATCCACGATGAGATCGTCAAGCTCGAAAAGCAGCGCCAGGCCGAGCGCGCCGCCACGGTGCCGGTGGACAATTCCGGCGCGACGCGCCCCGCCATCCCCAAGCGCACAAAGAGCGAGCAGGGCATCGTGGTCGAGGGGCTTTCGAACTGCCTTGTCAAATTCTCCAAGTGCTGCACCCCCGTTCCCGGCGATAAGATCGTCGGCTTCATCACACGCGGCTACGGCGTGTCCGTTCACCGCTGCGACTGTCCCAACGCCGCGCCCGAGCGCAGAAAGCCCGAGGAGCGCGGCCGCTGGATCAAGGTCAGCTGGGGCACGGACGTCAAGGAATCCTACCAGACCGCGCTCGATATCTACGCCAAGGACCGCCTCGACCTCGTGCTCGACGTTTCCGCCGCGCTCTCGACCTCGCAGACGCGCGTGGCGTCCCTCAACGCGACGACGACCTCTGACGGGTTTGCCGTCATTCACCTCAACATCTTCATTTCCGACGCGAACCACCTCGCCGCCGTCATGCGCAAGCTCCACCAGATCAGCGGCGTGATGAAGGTGGATCGTCCCGCGGGCTAACAATACTTCCCCCTTTCACGGGGCAAAAAAGGAGAACTACCATGCGAGCAGTACTGACCAAGGTAAAGCATGCCTCCGTCACGATCGACGGAGAAGTCAAAGGTAAGATCGGCAAGGGCTTTTTGATCCTGCTGGGCGTTGCGCCCGACGATACGGAGGAAAAATGCCGCAAGATGGCGGACAAGCTCTGCTCGCTGCGCATTTTTGACGACGAGAACGACAAGATCAACCTCTCGCTCGACGATGTGGGCGGGGAGCTGCTCATCATTTCGCAGTTCACGCTCTACGGGAACTGCCGCAAGGGCCGCCGTCCCGAATTTTTAAGCGCCGCACGCCCTGAAATTGCGATCCCGATGTATGAAGAGTTCGTGGCCATCTGCCGCGAGAAGGGCTACCACGTCGAAACCGGCGAATTCGGCGCCTACATGGAGGTCGAATCGCTCAACGACGGGCCGTTCACGCTGATCGTGGACTCCGCCGATCTGGACGCACCGAAAAAGCAGTAAAGAAAGGGGAATTTCCGATGAAAGTCATCACCACCGTTGTCGGCTCTTTGCAGACGAATTGCTACCTGCTCATCGACGAGGAGACCAAGCGCGCCGCGCTCATCGACCCGGGCGACGAAGCGGAAAAGCTGCTTGCGCTCATCGAGCGCGAGGGCGTCACGCTCCAGTACATTCTGCTGACGCACGGCCACCGCGACCATACGCTCGCCGTGCCCGCGCTCAAAAAGGCGCTGCCGGACGTTCCCGTTTACATCGGCGAGGCAGACGCCCATTCCACCGGCATTTACCACTACCCGATGGCTGACCTCGTCCCCGACCTCAAATTCTACGGCGAGGGCGATACGCTGCCGCTCGGCTCGCTCACGATCAAGGTGCTCGCCACCCCCGGCCACACGCTCGGCGGCGTCACGCTGCTCGCCGGCGATGCGATGTTCCCCGGCGACACGCTCTTTGCAGGCTCGATGGGCCGCACCGACCTTCCCGGCGGCAACGACGCGCAGATGCTTCTCTCCCTGCGCCGCCTCGGCGAGCTCAAGGAGGATTACACCGTCTACCCCGGCCACATGAATTCCACAACGCTCGCGCGCGAAAAGGCCATGAATCCGTATCTGCGCCAGGCACTGCGATAAAGGACTTGTTCACATGAAAGTTGAGCTCATTGGGCATGATGAAAAATACGCGCTGGAGCAGAGCTTGCTCACGCTCTTCCCCGGCGAAAAGCCCGTCTACGGCACGGTCGATGAAACGGCCGACGCGCACTGGGTGCGCGTGACGCTCACCGAAGAGGACGAGCGCGTGCAGGTGATGACGGAGCTTGGCATCGACGGCCGCTCCGCCGCCCACAGCTACGATTATCCCCTCTCCGGCACGGACTATGAAAAAGAGGGACAGCGCCGCCACGCCGTCGGCATCAGCTTTTTCGGCGCGGCGAAGGACCTGCTCGGCATCTCCCCCGCGTGGGGAAGCCTCACGGGCGTGCGCCCGGCAAAGGTCGCCCTCTCGCTGATCCGCGAAGGCGGAAAGGCGAAGGCGGAGCGGGAGCTTCAGGAGCTTTACTGCGTGCAGCCCGCCCGCGCCCGCCTTGCCATCGAGGCGGCCGACGCCGGCATCCGCGCGGCGGCGGAGCTGGAGCCGAACGATATTTCTCTTTATGTCGGCATTCCCTTCTGCCCCACGCGCTGCGCCTATTGCAGCTTCGTCGCCCAGAGCGTGGAAAAGTCCTTCTCGCTCGTCGAGCCGTACCTTGAGGCGCTCTTTGACGAGATCACCGCCGCGGGGCAGCTCGTGCGCGAGATGGGGCTGAACATCAAGTCCTTCTACATGGGCGGCGGCACGCCGACCACGCTGACGGCCGATCAAATGGATCGCCTTCTCACAAAGCTTGAGCAGAATTTTGACTTTGCGGGTCTCGCCGAGCTGACGATCGAGGCGGGCCGCCCCGACACGATCGACGAAGAAAAGCTGCGCGTGCTGCGCGCGCACAACACCACGCGCGTTTCCATCAACCCCCAGACGATGGAAGATAACGTGCTTGCGGCCATCGGCCGCCGCCACACGGCGGACGATATTCGCCGCGCGATGGAGCAGGTCAGGCGCGCGGGCTTCCCGCACGTCAACATGGATCTCATCGCAGGTCTTCCCGAGGATACGCCCGCGGGCTTTGCAAGGAGCCTTGACGAGGTTATCTCCATGGGCGCGGACAACATCACGGTGCACACCTTGTCCCTCAAAAAGGGCAGCCGCATCACGCTTGAAGGCAGCCGCATTCCCGGCGCGGAGGAAGTTGCCGAAATGCTGGACTATGCCGACCCCACGCTGCGTAAGAATGGTTTTGCCCCCTATTACCTCTACCGCCAGAAGTACATGTCCGGCAGCTTTGAAAACGTTGGCTGGACGAAGCCCGGCGGCACAGGACTTTACAACATCTACATCATGGAAGAGCTGCACTCCATTCTCTCGCTCGGCGCGGGCGGCTCGACCAAGATGGTCGGCGGCGGGCAGATCCGCCGCGCGTTCAACGCAAAGTATCCGCGTGAATACATCGACCGGCCGGAAAAGCGCCGCGCGAATCTGATGGATTTCGCCCGCTTTTACGCCGAACAAGGAGAATGACGACCATGATTTATAATTCTTCACGCTCCCATTACCTGTCGGCAGATCTTGTCAAGCCGCACTTCACCTACGACGATTACTGCGAGAGCGCGGACGTGATCGCCTCTCACCTCGGCGATTTTCGCCCCGAGGTGCTGCTCGTGCTCGGCAGCGGCCTCGGCTTTCTCGGCGATCAGGTCGAAGATCCCATCTTTATGCGCTATGCCGACATTCCGCACTTCCACGCCTCCACCGCGCCGGGACACGAGGGCCGCTTCGTCTTCGGAACGCTTTGCGGCAAGCGCGTCGCGGTCATGCAGGGCAGAATGCACTGCTACGAGGGCTACACCATGGAGGACGCTGCCTACGCCGTTCGCGTCATTCGCTTGCTTGGCGCGAAGACGATGATCGTGACGAACGCCGCGGGCGCTGTGAACACAGGCTATCAGGCGGGTGACCTCATGCTCATCTCCGACCACATCAAGCTCTTCGACTTTGGCCCGCTCTGGGGGCCGAACATCGAGGAATTCGGCACGCGCTTCCCCGATATGTCCAATGTCTACTCCCCGCGCCTGCGTGCCCTTGCCAAAGAGGTCGCGCGCGAGCAGGAGCTCACGCTGCAGGAAGGCGTTTACATGTACTTCCCCGGCCCGCAGTTCGAAACGCCCGCCGAGGTGCGCGCCGCGCGCATTCTGGGCGCGGACGCCGTGGGCATGTCCACCGCGCCGGAAGCCATCGCCGCCGCGCACTGCGGCTATGAAATTCTCGGCGTAACACTCTGCGCCAACATGGCCGCGGGCGTTCTCCCCCAGCCGCTCTCGGGCGAGGAGGTCAACGAAATGGCAGAGCAGTCCGCCCCGCATTTCTCCTCTCTTATCCTCGGCTGCCTTGAGCGGCTGTAAGGCTTCGCAACTCTTTGGAACAAAAGGTCGTATTTTCTATGGCTACCGAAAAAAAGCAATCTTTTCTTGGCGGCGCAGCGGTGCTGGCATTCGGCATCATGGCCGTCAAGGTCATCGGCGCGGTGTTCAAGATTCCGCTGCGCAACATTCTCGGCGAGGGCGGCAGCGCAGACTTTTCCAACGCCTACAACATCTATGCAACGATGCTGACCATCTCGACCGCGGGTCTTCCCGTCGCGCTCTCCAAGCTTGTGAGCGAGGCCTACGCGCGCGGCCGCACGCGGCAGGCGCAGCGCACCTTCAACCTCTCTCTGACCGTTTTTCTGGTGCTGGGGCTCGTCTCGTTTTCGCTGATGTGGTGGGGCAACGACTATCTTGCCTCCCTCCTCAATAACCCCCGCGCGGCCTACGGCATCCGTGCGCTCGCGCCCGCGGTGGTGTGCGTGGGGTGCCTGTCCGCCTTCCGCGGCTACGCGCAGGGCCGGCAGTATATGACGCCCACGGCCGTCTCGCAGATCTTAGAGGCATTGTGCAAGCTCGTCTTCGGTCTCGCGCTCTCGCTGTGGCTTTTGAAGATCGGTCAGCCGGACTACATCGCCGCGGCAGGCGCCATCGGCGGCGTGACCATCGGCACCATTCTCTCGCTCGTCTACATGGCGGCTAACTATCTGCGCCACCGTCCTGCCCTGCAAAGCGGCGAGCGCTGCGCGTCGGGCCGCGCGATCGTGCGCCGCCTGCTGGCGCTGGCCATTCCCATCACCATCGCCTCGTCGATGGTGTCCATCATCACGCTGATCGACACCTCGCTCGTGCAGGGACAGCTCCAGAACGCGCTGGGCTACTCGCTCGATGAGACCCGCGCGCTCTACGGCAACTATTCCGCCTGCATGGATCTCTACAACCTGCCCTCTTCGCTGATGGTCGCGCTCACGGCCTCGGTCATTCCGGCAGTTTCCGCCTCCATCACGCAGCACAACGAAAAGCAGACCGCGCGCATCGTGCGCTCGTCCTTCCGCGTCACGGCGCTGCTCGCCTTCCCGATGGGGCTTGGCCTGTGGTCGCTCAGCGGCCCTATTTTCCGTCTCTTTTATCCCCGCTACGACGGTGCGCTCGGCGGGCAGCTGCTCTCGGTGCTCGGCATCGCGAGCATCTTCGTCTGCCTGATGCTCATCACAAACTCCATTCTGCAATCCTACGGGCGGGTAAATGTTCCCATCTTCACCATGCTCATCGGCGGCGTTGTGAAGATCGTGCTCAACTATAACCTCACCGCCGTCCCGTCCATCAATATCCACGGCGCGCCCATCGGCACGCTCGTGTGCTTTGCGCTCACAGCCATTTTAAACCTCATCGCTGTCTCGCGCGTCGCAGCCTTCCATCTCAATTATCCCGGCTACTTCCTGCGCCCGCTGCTGGCCTCTCTTGCGATGGCCTTCTCCGCACGCGGCGTGTATGCGCTCTGCGCGCACTTCCTTCTTTCCGAGGATAGCGGCAGAACGATCATGCTCGTCTGCGTGGGTGCGGCGATTGCGGTGGCCATCGTCGTATACGCTGTGCTTGTCCTTGCACTGCGGATCGTCACGCGCGATGATCTCGCGCTGCTGCCCAAGGGAGAAAAGCTCGCCCGCGTTCTTCATGTGCGCTAAAAAGGCCTGAAAAATCAAGGAATTTCCGAGAAATGCCTTGCAATGGGAGGGAATGTATGATAAATTATCCTGAGAAAGCTGTCTACACATATGACGATCTTGTCGATGTGCTGCGCATTTTGCGCGCACCGGACGGCTGCCCGTGGGATCGTGAGCAGACGCATCAGTCCAACCGCCGCAACTTCTTAGAAGAGGCTTACGAGGCTGCCGAGGCTTTCGATCTCGACGATCCGGAGCTGATGGAGGAAGAGCTCGGCGATATGCTGATGCAGGTGCTCTTCAATATTCACATGGAAGAGGAAGCCGGCCGCTTCACGACCGACGATGTGACCGACCATGTGGTACGCAAGCTCATCTTCCGCCACCCGCACGTGTTTGCAAGCGGCAAGGCGGACAACAGCGACGAAGTGCTTGTCAACTGGGACAAGCTCAAGCGGCAGGAAAAGGGCCAGCGCACCACGGCAGACGCCATGGATTCCGTCGCGCGTTCGCTCCCCGCGCTCTGGCGGGCGGACAAGCTGCAGAGCAAGGCAGCAAAAGCGGGCTTTGAATTCCCCGATGTTTCCGGCGCGCTCGATAAGCTCGACGAGGAAACGCAGGAGCTGCGTGCTGCCGTGGAAACCGGCACCAATTTTGAAGAAGAGCTTGGCGATGTGCTCTTTGCCGCCGTCAAGGTCGGCCGCTTCTGCGGCGTCGATCCCGAGGCCGCGCTTGAAAAGACCTGCGAAAAATTCATTGCGCGCTTCCGCAAGGTAGAGCAGGCGGCCGATGCCCGCGGAGAATCGCTCTCCTCTCTGCCGCTCGAAGAGCTGACAGCCCTCTGGAACGCCGCCAAAGACCAGACCCGATGACCAAAAGCAAAATTGCTTTTTGCTCATATAACCCCGGAAGCTCCGCTTCCGGATACTTTTCAGGAGGATCTAACGATGAACAAGACTGAACTCATTGCTGCCGTGGCAGAAAAAGCCAGCATTTCCAAGAAGGAGTCCGAGGTCGTGATCAACGCCGCCCTCGAAACCATTATCGACTCCCTGAAGAATGACGAGAAGGTTCAGCTCGTCGGCTTCGGCTCTTTTGAGACCAAGCACCGCGCTGAGCGCACCGGCCGCAACCCCAAGACCAAGGAGAGCATCACCATCGCTGCTTCCAAGGTCCCGACCTTCAAGGCCGGCAAGGCGTTCAAGGACGCTGTCGCGGAGTAATTTCCCAGTCAAGCTCTTTCATCATCAAAACGGCGGCGCAGTGCGCCGCCGTTTGAGTATGGTGGACGATCCCCCCCGATTCCCCCGCATCTTTCTGAAAAGGAGACTGATCCCATGCGTCTTGACAAATATCTCAAGGTCTCGCGCCTCATCAAGCGCCGCACCGTGGCAAACGAGGCCTGCGACGGCGGCCGCGTGACCGTCAACGGCAAGGTCGCCCGCGCGTCTTACGACGTCAAGGTCGGCGACGTGATCGCTCTGCACTTCGGCGAGCGCGTGCTCGCGGTCGAAGTGCTGAACGTATCCGAGACCGCCGGCAAGAGCGAGGCCTCGCTCCTCTACCGCGAAGTGAACGCACAGTAAACCGTACTATTTTGGGTGCGCCCTTCATACGTTATCGTATGGAGGGCGCTTTCTTTGCGCCCAAAGCGAAAGGACGGGTTCTGACTATGACTTACGACACTTCCCCCGCTTCTCCCCAGCGCATCGAATTATCCGGCCGCGAGAGCCTGACGGTCTCCGGCGTGGAGGATGTCGACCGCTTCGATGAGACCGAGATCGTGATGAACACGTCGCTCGGCGTGCTCGTTGTCACGGGCGACAGCCTGCACATCGGCAAGCTGAGCCTCGACGGCGGCGAGCTGCATGTCGACGGGCGCATCGACGCCATCGCCTTTGAGGATGCGCCGTCAAGCCGCGGCGGCCTGCTCTCGCGCCTGTTCGGGGGTTGAGGCACCGTGGGCGTGTCGCTCTCCGAGCAGGCGCGGTGCTTTCTCGCCTCGCTCCTGCTCGGCTTCATCCTTTCTCTTCTCTATGACCTGCTGCGCGCCGTGCGGCTGCGGCGGGCGACGAAGCGGCGCTTTACGAGCGCGCTCGATCTCCTCTACTGCGCGGCGTTCGCGCTGCTGACGTTTCTCTTCGCGCTGCGCGTCGGCGGGGGCGAGCTGCGGCTTTATATGCTCTTTGCCGCCCTGCTCGGCGCGGTGTGCTATTTTGCCCTCTGCGCGCGGCTGCTGCGCCCGCTCTGGGACTTCTGGGCGGAGGTATTGTTCGCTGTTTTCCGTCTTTTTGCAGCCCCGCTGCGGCGGCTGCAAAAAGTTTATGGTAAACTTGCCAAACTTTGCAAAAGATACTTTCTTTTTTCCAGAAACCGGCTTATAATAAAGTCGTATGAGCGCAGCGCCCGTTTTGCACTGCGCCGAACCCGGAAAAAGGAGGGACAGCGGCATGGCAGCACAGGTCAAAAAAGGGAGAAGGCACACCAGTTTTCTCACGGTGCTTGTCATCGCGATCCTGATTGCGCTCGTGGGGGTGCAGCTCATTCACCTCAGAGCGCAGATCGAATCGGCGCAGAATCAGCTCACGGCACTCAAGAGCGATCTCGACAGCGCCAAGCAGGCGAACGACGCGCTGGCCTCGGCGCTCGAAAAGGCCGACGATCCTGAGTTTTTGCAGGAGCTTGCGCGCGATCAGCTCGGCTATGTCACGCCGGGCGAGAAGTCTTTCTACGATGTGAGCAACTAAGCGGCATAATCCTGAAAAGCGCCCTGAGGGGCGCTTTTTTTCTGCGCAGGCAAAAAAAGGGCCGCGGGCGCAAACGGCCTGCGGCTCAAACGGGTGGGATATTGGAAAGCTTCCGATCCTTATGATACAAGCCCCGCGCGCAAACGTCAATGGGAGCTTTTGTCGCCTTCTGCCGCCTTTTGTCAATTCGCGTCGTGCGCCCTACATTTTGTCAATATATACAAGAATACTCAATTCATATATCGTTCATTTGAAATTTTCGTTCATACGTGCTACAATACAGAAAAGGAAAAAGAAGCTCCCGTCGGTCTTCTTTTTCTTTCCTCACCAACGAAAGGAGCCAACACTATGAAATTTACCTATACCTGCAAGAAGATCTCCCTGAACGATTCCGTCAAGGCCTATGCCGAGAAAAAAGTCGGCAAGCTGGAAAAGTTTTTCAAAGAGGAGCCCGAGGCTTCCGTGACCTTCTCTGTGGAAAAGAAGAACCGCTGTGTTGTCGAGATCACGCTTCGCGGCGCGAGCGGCCCCCTGTTCCGCGCGGTGTGTGAGGATCCTGACGGCGATATGCGCGGCGCGATCGACGAGGCCACGACCCAGATCGAGCGCAAGATCCGCAAGAACAAGACCCGCCTTGCCAAGAACCTGCGCGCCGAGGCGGTGCTCCCCGAGCTGCCCGAGGAATTCGAGGTGCACGAGGAGGGCGAGTTCGACATCGTGCGCACCAAGCGCTTCACCGTCAAGCCCATGGGCGTGGAGGAAGCCATCTTGCAGATGAACCTGCTCGGCCACAGCTTCTTTGTCTTCCGCAACACCGATGCGCTCGACGCGATCTGCGTCGTTTATCGCCGCAACAACGGCGGCTACGGCATCATCGAGACCGAGGACGACGAGGAGTAAGCCGCTGAAAGAGAATACAAAAGGGGCGGGATCCAATTCCGCCCCTTTTTTTATGCGCCGATTCGTGTTATACTGAGTTTGTTATTCTGAGAAGAGGAGAATCGTTCCATGAACTCGTTTGCCTGCCGCGCATTCCAGTGCTGCTTCGGCGCGGGTGCGCGCCTGCTCCCCTGGCGGACGCCGGAAGTCTATACGGGAGACGGGAGCCTTCTTCGCGTGGCGGACATTCTGCGTGAGAACAGCCTGCGCCGTCCCTTTGTCATCGCAAGCCGCCGCCAGTGCGCGGACGAGCACTTCCGCCGCTTGCAGGAGGTTCTGGATATGCAGGATATTCTGCTCTCCATCTTTTCCGCCGTTGAGCCGAACCCCTCGGTCGAAACGGTCGAAAAAATCGCCGAACAGTACCGCATCGACCGCTGCGACTGCTTCCTCGTCATCGGCGGCGGCTCGCCGATGGATGTCGCCAAGGCGGTCGGCGTTGTCGCGAATGGCTTCCT
>OQVS01002684.1_pt1 | contig 11109 bp, 10 predicted proteins | sample 1691601 | NCBI WGS metagenome assembly OQVS01 (sample SAMN03418268, study PRJEB22391) | human gut metagenome | biome: human-gut; feature: organic feature; material: feces | host: Homo sapiens | place: Tanzania | collected 2013-01 | reverse complement strand
GCCAAAGCACCGCCTTCGCCTTCCCGCCCGGCATCAGCCTATGCGACGGATACGAAGGTCCCGAGGTTGAGGCCGAGGAAGCCACCGTCGGCGACGTCTTTGACTAAACGACATAATACCACGACAAAGCGTAGGCGCATCGATAACTCGGAATCGATGCGCCTACGCTTTGTCGTGGCGAGTGGATTGACGCCTATATTGGCTTTTATAGTAATGTGTCGTAAAAGGCCTATTATAGCTATTACAACTGTAATGGCTATGCTATGACGCTTATATTGGCTATTTTACAGGCTTATGCGTGTCTGCGCTTGAACGCCTCAAACCACGGACGCAAAAGCGGGCGCACAGCCGGAATCGTAGCGACAACGGGCACGATGGCAGCCACCCACGGCGATACAAAATTTTTGAGCACAAGCGTAAGCACGGCGCAGACCGTCACCACGGCCAGCAACAGCCATAGACGGCGCGGCCATACAAGACGATAGCGGCGTACATACACCACATATGTAATGACCGTATATAACGCATACCATACTATGTACGACACGCCCAGGCCCTCGAAACGCCAAAGCGAGTAGCCCAAGACATTCAAAGCCAGCCCCAAGAATGCGCTGAGGCTTTCGGTGAGTATGTAGACCGCACCATCGCCCTTTGCCAAAATGACAAAAGCCATGCACCAGGACGTTGCGCGGAAAAACACGCCGATAATACCTATCGAAACCAGCGGCAGCATCTCCAGAAAACGCTCGGCGTACAAGATGCGCACCATCAACCCGTCAAGCACAATCATGCCCAATACAACCGGCACGAGGATGCGCAAAGCCAGTTCGCACTCATGAGCCACGAGCACCGAAGTGCGATGCCGCGAGTGCGTCACTGCCGACAGATGCGGATAGTACTCCACCCATGCCCCGGTAAGCACCACGCCTACATAGGTGTTGATAATCGTATATCCCGCCTGGTAAAGTCCGAGGTCGGCGGTGGACCCCGTATGGTTGAGCCATAGTACAAAGACGTAATTCATCAGCTGAGTCACCACGGCCGACAAGGTCATCAATGCACCCAGCTTGACAAATCCGCGTCCGCGGCGTATAATCTCGCGCGCGGCTAAGGCGCTGCGCGGCGTGCGCACACGGTAGAAATGAGCTGCCACGGCCATGCATATCGAGGCGGCAAGTATCACCGGGATGACTGAAGACTCGCGCAACCACCATATAAGAGCCACGGCAACCACGGTGGATGCCACCGCCGCTACCGCGCCGCTCTTGGCCAGTCGACGAAGACGTCCGAGCCCTTGCATCAAAGCGTTCTCTGCGCCGCCGTAAGAAGAGCACAACGCCACCGGAGACAGTATAGCCAAGGTCCACCACTTGTCCGTGGTGTCAAACATCCAATAACTCAACAGCGGCGAGAGCAACAATATCAGCGCCATGCCGCCGCAGCCGAGCCACAGACTCCATCGGCGCACCACCACAGCCGTGTCGCCGGCCGCATCCGACCCCTCACGCGCAATGTCACGCACAGCGCTCTGGTCCATGGACATACGCGTGACTATCGAGACAAGGTCCAAAGTTGTATTGTACAGCATCAGCAGGCCAAGGCCTATAGGTCCCACAAGTACTGCAAAAAGCTTGTTGCGTACCAGCGAGCATACGATGTTCAGCACACGTATGCCCGAAAACAGGCTTATCGCCCCGAGTATTCGGCTTACCGAGCGACCCATTCCAAAGGATTAAGTTTGTGTGCGCCGCGCCGTACCTCGAAGTGCAGTCGGGTCACGTTCTCCACCTTGTCCGTAAATAGCGTGCCCAAGGCCTGCCCGGTGACCACTTGGTCTCCTTTTTTGACATTGAGCGTCCCGATGCCGCCGTATATGGTGAGATACTTGCCGTGGGTGATGATTATCACCATGTTCATCCCGGCCATATAGCTGATGGAGCGTACCGTCCCGGCAAAGACGGCGCGGGCGCGCGTGCCGGGCGCGGTGTGCATCTCTATACCCGAGCTGTTGATGGTCAGACCTTCGTAGGTCTGCGTACCAAAGGTGGCGGTAATGGTATATTTGCCCGATACCGGAAACGGCATACGGCCTTTATTGGCTTCGAAACTACCTGTCAACTTGCGCGTTGCCGCATCTGCCGTTGTTTCGGCCATTGGAGGTTCGGGGGCGGTCGGCTTGGACGGCTGTTCCTGCCCCCGGCGATTTTGTTGTTGCCGCTCGCGTTCGCGCTGTCGCTCGCGTCGGCTTGCTTCCTCCTGCTCGCGGGCTATGCGGCGCTGTTCCTCGGCGACGATACGGTCCAATTCGCGGTCCAATTGCTGCATGCGACGACGGCGCTGAGCCAGCACTTCCTGCAAGGACGATCCTTGACGACGTAAATCGTTGACCATCTGCTGCGACCGGTTTTGCTGCGTCACCAGGACATTGCGTGCTATGCTAAGTCGATTGATTGCGTCTGTCTGACGTGCCAGCAGATTATTCAGGTCGTTGCGACGGCTGTCCAGCTGCGCTATAGCTTCGCGTAATCGCGTGATTTTGGCCACGCGATGTCGGTTGAGCTGCTTAAGGTAGCCTATGCGCCGTACTGCCATGTTGAAATCCTTGGAAGCAAAGACAAAAGCCAAATTATTGGCCTGACAGCGGCGTGCACGCTGCCGGCGCAGGGCGACAGCCACATCGGCACGCAGCGAATCGACAAGCGCCTCCATGCCTTGTATCGAATCCTGCATAGATGCAATACCGCGATTGAGCGAGTCTACCGTGATTTGCAGCGATGATATGTGTCTGTTTTGGGTGAATATGCGCGAATTGAGGTCGTTGAGTTGGTTGAGCCGACGTTGTGTCGCACGTTTATTGTCATCGATTTTACGCCGCGTTTCAGTGATTTCGCGTGCCGTATTTGTACGCTCGCGTTTTATGTCCGAGGCTGTGCGCGGCTTGGATGCTGCGGCCGTGGTACGCGGCTTGGCTTTTCGTGTCTTCTTGGCATAGGCATCCGGTGCAAAGACGGTGCCGCCGATGGCACAGACTATGACGGTAATGGCTATGACGGCAAGATTTTTCATATCAGAGCGTTATGTTCTTGAAGATATGCTGGGCCTCGGCGATGGTGATATTGCGATATCCCTTGCCGGGACGGCGGAAGCGCACCTGCGGAAAGGTATTGCACCGCGCCGATGAGGGCGACCACTCGATAGCGGCACGCACGTCCGTTTTCTTCATTGTGGCATCTATGCCGACACTTCGCGCCATGCGTTCCGACCCTGCGTTCTCATAATTGCTGTAGGTGACGCGTACAGGCAACGCCGAGGTTGCACCGAAGGAGACGACGTTGTCTACGGCCAAGGGCGAGCGGCCCATCAGCAATTCCTGTATATGTCCTATGCCCATGTCTTTGCGATAATGTCCGAGGACTGCATCCATCGACTCTGCAAAGAAATACTTGTGGTACTTGTCCACAAAAAATACCGAGTCGGCAGTCACGTTGAGCACTGCGGCTTCGAACCCGAGTACGCGAAAAGACATGTATACCACGCTGTCACGCACAATGGTTGCACGTCCGCCCATCGAAAACGAGGTCGGTGACTTGAGCGACAACTTGACCGGAAGCGTCATGTCGTGCCACGTCCCGCCTTCGGGGGCGAGCGATAGCGCGGCCTTGCGGCCGGAGCATCCGACAAATATGCCGCATATCATCGCGGCTATCATCATGTAAATTGTATTCTTAATCTTCATGTCTGAGTGTCAATGTTTTTGTTTGGACGGCTTCGGCTTGGATGTATCGGGCTTGGACGCGCCTGACTTGGATGGTTTGTCCCGGTCGTCCGCATCCTGTTTGGCCTTACCCTTTTTGTCTTCATAGAAGTAAGTCTTGTACTTGACTTTGCGTGCCAGCATCTCGTCATCGGGAGCGAGAATGGCGGCTCGTTTCCAGAATTCCAAAGCTTGTTCGGGCAGCCCGCTCATAAAGTATATGTCTCCTGCGTGCGACAACACTTCGGCAGACACTATATCGTTTGTGTCAAAGTCCTCGCCTTCAATTATATCCGAGCCGGCATCCGTTGCTTCCGTGCCGATGTACGCCGAATCAGGCGCTATCGAATCGGAGACAAAGCCTTCGGGTGACGCCACAGAGTCAACCGCAATACTGTCTTCGACGGGCAACGAGTACTTCAGTGTCAGGTCTATATATTTTTTTGCCTGCGGATAGTCGCGTTTTTTGAAATACACCCACGCATATGTGTCCAGATACGTGGGATTTTCCATGTCAGAGAGCACCGCATAGCGTGCATACGACAAGGCTTGGTCCAGCAGCGTGTCGTTCTGAGCCATAGCATACGCGGCGTTGTTGTACGCCAAGAAGTTGGAAGGATAAATCTCTATGGACTTGTTGTACGTCTCGATAGCCTTGCTCAACGAATCGGCCGCCTGATAGGCATCGCCGAGTGTGGACATAAAATTGGATACGGCTTCGGGGTTGTTCACCTCGTTGATTTTGACCTTATGCAATACTTCCAAAGCCTCTTGCGGCCTGCCGTTGACGATATTAGCCGAAGCAGCCAGTATCGGGAAAGCGAGATTGTCAGGCGAGTAGGTAATGCCGCCCACTGCCGTAGCTATGGCCGCCACCGTGTCGCCGCGCTGTATTTGCAACGAGTACAGCGACGAACGCACATCCGCGTCCGACGGATCAAGCGATAGTGCATATTCCATCTGCTCGGTGGCCTGTGCCAAATTGCCGCAAGTGTACTCGAAGGCGCTGTACAGCGAGTGCAGCGATGGCTCGCCCGGGTTGACCTGCTGCATACGCGCAAAGACATTCTCGATGCGCGGCCATTGGGCCGTGTCCGAGTACATACGGCCTACGTATCCGCGCAACAGCTCGTGCTTGGTCTCGTACTCCAGCGTTGGACTCACCAGGGCACGGAACACCTGACGATCGTATGCGGCCGAGTCGTTCCTGTCCGCATAGTACTGCGCCATGGCTATGAGTGCCGCTCCATAGGTGCTGTCTATCTCGCACGCCCGGCGTATGGACGCATGGCGCAACGAGTCTGCATCCAAGGTCTTGTATATCTCTGAAGCATATAGGAATACGTCGGGGTCTCGCGGATTGGCATTCTCCAGTTGGTCGAGTTCGCGTACTATGGCCATGGTGTCTTTTTTGAGCGCCATGGCGCGTATCTTTTGCGAAGACAAGCCCATGTCCTTACCGGTTCCGCGTTCCAGACGTTCGAATATGGCCATAGCCTTGGTATATGCAGAGGTGTCGCCCGTGGCATATTTAACGATATATGCATTGGCCAGATTGGCGGCAGTCTCCGTGCGTTCCGGATATATTGAGTCAAGTGTGCGCCACACCTCGATGACATCGTCATAGCGGTGCAGGTATCGCGCTATCGAGGCTATGGCCGAGCCGTTATAATACTGCGTCGGATCGGCGCGGAACTCGTCCCACAGCACGGCATAGCTGCGATATACCTCCGCCGAATCGGGATTCATATTCAGGGTCAGCAGCGCTTGCAAGGCTTTGATGTTGATGTCCTCCGGATCAAGCGCCGCAGCATATTCTACAAGTCGCTGTGCCAAGTCGTTAGAATCGATATTTAAGGCTGACACAGCCTGCAAATAGGCATAGTCGGCCTTGCGCATGTCTGCGGCCTTCTCCCATGATGTTTGACGGTGGCCGGAAGCCGCCCACGATACTGCGGCCATCAGTGTCACCATGGCCGCCATTGTGCCAAATGCTCGACGTAGGGTCATATCTGACTGTTGTTGTAATTATTATTGTCTACAATCCACGAGGTCGCCTGCCTAATGCAGCGGCGTCATGCGCGAGAGCACTCCCCCGACTGTGCCCCGGAATGGTTTACTTGACGCCGGTGTGTCCAAAGCCCCCGGCGCCCCGCTCGCTGTCATCCAAAGTCTCGGTCGATGTCCATTGCACCCTGGTATACGGTGCTATCACCATCTGGCAAATGCGCTCGCCGTCGTTGACTGTAAAGGGTCGGTCGGAAAGGTTGACAAGTATCACTCCGATTTCGCCGCGATAGTCGGCATCTATCGTCCCGGGCGTATTTACCAGGGTGATGCCGTGCTTGAGGGCAAGGCCGCTGCGCGGACGCAGCTGCATCTCGTAGCCTTCGGGAAGCTGGACACGCAACCCGGTGGGTATTAGGGCGCGTTCAAGCGTACCAAGCACTACCGGCTCGGACAGATGCGCCCGTACATCCATGCCGGCGGATGAGACCGTGGCATACGACGGAAGTGCGTGCCCGGAGGTGTTCACAATCTTTACACTGATATTATCCATATTACGGGATGTCTATGATGTTGGGTGGCACCGACTTCGAATCGGCATCACACGGTTATGCGGCAGGTGGCATCACCGGCCTTGAGTATGTATATGCCGCGGGCTTTGACACTTAGCCGCGTAGTACCCGCCGGCACGTTTTGCTGAACAATCAACTGACCGAGTATGGTGAAAATTTTCACTTGTATGGGTCGCGACGTGGTGACATATATTGTCAAGCCGCGCACAACCACCTCGATGTCGCCATCGTCCGTTGTGGATACGGTCGAACGCACCACAACACCCGGGCGCGGCGCTACGGGTGCGGCCACAGCCAACCCGCTACCTGCAAGTATGGCCACGGTCATCATTACGGCATATTTGACTGCCTTCAGCTTCACGCTCCAAAGTTACAAAAAAAGCGTCAATCGGCGTCTCTATCGGCCCATAAAAATCAGCGTCCGGCATCAATGGTGTATGGGGGGCAAATTTCGGGTGCAGTTGGAGGAGCCGCTATTCCGCGGCTGATAGCTGCAAAATTAAAAGCAGGGGCAGCACAGCTTCTCGACTGTGCTGCCCCTGTGTATGGGAATAAGGTCGCCGCGTGTTTGGCTGCGGCCCGTATGTCGGTTCAATTCAAGGACTATCGTCCGTCATGTGCAAAATCAGCGTACCACTTTGAGGGCGTGCACGACGCCGTCGGCTGTCGTGGCGCTTACTACGGCCACGCCCTTGGGCAGTGTCACGGCGGTTACGCCGCTGTATGCGGCAATGGTGCGGCCTGCGGCGTCGACAATTACGATGTCGGCGGGTGCTGATACCGTTACGGTGTCGCCGTCGATGTTGAAGAAGCGGCTGTCGGCGCTATCGTTGTCGTCGGCTTTGATGTCGTTCACCGAGAGTGTCGATTCGTCATACACGGCCTCGATGCCGGGTATTTCGACGTGGTAGTCGGTCTTGGTTTTGCCGCCGATGCCCATAGCCACGGACACGAAGCGTATGGGATAGATGCCTATGTCGCTGACGTCAAAGTAGTCGGCAACGGGCATTTCGTAGACGTTGGTTTCGTCGGCCTTGACGTTGGTGAATTTCTTGGCGACAACGCCGATAGCGTTATTGGCTTTCAGGGTTAGGGTCACATCTGTAACCTTGGCAGTGCCGGGGTTGAGGCGTACCCGCACGCTCTGCGGATGGCTGAATATGTCCGCCTCGGGAAGGACCGAAATGCGAGCGCCGCGAGGGCTCTTGATGACGTAGTCCACGTTGGTGCCATTCTCGTTGGGTGTCAGGGATACGGAAGCCATACCGATATTTGTGGTCTTCCAATCGGCCACGCGCATTAGGCGGTCGGCGGGAGCGACCTCCGAGCCGGCAATCTGCACTTTGACGTTGATGTTGACCGTAATCTCGCCGCGCACGCCGGTGATGACGGTCTCGCCGTTGGCCACGGGTGTAACCAAACCTTCGGGCGTGATGGTAGCCACGGAGGCGTCTTCGGAGGTCCAGGACATGGTGCGTGCAGCCAGCGGCATAGTGGTGTTGCCCACGTATGTGGTCACTAATTCAGCATCCCATTTGCGAGTTTTGTTGAGCACCACGGTCTCATATTTGGCCCTGATGTCCTTGACTCCGGTCAGGAAGACGTTGACGCTTGCCTTGATGCCGTTGGCAGAGGTGACGGTGAGTACGCCGGAGGTGGAGGCCTCGCTGGACATCAGCGAGTGTCCGTCGTTGATAATCTCACCCAAGCCGGCGGGACATTCGAGGGAGTAGTCCTTGTAGTCGGCATTGATCAGTTTGCCGTACTTGTTGTAGGCGTATACCACGGGGGTATATACGGCCAAGGACGGAATCTCGACCTTCCAGTCGGAGAATTGCAGCTCGGCAATTTCGTTGTCTTCGGGCGCTTCGAGTACGGCAAATACACCGCCACCTACCGAGCGCTCGGTACCGTCGCTGCAGTGGTTGCGTATGCCCAGTGCTTGTGTGTACAGCGTAGAAGAGCCGCCACCGTCGATATTGGTGGACTCGTAGGCGCCGGCGTAACGCATCACGTCAGCCAGCATGGAGGTGGTTACACCTGCCGAGGCGCTGGTACGGCCGTCGATGACCATCATTATGATGTGCTTACGGTCCTGAGTATAGCCGATACATGTGCGCGGATGACGCGAGGATGCATCGCCACGCTCGCCTTCGGTATCCAAGGTCTCGCCAAGTCCTACATTCTTGGGGTTGCCCGAAACGATGCTGCGCGGATATATGCGCTGTCCGTCGGAAGTGAGGATGACGTTGTCGATGGTGATGACGTCGCCCGGTTTGAGGCCTTTGACAAAATCGGCAGCACCGGTATTGCCATGCGATGTACCGCCACGGCCGTGGAGCACGAAACCGTCAGCCGGAATAGGGGTGTCGCCATCGGTGTTTGCCTCGGAGGTTACAACGATTGTGAATTTTCCACCGGCAATGAACGTCTCGCCGTCCGCAAGTTTGGCTGTGACCTCGTAGCAATTGCCGGCGTGGTCGTTTTGGTTGGTGCTACCCCAGAAGCGCGAGGTGTACAGCGTCAGACCGTCAGCGACGCTGGCCGGGTCATTGATGCCCTTAAAAGACGTGGTCTTGTCGCCATACTCGGCCGTCCCTGTGTAGTAATTGACATACTGCACGTGTGGCAACCCGTCGTTGTCATATATAAATTGGCATCCGCCATTGAATGTCAGGAAAGGCTCGTTCTCGACCACAAAAGAATGCGTGGGCGTACCCACCTTGGAAGTGCCGTTGGTGGCCGTACCGCCTGTCCAATAGAAGTCGCCGTTGGTGCCGGCAAAGTACAGCAATCCGTCCTTCGATTTGGTTTGGGCCATTACGGAGGTGCGGGATGTCCCGGCCACCTTGTCGGTGCCGCTCACGGCGCGTATGGTGACGTTGGGCGTAGTGCGGTCTACCGTGAGATAGAACACATTGAGAGGGCTGGGGCCTTCGAGCCGCAGCTGCGTCTGAGTGGTGCCCGGGCCGACTTTGGCGTGGAACAGCGTATCCACGGTATAGTCCACGCCAAGCAGGCTTATATGACCCTGCTCGGCAAAAGCGGCCAGTGCAAAGGTCGCACCCAGTGCCAGTGTAAAGATTCGTTTCATACAGGTTTTAGGTGTTTCTGTGGGAAGGTTCGTTTGACTTGCCAATTTAGCATATTTTTTTGACATGTAGGACTTTTTGGCTATTAACAAAATGTTAAATAACGCAAAGGCGCGCTCTATCGGCTTTTACGACAGGGCGCGCCTTATGCCGAATCGGCTTCAGCCGCTATAGTTGCAGTATAGACGAGGAGTTGTCGGCGTTGTTGAGGCTGCGACGGCCGCTGCGGAAGATGCTGCCGAAGTCGGCGGTATAGCTTGCCGTCACCACCACCATATTGGCGTTGTCCTTGATATAACGGTCGGTATAAGACGGCGCTGTCGTTGAGATATTCCATTGCGGATACTCGGTGCCGCGAGCAAACATGTACCACCATCCGGCTTGTATCATCCAGTGCTTGTCGGGGCGGAAGGTTACGGACAGGCCGTCGCCGTTTTCTTCCTTGCCTATATATGGTCCGTGGAGGTTTTTGCACGGTATTTTGCGCCAATAGGTGATGGTCCACGGGCCGCGGCTCCACCAGAAGCTGCCGTAGGCGTAGAATGTCGTCAGATTTTTGTTCCACGTCGTGCCCTGCGTATGAGTCCAATCGACATCGAGACGCACGTTGCCGCCGAATCCGGCTATTCCGCTGAGTTTCATTTGCAGCGAAGCTCCCGCGCCTTCATTTGTCGTGTAATTGACTGTTTGACTTAGAAATTTTTTGTCACCGAGGTAGAAGTATTCGTCGGTACGCGGATTATTGGCGTTGCTGTAATACGCAGTCAGCGAGGCAAAGAATTTCTTGCGCGAGAATGAGGCCATCAGTCGGTAGTTGAAGTATTCGGTCACCTTGAGGTTGGGGTTGCCGTTGTCTATCAGATAGGGCGTGGTCTGCTGCTTGTAGTCGGTGAGTGCGGACAGGCCGGGGATACTCGGCGAATAATTGAAGTTGGCCTGCAGACTCCATTCGTTGCTAATATCCCAGTTGATATTGACGTTGCTGAGGTTGCGTACAAAGTCGCGTTTGTTCTCGCCGTTTTCCATCCGGAAGATTTTGACGCCGGAGGCCAGCCAAAAATTGAACTTATCGATGGTAAAGCCGTAATTGACATAGCCGTAGTTGTTGTTCTCGGTCAGTATGGGGCGGTAATCGGTGCCGATGTACTTGTTGCGGCTGTGCGACAGCGTATTCTGAAATCCGGCGCCCAATTCGGAGGCATTGCCGAAGCGGTGCCGATAGGCGATTTCGGTGATGAGCGAGCGGCGAGTGTTGTCGATTTCGACCTCGTACATCTGTGGATTGGCCGGGTCGATGTAATATGTATTCAGTCGGTTGTAGTCCTCGAAGCGGAGCGTGCCCACGGCCTGTATTTCCAGACTGTTGGCATCGTCAAAATCCTTCTTGAAGAAAAGGTCAAGCGACGGCGTGGTGTATTTGCTTGCGGACTTGCTTGTGCTTTCGTAATCACCGGCATACGAGTCTTTGGTGTCAGCGATATAACGACGCCCGCTTGGATTGATGCCTCCGGAAAGTTTGGCCGAGAACAGTGTCTTGCTGTCGGGGCGATAGGTATACCCGAACAGCAACTGATTGAACACATAATTGAACGGGTTGCGGTCGTGCGATTCGAGGTCTACGCGGAAGTCGTCTCCGACATAAGATTGAGTCGTATTGTCATAGACGCGCATAGTCTACCCGTCC
>OQVS01002680.1_pt1 | contig 11116 bp, 10 predicted proteins | sample 1691601 | NCBI WGS metagenome assembly OQVS01 (sample SAMN03418268, study PRJEB22391) | human gut metagenome | biome: human-gut; feature: organic feature; material: feces | host: Homo sapiens | place: Tanzania | collected 2013-01 | reverse complement strand
CTTGGTAAGGATGAGGTCGGCAGTTCGAATCTGCCCAGCAGCTCCAAAAAGCATCGAAAACTTCGGTTTTCGATGCTTTTTTGTTGCAAAAATGCCGAAAATGGTGTGAGTCAAAATGTGGGTCAAACGCTGACCCACACCGTGACCCACACGCGGAAATGTGCGGATAGGTTCAAAGAGTACCGGAGAGGAGGTTTTGCCCCCTCTCCGGTATTTCGCCTCCTTTTTCTGCTTACATCACTTGCGCCATGAAACTGCCCATCGTTTGTGCGGCCTCGTCCTGCTTCTGTCTTGTTGCGTGTGTGTAGGTGCGGAGTGTGAATCCGGCGTCATAGTGGCCGAGCATACTGCTGACGGTTTTGACGTCCACGCCATTTTGCAGTGCCAGCGTTGCGAAGGTATGTCGGAGATCATGAAATCTGATGTGCGGCAGCCCAGCGTCCTTCAGAATCTTCTTGTGCAGGTTTACGACGGAGTCTGGGTAGTACATCTCGCCCGTGATTGGTGAGGGGAACATATACGGATTGTTGGGATGCTTATCGTGCTCAGCTATTAGTAGGTCGATGGCCTCCTGCGGGATAGATACTTTTCTGACCGACGTCTCCGTTTTGGGACGGGACAAGGTCAGTTCGCCGTTTGGATTCTTGATATACTGCTTGCTCACGGAGATGGTGCGGTTCTGAATGTCGAGGTCAGTCCAGAGAAGCGCCGTGATCTCGCCCTTCCGCAAGCCCGTGACCAGCTCCAGATAGAACATGGGGAGGAGTCCTCTCCTGTCTGCGGTATTCAGATAATCCTTAATATGCTCCGGTGGAAGAATCTGCATTTCGTTTTTTTGGCACCTTCGGCGCGATGCAGTCCTCGGTCGGATTGCGCGGAATCAGGCGATCCTTGACCGCCCACTCGAAAACGCTATGCAGCATGAGAAGCGGACTCCGAACTAAAGATCGTTGGAGAAGGAAAAATGCCTCCTTCTCCGGCGTTTTGTTCTACCACCCGTATTATATTCTTGCAATGCGAAGATCATTTAGCGTCAGGGCTGCTTTGTACGCTAAGGTATTGCAGTGCCTCCTTCCCGATGCTCTTTGCGCATTTTTCATCTTATTGTGTCCTTTTTGCTTCAGCAGAAAGGACGATCTCCCTGCTGCCGGCAGTGCCCAGCTCTGTCGGCAGCATTGACCGTTGTGTCGCTGCTGAACCCTAAATCGCTCATTTCCCACTTTCCAATGCGGCAGCGAGGAAACCCTGAAACAGCGGGTGAGGCCGGGTGGGGCGGCTTTTGAATTCGGGGTGATACTGCACACCAACATAGAAGGGCTGGCTGCTCAGCTCCACTGCCTCCACCAATCTCCCGTCAGGGGAGAGCCCGCTTATGGTCATTCCCGCCGCCTGCAAAGCATCTCGATAGTCGTTATTGAACTCATAGCGGTGGCGGTGACGCTCCCAAATCTGTGCGCCTCCATAGCATCGCGCCATGGTCGTTCCCTCGGCGATCACACAGGGATAACTGCCCAGACGGAGGGTACCGCCTTTGTCGATGTCCTCGCCTTGACCAGGCATAAAGTCGATGACCTTATGGCGGCACTCCGGGGCAAATTCACCCGAATCGGCGCCTGTAAGACCGAGTACATGGCGGGCAAATTCGATGACGGCAATCTGCATACCGAGGCAAATACCCAGATAGGGAATGCGATGCTCCCGGGCATATTGAGCCGCCAGAATCATGCCTTCGATGCCGCGGCTTCCGAAGCCGCCCGGGACAAGAATCCCGTCAAGCTGGGAGAGCAGCTCGTCCTGCGTGTCTGCCGTGACCGTCTCCGAGTCGATCCATTGAATGTCCACCTTTGCACCAAGGGCAAACCCGGCGTGCCGCAAGGCCTCCGCAACAGACAGATAGGCATCGTGAAGCTGCACGTATTTTCCCACAAGGCCGATGCTTACCGACTTGCTGCGGCTCTTGATGGCAGCGACCATCGCCTGCCACTGGCTCAAATCCGGCTCAGGTGTGGATAGCCGCAGTTCTCGGCAGACCACCGCAGACAGATTCGCCCGCTCCAAATAGAGAGGAGCCTCATAAAGAATGGGAAGCGTCAGATTTTCAATGACGCAGTCGGGCTTCACATTGCAGAAACCTGCAATCTTGCGGAAAATACTGGGATCGGTGATGGGTTCATCACAGCGCAGGACGATGATGTCCGGCGTGATGCCCAATCCCTGCAGCTCCTTTACGGAGTGCTGGGTTGGCTTGGACTTATGCTCTCCAGATGCCTTCAGATAGGGGACCAGCGTGACATGAATATACAGGGCGTTTCCGGGCCCCACCTCATGCCCCACCTGCCGAATGGCCTCGATAAAGGGCTGGCTCTCAATATCACCGATGGTTCCGCCAACCTCGGTGATTACGACATCAGCCTCCGTCTTGCTGCCCACATTATAGATAAACCGCTTGATCTCATCTGTGATGTGGGGAATGGTTTGCACGGTGGCCCCCAGATACGCGCCCCGGCGCTCCTTGGAGATAACGTTGGAGTAGACCTTTCCGGTGGTCAGATTGGAATATTGGTTCAGATCCTCGTCAATGAACCGCTCATAGTGCCCCAGATCCAGATCTGTCTCAGCGCCATCCTCGGTAACATAGACCTCACCGTGCTGGTAGGGGCTCATGGTACCGGGGTCCACATTGATATAGGGATCCAGTTTTTGCGCCGCTACCTTCAGTCCCCGGGCCTTCAGCAGTCGCCCCAAAGAGGCTGCGGTGATACCCTTTCCCAACCCAGAAACAACGCCGCCTGTCACAAAAATATACTTTGTCATGTGTTGACCTCCCGTGGAAAACTCAAAAAAAGAGAAGGCGTCCGTCAGGGGACAAAAGTCCTCTGACGAACGCCTTCGTTCAACGATTCATATTCTACTGCGGCTGACAGCAATTTGTCAACCAGAGTTTTCACAATTCTGCACATTGCGATCCGCGGGATCCTTGTGCTATTGATATGTTTTTATCACAGTTTCCGCCACTTCCCGTTTGGATATGCGCCGGTCCATGGACTGCTTTTCAATATAGTGGTGGGCTTCCGGTTCCGTCATGCCAAGGCACTCAATCAGCAGCCACTTGGCCCGGTTGACCAGCCGGATCTCCTCGATCTTTTCTTCTACGGTAGCCTGTTTGGCTTCCATCTGACGCATGCGCTCTCGGGTGGCGCAAAGGATCCGCAGATTTTGTGCCACCATTTGCATGCTGGTGGGCTTGGACAGTGTGAGCACGCCGTAACTGACGACTCTGGCGTAGATATCGTCAAACTGATCGTTCCGAACCAACAGCAAAACCCCTGCACCGCTTCCGGTACAGATATCTACGGCCAGACGCATTCCAAAGTCGTCCGGCAAAGGAGCGTTGATCAGCACAATATCAAATGCCGTTTCCGAGATTTTTCGGCGCGCCTCTCCGATGCTGCGTACCACCGTTACCGGCCAGTAATCCGTCACAGGGAGCAGAGGCATGATCTTCTCGGTAAAACTGTCCGTGGCGGTGACAATCAGTACGCTGTATGTCCGTTCCTGAAAGATCATGTTCTCCCCTCCTTTCACCTGATCCAATCAGGGCTCTTTATCGATGACAGTAGGCGGAGATCACGGCTTCCGGGAGATGCTTGCGGATAAATGCACTTGCTTCGGCCAATGCGGCAGCCTCATACAATGAACCGGGCAGCTTCTTTAGACCATTGAGCACCTCGGCGGGTGCGGTATAGACATTGAAATCCGAGGCGGGACAGAGCTGCAGGTCATGCTCGACCCCGTGCATTCCGGCGTAGATCAGGAGCGCATAGGCAATGTACGGATTTGCCATTGGATCGGCAGAGCGCAGCTCAGCCCGGCGGTATTCGCCCACTGCCGCTGGAATGCGGATCAGCTGGGAACGGTTTTCCGCAGACCACGTCACGTAGAGCGGCGCTTTGTTATGGCCGAGGCGGCGGTAGGATTCCTCACAGGGGTTCATAAACAGGGTCATGTCCCGGATATGTGCCAGAATCCCTGCGATGATACCGGGCAGCGGCTGGGCGACCTCATCGCATTTGACAGAGACGTTGATGTGCATTCCGTTTCCGTCCCGATCTGCCAGCGGCTTAGGAGAGAAACTGGCACAGAGCCCGTTCTGAGCTGCCGCAGTGCGGACCACCGCGTGAAAGGTGACGGCGTTGTCGGCGGCTGTGAGGGGAGCTGAGTAGCGAAAGTCGATTTCGTTCTGCCCCGGACCGCTCTCGTGGTGAGAGCTCTCTGGCTGAATCCCCATCTGCTCCAGCATCAGGCAGATCTCCCGGCGGATCGTCTCTCCCTTGTCATCTGGTACGATGTCCATGTAGCCGGCATGGTCGTAGGGGATTCTGGTAGGCTCACCGCATTCATCAAGGCGAAATAGATAGAACTCCATTTCCGCACCGAACGCAAACTGGAAGCCCCGGGCGCTGGCATCTGCCACCGCTCGCTTCAGAAGGCTTCGGGTATCCCGTTCAAAAGCCCTGCCGTCCGGGTAGGAAATATCGCAGAACATCTGCATGACCTTGCCCTGCTCCGGCCGCCAGGGAAGCTGGATCAGGGTGGAAGGATCCGGGTGAAGCAGAAGGTCGGAGCGAATCTCGCCACCAAAGCCATCTACCGCCGAGGCATCAAAGGCGATCCCATACGCAAAAGCGCGCTTGAGCTCACTGGGCATGATAGACACATTATGCTGCTTTCCATAGACATTGCAGAAGGCCAGACGGATAAACCTGACATTCTCCTCCTGAACGAACTGGATCACTTCTTCTGGCGTGTACTTCATGTTTTCACCTGCTTCCTTTCATTCAGACCATACGTTTGCCGATCAAACTTTTTCATATCTGGGGCGATCGCGGCAAGGAAATTACCATGAAACAACCGCGATCTTTCACAAAATATGAAATATGATACCACACCTTCTGTCAATTTTCTATCCCGAATTATTCTTTTGACGTGAAATTTTTAGGAGCTCCAAGCGATCTGACCGTTGAACCGATGCGACAAAGCGTTCCTGCTTCGCGGATAAAACGGGGAAAAACACGGCTTTGTAAGATCAAGATTGCTAAAAATGATATTTCGGCAAAAATGATTTTCAACAAATCGACAATTGACTTTCCGAACTGATGGCTGTATATTTTGCAATGTTAAGAGACATTGGCGTCTCGGAGGCAAAGCCTTCCGCAGCGTCAGTGTCTCTTTTTATTTCTTTGAAAGGAAGACACTACTATGACGACTGTACCAGAAATATTTGGAAGCATGGTCTTTGACAGCCGTGTGATGAAAGCCCGTCTGTCCGGGGAGGTATATCACTCTCTGAAGCACACCATTCAAAAAGGGGCCAAGCTGGACCTGTCGGTAGCCAATGCGGTGGCCGACGCAATGAAGGACTGGGCAGTCGAAAACGGCGCGACCCACTTCACCCACTGGTTCCAGCCCCTGACCGGGATCACGGCGGAAAAGCATGACAGCTTCATCACCCCGGCGCCAGATGGCAGAGTGATTATGGAATTCTCCGGAAAGGAACTGATCCGAGGGGAGCCAGATGCTTCGTCTTTTCCATCCGGTGGCCTGCGCGCTACCTTTGAGGCACGCGGTTACACCGCCTGGGATCCCACCAGCTATGCCTTCATCAAGGGAAAAACGCTTTGTATCCCTACCGCATTTTGCTCCTATGGCGGGGAGGCGCTGGATAAGAAAACACCCCTTCTGCGCAGCATGGAGGCGCTGAACCGTCAGGCCCTTCGGGTGTTGAAGCTGTTCGGCCATGATGAGGTCAGGCGCGTGGTGCCCGCCGTCGGTGCGGAGCAGGAATATTTCCTGATCGACAGGGCGTTGTACGAGCGGCGCATGGACTTGCTCTACACCGGCAGGACGCTATTCGGCGCCAAGCCCCCCAAGGGTCAGGAACTGGACGACCATTACTTTGGCTCCATCAAGCCGCGCGTGGCCGCGTTCATGGAGGAGCTGAATACCGAGCTGTGGAAGTTGGGAGTCCTTGCCAAAACGGAGCACAATGAGGTGGCGCCTGCCCAGCATGAGCTTGCTCCCATCTATACCACCGTCAACCTGGCGACCGATCAGAATCAGCTGACCATGGAGATCATGCAGCGTGTGGCGGCTAAGCACGGCATGGTGTGCCTGCTTCACGAAAAGCCCTTTGCCGGGGTCAACGGCAGCGGCAAACATAACAATTGGTCCCTTTCCACCGATACCGGCATCAACCTGCTCTCTCCCGGCGAGACCCCCCACGAAAATGCCCAGTTCCTGCTGTTTCTGGCGGCTGTCATTCAGGCGGTGGACGACTATCAGGGGCTGCTGAGAGCTTCTGTCGCAACGGCCGGAAACGACCACCGATTGGGAGCCAATGAAGCGCCTCCCGCCGTGATCTCAATCTTCCTGGGCGATGAGCTGACCGCTGTGCTGAATGCCATTGAGACCGATTCCGCCTACGTCGATGTAGAAAGAAAGAAGATGAAGCTGGGGGTCGATGTGCTGCCCCGTTTTGTCCGGGACACCACGGACCGCAATCGTACCTCTCCCTTTGCCTTCACTGGCAGCAAATTCGAATTCCGAATGGTGGGTTCTTCCGATTCCATTGCCTGCGCCAATATCATGCTCAATGCTGCGGTGGCACAGTCCCTGAAACGCTATGCGGACGAACTGGAACAGGCAGAGGACTTCAATACCGCTCTGCATGAGCGAATCAAGCGTACCATCAAGGAGCATAAGAGAATTATCTTTAACGGAAATGGTTACGATGATGCATGGATTCGGGAGGCCACAGAGGAACGCGGACTGCTCAATCTGCGTACCACGCCGGACGCGATCCCGGAGCTCTTGAAAGCGAAGAACGTCGAGATGCTGACGGCCCACGGGGTGTACACCGAAGCGGAGCTGCGCTCCCGGTACGAGATCATGCTGGAAAACTACTGCAAAACCGTGTGCATCGAGGCTCAGACCATGAGCGACATGGCGCGAAAGCAGATCCTGCCGGCTGTTGCTCGCTATGCCGCAGACGTGGCCCGGGCTGCCGCTGACAAAAAATCCTTAGATGGCGAAATCAGCTGCGGCTATGAAACAAAGCTCGTCAAAAAGCTGACGGCGGTGACCGAGAGCATCGACGCAAGGGTCGACGCACTGGACAGTGCGATTGCCAGATTCAAAACCATTTGTGATGTGACCGAGGGTGCAAACTTTATTCGGGACGAGATGCTCTCCCGAATGACAGTGCTGCGCTCTGCCGCAGACGAAGCAGAGACGCTGACCGCGGAAAGCGCGTGGCCGTTCCCCACTTACGGAGAGCTGCTGTTCAGCGTCAGGTGAACAAGATGAAAAAAGGCGGCGCCGCGAAAGCGACGCTTGCCTTGCGAATGATGAAATGATATGATGCAGGAGGTCAAATTATGAAAACTTGTGCCATTGTTGGCATCAACTGGGGCGATGAGGGGAAGGGCCGCATGGTCGATCTGCTCACGCGGGACTATGATATTGTGGTGCGCTATCAGGGCGGCGGGAACGCGGGGCACACCGTCATCAACGAATATGGGAAATTTGCGCTGCATCTGCTTCCATCGGGGATTTTCCGGCCGAATGTGGTCAATATTTTAGGAAATGGCGTTGCGCTGGATATGAAGAGTCTTTGCGGCGAGATGGAAAGCGTTGCTGCAAAGGGCGTGAGCGTGACGCCGGATAACCTGAAGATCAGCGACCGGGCCTCACTGGTGCTGCCGTGGCACATTCTGCTGGATGAACTGGAGGAAGAGCGCCTGAAGGATAAAAAATACGGCTCTACCAAGCAGGGAATCGCCCCCTTCTACTCTGACAAATATCAGAAAAAGACGATTCAGGCCGGCGAGCTCTTCTATCCGGAATACCTGGTCCGCCACCTGGAGGACCTGCTGGAATGGAAGAACCTGACCCTGACCAGGGTCTACGGCACAAAGCCCTATACCATGGCGCAGCTGTGTGATTATCTGCATACCTATGGGCAGAAGCTAAAGCCCTTCATCTGCGATACCGGCAGCTGGCTGCGCAAGGCGCAGCAGGACGGGAAGAGCATTCTCTTTGAGGCACAGCTGGGGGCTCTGCGGGATCTGGATTACGGCATCTACCCTTACACCACCTCGTCCAACGCGGTGGCGGCTTACGCGCCGGTCGGGTCCGGCCTTCCCTCTGCCAAACTGGATGAAGTGGTTGGCGTGGTGAAAGCCTACTCTACCTGCGTGGGCGAGGGGCCGTTCGTCTGTGAGTGGTTCGGCCCTGAGGCCGACCGGCTGCGGGAGGCCGGCTTTGAGTACGGCGCAAAAACGGGGCGGCCCCGCCGCGTCGGCCCGCTGGATATCGTCGCCACCCGCTACGGCGTACAGACCCAAGGCGCCACGACCATCGCACTGACCAAGCTGGACGTTCTCAGCTATATGGACAAGATCCCTGTCTGCACCAAATATGTAGTCAACGGGGCGGAAACGGATGCGTTTCCCTTCCCCGCGGCGCTGGAAACGGCGAAGCCCGTTACGGAATATCTGGACGGCTGGGGCTGCGACATCTCCGGCGCTCGCACGTGGGAAGAACTTCCCAAGCAGGCGCAGGCTTATGTGGAGTATATCGAAAAGGCCATCGGCTGCCACATCGGATACGTATCCGTCGGAGCGGAGCGAGATGCGTACATCAAGCGGTGAGCGGGCGCATGGCACAGGATCGACAAAGAAAAAATACGACAGCGTTTGCCGCTGAGAAAACCAAATGGAGAAAAGTGTCCATGATGTACGAAAAATATGAATCGCCCCTCTCGTCCCGTTATGCTTCCGAAGAGATGCTGCATCTGTTCTCCCAGGAAAAGCGTATTCGGGTCTGGCGAAAGCTCTGGACTGCGCTGGCTCGGGCGGAGCATGACCTTGGCCTGCCCATTACGGCAGAGCAGGTGGCGGAGCTGGAAGCGCACATCGATGATATTGATTTTGAATGTGCCGCGCAGCGGGAAAAGGAAGTGCGGCATGACGTGATGGCACATGTCTATGCCTACGGAAAAGCGGCGCCCGGCGCCGCGGGTGTGATCCACTTGGGGGCCACGAGCTGCTATGTGACCGACAACGGGGATCTGATCCTTTATCGGGACGGTTTGCGTTATCTCCGCGGAGAACTGCTGGGTGTGCTGAAAAATCTTGCCGCCTTCGCAGAAAAATACAAGTCGCTGCCCACCCTCGGATATACCCACTATCAGCCGGCGCAGCTTGTCACCGTGGGCAAGCGGGCAACCCTCTGGATGCAGGATTTTCTCTCCGATCTGGAGGAACTGGACCATGTGTTGGCGCATATGAAATTTCTTGGCTGCCGCGGGACCACCGGAACCGAGGCAAGCTTTCTGGACCTCTTTGACGGTGATACCGACAAGATCGACCGGATGAACCGCCAGATCAGTGCGGAATTCGGCTTTGCGCGCTGCTTTGACGTCTGTGGGCAGACGTATCCCAGGAAGGTAGACAGCCGTATCTTAAACTGTCTGTCTTCCATGGCCCAGAGTGCCTATCGCATGGCAAATGACATTCGCCTGCTGCAGCACGACCGGCAGCTGGAGGAGCCTTTTGAAAAAGAGCAGATCGGTTCCTCCGCCATGGCATATAAACGAAATCCCATGCGGAGCGAACGAATCTGCTCTTTGGCGCGATATCTTATTTTGGACGCTGCAAATGCCCCCATGACGGCATCTGTTCAATGGCTGGAGCGCACACTCGATGACTCCGCCAACCGCCGCATCTCCATGCCGGAAGGGTTCCTCTGCGCCGACGCGATTCTGCGCCTTTGCAAAAATGTGACCCGCGGGCTTGTAGTAAACGAGAAGATCATCGACAAGGCCGTTCGGGAATACCTGCCTTTTATCGCTACGGAAAACCTGATGATGGAAGCCGTCAAGCGCGGCGGAGACCGGCAGGAGCTGCATGAGGTGATCCGCCGCTGCTCGCATGCGGCTTCCGCAAAAATGAAGGAAGGGGAGCCCTGTGACCTTCTGCACCGCCTGGCGGCAGAGCCGGCCTTTTCCATGAATGAGGAGGATTTTACCGCCCTGCTGAAGCCGGAGGATTATATTGGCCGCTGCCCGGAACAGGTGGATACGTTCCTGCGCAAGGTAAGGCCTGTACTCGAAGGGATACCCGAGGAATCTGCCGACATTGCCTTGTAGGGGAACCTTCTCTTAAAATGTTCCGCCATGCGGGATTATACACAACGCAGGGAGCATCGATCTCTCGGCAGCAGGAATGCCGCGGGGAGTACCGGTAGGGATGCGTTGTGCGGCTTTGCCAGGTGCAGTTTTGCTGGGTGGGGAACGTTTTACTTCGCCAACGCCTTGCCAAGTGCGCGGCAGGCTTCAAGCGCCATGTTATCAGGTGCATCAGCGCAGATCACGCTCTCGCACACAAGATTAATTCCCACGTCATCACAGTCCTTCTCCCAGCTGCGCATCCACTCGCCGTCGCCCCAGCCGTAGGAGCCGAACAGCGCCGCGCGCTTGCCGCCGAGGCTGCGCTTGCACGCGTCGAACATCGGCTGAAATTCCATTTCCTCCAGCACCTCGCTGCCCATGGCGGGGCAGCCGAAGGCGATGGCGTCGTAGGCGTTCAGATCGCCGGGGGCGACCTCGGCGGGCGTGAGCAGCACAGCCTCGGCGCCCGCGGCGGTCATGCCTTCGGCAACGGCACGCGCCATTGCCTCCGTATTGCCTGTGCCGCTCCAATAAACAACAGCAGTTTTCATTTTTGTAAATTCCTTTCTTTTTGTGTTTTATCAAATCAAACCGCGACGGCAAGCTGCTCGAGCTTCGAGCCGTTTTGCCAGAGTGCGCAGTAGATCTCCGTGCATTTTTTGTATTTTGCGAACAGTGAGCGCGCCTTTTCCTCGTCGCCGTAGACCTTCCAAAGCCCCGCGCATTTGAAATTGTTTGCGCGGTGATCGATGAAGCCCTTCACATCCTCCGGCGGGTAGCTGAGAAACAGCCCTACCTCGTGCGGAAACTCACCGCTCTCGCGGAAGCGGCGGGCAAGGCGCGCTACGCAGTGCGCGCAGCTTTCGTTGCCGTAACCTGCCTGAT
>OQVS01002676.1_pt1 | contig 11120 bp, 10 predicted proteins | sample 1691601 | NCBI WGS metagenome assembly OQVS01 (sample SAMN03418268, study PRJEB22391) | human gut metagenome | biome: human-gut; feature: organic feature; material: feces | host: Homo sapiens | place: Tanzania | collected 2013-01 | reverse complement strand
AGAATATGGCACTTTTTCTTTAATATCCATCGCACTCATATTTTCCAACGAAGCCACTTGAAGATGGAAGAGTAGCAAATACTGTGCAACTGGGGTTAAACGGATAGGTCTTTTCCTGTTTCCCACACACTCCAATGCGATTAGCGTCGGAAGGAATGCGTATTTGTCCGACATCACAAAATAAACGCCCTTGTCCACCAAGCGTTGGCGCTCGTAAGTCGGTCCTGGCTTGAGGATAAAAACCACAGGTAGCCCAAATAGTTTCTTAAGTCGCTCTGCCATGAAAGCGCAATTTCTTGGAGTGGGATTGGAGTTTTTCGGTTTAACCAAAAGCAAATTCAACTCCTGAAATGCTCCGTCAAAGAATTCAAATCCAATCTTATCGCCAATGGTGATACCTTTTAAGTCTTTCACCTCTCGTTTTGAGAGTGAAATTCTTCGTCCATTTATAATAATTTCAGCACTCATATTGCATCATTTTAATATCATATTAAAACGTAGCAAATATACAATAAAATATCTAAATCACAAAATTATACAGAAAATTTGCTTATCCATCCTTTGCAATCAAAAATTATTACTTTGCTATCAGTAGATGGAAGAGGAATTATGATTCCGCTTTAAAGGATGGGGGGATTAGAAGCGGTAGCCTATGTTGAATTGGGCGTCGGCTTCTTGGTTGTTGATGTGGAGGTTTTTGGAGTTGCTGAAGCCGTAGTAGCGGTAGTTGACGAGGAGGGAGAGCACGTAGCGGCCGAGGCTGTAGTTGGCGGCGAAGCGTGCGAAGGCGTTGACGCGGAAATCGGGGCGGCCGTTGTCGGAAGGGTCGTAGAATTTTGGGTCGTCGCCATACATGGCTTCGTATTGCTTGCGGTCGGCCTCGGAATTGAATTTGGCGCGGTGCATCAGGTTGGAATAAAGCGAGAACATGGGCACCGCCGAGAGGTGGAAGAGCAGTTTTCCGCCATACAGCGAGTAGTTGTAGCCGTAGCCAAAGCCCACCGACACTTGCTGGGTGCGGTAAACGTCGAAGTCGGAGAGCAGTATGTCTTTCACGGCGTAGCGGCTCTGATAGTAGTTGGCATACACCATCATACTTCCCGCGCTGCGCTTCTGCACCATGTCGGCAAACAAGCCAGCCGAGAGCGAAAATTTGCGATGATTGAACACATAATAGCCTTCACCAAAGAAGATGTTGATGTGGTGCTTGCCCGATTCTATGCGCTCGTCTTTCACGAAGTCGATTACCTTTGAGATTTCCTCTGCCTCATCGGGGTGGTCGTGCACATACTGCTGAAGCACGTCTTGCATACCAAAACGCTTGCTACCTGCCACCGAATTGATGCTCTTGTAGCGCAAGCGGAATCCCCACACCGAGCCGTTTTTCGCCAGTCCGTAACTGGCACTGTAATTGTTGCGGATAGGAATGGGTATTTCCAAAGCGAAGCCTTTCCAGTCGATGCCCAACTCCATTTCCGCTTGCTGCGTATGGGCATTGATTTTATAGTAGGCTCCATCGCGCAAGCCAGGGATTCGCTTGTTGATAGACTCCGGGAAATAGAACGGAATGAGGTTGCTGTAGTTTTGCCAGTATCCGTATGCACCCAAATACACTTGGCGGTTGAGTTTCGGAATGGTTTGATAGGTGGTGTCGATGCCCGACAGTTGTCCTTCTTCAAGAAATCGGTCGATTTTCACCAGAAATTTGCCGAAGCCGTGGTCCCAGTATGAGCGTTTCTTTGGCGATGCAGCCACCACAGCTTTCTTGGCAGAAAATTCGGTATTAGAAGCCGAGAATGCCGAATCCACCGCCATGCTATCCACCACCGCTTTCTGCGCGGCGCAAGGCAGCACAGCGAGGGCGAGAATGATGATAGCGTAGATTGATTTCAGCATTTTTGTTTATATTCTGAATAAGAAAAGCGCAACCTGTGGCTGAAAAACCAGCCAAGGGTGCGCTTGTGAAGAGTTTTGTCTATATACCAAAAAGCATTATTGCGGTTTAGAGCTTAGAGAATTGCTCAAACACTTTTTCTGCAATGGCAGCCATCTGCTCGGCTGGCACTTCCTTCTTGTTTTTGAAGTTCATGTCGCCTTCAGTGTTGATAGGCACGAGATGGATATGGCAGTGTGGCACTTCCAGTCCAAGCACAGCCACGCCAATGCGCTCGCAAGGCACAGCGGCCTTCAACGCCTTTGCCACCTTTTTTGCGAATTGCCACAGTCCGGCATATTCTTCGTTTTCGAGGTCGAAGATATAGTTCACTTCGTGCTTAGGAATGACGAGCGTGTGACCTTCGTTCACAGGATTGATGTCGAGAAACGCATAGTAGTTCTCGTCTTCGGCACACTTGTAGCTTGGTATTTCGCCAGCCACGATTTTGCTAAAAATTGATGCCATTGCTTTATATAGTTTTAAAATTTTATACTCCGATTTCCACGATTTGGAACTGCATTTTGCCTACAGGGGCTTGCACTTCCACAATATCGCCCACCTTGTGGCCAAGAAGTCCCTTGGCAATAGGAGTGGTGATAGAGATTTTGCCTTCCTTCAGATTCGCTTCAGTTTCACTTACGATAGTGTATGTCATTGAAGCACTGTTCTTAAGGTTCTTAATAGTCACTTTATTCATAAGAGCGACTTCCTCGGTCTGAAGTTTTGACTGGTCGATGATGCGTGCTGTGGCCACGAGAGTTTTAAGCTCAGCGATTTTAGCCTCAAGCATACCTTGACGCTCCTTAGCGGCATCGTATTCGGCATTCTCAGAGAGATCGCCTTTCTCACGTGCCTCTTGGATAGCACGCACGACATCGGGGCGCTCAACACTTTCGAGGTGCTTGAGTTCCTGCATCTTTTTGTCGTACCCTTCTTGGGTCATGTAGCTGATAGCCATGGTAAAAAATGTGTTATAAAATAGTTAGTAAAAGAAACGAAAGAATCTCATACTTAAGATGAGATTCCTCGTCACATATTCGTTCATTATTAATTACTATGCAAAGGTAACAACTATTTTCCACAGTATCAAATTAAACTGACTTATTTTCTACTTTATTAACCTTTTATCGTGTCCATTGGCGCTTTATCAGCACTGCGCTCACAAGCGTCACCACCACGGTCACTGCCACCGCCGCAGCGGTCAGATTATACTGCATGGCCATCATCACAGCCGAAGCGCCGCAAAGGGCGAATACGGTGGTGAGCAGGCTCGACGGAGTGAGTTGCAAACCGTAGTGCCAGCGATACACCACATATATCATAGCGGTGTAGATGATATACCACACCATGAATGATATGCCAAGTCCTGTGAGTCCCCACAACTGGTAGAACCACACATTCAGCCCAAAGCCGATAACGTCGCTCACAGCCTCGGTGACAAGGAACATCTTGCCATCGCCTTTAGCCAGAATCACAAACGCCATGCACCACGACAGCGTGCGCCACACAATGCCAATCATGCCCCATGAAATGAGCGAGTAAATCACATCGAAACTTGGTGCATACAGAATCCACACAATAGTGCCACGCAGGAGAATGAACAGCGCCACAATGGGAGCCATCACCAGCATCGACACCTTGAGTTCCTGCGACACGAAGGCGGTGAGGCGAAGTCGGCTCGTTGCCACCCGCGCCAAGCGTGGATAATACTCCATACCGAGGGCGGTGAGCACCAAACCGGTGTATTTGTTCACAAGCGTGTAGCCAGCCTGATAATAGCCCACTTCAGCCGTGCCTGCCACATTGTTGAGCCAAGCATTAAACACATAGCCCATGAGTGTGGTGATAAACAAGCCGGCGGTCATGTAGATGCCCAGTTTCACGAAGTCTTTTCCTATGGCGAAAGTCTGGCGGTGGGTGAGTGGGGCAGCGGCGTGGTCTTTGTCACGGAAAATCCATGCGAAAATCAGGCAACCGGCGGCGTAGGCGATAATCGACGGCACCACGCTGTCTTCGCCAAGATAATAGAACATGGGCACACTCAGCACCAAACCGAAAATGGTGCCCCACATGGTGGCGTGGGCAAGGCGCTTGAGTTTTGCCAAACCTTGCAGCACGGCATGTTCGCCATTGGTCAGCGCCACAAACAGCAATGCTACCGACAGCGCCACGAAACCCCAAATGTGATCGGAATTGCCAAAGGTCCATTCGCTCAACAGCGGCGACATGGCGATGGTGAAAACCACCCCTGCCATGCCCAGCCACAGCGACCATCGCCGCACGGCAGTAATCACGCGCGAAATGTGCCCTTGCTCGGCGGCGTTTTCGTGGGCTTGCGAAATGTCGCGCACGCTGCTTTGGCGAATACCCAGGTTGGTGGCAGTGTTGAGCATGTCGAGGGCCTGGTTAAATAGGCCGAAAAGTCCCATGCCCACTGGACCAATCCACATTGCCACGAGTTTGGTGCGCACGATAGAGCAGATAATGCCTATCATCTGAACACCTCCGAAGATGCCCATCGCCTTCATTGCCATGCGAGAGATAGAATTACGCTCTGCCATACATTCCAATGCTTGAAAAATGGAGTTTACAGTTTTATTTGATATGAATTGTACACGATGCCCCTGCCACCCAAACGCGACTTCTGCTGCACCAGTCCCTCGTTGAGCCACTGGCCGTGGTCCTCGTTTGAGATGCCGAAATCGAAATAGGCATATCCCGAATCTTTCGACTGGTCAATCAGGTGGCGGAAGAGCAATGCCAACGCCTTGCGTTCGCGCCCTTCAGCCGACGAGGCGATATACTGGCTGTGCGCCACAGTGTGGGTGAAAAACATCACTACGCCAGCCACAATCCGACCTTCGCAAGTGGCGGTGTAGAGTTTGATATTATTGGGAAAACGACTGTGGAGCAATTTGATTTCCTCCACCGAGTGCACGGGCTTGGTCTCGTGGCGCGAGGCAAGCACCTCTTCCAGCACATGCCAATAGCCTTCCCAGTCGGTGCTTTCGCCCACTTCCACTCCAGCCCTTTTGGCGGAGTTTACGGCGCGCTTGTTGCCACGGTCGAAATCGAAAGGATTGGAGAGCTGCACCGAAGTGGAGATATTGCACTCGGTGAGCACCGCTCCTGCACGGAAAAGCGCATACAGGTCTTCCTCCGCAGGGTAGCGGTGGTAGATGTGTGGCACAGGCTTGTAAACCACCGTCTCAAAACCCTCGTTTTTCAGCCATTCAGCCGCACTTTGCATCACAGCCATCATCACCGTGGCATCGAAGTGCTTGACCTGGTGAAGCCAACCGCCGTAGGTGAGTCCTTGGTGGCTAAAGAGCGTTTTGCCCACCACATTGGCAGGCAGCACCGCCACCAGTCGCTCGTCGCTGTACGCCATTAGCGAATGGTCGGTAAAGCGGTCGCTGTGGTAGTCCATATACGCACGCTGGTGCAAGAACGTGGCATTGCAGCACGAAGCCACAAACTCGTCCCACACGGCTTGTTGCTCAGGGGTGTATGTTTTTATCTCAATCATTCTTCAGAAAATATTCCCAAAAGACTACTGCCCGAAACCCTTGTGTAGTTGGAAGGGATTTTGGCATCGATGGTCACACGTTCGTTCCAAGTGAAGCCGCTGTAATCGAGCGCAAGCGACATGGGCGATTTGCCGATTTTGGTCGCCATGTTCACTTTTGTGGCTATGTAGCCTGCGAGCGAGGTTTTCACATCAGAGTAATCCACCGAATAGGTAGCAACTTTCTCCGATTTCACCACAGGCGTCACTTCAAGCGACTTGATGTGGTAATTCTTGTCGAACTTGAAGTCATATTCAAATCCCTTGTATTGCTCTTTGGGGCGAACCATGTAGGTGCCGTCGATATTAGCGAGGGTCACCAGGCTTGCCATGCCGCTGTTGAGCGTGCCGTTGCCAAGAATGAACGCACGTCCCAAGAAAATGTCTTGCAATGTGCTCACATCAATGGGAATGCCCGAAGTGAGCAGTTTGGCAGATTCTAAGATGTAGCGTTTGTGCAGTTTGTCGATCACCAAAAGCGTGTCGCCCACAATCACCAATCGCGCCACCTCCATAATACCCATTGGGCGAACGGAGATGTAGATGCTCTTGCCACGCTCCATGCGAATCTGCATCGACGAGGAAAGTGGTTTTGAACCGCCAATCGACACGCTGCCACCTGCTTTCAGCGTGGTCCACGCGCCGAATGAGTTGGCAATTTTTGCCACATGGCTCACTTGTGCTGTGGTGGGGGCTGCTGTGGCGGTAGTCGTTGCGGTCGTCGTTGTTTTGGTGGTTGTGGTCGTCGTTGTGGTTGTGGTGGTCACTTTTTGAGTTTCTGGTACCGCCACTTTTTGTGAGCCGCACGAAGCCGTAAGGGCTGCGAGGACTATTATCGGAAGAATATGTTTTGCTATTTTCATATTGCTATGTTGTTATTTGTCGTCAGTGTTTTCTTTCGTGTCGGCGGGTTGGAGTTCCAATGCCAACTTTTCCACCTTTTCGAGCAATTCCTTGTTGCCGGCATCGAGTTCGAGGGCTTTTTTCCACTGCTTGAGTGCCTCCTGCTTGTTGCCCACAGCCAAAAGAATGTCGCCGTAGTGGTCGTAGATGTCCGACGAAGGGCGGCGCTCGTTTTTAATCGCCATTTCAATATAGAGTTGCGCCATGGTGTATTCCTTGCGCTTGTAGAACACCCATGCGTAGGTGTCGAGGAAAGTGGCATTCTGTGGCTCTGCCTGAACGGTTTTCGCACTCATTCGCTCCGCCTTGTCGAGGTCGCGGTTGCAGAGCGTGAGAAAGTAGGCGTAATTGTTCAGAATGCTCACATTGTTGGGGTCAATTTCTATGGCTTGGTCGTAGAGCGCAAATGCCCCGATGGTGTCGCCCATCGAGAATTTGGCATCGCCCATGCCGCCCAAAAACATCGAGCGGTGCTCCGTGTCGGTGCTGTCCACTGCCGCAAGAGCCTTTTTATATACTTCTATGGCTTTGTCGTATTGCTTGATATTGTAATAGGCCGGGGCGATGTAGCCGTAAAGTTCAATGTCGTTGGGGTTCAACTCTATGGCACGGTCGCCGGCTGCGATGGCTGCTTCGTAGTTTTCTGAAATGATGTTGAGCACCAGTAGCCTGTTCCACGCCTGCGCATCGGTGGGGTCGAGGTTCACAGCGTAGTCCATCTGCTCGGCGGCACCCTTCATGTCGTCTTTAGCGGCGAGATAGTCGCTGAAAAGCATACGGATTTGTGGTTCGTTGGGGTGCTGCTCAATCAGCACCTTGAACAGATTTTCGGTGCGTGCCGACGAATCCTTTGCCACCAGCAAATGGCGTGCGTAGTCGGCAAGCACTTCCACCTTGCTCGCCACATCGAGGTCTTTCGACACCAGTGCCTGATAGGTCTGCTGGTCGTAGTTCACCGAGTCGCCGATGGCGTTGTAGAATTGCGCCTTGGCGAGATAGGTGGCACCGTTTTCCGGCTCGTATTGCTGTGCCTTGTCGTAATAGGTGAGCGCGCTGTCGCGTTCGCCAAACATCAGCATCATATTGCCCATAGCCAAATTATAGTCCACATTGCGTGGCGCGGTAGCCAAGAGCGAACGCATTTCGCCGATAGCCCCCACGGTGTCGTTGAGTGCCTGGTAGGCACGCACTTTCCTTGCCGAGAGTTGCACCGACTGCCCTTGCCACTGCTGCACACTGTCGTAGGCGGCAATGGCGTTGCGGTAGTCCTCCAGTCGGGCGTAGGCATCGGCAATGCTCAGTTGCACTTCCACGCTGTGAGGATTGCGTTCGGCTTGAATTTTCAGTACACGAAGCCCCTCCTGCACCTGATTGGCAATCATATTGCCGTTGGCGTAGAGCATCGCCTCGTATTTGTCTTCAGGGTGCGCGTCCACATGCTTGCGCATCATGCGCAGCGACGACGAAAACAGGCTGTCGGACACGCTCAAATTCGATTTCATCAATCGGCTGTAGCCCAAATAATATGCTATCGCCGAATTTTCGGGGTCGAGCGAATGGGCATACTGGAGCAAGTGGTGAAACGCATCATCACGCCCCATATTGCGTTGCTTTTCCGCCTCCAAAAATATGTATTCCGCCTTCACACGGTCGTCTTCCGATATGGCTTTACGGTCGGAAGCCATCAGTTTATCGGCAAAAGGCAACACCGTGAGCAGCAGCAGAATGGCGGCGCAAAGCGATTGTGTGTATCGTAGGTTCATCGTTTTTGATTATTTTGTGCCAGTGTGGCCGAAGCCACCTGCTCCACGTTCAGTTTCGTCAAGAGCCTCCACGGCTTGCCAAACCACCGTCTCGTGGCGTGCAATCACCATTTGGCAGATGCGCTCGCCATGCTCAATCGTTTGTGGCTCGTTGCTCAGATTCACCATAATCACGCCAATGTCGCCACGATAGTCGGCATCGATGGTGCCAGGAGTGTTGAGCAAAGTGAGCCCACGCTTCAAAGCCAAACCGCTGCGAGGGCGCAACTGGCACTCAAACCCTTCAGGCAGCGCAATCGACACGCCTGTAGGAATCAGTCGGCGTTCGAGCGGCTGGAGCGTAACAGGTTCATCGAGCCAAGCACGGAGGTCCATACCAGCACTCTGTGGCGTACCATAGGCAGGCAACTGATTCGGACTCTTATTCACTATCTTCACATTAATTGTTTCCATATCCAAACGTATTATTTAAAAACGTACATTAATAATAACGGACACCAAGCCCATTAAATTGCGAATTTACAAATTTTCCCTTAAACACACATTTATTTTCACACACATTAAGATGCAAAGAGGGCATCGATGGTCACTTCGGCTTGGCAAACCGACGACCCGCTGCCAGTGCCCACGCCGTAGGTGGTGATAAATGTGCCTATCAATCCATAGCGAGTGTGCGAAGCCTCACGGAAAGCAGCCATTCTCTGACGCACACGCTCGGCATAATCAGGCGTGATGTTATACTTGTCGGTAGAGAATTTTATTTCACACACATTGATTAAGCGGTCGGCACGCTTTATAAGCAAGTCGATTTGAGCGTCGGGCACATTCCAAGTGCTAATTTCGGTGGCAATGCCATCGATGTGTAGTGCTTGCTTAATCTGGTCGGTGTGCGATAGGCATACAGTCTCAAATGTCAGTCCTTGCCACGAGTTGAGTTTGGGCAACCCTATGGAGTGTGTCCAATATTGTTTGTCTTTCGACTTGTCGGATTCGATGAATTTCAAATAGAACAATGTGTAATGGTCCACCAATCGGTACACGCTCTTGCTTGCAGCACGGTTGAATTGGGCAAACGAGGCGATAAATCCACATTTTTCCAAATTTGTGAGCACTGTAGTAAGTCCGCCCCCCTGTATGGCTGTGGCTTTGATAATTTCATTTCGTGTCATACCGCCTTTGTGGGCAAAAAGGGCTTTCACCACTTCTAAATAACGGTCGGCGTTTTTGAAAAGTGCACTATAAAGTTCCTGAAACTCATTTCTCAAGCGTGCACCACCAGCAAAGAACAGACGGTCGATATTTGCAGGAAGTCCATATTCTGGTTGCAAAAGACTTAGATAGAAAGGCACGCCCCCCAGTATCATATAGGTTTGCACAATCGCATAGCGGTCCCAACTAAAGCCTCTTGACTGCAAATACAGTTCCGTTTCTCTCAATGTGAACGAATTGATATAGAGCATTCGGGTGATACGGTTGTGGAGTCCTCCCTGATTGGCTTCAAGATTATCCAACATCCACGAAGTGGCGGAACCTGTGGCTATGAACACGATGTCGGAGCGTCTTACAGCCCAACCATTCCAAAAATTTTCCAGTGCATTCACAAATTTCGATTTCGGGGTGTCGATCCAGGGCATTTCGTCAAAGAAAACCACCTTTCGCGATTCCGGTGAGTTTTCAAGCAGTAGTTCAAGTGCGTGGAAAGCCTCAAACCACGACGACAATTTAGGGGCATAGGCAGATCCACTATATTTTTGAAGTGCCCATGCAAAGTTTTGCAACTGCTCCGAATTGGTCAGTTTATGACCGCCAACATAACTGAAAGCATATTTGCCTTCAAAATATTGTTCCACAAGAAAAGTTTTGCCAACACGCCTACGACCGCATATCGTCACAAATTCCGATTGCCCCGAAGTCATACAGCGATCCAATTCTTGTATTTCTTTCTCTCTACCAATTAATTGTGCCATATCATTCACTTCATTAAATATACACAAAGATACCTTTTTTCTTGGGTTTTGGCAAATAATTTTGAAAATAACTTGCCAAAACTCGGTATTTTCTTCAGTTTTGGCAGGTAATTTTGGGAATAACTTGCCAAAACTGGGGGCAAATAAAATAACAGCCGTTTTTGGGAACGGCTGTTAATTGGGTATCTTGGGTTTTAAAGCGAAATTATGAATTTTGCTTTGATTCCTTGGGGGGTTAGAGGGTTAGAAGTAGAATTCTTCTTTTAGTTTGTCGTAGAAGAGCATTCCTTCTGCCACTTGGCGTGCTACTTCCTCGCCCTTGCTTTCTTGCACGATGGCGAAACTGAATGCGCTTGCTGCGGCTGGGCCGTTGCCTGTGATGATGTTGCCGTCGATTGCTATTGGTGTGTAGCCCACGATAGCGCCAGTCATGCCACGTTCCATGCCTGGATAGCAAACTGCGTGTTTGCCTTCAAGCAGTCCGAGCGGACCGAAAACCACTGATGGCGAAGCGCAGATAGCTGCAATTTTTCCGCCTTTGGAATTTTGCGCGATAAGAGCGTTGGTGAGAGGTTTGCACGCGGCAAGGTTGCTTGCGCCAGGCATACCGCCGGGGCAAATCAGCCACTCTGCATTGTTCAGATTCACTTCACTAATCAGCGCGTCGGCTTTCACGGTCACGCCATGGGCTCCTTCAGCCTCAAGTGTGTCGTTGATACTCACTGTCACCACTTCCATGCCTGCTCTGCGCATGATGTCAACTGGGGTTAAGGCTTCCACTTCTTCGAAGCCATTGACTAAAAATACAAATGATGTGTTCATGTGGTTATGTTTTTAATTATTTTGCAATAAAATTAGTGCATTTTTTTGTTTTTACCAAACTAAATAAGCAAAATGCGCAGTTTTTAACCCAAACCGGTCATTAGGGCTTGTGGTATTTCGGAGTTTTAGAAGAATGAATTTTGCTTGTCTTTTAATGAGTG
>OQVS01002672.1_pt1 | contig 11135 bp, 10 predicted proteins | sample 1691601 | NCBI WGS metagenome assembly OQVS01 (sample SAMN03418268, study PRJEB22391) | human gut metagenome | biome: human-gut; feature: organic feature; material: feces | host: Homo sapiens | place: Tanzania | collected 2013-01 | reverse complement strand
CTCCTTAATCATACGATAACGCAGATGGGTGCGGATATGTGAAATCCCCTCTGGATGATTCAAGTCGTTAACAGTAGGCTGAATAGTGCTCACCTGATGATATTCCACATGGTGTTTGTCCATATCACCGCTTTCTTCCAACACAATGTCTTCGAAGGTGGTGAGATTCTGCTTTGCCTCCTCTAACAAGTCTTTCAAGGTGTCTGCCCAATTCTCGTTGCCCTCTATGCTATCGTATATTCTGTCCATATATCCCTTTCCTTTGATGGCATGGAATAGTTCAATGAGGTAAGCGAAACGCTTCTCTATATCATCGGCTATGAATATATGTGCACGTTGGTTCCAGGAGTTGAAGGTAGACAAGGCGAGCGACCTCAACACCACTTGTCCATTTGGCAGCGTGGGAATATTAATAGGGTCAAGACATAGCAGCACGACGTGCTTTCCCGACTCCTGGGCCAGTCTTTCAGCAATGAGCACATGGGAGTTATAGTCTCTTGCCATAGTGCATATTATCACGACCACCTTCTGCGGCATTTTAGCAAGCGACATCACGCCAAGCTCAAAATGCATCAGTTCTGCTGGTTCGAGCCTTATTTTTCTCACCATGCCTTTGCCATATATCTCCTCGCCCTTTTTACATACAAGACAGGGCAGGTTGCGACTGCGTGCCCCATTGTAGAATACTACGAGCGGTTTTTTGCGAGGTATCAGAAGATATTCTTCCACCACATCCATTGTTTGGGGTGGTGATATTGTATGCAGTTTATCTTCTGGCAGGAGTAGCGAGATGCTGTTTTCTGCCGTCTGCTTGTCTACCACCGCCACTTCTCCGTTCAGACATTTCTCCGAGAATTCGCGGAAGAAGTCTCTGTCGAGCAACTGTGAAACTTTCAGTAGCAAGTCGGTGTCGAGACTCGTCTTGCCGAATATCTCGTACGTGGCAGAGCTCGACTTACACAGTTCTCTGGCAAAGGCAGCCACCGAAGGAAACTTTGCCTTTACCTCTTTCAGAATCTCTTGTCCTATATGATATTTCTCCATTGTAGTATTTTATTTATTCTGGTGCAAAGGTATATGTTTTTATGCCTTTATCCTCTATAGTCATTATCGGACAAACAGGAATGAAGTGTCGGAAAAACAGGAAAAGCCTACAACTGCCTGTCAATGTAGGCAGCCTCTATGCTGCACAGATAGCGACAGCGGCTCCAAGCAATGTCCTTCACATAGTGGGGGTCTTCGCCGGAGCACATCACGAAATGTTCGTGTGTAAGCACATCAGATATGCCCGGCTTGCGTCCGTAGGCGGTGCAAAGCAGGCATCCCCTGATTTCGGGGTCCGTGGCTAGCATGCGCGTTTCCTCTGCCACGGAGCGCAGCTGCTCCACAAGTTCGTTTATCTCGCTCTCCAAAGCCTTAAGCTCGTTGCTTTTCTGCCGCATCTCGTTCACATAGTTGCGGTAGAACATCTTCAGCTGTTCCATCGACTGCGTGCGGTATGCTTCGGAATTGTTGTCGTGCCATACGTTGAACAGCAAGATGTTAAGGCGGTCGAGAAACTTGAAGTTCTCGTCAAAATCGGATATTTGTCTAAAAAACATACTGTTGTAGCTCCTCCCTTCTAACGTGTCTCTTTATAAGCCTCAAGCGCCGTGATGGTGCGGTTCATCTGATTCTGGCAACTGTCGGTCATGTTGATTACTTGCAGACAGAAGTCCTTGGTGTGCTGCCGGGCATTCTCCAGTTCGGTGTCAAGCTTCCGCATCTTGTATTTTATGCTCTGCATAATTTCCTCGGCCTCGTGGATTTTAGCTTTGCAGTCCAAGTCGGTCTCGCCTATTAGATTACGCGCACTGGGGCATTTGTCGAGAGCATAGTCGTAGCGCGAGATTACAGAGTTTGCCTTTTCCTCCACAGAATCCATAAACTGCTGAGCCTCGCGCTGTCTGCCTTTCAGGTCGTCCTTTATATTGTCTATCTGTCTTGCCACAAGCAGCCCCACGGCGCTTGTTCCAGACTTGAAATCGTTCAGTTTGGAACAATACGCCCTGAGCACCTCTATCTCCTTTACATTTATGTCGTCCATAGCTCGCTTGCGGTTATCTTACGTTTCTGTAATCCTCAAGAACTCTTGCAAGGCGGTCTATATAGACCGAGAATTCGCGCATCTCCTGAGATAGGCTTTCAATCTCGCGGTTGCGTTGGTCAAAATTCTGCATAAACTGTGCTGCCTTGTCGTCGTTCCACGATTCGCATACACGGTGGCACTCTGCATTAAGTTTTTGAAACAGATTGGTGCAGGCCTCGGAAGCCTGATTGAGTTTTGCGCCGAATTGGCGAAGTTCGGCAATGTCTTTTACGCCAGCATCGTATGCCATAGTCGTTATTGTTTTTTTATTTAGTTAATTTTAATTCTACTTCTTTACAATCGGGATTAAAAAATGTCTGCATCCTAAACATTAATCTTTGTTCCGTGCCACGGAATGTACGTTCCAAGGCTTGGGATGTACATTCCGTGGCTTGGAACGTACATTCCGTGGCTTGGAACGAAGAAAAATCAATCGGTCAGTTTATTTATCTGCTCTATAGATGGCATCATATATGGTGTCAGCAGACTGTATCTGTTGCCGCCCTCGTTATAGTAGTAGGCTCTAAGCCGCTCGGCATTGTCCTCAAGCGATGCGGGGCTTATCTCGTCAGGAAGATTAAGCTTCAACACATCTTGCCCGCCGGAACGCAACAGAATGACATGCGCGAAGTGGCTGTATATGGTATTGGCCCCTACATAACCATTATCGTTGGTTATATAGAAATTGGAAATGCGGTCTATCTGCATTACGGTGTGCACGGCGTTCTCGGGTCCGCGTTCAAGTATATACTTCAATGCACTTGCCACGGTCTTGATTTTTTTCAGGTCGTCGGTCTCCTTTACCGGATTGCTCAGCATGTTCATCATGGCCAAGGCATCGTCGAACGACATATTGTCTGACGATGATATTCCGTTGGTTTCTTCGGGCTTGGCGTTGGCGTCAATGTCGAGAGGCTCGTCATGCTTTAGTTCGCGGAAGGCTTCCTCGCCAAGGATAGTGAGCACCGTGGGGCGTGCCATGCCTGCGGCAATATCCTTGCACAGGCTGTAGAGCGTTTGCTTGCGGTGGCGCGGGGCTACGATGCGGCAGAGACCTCTTTGCTCCAGACAGTCGAGTATGTGCATATACGGCTCTTCTTCATCACACTTCTGGCAGTCGATCACCACAAACTGGCAGTCGAGACCTTTCTTTCTTGCCAACACTATCATCGACACAAGCGTGTTGATGGTTGTGCGTGTTACGTACTGCCTGTCGTTTATGCCAAGAAGCAGCATGTTCTCGCCAGCCTCGTCGCGCAGAACTATCGACAAGGGCGTCTGGGATATGGCTATGCCCTGTCCCGGCGACGCCACAATGTGCCTGCTGCCTTTAGCGGCGAGAGCGTCAATAGTGTCGCCGGTCATGGCATACTGCAACGAGCCGCTGAAGTATATCTGCCCGTTGGACTCATGCTTGTCGGCCTTCTGCCTTGCCTTTCCGATAAGGCAGTCTTGCTGCTCGCCCTTGGCTATATAGTCGAAGGTGAACACAAACTTGCCGTCGGCACCCTGATAGTAGCATTGGCCCTTGCCCTTTTCCATTTGTGCCACCACCCTTTCGGTTTCATTCTGCTCGTGTTCGGGTACAAGTCGGCGTGCATCGGCTGGAAGGCAAGGCAGGATGTAGTGCTCGCCTATCTGGTTGAGGATGTCTGAACGCAGTTTCGGCGCATTGGTCAACGACTGTGTGGCAAGCAGCAGGTGCACACCGTATGCGCGTCCTTGCTGGGCAATGAGTGCAATGGTGGCAATCATCTCGCCCTGCAGTTTGGTGCTCTTTGCATTATCCGTAAAGAGCGTCTGGCATTCGTCCGCGACAAGTATTATTTGCGAGATATGGCTGTCGGCAGACATCTTGTTGTACTCGTCCACATCGCTTGCTCCTGCCGCAGCCAATATCTTCCGGCGCTCTTCCATCTTCTGCTTCAACTCGCGTATCACCTCGTAGGTTATGCGCTCGTCGGCACGGTCGACAAGTATTACACGCGAGTGCTTGATGTCGCGGTAAGGATTAAACTCCACACCCTTGAAGTCCATAAGGTATAACTCTACATCCTCGGGACTATACTTGGCTATCATTTTGATGATGATGTCGTGAAGGAAGCGCGACTTGCCCGAACCTGTCTCGCCGATTACGAAAGCATGGTAATGGCCACGGTTTACATCTATCTTGAAATCTACGGTCTCACCGCTGGCAGTCTTTCCTATCGGAGCTTCAATGGCAGAAGTGGTTTCTGTATATTCAGTCTCGTCAATATTGGGTGTCTCATCTTCTTGTTGTACGCCACCGTTCAGATAGTCTATACACTTGCGACGGAAATCGGAGTCTTGGGCAAAAGACAAAGTCGCAAATGTCAAGGACCTGTCACGTTTATAGTCTTTTGGAAGAGTCGTGTAACCATCAATCTGGCAAAATCTGTCTGTATTGTCCAAAAGAGGATTATATACATTCTCTTCTAAGTTTTGTCCATTATTTATAAATATGGTGTGAATATTGGCAAGCGCTCCTTTTTCGATAATCTGACTATAAGCATTGCCAATATTATTGTAATCGTTTAAGAAATCAAGGAATACCACAAAGTCATAACTGGCATCCGGCAGTTCGCCACGAAGTCGCTGTGCCATCTTATTCCTCAGCGACTCTGCCAGATTCTCAGCCGACTTTACATCCAAGTACACCTCGCACACGGAACGATCGAAATTGTCAATGAAAAACTGAGCTTTGCCAGAGAAACTTAGGTCGATGAAGTGGAGCCTCACCTTTCCAACTGGCATTGACAACAGCACAGACATGAGCAGGTGGGTCATCTTCTGTTGTGCAAATTCTTCCCAACCATTAACACCCTTTATTGCCACACCTGGTGTTTCTGAGAAATCCACATACTTTGGGACTAGCAATGCTACATTCTGAATGCCGATATTGTAGGTCGTATCGGTATAAATGGGCGGCAGACTTGTTCTCTTTGCAGCCACACTTGCTATATTTTTGATTTCTGCGTATCGTGATTCTGTATTAGGCATAATCGGCAGTACAATCGGATCCAAATTGCTTATGCAAATAGCAAGTTTCCAAGCCTCGCCAACAGCTTCATTCAGTTCTTTGTCATAGGCTTCTTTTGTTTCTGCCTTTATGTCACGCACACGCTGCTCGAAATGTTTCACGAGCATATCTATTGCTGCTATTGTTTTCATCGGTTGTCCTCCTTTATGTATACGAAACAGGCATTCTTGTCCAATTTATCGTAAACCTGCAAATGTACGTTGGCATGGATGTTCTTGTGCAGGTATTCAAAAACCACATGACCTTCAAAATGAGCATTAAGTTCCTTTATAAAGTCTCCCAACTCCTTCTGTGGTACATATTCGTCATCATCGAAATCGCTTTCTGCCGACTTGTTGACGACGGTATTCCAAATGTGCTTAGTAATAGGAGTAGATACATATCGTATAGTCTTCTTTTTTCCAAAGATGATTCCATCCTTGTACTCACACTCCTTCGTATCGCTGACGAAATCTTCTATCAGAGACTTATAGGAACTACGTTCGGCTTCTTCCTTGGCTTTGCGTTCTGCCTCTTCCTTGGCCTTACGCTCTGCTTCTTCCTTGGCTTTACGTTCAGCCTTTTCCTTAGCCTTACGTTCGGCTTCTTCCTTGGCTTTACGATCAGCCTCTTCCTTGGCTTTGCGTTCTGCCTCTTCCTTGGCCTTACGTTCAGCCTCTTCCTTGGCCTTGCGTTCTGCCTCTTCCTTGGCCTTACGTTCGGCTTCTTCCTTGGCCTTACGCTCTGCCTCTTCCTTGGCCTTACGTTCGGCTTCTTCCTTGGCTTTACGCTCTGCCTCTTCCTTGGCTTTACGCTCTGCCTCATCCTTGGCTTTGCGTTCTGCCTCTTCCTTGGCCTTACGTTCTGCTTCTTCCCGGGCTTTGCGCTCGGCCTCTTCCCAAGCAATGTCAATCTCTTCAATCAGGCGGTAGTAGGGAATCAAGGACAAGGGTTCTTTGTTGTATTCACTCTTGTATTCGATGGTGCGGAACAAGGATTCTTTTGCCTCTCTGTTATCATTGTCGGCACGATTGAGCACCTCGCATATATCCGGTTTGCAATCCACCTTTTTCAATTCGCTCGAAACTCCTGCCACTCCTCCCGTTTCCGACCTTTCTATTAATAGGCCATCGAAATACATTTCAAAATATGACTGGAAAAGCTGGTCTTTCTTCTCGTTCTTTGGCACACACGTTCCACTGCCGTAACATCCTGAAATCTTCAATAATGACGGACCGTCCATATTTCGCGCCCTATCTAAGAGTATTCTAAATTCATGTAATTCCATATTTTCCATTTTACGCAACTCCTGAGAATTGACTTCTTAAACTTGTTTTATAAGTGTAATTATATTGCCATATCAACTTTTTCGCTCGTTTGGCGGTAAAAGAACGGAAAAAGCGGTACAGGAATCATGTTATACAATTCCTATACCGCTTATATTCAATGCTTCAAGCTGTTTGCGCAGCTATTTGAGCGATTAGTATTCGTCCTCGTTGAAGAGGAAATCTTCTTTCGTAGGATAATCGGGCCAGATGTCCTCGATGCTCTCGTATACATCACCCTCATCCTCTATCTCCTGCAAGTTCTCAAGTACTTCAAGCGGCGCCCCGGAACGAACTGCATAGTCAATCAGTTCATCCTTCGTTGCAGGCCATGGCGCATCTTCAAGCTTTGAAGCCAATTCAAGTGTCCAGTACATAGTAAAATTATATTATCGATTTGCATTAAGTTTATCAGAAAGATAGCGGTATGGATTACAACTTGCCGCCACTACTCTGAAATTGGGCACAAAAATAATATATTTTTTCTTATTTACAAGTTTTTCTTCCAGATTTTTTCTCTCACTCCGTTATTAAAGTTTAATTTGCGGGCAAGGACATACAGATAGTCGGAAAGACGGTTGATATACTCGAGCACTTCGGGGTCGAGCTCCGTACGCTCGCCAAGAAGGAAGATGCGGCGCTCTGCACGACGGCACACCGTGCGGCACACGTGGGCTATGGCTGCCTCATGGCATCCTCCGGGAAGGATGAACGCTGTCTGCTGGGGCAAGCTGCCGAGCAGATGGTCGATTTCATCCTCGAGTATCTTCACCTCGTCGGCATCGAGGGTGAACGACGGTGCAAGCTGCGTCTGGGTCTTGTCGGTGGCAAGATACGAACTGATGGTGAAGAGCACACGCTGGATACGGATGATTAGATTCTTGTCGTCGCCGTCTTTCATGAACGAGGCGAGCAGTCCGAGCTGTGAACTCAATTCGTCCACCGTGCCGTATGCCTCGATTCGCGGATGTGTCTTCTTTACTCTTACTCCTCCAATCAGGCTGGTCATTCCTGCATCGCCAGTCTTGGTATAAACCTTTGTTATTGCCATAGTCTTGAGATTTTAAAAGTTAATTATATAGTTTTGTTTATATCTGTCAGTGTCGGCATACACAAGTCCGCAATAATAGAGGTCGAACGTCTGCACGCCTGGCGCATCGCCGGCTATGCGTTGCCACGCCTCTCTCGCCTCGCCACTTGCCCGGATGCCTTCCAGCAGCATATAATCGCCATTGCGAAGCATTGGCAGAAGCTTTACGGCTGATGCGGCTGAGGGGGTGTCAGCCCCGTTCAGATAGAGGAGCAGCGGTCTGCATCCGGCCTGCCCTCCGGCCACAGCGTCTGCCGCGGCATTGTCTCCCTCTGCCACCCGTATATAGCGGCAACGGCGGCATCCTGCCATGGTGTATGCCTCAGACATTTTGTTGTCTTCCTCGGGGAATCCTACAGCCACGACGGCTGACGGCTGAATGTGGTTGGCAAGACGCATCAAGAGCTTACTGATGCGTCGCTTCACAACGTCGGCACGCGGGAACATGCGCTGCAGCGACGGGTAGGCGTAATACGGACGGTGCTCGTTTATCACGTCGCACACGAGGCTGTATGCCCACGGCGACTGTATGCCGAATCCACGGCAGTTGCCTATGCGCAGCAGCCATACCGCCGCTCTCTTCATTTTACTTGTCTTCATCTGTTGTAGCTATGCCGGGATAGCCCCAGGCGGACAATATGTCTGTATTTCCGGCAAATATAAGTATTTTTATTTAAATACAAGCATCATCCAGACTATTTTGTAAGGCTGAACGGCTTTTTTATCGCTGTTTTCATCATTTTTGCGACATCATCGCATCATCTTTGCCTTTCCGAACACGTAGGTAAGGTGCAGTCGGTCCATCACAATGCCTATGCCAAGGCTGCCTGCTGTGGCAAGAAGTATGGTGAATGCAGTATGGAGCAGCCCCGAAGGGTCGAAGCTGAAGAGCGGCAGACAGTATTTGGAGAGCATGGTGAATATGGGATGGAACACGTAAACAGGGAACGTGTTGCGCCCGAGATACAGCATTGCGGTGCGCAGGCTGCCCCTCATGTACTCGCCGGCCTTTGCCGTGAACGAGAAGAAGCAGAGCGAACAGGCAAGGATGGAGAGCGCTCCCCAGTCGTGGAACGAGTCGTTGCAGATGAGAAGCAGAAACGGAAGCACCGTGAATAAACTCGGGCGGATAATGGAAGAAATATCATTGCCAAAGACTCTCACTCCCACTCCGATGAAATAATAGGCGGCTGCCTTGAGCGTAAGTGCCGGAGTGAGATATGATACTGCTATCAGTAGCGCAGCAAACAGTGAATACCGCGCCACCACGCCATACCGCTCGGGCAGCAAACGGAATGCAGCGTAATACAACACGCCGCAGATTATCATTATGCGGAAATACCAATATGGGCCTATAGACGTGACGAACAGGACACGACAAACGGTATCAAGCGTCAGTTCCTGCACCCCTCCCCTAACGGGCAGATACAACGAAAGCACCATAAAGCCACTCACCATTATAATATACGGCAAAGCTATCTGCAGGATATACGAGCAGAACTGCTTCAGCGTCTTGCGCACATTCACCAAATAACCGGTAATGACAAGGAACGCCGGCATGAAGAATGCAAGCACCGAATATTTCACTCCCGGATATATATCGCCGAAGTTCACGATATGCACAAGTATGACAAGCAGAATGAGCACGGCACGGAGAATATCCACCGTTTCGTTATATCGTTTCTTAATTTCCATCATACAAATATAGCACAAACTGAAGACAAGGCAAAATAAAGATGCCACTTATTTCATTCTGAACAAAATTTCCCTTAAATTTGCAGATGAAAGCAATGTGATGATTTATACAAATCAGATGAAATAATATATACAACAGAGAAATAATACATACGACAGATGAAATCACTCAAAGAACTTTATAGAATTGGAAAAGGTCCCTCAAGCAGCCATACCATGGGACCGCAGAAAGCAGCCAAGCTCTTTCTGGAAAGGAACAGAAATGCCAAGTCGTACGAAGTGACCCTCTACGGCAGCCTGGCGGCAACGGGGAAAGGACATATGACCGACGTGGCTATCAAGGAGGTGCTCAGCAGCGTGGCGCCTGTAAACATAATCTGGCGCCCGGACAAAGTTCTGTCGTTCCATCCGAACGGCATGAAATTCACGGCATACCAAAAAGACTACAGCAAGACAAGCAACGAAGAAAATACAGACAAAGCGGAAAACGTAATTGACGAATGGACTGTATACAGCATCGGCGGCGGCGCACTGTCGGAAGGGAAAGGCAGCAATGATATGTTCAACACCCCCGAGGTGTACGAGATGAACAAGATGACCGACATCATGAAATGGTGTGAGAAGACGGGACGCAACTACTGGGAATACGTGCAGCTCTGCGAGGACAAAAGCCTCTGGGATTATCTCGCCACCGTTTGGGAAAAGATGAAGCAGGCAGTAGAACGTGGTCTCACACACGAAGGAAGGCTGCCTGGACCGTTGAACCTTCCACGCAAGGCTCCTACATACTACATCAAAGCAACGGGCTACAAACAGTCGCTACAGACACGCGGACTGGTATATGCATACGCCCTCGCCGTAAGCGAAGAGAACGCATCGGGAGGAACAATTGTGACAGCACCGACCTGTGGAGCCTGCGGCGTACTGCCAGCTGTATTGTACCACATATCAAAAGGACACGATTTCAACGACACACAAATCCTGCACGCCCTTGCCACAGCAGGTCTCGTCGGCAACATAGTTAAACAGAACGCATCCATCTCCGGTGCCGACGTGGGATGCCAGGGCGAGGTCGGCGTTGCCTGTGCAATGGCCTCGGCTGCATCATGCCAGCTATTCGGCGGTAGTCCTTCACAGATTGAATACGCTGCAGAGATGGGACTGGAACATCACCTTGGAATGACCTGCGACCCCATCTGCGGTCTTGTTCAGATTCCTTGCATAGAGCGCAACGCCTTTGCCGCCACACGCGCCCTCGACTCGAATCTATACGCAGCCTTCTCCGATGGCTCCCACCGTGTCTCGTTCGACCGCGTAGTGGAAGTAATGAAACGCACAGGACACGATATACCTTCGCTCTACAAGGAAACAAGTGAAGGAGGATTGGCAAAGAGTTTTAAGAACATAAAAATCGACGAAGAAGAAAAATAGAAAATTAACATAAACGCCCTCACTTCCCACAAAGCGAAAAACTTTGTGGGATTTTTATATCAAAAACTGAGGACAACTTAAAAGACCTTCCTTTTCCAGAAGACTTCATTTAAACGACTTACTTACGCAAAAACAATAAAAGTCTTTCCAACGTTACGACATCCAAAGCCATTTCCAGGTGGGATGTCAAAATGGCTTTAAATAACATTCCGGCGTTACGGCATCGCAAAGCCATTTCAACGAAATGACATAAAAAAGTTCCAACGTAATGCCCTTTTAGAACATTCCGGCGTACCGGCATCAAAAAAAGTCCCCCGCAAGATTTCTCTTCCGGAGGACTCCATTCTCTGTCTTGATGAAAAAAGGCGGTTACCTACTCTCCCGCATTGCATTGCAGTACCATCGGCGCAAGCGGGCTTAACTTCT
>OQVS01002670.1_pt1 | contig 11137 bp, 4 predicted proteins | sample 1691601 | NCBI WGS metagenome assembly OQVS01 (sample SAMN03418268, study PRJEB22391) | human gut metagenome | biome: human-gut; feature: organic feature; material: feces | host: Homo sapiens | place: Tanzania | collected 2013-01 | reverse complement strand
AAAAGTCTTGAAGACATTAACGGCGGATTTAACTTTTACACGAAAAAGAACATTCTCGGCTTTCCCGACCTCAATTCCACTCACGTATGGGTCGACACCGAAACGGGAGAAGAATATATTTATCACAGCCGCAGAGAGTTCTTTCAGTTATTCAATTACAAACAGGTAATAGAACTCTTTACCTACAAAAAGACGACTTCTTTTTACGTAAGCGGCAGATCGGGCGCTACTACGCATTTTCAGAAGGTGTGGTTCGGCGGGTCGGCAAGCGGCGCGAATTACGCTTCGTTTATCGACATACTGATAAACACTGTTCTTTATACGTTCGGCGGCGCGGCAATAATGTGCTTCATGCCCGCGCTCACGGCTTACATAACCGCGAAATACGATTACGTGTGGTGCAAAGCTCTGCACATGATAAACATCGTTATAATGTGCATACCGGTGGTAGGGAGATACCCCACCGAACTCACTTTTTTGAGAAACAGCGGTTTATACGACAACATGCTCGGCAATTACGTGCAGAAAATGACGGGTTCGGGAACGTACTACCTCGTGTACTACGCGTTCTTTAAAGGGCTTTCAAACGTCTACAGAGACGCCGCTTCTATAGACGGCGCGTCCGAGTGGATGATAACTTTCAGAATTTATTTTCCGCTCGCGCAGAAAATGATTCTCACGGTATTCCTCATTCAGTTCGTAAACCTGTGGAACGACTATCAGACGTTATATCTGTATCTTCCGTCTTATCCCACGTTTGCGTATATGGTATACTATAAAGTAATCGAAGCGACGGACAACACGACGTTTCAGGAGTTGCATATGAAAACGGCGGCGTGCATGTTCCTTGCCCTTCCGGTTCTCATATTGTTCATTATTTTCAAAGACAAACTCATGGGCAGCATATCGCTCGGCGGTATCAAAGAATAAGGAGAAAAACGGTGAAGACTAAAAAGACGAAAATTTTATCGGTTCTGATTGTCGGCGTGATCGCGTCGCTTGCGATAATGCTTTTATCGGGACTTAAAAATTCCGACGGCGTTTACGCCGCCGAAGTTTCGGTTGACGGAATAAGAACCGAATACTTATATAAAGACACGGTGAACGTTCCCAAAACGGCAACCGTGACAATCGACGGAGAAAGTTACGAATCCGATTCGTATTACGTCGTTCTGCCTGACGGCAACCGCGTTTCGTCGTCGAAGCTTACGCTGGACGTTTGCGGAAATTATTCGATCGTTTACGAAAAAACGGTTGACGGCAAACGTTATAGCGCGGCTAAGACTTTTTCCGTAAAGAAAAAGGTTTTCGAGCTGACTTCGGGCAGCGAAAGCATGGAATACGGAACGCTCAACAATCAGTTCGTTGCGGTTGGAAATCCCGAAGGACTTAAAATAGGCTTGGCGGAAGGCGACGTTTTCGCTCTCAATAAGCCGTTCAACATTTACGAAAACAATCTTAAAGATCTCATTTCGTTCAACTGCATGCAGACCGAACCCGTGCTTTGCAATTTCATTACGTTAAGACTTACCGACTGTTACGACCCGTCGGTATATCTCGACATAACCTATAAACGCGGCGAGAAATATTATTCCACGAACATCGTTGCGGGAACTTGCGGCGGCAAAACGGTAGGTCTTGTTCAGAACGAACAGGGCAACGTCAAAGTGGGCGGCAAGTCTTTCGAGATAGGCAAGGAGGGAACTACCGTATACGGAAACAATCCGGACAACGGAAACTATTCCAACCTCAGCTATTATCTCGACACGACGGATAAAAACAAAATCAAGATTTACGTCCGCGTAGGCGACGGAACGTCGAACGCGCTCGTTTCGGAACTTAACAACGACAAGGCTTATCAGTATTCCTTCAAAGGGTTCACCGACGGAAACGTATTTTTGTCTCTTCGCGTTCAGTCGCTCGTAGGCGTGAACGAAGCTCCGATAGAAATTGCGAAATTCGGCGGACTTTCGGGCAAAGGCTTTTTGACGACCGAGTATTATAAGGACGATTTAAGCCCGATTTTCCTTCCTGACGACTTTGAAAAAGAATATAAAATAGCGGTCGGAAAGGAAGTTATCGTTCCCGAAGTCAACGTTAAGGACGATTACGGAATAAGAGGACTTGCGGACTACGCCGTCACTTACGAAAAAAATACCGCGGGCGCAAGCAGCGTAAGCGTTAAAAACGGGAAATTCGTTCCGAATAAAAAGGGCGCGTATACGATAGATTATTTCGCTTACGACGTTTACGGCAACAGAAGCGAGCTTTCGGTAGGTCTTTACGCCGTTGAAGCGGAAAACGGAATTACGGCGACCGTTAAACTCACCGAAGACGTTTCGGCGGGCGAGAGATACAAGCTTTCGGATATAGCGGAAATCGCTTCGCTCAACGAAAACATTCTCGACGTCGTCGTGACGATTGAAACGCCGAAAGGCGAAACCATCGAAGCGGAAAGCTTCTCGCAGGTTTACGTGTTCGACGAAGTGGGGACGTATTCGATTAAATATGCTTATTCCGACATGTTTTACGGCGGAGAAATCGCGGCGGACGTGAACGTCGTGCCGAACGCTCTTTCGAAATTCGAAAGCGATAAGTTATATACAAACAGATACTACATTAAAAACGCGGAGTATTCTCTTCTGAACGTAAAGGCGCGGAATTACACGGCAAGCGGAAGCGAAGTCGTCAATACCAAAACCTACGTTTCTTACGATGGCGGAGAATATACCGAAATAAATCCGAAAAAATTCATCGTTACGGGAAATTCGACGGTTAAGTTTAAAACGGCGTGCCAAAATAACGAAAACGTGTATATCGAAAGCGATTTAAGGCAAATCGCAGACGTCGGATACGCAAGCGACAACGCGGTTGAAATAACGAAATATTTCGGTGGAAACATGACCGCGAAAATAGAGGAAAGAGTTCCCGCCTTAACGGCAACCTCGGCAGGCGCGTACTTTGAGTTTATAAACCCCTTGACGTTCTCGCAGTTCGGTTTAGGTTACGAAATTCCGTTGACTTCTGACGGCAGAAAGCAAAGCGCGACGTCTTTAACCATAACTTTAACTGATTATTTCGACGCGGATAATAAATACGAAATCGAAATAAGCGGCAGAAACGGAAGATACTTCGCCGCCGTGAACGGCGAAAGCTATTCGCTCGACGGCGACTGGAACGGCGCGAAAGTTCCGATAAAGATAAACGGCGGAGTTCTGCTTATCGGCACGAGAAACATAGAAGTCGTAAATAAATTCGCGGGCGATCTGTGCTTCATGTCGGTTAAATTCGACGGCGTTTCGAGCGGATTTAAGGTTAAAGTAAGCGAAATCTGCAATCAGTCGCTTACAACCGTGAGCGCGGCGTCTACAAAGGTAAGCGACGGCGCGGCTCCGTACGTATATGCAAGTCTGCCCGACGAAGTAGGTTCGCTCGGACAAGAAATAATAATAGGCAGACCTTACGCAACCGACGTTTTATCGCCTTCGTCTTATGAGAACCTTTCCGTAACCGTTTTGAAAAGCGGTGCCGACGGCGACGAGACGGCAAAGGATATAAACGGCAGAGAGCTTAGAGGAATTACCGATTTCGAAAGCGAAATCAAGCTTATTTTAAGCGATTACGGCGAATATACCATAATTTACAATTATACGGACGGAAGGGGCAACGGAAGAGGTACGAGCTTGTTGTACCGGATCGTTACGGTCGTCGATATCGAATCTCCCGTACTTAATCTCGAAAACGAGGGCAAGACGGTGAACGTAAAAGTCGGAGAATCTTTCAAACCGAAGTTCACCGCTACGGATAACTTCACCGCGGACGAAGATCTTCTCGTATATTATATCGTTAAAGATTCCAACGAAAACTTCGTTACGGTCACAACTTCCGATATAACGATTACGAAAGCGGGCAGATATACCGTTATCGTATACGTCGTGGACGAGGCGTATAACAGCGTTGTCAAGAGTTATTACGTCAACGTGAAATAAGGAGGGCTTATGAGAAAAATTGCAATATTGCTTTGTTTATTGATGTCTCTTTTAACGGTGTTCGCTTCCTGCGGAGGGGGCGGAGACAATACGGGTACGCCGACAGAGAGCAATCGGCCGAACACTCCCGATTCGGGAGATAACGACAACGTTATCGAGTATTCGGGCGAACTTGCCGTAAACACCGCTGCGCTTAAGCAGTTTGATAAAACCTTCAACGAAAACCACGTATTCTCGTATAAAACCACGGGAACGTATATGGTTAAAAACGGCAAAACTTCTTATAAGGTAGTAGTTCCCGAAGTCGAAACGGAGGCAGTGTCTTACGCAAAAAGTGAGCTTTCGAGATTTTTCAAGGAAGCGACGGGCATAGACCTCAGATTCGTTAAAGACACGGGGCTTACCCATAACGATACGAATCGTTACATTTCGCTCGGCGACACTTCGCTTTATAAAAGCCTTAACAGAAACGACGATATAGCCGCCCTTAAAAAGGACGGAACGAAAATCTTCACGAAAGATAAAACCGTGTATATCATCGGCGGAAAGGAAGGGGGCGTTTTAAACGGCGTTTACGACTTTCTGAAGATAAACTTCGGCTTCGAATATTTCTTCACCGACAGTTACACTTTAAGAACAAACGTAACCGATCTTAAACTTCTGGATTACGACGTAACCGATATTTCCGATATAGAATATCGTCAGAACATAGGTTATATGGCAGGTTCTTCCGACACGACGGACGGCAAGATGATTTCTTATCGTTTAAGGCTCCGCGACAGTTACGGCGACATTCTTCTTCCCATTCATATGGGCGACACGCAGACGACGGAAATCAAGAACAACCATAACAGCCTTTATTTCCTCCCCGAGACGAAATACGGCGCGACTTATCCCGAATTTTATTCGGGTTCGGGTCAGCTTTGCTACACGGCGCACGGAAAAGATACTTACGATATAATGACGACTATCTGCGCGGAAAAAATCGAGCAGTCGCTCATGTGGTATCCCGCGGCGCAATACCCGCAGTATAAAGCCGTTCTTATAGGGCAGATGGATAACGTTCCGATGTGCAAATGCACTACATGCATGAAGATGAAGAGCGACCATAACGACGCAAATTCCGCCGCGCTTATGAAATTCATGCACGACGTCGGCAAAAAGGTAGACGCATGGATGGAGCTTGAAGAAAATGCGGAATACCGCAGGGAAGACTTCAAATATATGTTCTTCGCCTATCTCGATACGTCGAGACCTCCTTTCGGAGAAGACGCGAACGGTAACATAAACATCGCTGCCGATCTTAAGTTCGAAGACGACGTAAACGTTGCGCCCTTCTTCGCTCAGAGCCACCTGCACACGGGCGTTTCGTTCGACGACAACGTGAATATCGAGCAGAAAGAATATATCAGACTCTGGGGCAAGGCGTTCCCGGGGACGTGGGCATGGTCTTACGGCGGATTCTATAACGATTTCTTTACGTTCTGGGATCTGTACAGCTTCTACCCCGGTTATTACAAGTATTTAAAGGCTAACAATTACAGCCTTACATTCCCGCAGATAAAGAGCTGTCAGACGGGCGCGGATACGGGCTTCAACGTGCTTGCGATTTATATGTATTCGAAACTTGCCTGGAACAGCGAACTCAGCGTGGAGAACATTTTCGACGAATATTTCAAAGCGATGTACGCAGAAGCCGCGGAGCCGATGAGAGAGATGTTCGACGATCTGAGACTATGGTTCGCAAGATGCCTTACGGATAACAACTGGGGCTGGTCGGCAAACATGAACGGAAGTATTTCGGGTTCGATGGAATTTGTTAAGCAAGGCGATATCGTTACGATGTTCAGGCACCTTGACGACGCGTATTCGAAAATCGAAATGTACAAAAAAGACCCCGCAAAATACTCGAGTTTAAAATCGCACATAGATATGGAATGGCTTTTCCCGGCGAAGGTTGTCGTTTCGAACGATACGGGCTTGTTCACCGAAAGTCAGATTGCGGAAATAAAGACGAATTTCAAAACTTACGTAAGAACCTTGGGTATTCAATATATCAAAGAGTTCACGAGCATAGAACCTTTTATCAATAGTCTTTAATAATGAGGGAAAAAATGAAGATAAAGAAAATAATTCTTTTAATAACGATTGCTCTGTCCGTTTTATCTCTGTCACTTTTCGCAAGTTGCGGAGAAGGGGGCGATTCCGCGTCGGAAAGCGTTTCGGGTAGCGGGAACGTAAAAGAGAGCGTGGAAACGCCGTCGTCGTCAAACGAAAAAATCTCCTTGTCGGTCGTTTCCAAAGATATGATTTACGGCGATAAGTTCGATATCATATGCTTTTACGGCGGGGAAAACGCCGTTGTATGGAGTTCGTCCGACGAAACCGTTGCGGTTGTCGACGATGACGGCGCTGTTTCTACGATGGGCGTAGGGAACTGCGTTATCACCGCTAAAGCGGGAAATTCTTCCGCTTCGTGCAAAATCAACGTCGCTATGGGAAATTATCTCCCCGAGCTTAAAGTTCTCCATCTTTCGGGTGACGAGCTTTCCATGAGAGTAGGGGACGAGTTCGAACCCGAAATAAAAGTGCTTTTCAACAAAGTTTACTATGATTGCGAAATAGGTTTTTCTTCTTCCGCAAGCGGAGTCGTCGAGTATGCGGACGGCAAGATAACGGCGAAAGCGGAAGGCGAAGTTACGGCGACCTTTACGGGAAGCTGGCTTGATTTCTCGTCGGACAGACTAAACAAAGAAATTAAAATCACCGTCAAAAAGAACGCGGAATATAATAATTCCATCGTAATCGGCGGCAAAGAAGTTTCGTCCGCCGCGGCAGAGATATCCGTAACGCCCGAATGGCAAGGAAAAACTTATCCGAACGAAGCCGAAATTTCTTCTTTCGTAACCGTTGACGGAAGGGTGTATCCGTGCGAATTCACGGCGGAAAACGAAGATCTTTTCGATATCGAAAAATTGGCGGACGGCAAAGTTCGCATAACCGCAAACGGCATAGGAAACGCGGTTCTTACCGCTAAGTACGTTCATACGGACGGAAAGGTTTACGAAACGAAAATCCCCGTCGAGGTTTATTGCCCGACGGAAGTTTATCGGGCGCAGTTCGATTTCTGCCCGACCGAAGCCGTTGACGTTGCCGCGATTTTCGGAACGCAATACGCGAAAATTCTTTCCGCTTCGCAAGGCGGAAAAGAACTGAAAACCGAGTTTAACTATATAGAAGGGGTTAAAATCGCGGGAGAGGACACCGAGTCGATGACTATTCTTACAAACGTCGGCGGATTTGTTTTCGAAGACGTGTTCGCATACGACGCGGAGCTTACAAAGGACAATATTTTCGACGTATTGCAACTCGGCAAAGGCGATCTCGTCAAAAACGGGTATTATATTCTCAATTCGGATATAACCGAAACGATCGATTTCACTTCGCAGGCTAAAAGCGTGTATAACGCGAATAACCCGCAAAACAACACCTATTTCAGCGGAACGTTCGACGGAAGAGGCCATACTTTTAAGGCAAAAGTCGCGGAGCAGGGTATTTTCGGCGGATTTTATGACGGAACGACGATAAAGAACACTAAGTTCGTGCTTGAATTTTCGGATAAAACCGAATCGTGCGGGTTGGCGGGTAACAACGGGACGTTCAATCTTTCGGGCGGCTCGGTTGTTTTAAGCAATCTTAACGTCGAAACGGTCAACTATTTCAAAAATTCTTATGCGCTTTTGGGTTATTGCAATTTCAACCTCGAGATGTACGACATTTTCGTAAACATTAACGGTACGGAAAGTTTACCCGATTATGCGAGCGTGGGCGTCGAATCCGAAATGGCGGCGTTGTTCCATTACGACCTTACGTCTACCATGGCTTCCAACGACGGCAAATTCAAAGGCGGATTCAGAAATATCTTCGTCGTGACGGGCAAATTTATGCCCATAGCGTGTTGTTATTGGCGTTACGGAAAATACAGGTACGTTTCCTACGCGAAGAACGACGAGAGTTATCTCGGAGATTTCAAGGCGACGGGATACAGCCATATTTACACTTACTGTCACGTAATCGCTGCGGACGACAACCCGAACAAAGATAAGTATTTCGGAACGATAAGTTACAGCAGAGGCGCGAACGAGGGTAAGAAGTACGCCTGGATATTCAAAGCGAAAGAGGATATCAAGGACGGAGGAATCGAAAGATACGACAGCGTTTACGAACTTTCCAAAAAGACGGATAAAATAGGCTCCTGGAGCGTCGGCTAAACGCATAATGCAGCAAAGATGAACAACAAAAAACAATTTACGACAGTTAAAATAGATTCGACGAATACCGACGGATACGGAAAGGTATTCGTCGAATCTCATAAAAAAATCCGCTCGGTCGGGCTGGAAATTACGGACAAAACAAATCGTTGCGACAAGTTCGGTTTTAAGTGGGATAAGTGCGGCGATTTTTACGGCGAGTTCTTTATCGAAAATCCCGATTTATGGTCGCTTTCCGATCCCGCATTGTACGGATATCGGGTTGAAATCACATATGCCGACGGAGAGAATGAAACGCTTTCGGGAAGGTTCGGCTTCCGTGAAATCGGGCAAAACGGTAAAAACATTACTATAAACGGCAAGCCCGTTTATATACGCGGTTATATTCGCGGAGCAAAAGCGCACGACCACGCAAATCTTCTCGGTCTTTCGCTTAAAGATTTTTACCTTAAAAACCTTAAAGAGGCGAAGAAGTTCGGGTTCAATTACGTCAGATTTCACTCGGTCGTTCCCGAAGAGGAACTTTTCGAGGCGGCGGACGAGGTGGGGATGCTCGTTCACGTCGAACTCCGCCCTCCGCACGATATTTATAACAATCTGGAGGAAATGGTTACGACGGGCAGCGCGATCGTTCCCGAAGAGTTCCTTAAAGAGACGGTTGACAAGTGTTTTAATCACCCGTCTTTTGCCGTTTATTGCGTCGGCAACGAAATTAAGAAGGCGAGCGCGGACGATATCCGAAAAATCAGAGAAAAAATCGACGAACTCGACGGAACGAGGCTTTTCCTCGACACCTGCGCCTGGGGCAAAAACAACCGCCCGAACGTCGATATGGACGTTCAGCATTTAAGTTATTATTTCCCTTACGGCAAGCACGCGGGCATGTACGACGACACCGAGAACCTTCTCGCGGCAAACGTTGACGAAAACGAGCCGATGAAAGCGGAAACGGAAACTTGCGAAATCGTAAGAGAGCTGTATTTCAACGTTCCGCTTATTGCTCACGAAGTTTGCCATTACACGGCTTTAAGAGATTTTTATTCCCTTAAAGATAAGTTTGTAAAAAGCGGCGCGCCCATGCCATGGTGGGTGGATGAGGAAATTAAACTTATAGAGGGTAAAGGTTTTAAGCATTCCTTTGCCGAAATGTTCAAGGCGAGCAAGCATTTTCAGTTTATTTGCTGGAAAACGGCTTACGAAGAAATGCGAAAAAGCAGTCTGCTCGGCGGTTTCCACTTCCTGCAGTTCGCCGACACCGACGCTTACGAAAATTCCAACGGCGTTGTCGATTGTTTCGACGACGAAACCTGCGTAAAACCCGAGGAGTTTCTTAAATTCAACGGCGACAGAGTTCTTATCGCGGAGTTAAAGACGAGAAATTATTTCTGTTCCGATAAAATAACCGTTCCCGTATATTTTTCCAACCTCGGAGAAGATACGGAGAAAAGAGCGGATTTTTCCGTTTCGGTGGAAAAAGACGGCAAAAAATACGTCGATTGCTCTATGAAAAACGTTGACGTTTCGAGAAAAGGTTCATACGGATTGTGCAAAACGAAACTGACCTTGCCGAAAGAGGCGGGCGTATACGTTTTAAAGATAAAACTTACGACAAAAAGCGGAGTTTATTCCGAAAACGAATGGACTTTGTGGATATACGACCGCCCCGCGAAAAAAGAGACTTACGGGGAGTTCATTTCTTACGATAACGGACACGCGGCAATAACCGACGATATCGGAAAGGCGTTCGATTTGCTTGAAAAAGGCAAAAAGGTCTGCCTCGTATATCGGTCGGGCTGGACGAGACACCGCTTAAACCCCGATATGAAAAATCCGGAATACGCTTTTAAGGCGAGTTGGAACCGCTTTAAACCCGTTATCTGGGACAGAGGGACGAATTTCGGCGGCATAAACGACAAAAATCTGCTCGGTAAGTACGGTTTCCCGTGCGAAGATTATTACGATTTCAATTACGGCGGGTTGAGCGAGGATTGCGACAAGGTTATTCTCGACGACTTTCCCGTCAAGGCGAAAAAGCTTATTTCGGGGATAGACAAGAGTTCGAGAGATCGTTTCGACGCGTATAAAGACGCTTACAATCTCCCCGAACTCATGCCCGACAGAACGCTCAGAGACTATGCTTATCTTTTCGAAATAAAAGTCGGCAGCGGCAGTCTGCTTGTGTGCGGGCTAAACCTTACGGGGCTTGACGAAAACGAGCCGTCTTCGGCGGCGATGTCGGAATTTATCAAAAAGTATATAAATAGCGAGGATTTTAACCCCGAAAACGAAATATCGCCCGAAGAGTTGAAGTCTTATATGGCAAACTGCGCGAAAGAACCCGTAAGGGAACGCACTATGACGCAGTTCTGGGAACTCGACGACGCGCCCGTGGAAAGCCCCGAATTCTGGCGTGCGGCGAAAGAATATCTTAAATAAACCACGATAAAACATTTAAAAATTATGAGTAAAAGCCGAAAAGAACTGAAAAAAATAATATCGGAAATGAGTTTGGAGGAAAAAGCGTTGCAATTAACGCAATTTCCCTCATATGAGCTGGACGACAATCTGGAAAAGATAGTGACGGGTTTCAGCCGCTTAGGCAGTGTAGAACGCGAGTCGTTGTGGCATATCGGTACGATTTTAAACGCTCCGAACGCCGAAGCGGTTCAATCTATCCGTAAAAAGCGTAAGGAAAAGGGGATAGACGATCCTCTTCCGATAATGTTGGACGTAATCCACGGTTACAGAACGGTTTATCCCGTGCCGGTCGCTCTTTCTTGCAGTTTCGACACCTCGCTTATCGAGGATTGCGCCGAACTTGCCGCAACCGAAGCGAAATACGACGGTATAGACGTTACCTTTTCGCCTATGGTAGAT
>OQVS01002669.1_pt1 | contig 11138 bp, 19 predicted proteins | sample 1691601 | NCBI WGS metagenome assembly OQVS01 (sample SAMN03418268, study PRJEB22391) | human gut metagenome | biome: human-gut; feature: organic feature; material: feces | host: Homo sapiens | place: Tanzania | collected 2013-01 | reverse complement strand
CGAACAAAGTCTATGACCCAAACAACGAAATGGACGAGGAATACTTCGAGTTCGGTTTGTTCATGTCCCGGCGGGAATACAATACCATCAAGCGCCGCCTGTCGCGCGGGAAAGAGGCTTCTTTGCGCGAGGGTAAATGGATCTCCGGGAAGACACCCTTCGGCTGGCTGCGCGAGAAGCTGCCGAACGACAAGGGCTATAAGCTCATCCCGCACCCGGAGCAGGCCCCCATCCTGCAACAGATCTACAGCTGGTACACCGGCGAGGGCTGCGCGCGCATAGGTTCCTCTGCGATTGCCACGCGGCTGAATAATCTCGGCGTCAAAACGAATTCCGGCAACGCGTGGACGGCAAGCGCCGTTCTGGACACGCTGCGCAACCCGGCAAACGCCGGTTGGATCAAATCCGGCGGTAGGCCGGAGACGAAGCGTATCGTTGATGGCTCTGTCGTCGTCAGCCGCCCGCGCACCCGGCAGGAGGATTTGAATCTTTATAAGGGGCTGCACGACGGCCTGATTTCGCAGGAGCAGTACGACAAGGCCGTCGCGTTGAGCTATTCCAGCGGCTCCCCGCGCGGAAAGGGCGCATGGCAGACTATGACCAGCCTTGCCGGGCTTGTTCGCTGCGATCAGTGCGGGCGCGTCATGGTGCGCAGGCCGTCTTCCGGCGGGCGGCGCGATGCGTTCATGTGCCCTTCTCCCGATTGCTTGACCGTCAGCGCGTGGTATGAGGATGTCGAGGACGCCGTTCTCGACGCTCTGCGCGGCTGGCTGCATGAGCTTGAAGTCGGCGAAGCGGAGCGCAGCGACGAGCATTCGCTTTTGGATGCTCTCGCCGCTTCCATCAGCGCCGACCAGAAGCAGCTTGCCAAACTGGAGGCGCAGGAAGCCCGCGCATACGAGTTTGTTGAGACCGGCGTTTACACGCCGGAGATCTTCCTTCAGCGTTCTCAGGCGCTCGCCGCGGATAAACAGGTGATCATTTCCCGCATTGAAGAGAACCAGCTGGCGCAGGATGAAATCACGCGTGCCAAGCAAGCCCGCACCCGTCTCGCCCCCGCCGTCCGCCATGTGCTTGAGACGTACCCCCTTGCCGCAACTCCGCAGGATAAAAACGATCTGCTCAAAACCGTCCTGCAAAAAGTTCTTTACCACAAGCAATCTAAATCCTATTCCAAAGCAGGCAGCGATATGCGCGTGACGCTATATCCCCTTACCGATTGATTCCGTGCGTTCCACTGTACTTCACTATCTACAATTACACGGCACCCATGAATGCGTACCATTTAAATGTTGATTGCAAGCAAGCAAAATTCCCTCTCCAGACCGGAGAGGGAATTTTTTATTTTACCACATGCTCATAGTATTTCATGAGCTTGCGCTCCGGGCCCGGGCCGTCTTTGTCGGTCAAAAACGCCTTTGCCAGGGCGGCGTAGAATTCCGGGCGGTTGAGTCCGAACTCTACGGCAACGGGGTAATAGTCCGAGTACATCATGTTCATGGTTACGCCCCACGCCCAGCGTGGGACCACAGGTGCCTGAATGCCCATGCTCTCGGCAACGGCCGTCGTCTGATCCATCGTCCAGTGCGGGCCGGTCGAGCCGTCGGCGTTCTGCATGTGTTCGGCCCAGTGCATGGCCGTTTCTCGGTCAAACGCTGCCGCATCCGGCTCGTCTGCGCGGCAGTCCAGCTTTTCCAGCCTGCTGATCGTCTTCGCGTACAGGCCGACTTCCTCCGCGCTGCCTAGCGTCACCGGCTTCTCCATAGCCTCGTGCAGCTTGTGATAAAGTTTATCCATATACTCTTTCATGCTCACGCCTCCTGTATGTACCGGTAGAGTTTATCGACGTCATTCTGGTCAAACCGCATATCGCCCAGCAGCGGGACGGATACGGTCAGCTTGTTCTCAAAGCGCGGACGCGCCGCGTTATAGAGCTTGTCGAGGTCGATGTTTCCGGCGTCGTCAAAGATCTGCATCATCTTGACCGCTGGATTTTCGCGCAGCGCGAGGATCTTCTCGCGGCTGCCCTCCATGATGAGTGCAAGCATGATCCCGGCCCCGATGCCCTTGCCGCCCGGCAGGTGCGGAATGACCTCATTGTCCGCGTAGCGCATCGCTCCGCGCATGGCCTGATCTATCGTCACTGTCATTGCAGATTTCCTCCTTTAAGGATGGGGCGGCTATTGCCGCCCCTTGCGTTTAGCCGTTGCAGCACCCGCACTTCGGGATCGGGTTGTAGAGCGACTGCGCCGTCGTTGCGGTTCCGGTCGTGACGTCGGCGACCTGCTTGGGGTAAAAGGTCGCGTTGACGTAGGTGACGATGGAGTTGTCACCGCAGCAGCGGCGCTCGGCCTCCATCTTGACCGCGTCAAGCGCTTCCTTGCGGACAGACTCGACGTCCTGCTTGACCAGCGTGAAGCTGTCCTCGGTGCGCTGGTTGTGGACGGCCTGCTTGCACAGTGCCTCACGGACGTCCTTGAGCTGCCCGTCGATATAACCGTACATCTCCACCATTTTCTGGTCGTTGTACGTGTTGGCCTTGAGCAGCGCAATCTCGCTGTCCTTTGCGGCCAGCTTCTGCTCCCGGTCAAGATCGTAGCGCGTGACCGGCATGTTCTCGCTGCACGTCGGCTCCTGCTGGCGTGCTGCGAGCATAGCGGCGACCGTCATGGCAGGCGTGACCGCTGCAGCGACGTCAGCGGCTTCCGATCTCTTGTTCTGGTTGAGGCCGCCCAGCAGATTGCCGAGCCCGCCGTTTGCCAGACCCAGCGCGGCGCCGCCGATGCCAAAGCCCAGCGCAGTCCCCGCGAGTCCCTTGCTTGCGTATTCCATAAAAAATACCTCCGAAACGTAGTAAACCGGCCGGTTTCTATGTTCAGTCTACTGCTTCCCCGATTCCCGAGGGGGACATCTGCGGGACACTTCCGGGGCGTTTGTGTACCATTTACGGGGCATAGAAAAAGCACCCCGAGCGTGATGCTCGGGGTGCTCCTTCGTTATGCTCCTGTCAGACGGCGGGCGGTGTTGTAGATGTGCGGCAGGCGGCGGGAGATGGTTTTGCGGTCGACGCCGATCTCGGCGGCGGCGTCCAGCTGCGGGAGCCTGCGCACGATATAAAGTCTCACGATCTGCTGATCGATCACGTCCAAAAGTCCCTCGTCAGTGACGCGCTCCCAGTCGCTGCGCGTGAGGTGTTCCAGCTCCTTCGGCAGAGCCAGCCGCGCAGTTATTTGCTGTCACTCCCTTCGGCCCGCCGCCTGGCGGGGGCTTACTTTTCCTTGTGCGTCAGCACGGCGATATTGCCCTTGTTGCTGACTTCGAGATCCAGCGCAGCGGCGATATCGCGCACCTTGACGTAGTTCGTGCCGTCTTTCAGGATGCGTTCAACGGCGACTTCCTTGCCGTCCACGATGATCTTGCTCTTTTCTACCATTTCGGTTTCCTCCTCTGCATTTTTTCCATCTTCGAGGGCCATCACGGTATGGCCCTCGCTTACCAGTACGTCGCCGCGCAGGAGATTGGCGTCCGTCGTCAGATACTTGCTGCCGGTCAGCAGCACAAAATCTCCCGTTGCTGGCCAATCGTGCAGCATGCAGTATGTCGTGCAGCTGTTGCCCTGCCGACGGTAGAGAGCTTCGACCGACGCGCAGCCTGCGGCCACGGCGCAGAGCATCATGAGTGCGGAGCAGTCCGTCTCCACAGGCTTTGCGATCCTGCTCACGTCCCACCCGACGGCTCTGGCTGCCTCATACGCCGTGTTCCTGTTGTCCATGTCGTAGCCGATGTTCCTGTTCTTAATGGCCGCTTCGCACGTCTGCGCGGCCAGCTCTGCCTTTTTGCGGCTCTTGTAGCGCAGAACGCCGAGCCAGCGGCCATTGTACCAGTTGGAGATATTCAGCTCCCGCCCGGTCTGGTTGCCGGGCTGCTGGTTGCGTCCTCCGGTTTCTCCAAGGCTGGCCTGTCCGATCTTGATGCTCATTTCTGCGCGTCCTCCTGCGGTTTGCCTGCCGCATCGATGGCGTCCTGCGCTTTCTGGCTCTGTGTGCCAAAGTAAAACGCGATCACGACGGTATACACCATCATAAAGTCCTGCGAGATCTTCCCGGCGACTGCCATGTACGCAAATACCGCCGTCAGCACCAGCGTGACGATAGATTTGACGCTCAGCAGATTGCCGAGCCGCTTCTTGATGTTTTCCATAATCAGCCCTCCACCTTGATTGCGCGGTTCTCGAACTTTTTGTAAGCGTCGAGATAGATTTCCTGCTTGTCGCCGTTGAGCGTCAGTTCATAGTACATGCCGTCGAACAGCGTCGTGGAAGCCAGCGCTTTCCAATTCTTCAACGTTTTGCAGTACCACACGACGTAAACGTCATCAGGGCTGATCTGCTTTCCGTCGCTCTTGTCTAAGTGTTCGTTGGTGTAACCAGCCACCAGCTTTTTCACAAGCTCAAAAAACTTCTTTTCTGTCATTTTGTATGTACCCCTTTCATTCTATAGGTTCATTTTTCTTTGCGAATACGCGTTTGAAGGCCAGCAGCAGGAGCTCCCCGCCGAAGGCCGCAGCGGCGAAGGTGAGCACGGCGGTCAGATCGATTTCGAGCGAAAACAGCACGGCGATTGTCTCCAGCGCGACGGCCCAGATCAGCGTCAGCGTTAGGGCCTTGATGCAGTAAACGACAATGGTGCGCGACATTTCGCCTTTCGTCCATTTGCTTTTCCCGCTCATTCCTCCGGCTTCGCCCCCTTCCCGCACTGCGCCTCCAGCTGGTGCAGGAACTTTTTCACATCGCCGTTCCCGCCCATCTTTTTATACTTCTCTCCGGCGATCAGGCGCTCGGCCATTGGCATTTCCTCCGACATGATAGTCAGGCGGAGAATTGCGAGATACTGCTCATTCTGATGCTCCTGCATTTTCCCGAGCTTTTTGTCGATCTCGTCTAGATGTGCCTCCTGCGTCGTGGCCTTGCCGCGCTTTTTCTGTATTGCGCCGACGACGGCATTGACGACCGCCGTCAGCGCGGACGAGCCGAGCACGGCGCAAATGATCGTGATGGTTCCAGCATCCATTTTTTATGTACCTCTCTATTTCCGGCGGGCTAATCGTCCGCCATTTTGATGTAGGTAGTGGTGTCGCTTGAATAGCTGATGCTCGGCAGCGTCGTGCCGCCGAGGACGGAGTAGAGGGCCGGGTAGGCCGTCCGCGAGAAGGTCGAGCCGTCGCATGCGTGCCATGGGGCAGAGAGTACGCGGACAGTCGTGAGGATATCACCAACGTGATAGTTCGGCTCTGCCAGCTTTGCAAGCGCCTCATTTACCATCGGGTTCGCCGGTGCGTCGCCCGCTCGCCAGATCTTTGCGGCGGTCTGCGCGGTCAGTAGATTTCCTGCTGTGAGCGGAGTTTCTATCCGCAGTGGCTCGTCCTCTAGTTTAAGCCATACGCCACGCAATACAACTTTGTAGGCATTGTAGCCTACATACCGGATAGCTCCGTTAGCTAGATCTATGCTGCCTACTCTATCTTGCACAATTATTCCTCCAGTGCCTTGATATAGGCATGACTGCGAAGCCCCGGTGTAACTGTTGGGATTTTCTTATCTCCATATGCGAAATCATGATACATTACATACCCATTTCCTGCGGCGGAAGTTACGACCGCCGCCAAGCTCCCGCACGCTGCCGCGGGCTGATATGTGTTGATGAACCGGTTGAGCGCGTGCGGCATTGTTATACACACGAAGCCAGAAGTGTCATCATCTGCAAGTACTAATTTTTGGGTGGTGTACGCGCTAGATGATGCAGCGACACACACGGATACGCCGTCCACAAGAATCATACCGGCTGGAAATTCGTACCTTGACGCTGTTAAACCAGATATCGTAGAGTTTGCAATAACCTGCGTAAACGTTGCACCATTATTTTCGGATTTGAAATAAGCGTATTTGCTATCCGATGAGGCCGTTATGATTGAAATGGTGTTTCCGTCTACGGCATATTCCGAAACATCGAAAGACGTATGGCTGAAAACAGTCGTCCACGAGCTTTGGTCGAGAGGATACTGCGTTCGCTGAAGCTGTTGCCTGCGCGTAGAATTTTCGATGTAATCATATATTCTATAAAAATACCCCGTTTCCGCATTATACTTTTTCGGTAAGTCGTTGCCACTGTATTTTGAAAATGCCCATCCGTTTAAAGTAATTTCTTCTGGTTCTTCGACGAGATCAGCGCGGTATAGACATTCGTAGTCCTTAGCGTCCTGATACTCGATCGATGCAATATACTTTGATCCGTCATAAAACAGCCACACGGGAGGGGAATAACTCTCCGGTAAAGCGTCTTCCGTAGTAGATAGTACAGTGAATTTCCAGCTAACAGGATTAAGCGTATCAGTGTGCGCGCAAACGTATAAACGAGAATTATTTGCTCCGCCGGGATCTGTGACAAAACTCATATAAAAGACAAGCACATATTCCCCGTTTAAGTATTGAACCGTAGTCTGCCTTATTATACTGCTGCTAATTATGGTGAGGCCTGTATATTTTTTTCCCTTCAATGGATTTTTAGGTATAGAAATATCATTCCAAGAAGCAAGGTCTGAAGAATAGTAGATTTTACCGTCCAGATACTCAGGATGGTTGCTATTCGCGCTCGTGATAAACCAATACCCATTTGCATATGAAATGCTTGGATTGTAGAGATTTGCGTTCATCAACGTGGAAACATCCCACGCAGCATCGGTCTTGCTGGATCTCAATATATTGAACAATTCCGGGTACTGTGCGCCGGAAATGTACCTACCGTCGCACGGCAGCCACGCGTCGGAGAGGTCTGTGCGGGCGGTGATAGCGATGTCGCCGACTTTGGCCGTGCCCTCCGAAAGCTTACCGAGCGCGTCGTTGACTGTTGGGTCCTCCGGCCTCGTGGTTGCGTTCGGCCAGAGCTTGGCGGCAGTGGCATCGGACAAAAGATTTGCCTTATTGAGAGGCGTGCCCTCAACTGTCGGCTCATCCATACGTTTCATGTACTCGTAGTGGTCAAGACTGCCGTCGGAATTGTAGATGCCATATCGAACAGCACCGTTTGTAAGAACTTTAGTAGGTTGACGATCTTTCATATCAAGCCTCCTGTCGCGCATTCCGCAGCGCCGGTGTAGCGGAACGCCTTTGTGATGTTGTCAATCAGTTCCTCGCAGAGCGCAAGAATGCGCTCGATATCATTCGCGCCGATGTAGGTCAGGCGTGCCAGCTGCGGCGCGTCCGGCGTCCCTTCGGGGTATGCCAGTGCGTCCCGGATGGACTGCACCTGCTTGCGGTATGCCTCTGCCTGTGAGGCCGTTATAATGTCCGTTACGGCCCAATCTGTTTTTGCAGCCCATGCGATACTCATGCCGCAGACCGGCGCAAGACGCGCCGCCAGATAGTTCAGGGCGGTTCCCACGCGATTCATGTCGCTTGCGTTATACGCGCCCTTCATCCCGGCCAGCCATTCCGCCTGCTCGGCTGCGGTCATGGCAGCAAAGCCCTTCGCGGCCAGCGTCTTGACGCGCTCCACGTCCACCTGCGTCCGGTCGGTGACGAGGGTAACGATGATTGTCTTGGTGTCCATGGCTATGTACCTTCTTCCGTGATCTTCTTCCACCCGTCCGGGTTAACGGATGGGTTCCAGACGTTGGCGGCGAGCAGGGATTCGTAGAGCTCGTCCTGCCACCAGCCTTTTTCGCCTTTGGAGAATGCAAGGCCGGCGGTGATGGTCTCGGGGATGATGCGGAAGCCCTGCTTGTAGGCGATGTCTTCCCAGAGGGCCGGGGCGGCGTCCGGGGTGTTCTGGGCCGTGTCCCAGAGGTCGGAGGCGGCGCGCTTGATGGTGCCGCCCCAGTTGATGCGCGTGCCGGCTTTGACGAGGCTGCCGGAGCCGGTCAGGCGGGTGAAAAGCTCTGGTGCGAGACTAGCGTCGGCGTCGGTGAGACTGGCTGCGCTTTTGACGATATAGGGGCGCAGCGCCCGCGCCCGCTCGGTATACGTGCTCATGTCAATCCGCCTCCCCGAGCAGAATTTTTGCTGCGGTTTCAGCGTCCGTCAGCCTTTCACGGAGCGCCGCAGTGTCGTCCGTGTCGTCGGTCTGGATCTTTGTCTCCGTCTCTTCGTAGGTGTACGGAGCGTCGGCTACGTCGATTGCTTCATCGTATTCTGCGCCGGTCTGCACCTGGCGAATCATATACCCGGCGTCAGAGTATGTGCGGTACAGGCTCACGCCGTCGCTGCGCGTTTTGTAAAATTCTCTTACGATCATGCTTTATACCCCCACAATGTGATCTGCGTATGTTGCCCAGTTGGTCGCAGCCTTCCATTCGTCCGCGATCGCCGCCGGGACGCGGATCTCGCAGTCGGCAGGGATATTGGTAAAAGCGCTTGTAGCTTTCAACGTTGGCACTTCTGTCGATTGTGAAAAATCATAAAGCTTACACGATACACATCCGGAAAACGCATTTGAACCTATTTCAGTCAAACCAGCCCCGCATTTGAATCGCGTCAGCGACAGGCACGAAGCAAAGCAGCTTGTGTTCAGCGTCACGTCCTCTGTTGCAGTTGCGGTCTCAACTTCCCTCAGCGAATTCGCAGCTTGTGCAAAGGCAGGCATCAGGTTTGCTGTCTCCCCCGGTAAATACAATGTTTCAAGCGAGCCACACTGCATCAGCATATTGTTAGCGCTCGAGCCAGCAATAAAATTTTCTGCCAACTGTATTGTTTTTAATGATCGACAATATTGAAAAAGAAAGTATCCTGCATTATTAACTGTGGCAGATTTAAGGCTGTAGCAATAATCAAATGCATTACTACCATTCATCCCCCCGGTCGGTCTTGTTATTGTCTGCAGGTTAACGCAATACGAAAATGCTCTAGCTCCAATCGAAACTCGCTCTCCAATTTCAATCTTTTGGATTGCGCTCTTGTACGCGAAGTTTCGATTGTCGCCTGTACCTGCATAGTTTAATAAACCAGCTCCGCCGCTGCCGCTACTGCTCGTAAGCGCTACGCCTCCCTCGCTTGAAACACGCAGCGATATAACGTATTCGCCAGGAGCGGCATAATTGTGCGGCTGCGTAAACAGCATGGTGCTCGTGCTCGTTCCTGTCAGCGTATCCGGCTCTGTATCGTCTCCCCAGTCAATCGTAACTGTGCCATTTGGAGCGCACCCCAGCACTGGGGACGTGCGTCCTTCCAACAGCTTGATGTAAATTCTGGTTGCTCCGTCTGAGGTGATATAATCTGCCCCGACGTTCATTTTTCGGTTTCCGGATTTCAGTCCTGCCAGCGACCAGTTCCAGCCCTGGCAGATCAGGCCCTCGTGCGACGGAAGCTCCGGCAGGGCCGTCTTCCCCGCCAGCTCCGCCAGCGGCCAGGCGGCAACGACGGTGCCGTCGTAATCGTAAAACGTGATATCGCTTGGCGAGACGGGGACTGAAGAACCGCCGCCGGAGGGGATCGCCTGAATCGCCGAGACGAAACCGGACGGGTAGGCCAGCGGGGCAGATGTGCCGCCCTTGGCGCGGATCGCGTCGGCGACCGCTGTGAGATGTTCTGTTTTTGTCAGATATTCCGCCATTAGAAACTCACTCCTTCCGCGTCGCTGACCGCCTCTGCCGCCCATGCGCCATTAACAACGCGCAAGAATTTGCCGTTATCGGAAGCGGTGACGGCCGGAAGTTCCTTTTTGCTCCACGCGTCTTTATTGTCGCGCACGTCGCCGATGGTCTCGTCGATCTGCGCGCCGGTATACTGGCTGTTGTACGCCATGCGATCACTCCTTCATGCACAGGAAATCCTCGCCGTCAGCCGTTTTCATCGTCTGCGACTGCCCAAGCGGGATAAATCCATAATTGTCATTCCAGCTGCCGTCCGCGCCCTGCGCGAACAGCGAAATTCTGTATTCTCCGTCTCCGGAAAGCAGGAAATCGTCGTATACCTCAAAGGTGCGCTGCGTCCCCGCGGGGGTCTGGGAGAATGACGCGATAAGCGCGCCCTTTCCGCGCCCCCAGTCCTCGCCGGATTTCGTCGCGCGGCACTCAAAGGCCGTGTAGGCGATATCCGACGAGAATGTGACGGTGATGGAGTCGTACCCGGTCACTGCCGAGATCCTGTTGCCGGTGATGGAGAATGTCAGCTCCGGCGCGGCCATTACGCAGCGCTCCATGTACCGGCGGCGTTCTTCACGAAGACCTTCACGATCTTCACGCCGTCGCCGGAGGACGCTGTTTCGAGGTCTGCGCCCTTGATGGTGACGTTGATTGCGGTATTCTTCTTGTAGCCGCCCTCCGTGCCGCTGACGTTCGTAGAGCCGCCAGTCGTCGGGATCTGCGTACCGGCCGTGTGCAGGCTGCTCGTCGCCGGGACGACGCGGACGGTGTATTCCTCAAAGTCCACATCGCAGACGAAGGAGAACGCCGCTGCGTCGTAGCCCGTGACCTTGGAAATGCGGCTCTTGTCGGGGCCGGTGATGGTCACGGCGGGAATCGTGGAGTTGAGCGTGATAGTGTCGCTGACCGCCGCCGACTCGTTGCCGACGTCGTCGCGGACCTTGCAATAGATCGTCTTGAGGCCGTCGCCGTCGGGAAGCGTAATGGCCTTTTCCGCTGTGAACGTCTCCCACGACGCAGCCTCTTCCGTCGCCGCCGTTTTCGTGCCCCAGATCTTCATCTGGTAGCCCGTCGTCACCTCATCGGAGACAGAGATCTTCGCGGTGACGTTGGCGCTGGTTGCGTACTGCGCGCCGTCATTCAGGATGATCGATAGACCGGCAGGCGCCAGCGTATCAAGTGTCAGATTAAAAAAGCTTGCCATTTGGTTTTATCCCCTTTCTTCGCTTTTAAGTTCGATGTACAAAAAGCCGCCCGGCCTTTCATAGATGGTTTCCCCGCCCAAATGGGCGGACTTAATGCCCATGGAGCCGATGAACAGCGCCAGAATGCGTTTGATTCCAAGTGCCAGCATGTCAGCCCTCCACCAGATACAGCGTCCGCGCGTCCTTTTCGTCCAGCGCGTCATAGTCCGATTTTGTCAGCACGCGGATCTCGTCGATCTGCGCGGATGATATCCCCCCGCCGCCGCCTCCGCCGCCGGACGGTGCGCTTCGTCTTCTCGG
>OQVS01002668.1_pt1 | contig 11138 bp, 9 predicted proteins | sample 1691601 | NCBI WGS metagenome assembly OQVS01 (sample SAMN03418268, study PRJEB22391) | human gut metagenome | biome: human-gut; feature: organic feature; material: feces | host: Homo sapiens | place: Tanzania | collected 2013-01 | reverse complement strand
GTTGCCCCACTGGTGTTTGAGACCAGCGCGTCTACCGATTCCGCCATCTGGGCTTTATTGCGGCGCAAAGGTAATACATTTTTTTGCAACACGCAAATTTTTATCGCTTTTTCTTTCATCTGGAATTCATACGCACACAGAGGTACACCAAGACGAAATAAAGGCAGAGGCTTATAAAATGTTATGATTTTCGGCATAATTATATATTATGTGGGGCTTTTGTTGTAACTTTGCACCCTAAAAACAATAAAACAACAGAACAGGACATGAATATAATCAGCGAAATAAGCAGCGCGGCGAAGCAAGCCGTGAGCGCGCTCTACGCGCAGGAAGTGCCGGAGAAGATGGTACAGGTGCAGAAGACGAAGAAGGAGTTTGAGGGAAGCCTCACGCTCGTGGTGTTCCCATTCCTGAAGATATCGAAGAAGAAGCCGGAAGACACGGCGCAGGAGATTGGCGAATGGATGAAGCAGAACTGCAAGGCTGTGGCAGACTTCAACGTGGTGAAGGGATTCCTGAACCTCGTGGTTGCGCCGGCTGCATGGATAGAGATGCTCAACGCCATCAATGCCGACGAGAAATACGGCGAGCAGAAGGCTACGGAGAATTCGCCGCTGGTAATGATAGAATATTCGTCGCCGAACACGAACAAACCGCTGCATCTGGGCCACGTGCGCAACAACCTGCTCGGATGGTCGCTGGCGCAGATTATGGAGGCAAACGGCAACAAGGTGGTGAAGACGAACATCGTGAACGACCGAGGCATACACATCTGCAAGTCGATGCTGGCATGGCAGAAGTGGGGCAACGGCGTGACACCGGAAACAAGCGGCAAGAAGGGCGACCACCTCATCGGCGACTTCTACGTGGCTTTCGACAAGCACTACCGCGAGGAGGTGAAGGAACTGGCAGCACGCTACACCGCCGAGGGAATGGACGAGGAAGCTGCCGAGAAGAAGGCAAAGGAGGAATCGCCGCTCATGAAGGAGGCACACAACATGCTCGTGAAATGGGAACAGGGCGACAAGGACGTGCGTGCGCTCTGGGAGAAGATGAACTCGTGGGTATACGAGGGATTCGACAAGACATACAAAGACCTGGGCGTGGGCTTCGACAAGATATACTATGAGTCGCAGACATATCTGAAGGGCAAGGCAAAGGTGGAGGAAGGACTCGACAAGGGACTCTTTGAACGCCACGACGACAACAGCGTGTGGGCAGACCTCACGAACGAGGGACTCGACCAGAAACTGCTGCTCAGAAGCGACGGCACATCGGTATACATGACACAGGACATCGGCACTGCGGAGATGCGATTCAAGGATTTCCCCATCGACAAGATGATATACGTGGTGGGCAACGAACAGAACTACCACTTCCAGGTGCTTTCCATTCTGCTCGACCGCCTGGGATTCAAGTGGGGCAAGGAATTGGTACACTTCTCCTACGGAATGGTGGAGCTGCCGAACGGAAAGATGAAGAGCCGTGAGGGAACAGTGGTGGATGCCGACGACCTGATAGCAACGATGGTTGCCGACGCGCGCAAGACGAGCGAGGAGCTGGGCAAGTTCAGCGACATGACCGAGGAGGAGCGCGGCGAGATAGCACGCGTAGTGGGTCTGGGAGCACTGAAATACTTCATCCTGAAGGTTGACGCGCGCAAGAACATGCTGTTCAACCCCGAGGAGAGCATCGACTTCAACGGCAACACGGGTCCGTTCATACAGTACACTTACGCCCGAATCCGCAGCATCCTGCGCAAGGCTGCCGCACAGGGCATCAGCATGCCCGACACCCTCAGCGACACGATGCCTATCAACCAGAAAGAGACGGAGCTGATACAGAAAATGGACGAGTTCGGGGCTGCCGTGCGCCAGGCAGGAAAGGACTATTCGCCGAGCGGCATAGCAAACTACTGTTACGAGCTGACAAAGGACTTCAACCAGTTCTACCACGACTACAGCATACTGAACGCCGAGAGTGAGGAGGAGAAGGTGGTGCGCCTCGTGATTGCCAAGAATGTGGCAAAGACCATCAAGAACGGTATGGCATTGCTCGGTATAGAGGTGCCGGAGCGTATGTAAGAAATGACAGGAGGAAATCATCAGTGATATTAAGAGTTGTCGGCTGTGCGCAGGCAACTCTTAATTCTTGATTCAAAAAAGTAAATGATTTCTATGAACCGGTTTTTGTACAGATTCTTTGAACCAATCCCTCCAGACAAATCGCCAAACCAAACAATTCTCCACCAAACCAAACAATTTCCTAAAAACAATAAAAACTGATATGAATCTGGTTTCTCCCCCCGACTACAGGAACGATACGGTGCTGCCACTGCCAATGGAGGTGAGTGCCGACGCGTGGGCAGTGGATGCAGCCTGCTCTGGCAATCCCGGACCGATGGAATACCGGGGCATCGACCTCGCCACGGGAGCTGTGGTGTTCCACTACGGTCCTGTACACGGCACAAACAACATCGGCGAGTTTCTCGCCATCGTGCATGCCCTCGCCCTTATGGAACAGAAGGGCATACGCAAGACGATATATTCCGACAGTCGCAACGCCATATTGTGGGTGGAGAAACGGCAGTGCAAGACTAAGCTTGAACGCACGGCGCAGACGGCACAGCTGTACAACGTGATAGCGCGTGCCGAGCACTGGCTGCAGACGCACCCCTTCCGTGTGCCAATACTGAAATGGGAAACGAAGAAGTGGGGCGAGGTTCCGGCAGACTTCGGCAGAAAGGGGTAAGCTCTTCTTGTCTTGATGCATGAAGAGGCAGGTTTAAACGATGAGTTCTTCACGTTAAAGCTATATGCACTACACGACAAGCGTCTATACATTTAACGGAAAAACCATATATATATGCCGACAGGAGCAAGTCGGACAAAAAAATATTACTTTTTCATCAGCAGCCATGCAATGTTTTTCCACTGCCGCTGTTTATCAGATAGAGAAATGAAAGAAAGGGCTGAATAATGAAAAGTATTAAATGTTTTTTGAAGGGCAAGGCATACGCCGTTGCCATTATTACAATTCTCGCGGCAGCGGCCGCCACAATGAACTCGTGCGACTTGGATGACGGATGCGGCTACGACTATGTTGTTTGTCCGCCCACCAACGGACAGCCTACGGCAATAGTGACCGTGAAGACGGCTGCCGACAACACCGTTTATCTGCAACTCGACGACAACACCACCTTGCTGCCCGTGAATCTGAAGGAACACCCATTCAATGGGAAAGAAGTGAGAGCCTTCGCCTACTACAGGGAGACGAAAGCCGATGCTGCACCATATACCAAGGCGGTGGTGCTGAACAGCATCGACAGTGTGCTGACGAAGCATACCGTGCCGACGCTCGGCGAAAGAAACGATGCCGTATACGGCAACGATCCGCTGGAGGTGAGCAGCAGCTTCCCCACAGTGTGCGAAGACAACTATCTCACACTTTGCATCGGCACCGTGTGGGGGCGCAATGCAAAGCCGCACCTCGTGAACCTCGTCGTAGGCAATAACCACGACGATCCATACGAAGTGGAACTGCGGCAGAACGCATACGGCGACACCAACGGGCAGTTCGCTTACACCACGGTGGCTTTCTCACTTAAAGAACTGCCCAAGACGGGCGGCAAGACAGTGAAGCTGAAGGTGAGATACCGTGCGTTCAAGGGCGAGAAGACTGCCGTGTTCGACTATCGTACAAAGGATTGACCCTCTCTAAGCCGGCACAAGAGTGCTGGCACTTGGAGGGAAAAGAATGAAAAGAAAGAAGAAAAAGTGAATCTTACAGAACAGGAAATTCTGCAACAGCTGAAGAGCGGAAACCGCGCAGCGCCGAAGGCTCTCTACAACCAGTATGTAGGGAGCCTTGCCGCTTTATGCTCGCGCTACGTTGCCGACCCGGACAGCGTGAAGGATGTTCTGCAGGAATCGTTCATAAAGATTTTCACACAGATAGACACCTTCGCCTATCGCGGCGAGGGATCGCTACGGGCGTGGATGACGCGCATCGTGGTCAACCACTCGATAAATTTTCTGAAGGCAAACGGACGCCTCGACACCGTGAACGATGATGCGGCAATGGACAGAATTGCCGACGAGGAGCAGGAGCCCGATGCCGACGGCATACCGCCTGATGCACTGCAAGCCATGATAAAGAGTCTGCCCGACGGCTATCGGGCGGTGCTCAACCTCTACGTGTTTGAAGGAAAGAGCCATAAGGAGATTGCCACATTATTGAATATAAAGGCAACTTCGTCAGCCTCGCAGCTCTTCCACGCCAAGGCTCTTATGGCGCGGAAGATAAAAGAATACAAACGAACCCACTAACCCCCGAATTTACCGATGAGAGAAGAATGGAAAGAAAAAATGCAGCAACGGTTGGCAGACTATGAAGAGGCTGTCCCGGAAGCACTGTGGCAGAGCATAGAAAGCTCATTGCCTAAGGGCAGCAGGCGTAGCGGACAGGACGGTAGGGGGCGCATCATAGCATTGCGTATTGCTGCTGCGGCATGCGTTGCCGGAGGCATAATGCTGGCACTGAAGCTGGCGGATGGCGATGGCGGAACGGAGCGCGGCGCAGTCTATACAGCACAAAACACAAGAGGACTTCAAAACAAGACGGAGTCCGACATTGCGGAAACCATACGGCAGAAAGCAACTCATAAAGCATCTGAAGATGACACTTCCGCCACCGGCTCCCCACCGTCAGCCTGCTTGCCGAAGGCTGCAACCGACGACATACCGTCTGCCGAAACAAAATATGTAACAGCAACGGAAAAGGAAGCAGCAACGGTGAATGAAACAGCCGCGGAAAAGGATGTCGCAGCGGTGAATGAAACAGAAAAAGTGAATGAGGCAGCAACGGCAGCCAAAGCCGCAGCTGAAAGCCCCCACACCTGGCAGCTGAAGCGGGAATCCCCCAACATCCGGCAGCGGAAGCGGGAAAGCCCCGACAACAGATTCTCGGCATCTCTTTTTGCCGCCAACGCCCAGGGCAACTCCAGCAGTAGGGCAGGGGCGATGCTCCTTATGGCGATGCCGTCAGGCAACATTGAGGCGGACGCCATAAGCGAAAACGATAACGACAACGGCCAGCTGATGCGCAGCTATAACCCAAGGGGCACCACTCGCCGCCATTCCGAACATCACCACCCCGTGAGGGCAGGACTGTCCGTGAGGTATGCACTGACAAAGAGAATCGGCATAGAGACCGGACTGACATACACCTACCTCTCGTCCGACATATCCTATGAATCCGGTGCCGACAGCTATCAGACGGAACAGCAGCTGCATTTCGTGGGCATACCGCTCAACGTAGACTATAGCCTGTGGAGCAACAGATGGCTCAGCACATACCTCTCGGCAGGAGGAATGGTGGAGAAGAACGTGAAAGGCAGGGCTGCAACCGAATACCGCCACAACGGCGAGAGCATATCCACCACCACGGGCGACATAAAGATGAAAAGGTTGCAGTGGTCGGCGAACGTGGCAGCCGGGGTGCAGCTCAATCTGTTCAGGGGTACGGGCATATTCGTGGAACCCGGACTTGCCTACAACTTCCGCAACGGCAGTACCATAAAGACCGCCTACAGCGAAAAACCGCTGAATTTCAATCTGAAAATCGGTCTCAGATATTCGTTCAACCAATAACGCGAAAAACATCGCGCTACGACAGAGATACAGAAATATGACAGGACGTAATGCAGTTCTGTTATATTTCTGTATTTGTTTTTTGCTTTTATGATAATTTTTTTTGGAACTTTAAACCTAATTATTTAAATTTGCAGAAATTAAGGACACTGTTGGGGAAAATCATTCCAAACCAACACAAGAGAACAGAAAAACATTTAAGAACACAAAAAAAATTAAATCATGAGTAGAAACCCATTTAACGCAAGACTTTTGTCATCGATGTTGATGGCTGGAGCACTGGTGCTGACGGGATGTACGGACAACGACTATGATTTCAACGAAATCGATGCCACTGTCGGTATAGGAGGCGACGGACTCGAAATCCCGGCAAGTACAACTGAGGACATTAAGCTTATCGACGTGCTTGAACTGGAAGAGGACGGAAGCGTCGTTGAGGATGCCATAACACACGACTATGTGTTCAGACAGACCGGCGACCCCATCGATCCGGTCAGAGTGAGCATCGACAAGATTCACGTGGCTTACCATTCGGGAAGCTCAATCGACTTCGCGTTCGATGTGCCGAGCAACGCCAAGGGCGGTGCCAGAAAGGCAGCTGCCGTGGTGAAGGCGGATGCCGACATCTACGAGTTCCACTATTCGGGCGACAAACCCGACGAGGTAATCTCCATCAGCTCGGCTGAGGCCGCCACAACCCTCACGCTGAATGTTCCGCTGACCAGAATCAACTCTGCGGTACCCACGATGAACGAAATGGCAATCACTCTCCCGAGCTACCTCAAGTTCAAGGTGAACAAGAACTCCGTCCAGCCTACGAGCATCAACGGTTCCAAGCTGGTGTTCTCGAACGTGTCTACGAACAAGGACTTCAAGCTCATCGTTGACGTGACCGGTCTCGACTTCACGAGTGCCGTTACATCTGGAAGCATTGCCATCGGCAAGAAGGTTGACCTCAGGGGAGTCATCCACCTCACGGCAAGCGGAGCCATAACCGGCACTCTGACCTCTGCTCCGACCATGAAGGCTGGCTTCAGCATGGACGACTTCGTGATAAACGCCGCAACCGGAAGATTCGACCCGGACATCAATCTGGAGAACGGTCTCGGAAACGCCGACATTACCGGTATCCCCGACTTCCTCACCGACAGCAACGTGAAGGTTGACCTCTACAATCCGCAGATACTGCTCACCATCGGCAACGACATGGATGCCGAGGGCACGATAACCGGTTCCATCATCTCCAAGAAGGACGGCAAGGTTATCAACCGCATCGACGGTGTGAAGATTCCTGTGGGTGCAAACGTCCAGAACAAGGTCTGCATCAATCGCACGGGCGAGGCAAAGGCTGGATACACGGTGGTAAAAGTGCCGAACCTCTCCGATGCCATCATGACCATCCCGGACAACGTGGAGTTCACAGCCACAGCCAAAGTGAATTCCGAGAAGGTGACCACGTTCAAGCTTGGCCACAACTATTACCTCACGCCGTCATATACAATCGAGGCTCCGATAGCCTTCGCCGAGAATGCGCAGATTGTATACAAGGACACCATCGACGACTGGAACGACGACATCAAGGACCTCGAGCTTGCCGAGAATACCTACATCAGCTTCACGGCAAACGTTACGAGCAAGGTGCCTGCCCACCTCTCTGTAGAAGCCATGCCGATAGGTATGGACAAGAAGGAGGTAAAGGGCATCAAGATAGAGTTCCCCGACGGAAAGAACAAGGTGGCTGGAGCGGCAAGCGTGGGTGAGCCCAAGACATCGCCCATTGAGATAAAGATTACGCAGACCGAGAAGGGAGCCCTGAAGAAGCTCGACGGACTCACGTTCACCATCTCAGGCAAGGCGCAGGAGGAAGGACAGCCGACACTCACCGGCACCACTCTCAATGCACAGAACCATACTCTGACAGCCAAGGACATCAAGATAAAGATTGTCGGCAAAGTGATAGGCGACTTTAATTAATCCCAATACATCCAGACTATTATGACAAACAAATATAGCAAACATATACTGGCTGCCGCCCTGATGATGATGGGAGGAGCAGCCACGGCGCAGACGCTGAACTCGTCCTACTTCACCGATCAGTACGCATTCCGCCACACCATGAACCCCGCATTCGACAACGAGCAGAACTTCGTGTCGATCCCGGCACTCGGAAACCTCAGCGTGAACATGCACGGAAACTTCGGCTACGGCGACATCGTGATGAAGAACCCGATGTACGGCAACGGCAGCGACAAGAAGATGACAACCTTCATGAACCCCTACATCAGCGATTCAAAGGCGCTCGACGGATTCTCCACAGGCAACAACCGCCTGGCTGGTGATGTGAACATAGCCATACTCTCAGCTGGATTCAAGGCATTCGGCGGCTACAACACCGTGGAGCTGAACTCCAAGACGGCATATGGCATGGTGCTGCCCTACGAGCTGTTCGAGTTTGCGCGCAACACCGGCAACAAGAGCTACGACATAGGCGACATCAGTGCCCACGCACAGTCGTATGCCGAGCTCGCCTTCGGCCACTCGCGGCAGATAACCGACAAGCTGCGCCTCGGCGCGAAGCTCAAGTTCCTCTTCGGAGTGGCGCGTGCCGACTTCAAGTTCAAGGATGTCAAGGCCGACCTCTCCTCTACCGAGAAATGGACTATCAGCGGCGACGCCCAGGCAAACGTGTCGATGAAGGGCTTCAAGTATGAAACGGAAATGAAGGACTACGAGACGGAGGGTGCCGGACAGTATGAGCACATCAACGACGTCGACATCGACGGCGGCGGCATCGGCGGTTTCGGTATGGCAATCGACCTCGGTGGTATATACAAGATAAACGACGACTGGACCGTCAGTGCATCTCTGCTCGACCTTGGATTCATCAGCTGGAGCGATAATGCCAAGGCTGCCAACAACAAGAAAAGCTTCGAGTTCAACGGTTTCCACGACACATCGGTGAAGAGCGACGGCAACAATCCTCTTGACAAGCAGGCCGACAAGTATACCGACCAGATTTCCGACTTCGTGAATCTGCAGGACCAGAACAGCACCGGCGGCCGCACCACCGGCATAGGCGCAACTTTCAACGTGGGCTGCGAGTACACACTGCCTGTCTACCGCAAGATGACCTTCGGCTTGCTGAGCACTACCCGCATCAAGGGCGAATACTCATGGACAGAGGGCAGACTGAGCGCTAACTGGAAGCCGCTGAAATGGCTCGACGGCGGAGTGAACTTTGCGGTGAACAGCTTCACGGCAAGCATGGGCTACGTGCTCAACATCCATCCGAAGGGCTACAACTTCTTCATCGGCATGGACCACATCCTCGGCAAGATGAGCAAGGAGTGCATTCCGCTCAGCTCCAACGCAAGCATCGCCATGGGTATGAGCATCACCTGGTAAGGAGAGATGTATAGCAAAAGGAAATAAACATTGAATACAGAAAAAATCGCGTTTCGCTGCAATCATTGCGAAACGCGATTTTTTTTCTGTATTGCCGTCCGATGTCTCTTTTCTGTCAATAATTTCAGGATGCAATATTTTTTCTTGGAATAGTCTTAGAGCATAGTGCGGAATGAATCCACGATGCCCACGAGGTGCTTCTCGCCGTCCACTACGAGCACACAATGAATCTTGTTGCGATGCAGGATATCCTCGATTTCCGTAATCTTCATCTCCGGCGACACCATCTTCGGCGTGCGCGTCATGATGTCGTCCACGGTGAGCTGGAAGAACTTGTCCTGCGAACTCTGCATGGCGCGGCGTATGTCGCCGTCGGTAATCAGCCCCACAACCTTGTCGTCGATGGTGGCCACACAGAGTCCGAGCCTGCCGTTGCTCACGTGTATCACAGCTTCGCCCAGCTTCATCGTAGGCGGAATGACAGGCAGGTCGTCGGTGCGCATCACGTCCTTTGCCCTCGTGAGCAGCCGCCTTCCGAGCGAGCCTCCCGGATGATACTGCGCGAAGTCGGTGGCCTTGAAGTTGCGCGCCACCATAAGGGCGCATGCCAGCGCGTCGCCCAGTGCGAGGGCTGCCGTGGTCGACGAAGTGGGGGCAAGTCCGAGCGGGCATGCCTCGCGGCTCACGGCGGAATTGAGATGTGCGGTGGCATATTTGGCGAGCAGCGAATCCGGGTTGCCGCTCATGCCAATCACGGGTATGCCGTGCTCCAGCATATAGGGCATGAACCGGAGCAGTTCGTCGGTCTGTCCAGAGTTCGACAGGGCGAGAATCACGTCGCCCGGCTGAATCACTCCCAGGTCGCCGTGGAAGGCGTCGAGGGGATTGATGAAGAAGCTCGGTGTGCCTGTCGACGAGAGCGTGGCTGCAATCTTTGCGCCGATGTGTCCGCTCTTGCCCACTCCGGTCACGATGAGCTTGCCCTTGCAGCCGAGAATCAGCTCCACGGCCTTGTCGAAATCGTCGTTGATGTTGGGGATGAGTTCAAGCAGTGCCTGCGACTCGTCCTGTATGCATTTTATAGCGGTTGATTTGTAATCCATAATAATTTCTTTGCGTTTTTTGATGTGTGAAAACTCTACTGGATCAGACTTGCTGTCACTGCCTCGAGGTTTTTCAGATAGAGCATGTTCGGCCCGTCGCTGAGAGCGTGGTCGGGGTCGGGATGCGTCTCGAAGAAGTAGCCCTGCGCCCCGAAAGCCTTGGCTGCAAGCGCCATCATGGGCACATACTGGCGGTCGCCGCCGGTCTTGCCGCCGGCTCCTCCCGGGCGCTGCACGCTGTGTGTGCAGTCCATAATCACCCTGTCGGCATACTGCGCCATCAGCGGCAGGTTGCGGAAGTCGACCACGAGGTTGTTGTAGCCGAAGCTGTTGCCCCGCTCCGTGAGCCACACCTCCGTGGCTCCGGCATCACGGCATTTCTCCACCGGGAATTTCATGTCCTCGCCCGACAGGAACTGCGCCTTTTTTATGTTCACCGTCTTTCCCGTCTTCGCTGCCTCCACGAGCAGGTCGGTCTGGCGGCAGAGGAATGCCGGAATCTGCAGCACGTCCACCACTTCGCCCACGGGCTTTGCCTGCCAGCTCTCGTGTATGTCGGTGAGCAGCGGCAGCCCGTATTTCGCCTTCACGTCGGCGAGCATCTGTAGTCCGCGCTCCATTCCTGGTCCGCGGTAGGATCTGATAGATGTGCGGTTAGCTTTGTCGAACGATGCCTTGAAATAGAAAGTCAGTCCTGTCTTGTCGTGTAGCCGTTTTATTTCGGCAGCAACGGTGTCGAGGAGTTCTGCCGACTCTATGACGCAAGGACCGGTAATGAATATCGGTTTCATGAGCTATTGATTTAAATGTCGGCGCAAAAGTACATCTTTTTATTGTATGAACCAACTTTAGCACCCACAAAAACGCAAAAAGGTTTATCCGCCATGTATTGCCATTAAAGACTTTTAACAATGCTGTGGCGTTCGGCGGATTCCAGAAGCAAGTGCAAAGTTAATAGGAATATCCTAAAACCACTTCT
>OQVS01002667.1_pt1 | contig 11142 bp, 12 predicted proteins | sample 1691601 | NCBI WGS metagenome assembly OQVS01 (sample SAMN03418268, study PRJEB22391) | human gut metagenome | biome: human-gut; feature: organic feature; material: feces | host: Homo sapiens | place: Tanzania | collected 2013-01 | reverse complement strand
CCAAAGCCATGGAAACATATAAAATCAATAAACTTAAACAAGCTATTACTGAAATCGTTACAAATACGCGGACACTCTATGCGTCACAAAACCCGCTAAACAAATATCAGGGTCTCGATTATTCCACGGCAAAAAATGCAGGAATTTTAACGGTTGATCTGCATAACAGTGATATATATCCAAGCTTATCTGGTAACTATTATAACAGCTATAAAACTTTTGTCATTAAGCTAGATTGGATATCAGAAAAAGAGTGCGTCGCTTTAGCAACTGCCGATTGGGGAACAACGTCATCAACAGGATTCTATTCATTGGCTATTTATGATTACTCTCAACTTTATGGGGAAGGAATAAACTGTGAAACCACGGGAGAAAATAATTTTGGTAGCGGCAATAAAATGTATGTAGCTTGTTCCGGGCAATTACCGCTTTCACCGGCTATTGCGGCTAAATATTGCGCTCTTAATTCAGCAAAAGGTTTCTCATATAATCAAGGACACAACTCTTTTATATCTTTGCAATTTCAATAAACAACCTCAGCAAACAACTAAAAGCCCCCTTTCGGGAGCTTTCTCTTTATTGGCGGTGAGATAGGGATTCGAACCCTAGGTACCCGAAATGGGTACAATTGATTTCGAGTCAACCGCATTCGACCACTCTGCCATCTCACCAATTCGTCATATTTTCTAAGCTATTTTAGCAAAAAATGCAAGGACTTTGTTTTAAAAAACTAGACTCTTTTCATTTTTCATGATATTTTATACAAAAAAGGAGAATTTTATGTCTAATAAAAAATATCGAGTTATTTGCACAAAAGAACGTTTTGATGATAATATTATCGTTGATATCACTCCGGCTAACGGCGCAATCCACGACATGATGTTTGCAAGCCGAAAAAAGCAAAACAACAAACTCGAAGATGTCGCCGGTTCCATTTACTTAACCGATGTCACGGGGGCTGAACCAGAAATAAAATTTGCCAATGTTGAAACTTTGCCTAAAAATTGTAATCTTTATTTTTATTATGAAAAATTGGCAAAAAAATTAACGCCCTTAATTATCAAAGTTTATCATGAAATGAAAGCTTCCGGCAAAGAGTCAACTTTAGACATTAAAATTCAAGATTATTTTGCGACTTACCAGCAAAATACTTCCACCGAAAATTTAAAATGCGAAGAGTTAAAAGAATACGCCGAAAGAAGAATGCGCATTGAAAAATATAAAAAAGAAACTCTTCAACAGCGCGCCAAAGAAGATGCCATCCACAAACCAGAAGTAATGTTGGCTTGGAAACAGGCTCTTAATCGGGGTGATTAAACTTTCGTATGACAAAAGCACTGCGGCTCGTGGTCGTCGATTATGCCAACGGCTTGAAGATAGGAATAAATAATAACGCTCCCTGCATATTTCATTCCACGCTTTTTTAAATCTTTTGAAATTATATCCGACAATTCATTATGAGTTTGGCTTGGAAAATTATTATAGTGCATAATTTTTCCAGCGGTAAAATGCCATAGATATTTTGCAAAGCTACCAAACTCTTGTTGAATTTTCAAAAAAACTTTTGCATTGTTAATCGCCGCGTCAATTTTCAAACGACTGCGAATTATTTTGGGATTCTGCAACATTTTTTCAACTTTAGCATCATCAAAAGCCGCCACTTTTTGCGGATTAAATTCGGCAAACGCTTCCCTAAATGCCTGACGTTTTTTTAAGACTGTCAGCCATGACAATCCGGCTTGAAACCCTTCCAAAATCAGCATTTCAAATAATTTGCAATCTTCATAGACGGGCTTGCCCCATTCCTCGTCGTGATAACGCGCATAAACTTCGCATTTTTCATCAACCCAAGAACACCGCATTTTCACACCTTATGCGGCAAACGACTGTAAATGAAATCACTCAAACAATTCGGCAAAATTGAAAGCAACCAAACGCCCAAACGCATCGGCCACGGAAAAGCTATCAGACCAATATTTTTATTTATGCCTCTGTAAATGATATCTGCGGCTTTTTCAGCTTCCATAAAAAACGGCATTGGGCAAGTATTTTTATCCGTAATCCTTGAACGAACAAACCCCGGACATATAACATTAACATCAATGCCTTCTGTTCGCAAACTATTGCGCAGAGCTTCGCCATAGGCTTTTACGCAAGCCTTGCTGGCGCTATATGAAGGACACGCGCTTAAACCGTGATAGCCGGCAATTGACGAGGTTATCGCTATGGTTTTGACTGGATTTTCAGGATAGTTTCTGTATAGTTCCACCGCGGGTGTAACTGTATTCAAAACGCCCATAACATTTGTATTAAATGTATTATAGATATTTTCAGACGTTTCTTCTCCGGTCGAAACACCGGCATTGGCAAACACCAAATTCAGTGTTGCTTTTTCATTGCATTCTAAAATCCATTTTTTCATGGCCTCTTTATCGGCAACATCTATAATTTTTCCTTCGGCATTTGCGCCAAAATGTTTACAGCGTTCAACAACAGCTTTTAGTCGTTTGGCATTGCGACCGCTTAAAAATAAATTTTCTGCGCCGCTCCGAGCGTATAAAACCGCCAACGCCTCGCCAATTCCGGAAGAAGCGCCGGTAATAAGAACATTTTTAATCTTTTTGCACATTACCCTAATATCCTAGTAAAATTTTAACTGTTGCGTTATATGTTATTTTTAGGTTATATTATATATGCGTTGATTTTGCAAGAGGAAGAAAATGACTGATATTATCGATACATTAAAAAAAGTTCGCCGCGGCGCCATGTTTATTATTGAGGCTCCGTCAGGAACGGGAAAAACATCTGTAATCAAAAAATTAATGACACAGGACAATAACCTAAAATTTTCTATTTCTGCAACCACAAGAAAACCGCGTGAAGGCGAAAAAGACGGCGTCGATTATTATTACATCAGTGATGAAAAATATAATGAACTCTTAGAACAAGACGCTTTTTACGAACATGTAGATTCTCAATATGGTTCGCGCTATGGCACGCTTCGTTCGGAAGTGGATAGCTTTATTAACGTGGGACAAGACGTTGTTTTTGATATGGATTGGGTGGGATTGCGCCAGATGAAAGCAAAAGCGCCTGATGATGTGGTTTCAATATATTTCTTACCGCCTTCCATTCATGAATTGCGCCGCCGATTGGAAAGCCGTGGCACAGACAGCGAAGAAATCATTAATAAACGCATGGGGTTGATTTTAGAAAAAATGCGGCACTGGAATGAATATGACTATGTTGTCGTTAATGTTGATGTCGATCAAACAGTGGAAACAGTGCGTGAAATTATTTCCGCAGAAAGAATGAAACGCGTGCGCCAAACAGGACTGATTAAATTTGTGGAGAAATTAGAGAAAGAAGCTCAACATGACTAAAGCCCCTTTTACCAATAAATATGGAGCCATTTTCTTCTTTGACGCAAGCAAAGCCCAAAAAAGGGATTGTTGCTATGTCATAATCATTAAAGACAATTTAATTTTATGCCAATATGACAAAATTTCCGGTTTATACGCATTTCCCAAAGAAGAAACTCTATCATTGACAGAAACCCCGACTTTGCATTTTACTTTGCACACCAATATTGAAGAAAATGAAAGTTATTTCAAAGAAACACAACTCTTCAAAGTTTATGAAGTTGAAAACGCGCAAATCAACAGCGGCCTTTTAGATTGGCAATTGCAAGAAGATATATTGATTGCAAACACGCCGTTTGACGCCACTTTAAAAAGCGGATTTAAAAATTTGATTGTCAGAATAAGGAAATAAATCATGTCTAAAATCTATGACAGCATAGAAGAGCTTATCGGGCATACCCCTCTTTTAAAGCTAAATAAATTGATGAAACTCTATGATTGCAAAGCAGTTTTACTTGGTAAATGTGAATTTTACAATCCGATTTTTTCAATAAAAGACCGCGTTGCCCTCAATATGATTAAAAAAGCTCCTTTCAGCAAAATTAACAAAGATACAGTGTTTATTGAAGCAACTTCGGGAAATACAGGTGTCGGTCTAGCCGCATTTTGCGCAGAAAAAGGCTATAAACTCGTCATTGTTATGCCTGAAAATATGGCTCGCGAAAAAATTGCGCTTATTCGCCAATTTGGTGCGGAAGTGTTATTGACGCCAGCTTCGGAAGGCATGGCGGGCGCCCTGAAAAAAGTTGAAATACTAAAATCCCGCTCCGATAATTTAATTGAATTTAAACAATTTGAAAACCTTGCCAATGTTGAAGCCCATCAGCTAACTACCGGAGCAGAAATATTGGAAGATACCGGCGGAAACATAGACGCGATTGTCTGCGGCGTTGGAACGGCCGGAACAATTACCGGAATTGCCTCAGCCCTTAAATCATGCATTCCCGATTTATATGTTATGGCTGTTGAACCGGCAGAAAGTCCGGTTTTAAGCGGCGGAGAAAAAGGAGCGCATAAAATCGGTGGCATTGGCGCCGGCTTTATCCCTCCGCTATATCGTCCGGAATTGGTCAACGAAGTCTATAAAGTATCCAGTAATGAGGCATTGGAGATGACTAAGATCGTTGCAAAGACAGAAGGATTACCTGTCGGAATTTCCGCCGCAGCTGCATTATGCGCCGCCCTTGATTTAGCCTCAAGAGAAGAAATGGCCGCTAAAAATATTGTTGCTATTTTACCGGACAGCATTGAAAGATACCTATCCGATCCGTTTTTTAACAAAAATTCACCGGAACAACAGGATTAAACCATGAACTTTTTTGCAATTTTAAGCCGATATCTAAACAGGCAACTCCTCGGCAACTTTTTTATGGTGCTTTTTGGTATTTTGGGCATTATTTTAATGTTTGACTCAATCGAAACACTTCGAAAAATTTCCGGACGTGATGATGTGACGATGTGGTTTGCCGCGCAACTAGCCGTTACACGTGTTACCAAAACAGTCGAAATCGTTATTCCTTTTGTTATGATGGTTGCCGCTATGATAACTTTTTGGAAATTAAGCAAAAACAATGAATTTGTCATTATTCGCTCAGCCGGTGTTTCAATGTTTGGTTTTCTAAAGCCTCTGATTATTGCCGCTTTTCTATTGGGCATGGCAAACACCATGCTGTTTAATCCCATTGCCGCAAAAATGTTTGAATGGCATGAAGTTTTGGATTACCGTCTGGATACAAAAGACCCTAATGCCGTTCTTTTTTCCAGTAAAGGTTTGTGGATAAGAGAAGCTATGGACAATAACAAAGTACTTCTTATCCAAGCCAAAACCTTACGGCAGGAAAACAACACTTTATGGATGCGCGATGTCAGCATAACGGAACTCGGTCCAAATGCTCAAATTTTAAAAGGATATGAAGCCTACTTTGCCACGCTGGAAGGCAATTCTTTTCACCTGAAAGATGTCAAGGTTCTGGAAAATGGAAAACCCGTCGAATTTTTGATGGATTATACCTATAAGACAAGCATAAACATTGAACGTATTAAAGAAAATTTTATAGAACCTGACGCCATTTCTTTTTGGCAATTGCCTGAAACCATCTCTTTTTACGAACATGCCGGATTCTCTGCCCGACGACACTGGATGCGCTATTTGAGTCTATGGATGTCGCCTTTTACTTTGGTCGGAATGTTGATGATTGCCGCCATCTTTATGTTGCAAAACACCCAGCGCGGCTCTGGAATCTTAATAAGAGTTGTCTTAAGCATTGTCGTTGGATTTATTGTTTATTTTTCTTCACAAGTTGTTTATGCTTTCGGTGTAAACGGATATATTCCTGTTTGGTTGGCTGTTTCAGCCCCAACGCTTATCATCCTGCTAACCGGCACCTCAATGCTTATATCTGCTGATGAAGTCTAAAAAAACGGATAAAAGATAAATGAACAAAAAATTTTTAAACGCTCTGGAATTTTCTACGTATTCATTTTTTCTAATACTGCTGGTCTGTATTCAAATAAAAGGAGCAAATTATACTTATGTTGACACAGATAACTATTTCCATGTCTTACGAACAATAGAGTTTATGCAAAACCCCAGTCCTTTTGAACATTTGTTGAAATGGACTAATTACCCTTTCGGCGAAATCAGCCATTGGACAAAGCTTCCTGATGTTATCATGAGTCTGCTGACCTTGCCTTTTCTCCCATTTTATACACTTAAAACGGCAGCTTTTTTAGGCGGTTTTTTATTAAATCCACTGTTTTTATTTCTTACTTTTACAGTTTGTTGGCTAACTGCTAAAAAGACATTAAACTTTCGTAGCCGTACGGCACTATTTATCATATTTTTCGCTCAAACAAATTTTATGCAAGCGTTTCTGGCAAACAGACCTGACCATCATTCAATGCTTTTGTTTTTTGATGCTTGCGCTCTATGGCAATTTACAAAATTTTGTGAAACTAAGAAAAATAAAAATCTAATTTTATTAGCCTTGTGCGCCGCCTCTTCTTTATGGATAACTGTTGAAGGCGTCTTTCTCTATGCCAGTATCGCCGGATACCTCTATATCTCTAGTGTACTGAAAAAAGAGTCATTCGTTCAGATTTTCAAATTCTCGGCCTTTTATACGTTATTTATAACGATTTTCTATATAATCAACCCGCCTTATGATGGATATTTGTATTTTGACAATGGGCGGCTTTCTATTTTCCACGTTTTGCTAAGTGCTTGGATTTGCTTGAGTCTTTATATAGCTCACTTTTTCAAAAAACAGTTAATTCAATTCATATTTTTATGTACTTCAGCATTATTTATTCTGCTTTTATCTTACTATAAAGGATTCTTATTTTCGCCTTTTGAAGACAGTATTCAAACTATTTTCACCGACAGAGTAACCGAAATGGCCGGTGGCGGAAACATCTACTATCTCGCCTATCCGATTGTTGCTCTATGTTGTTCTGTTTTATTGCTGCGAAAAAAGAAATATTCTCCACTCTATTTTTACTTATTAATAAATTTAAGCATCTATATTCCATTGCAAATTTACGCCATGCGCTTCACCGCAACAGCCGTTTTTTACGCAGTTTTTTTAATTGCTCACTATTTAACTTCGTTAAACCTAAAAAATTGGAAGTTTGGTCTTTTAACTTTTATGTTATATAGCTTAAACTTTATAACTTTTGCCATCTACACGCTTTCAACAAATGACATTTTAAGCATTACCCCAAAAACACCAACACTGGTTAATCTAGAAAAAAACAAATTTCCCGAAGGCTCTGTTGTTACAGATGCCTTTATTACGCCATATATTATATGGTATGCAGAAAAACCGACAATAGCCTCCACCTATCACCGCAATATGGCTGGTATTATAGATAATCACAAAATTTTATTTTCAACGGATAAAGATGAAGTTATCAAACTTATTCGCAAACACAAAGTCGGAAGCATTTATTTACCTTATAACATTGATTCTAAATACTATGCCGAACCGGAAAAAAATTGCGATAGGCTATATGGACAAATTATGAAATGCGGAAATTATCCAGATTGGCTCATAAAAGGAAAAATGCCCAATGCTTACTTTTTTACAGTGGACTGGACTAAACTTCCCTTATAGTGGTCCCATTTATCCAGAACAAAAACGATAAACAGCATAAATAAAGACAAAAGAAAAGGCACCCTATTGCCAAACCGACCGAATAAAGTGTCATGCGACATACCGATTTTTACTGTATCGTCAATATAACCGCGTTCGGTCAGACCAATTTTTGAGGTTATTCTCCCATAGGGATTTATCACGGCGCTGATTCCGCTGTTGGCACTACGGACAATTGATATGCCTTCCTCTATTGCCCGCATCTGCGCCGCAACCAAATGCTGATAAGGTCCGGCGCTGATACCATACCAACCATCGTTTGTCAATACCACCGCCCATTTAGGTTTATCTTGTTTACGCACAATCTGTCCGGAAAAAATAACTTCATAACATATAAGCGGCGCAAATTCGGCATAATCATCCAGTTTTATGGTCTGATACTTTTCCCCTTTTGCAAATTGCCCCACCATATTAGTCAATGGGTTTATCCATTTAGGAAGAAACTGCCGAAATGGTATATATTCTCCAAACGGAACTAAATGATTTTTACTGTAAACACCATGAATTTGCCCAAAATAATCCATCGCCACCAGAGAGTTATATAACAAGTAGTCGCCGGTGTTTGTATCGTAGCCGTCTTGTAACATTCCCGCCAGCAAATAGCCTTTGGGTGGCACAGCTTCCTGCGCCAAAAGCCGATGTTCAAAATCATAAGCTAAATTAAAAGGAGACGCAGTTTCCCCCCAAATAACAAAATCAACATTTTCAAGTCCATCGGCACGGCTCAAATCAATATATTGTGCAAAATTTTTTTCCACGGCCTCGCGGCTCCATTTCATGGTTTGCGGAATGCTCGGCTGCACCAAACGCACGCGGATTTGCTCTCCAACGTTTAATTTACCCCATTGCACTAAAGCAAAATCGCCGTATATGTATAGCCCCGAAATCAGCAGCAAAGAGCAAAGCGGCGCTAATATATTGCGCTTGTTAGGTTTAATCTGCCAAACCGCCGGCAGCGTTGCGATAATCACAATCATCATAGATAAACCATAAGTTCCCCACCACGCCAAAGTTTGCAGCCATAATGGATTGAAAGCCAATACCGAACTAAGCGGATTCCACGGGAAACCGGTTAAAAACACACTACGCAACCACTCCGCGCTCAAAAACCAGCCAGCCGCCAACAGCAAAATTTTACTGAACAAGGTTTTCCCCAATTTCATTACAGAAAATGGGAAAATCGTAAACAAGCCAAAAAAAGCACCGCCCAAAAACAACACAAAAGGATACATCCACCCTGTCTTTGCCGCGTCTATCAAAAGTGCGTTGCCAATCCAATAAAATCCAGCCGAAAAATAGCCAAAACCAAACCAATACCCAATAGCCGACAAACGTTTTACGGAGCTTTGCCTCTGGCTCAAAGCAAACACACCGCAAAAAGCAGCAAACACTGCCCAAATATGATAAAACGGCGGTAAAGCGGCAACCAACAACAAACCAAACAGCAGCGCCGAGGTTTTATATCTCCGCGCTGCCGTTTCGCAAATTTTTTGCCATATTGCCTTTAGTTTTGCCACTTAGTCTTCCTTATACGGATTCGCAATGCCCATAGACTGTAAAATTTCTATTTCAAAGCCTTCCATATATTCGGCTTCTTCATCTGTTTGGTGATCAAACCCCAACAAATGCAACAAACCATGAGCCAACAAATGACAATAATGGTCATGCAAAGAAATTCCTTCAATATCTGCTTCTTTTTGCATGGTTTCAAAAGCAATAATGATATCGCCGAGTTCAATTTCCTGATACAAATCACGTTCTACGGCAAAACCCTCAAAATCCACATTGGCAAAAGACAAAACATTGGTTGGCTTATCCATGCCGCGAAACTCTTTGTTGAGAGCATGCACGCGCTCATCATTGCTCAAGCAGACGTTAACGATAATCGGCAAATCGGCGTGCAAAACCTCCGATTCAGTATGTTCGGCAACATACTGAAATACAGCGTTTTTCACATCTTCAGACACTTTTTCTATTTGAGCAACCGCCGCGCTCCAGCGATTATCTTCAACATCTAAATTCAAAAAACTATCAATCATGTTCTTCTTGCAGCTTTTTGCTTTTTTCTTCATAGGCTTGAACGATTTTAGCCACCAAACCATGACGCACAACATCATTGGAGCTGAATGTTACCGAAGAAATATTCGGCACATTGCGCAAAGTATCCAAAGCATCGCGCAAACCGGAAATTACACCGCGCGGCAAGTCGACCTGACTCAAGTCGCCGTTCACAACCATGCGGGAGTTTTCGCCCAAACGGGTCAAAAACATTTTCATCTGCATCGGTGTGGTGTTTTGCGCCTCATCCAAAATCACAAACGAATTTGCCAAAGTACGTCCGCGCATAAACGCCAGCGGAGCAATTTCAATTTCGCCCAGCGCCAACTTTTTATCAACCTGCTCTGCCGGCAGCATTTCGTACAAAGCATCATACAGCGGACGCAGATACGGGTCGACCTTTTCTTTCAAATCACCTGGCAAAAATCCCAAATTTTCACCTGCTTCCACCGCCGGACGTGACAAGATAATTTTATCAATCGTACCTTCAAGCATCATAGAAACAGCCAGCGCCACCGCCAAATAAGTTTTACCCGTACCGGCAGGGCCAAGGCCGAATACCAGCTCGTTTTTCATCATTTCCTGAATGTACTTAGCTTGGGTGGCCGAACGCGGATAGATATAGCGTTTTTTAGTTTTCAACACAATATCATTTAAGTTCTGCTTATCATCTTCCGTATGGCATTCTCCGCTCATACGCACCGCAGCTTTAACTTCTTGCTCGCCGATTTCAATACCGCGGCTTACTTTATTATAGAGCAGCTCAATAGCATTTTTAGCGCTTTCAACATCACTGGCGGCACCTTTAACCGTAATTTGATTGCCAAAGCTCAAAATTTCTACATTCAGCATTTTTTCAATCAGGCGCAAATTTGAATCTGCCGCCCCCACCAGCTGTTGCACAAGTTGATTGTTAAACAGTTCAAAACAAATTTCAGCCATGACTAAATCTCCTTTCCGCTTAAAGAGTTTGTGGTCGCTTCGGTAACTTCCACATTAATAATTTTATTTATATTAGCACTTTCCGTTTCAATATGCAAGTTCTGCATATACGGTGTACGCCCAATTAGCTGTCCTTTATGGCGGCCTTTTTGCTCAAACAGCACCGGCATAACTTTGCCGACACAAGATTTGTTAAACGCCTCTTGGTATGAAAACAGCAAGGTCTGTAAAATATCCAAACGTTCTTTTTTAATTTTTTCTTCTACCTGATTAGGCATAACCGCCGCCGGAGTACCGGCCCTACGACTATATTTAAATGAAAACGCCTGATATGGATAATCCTGCCGCAGATGCGCATAGTAATAATAACGCTTTTTATCCAGACTGCGGATCCCCACACGCCATCCCCCGTACTGATTCCATCCGAGAGCCTCCACATATCCGGTCTCAATGCAGATCACAGGCGTACCGATCTGCCCCATCATGTCATGTCCCAAATGCTGCCTTTTATATCCATAGCTTCTCGACACGCCAAAATCGTCATAAATTTACCTCCCTATCTATCA
>OQVS01002666.1_pt1 | contig 11143 bp, 7 predicted proteins | sample 1691601 | NCBI WGS metagenome assembly OQVS01 (sample SAMN03418268, study PRJEB22391) | human gut metagenome | biome: human-gut; feature: organic feature; material: feces | host: Homo sapiens | place: Tanzania | collected 2013-01 | reverse complement strand
AATTTGGACTATAGCTGTTTGTTCTTCGGAGCAGACGGCTATAGCCCGTTTGGGTAGGGCGTCAGGTTCTATGAGCAGACTTGTGGGGCCGTTCCGGTGAGCGAAAAAGGAGAAATTTAATATGGAAGATTACAGAACACAAAACAATGCTACAGGAGGAAAACTGGAGTTCTTGAGCAAGTTCGCCACTAACTTGAACGAAAGGGCTTCTGCGGGCAAACTGGATCCTGTGATCGGAAGAGACGAAGAAATTCGTAGAGTGCTTCAGATATTGAGCAGGAGAACCAAGAACAACCCTATACTTGTCGGTGAGCCTGGTGTCGGTAAAACAGCCATTGCTGAGGGCCTTGCCCAGAAGATCGTGGACGGGGCTGTGCCGGAGAACCTTAAGGACAAGATAGTGTATTCACTGGATATGGGTGCGCTTATAGCAGGCGCCAAATATCAGGGTGAATTCGAGGAAAGGCTTAAAGGCGTAGTAAAGGATGTGGTGGACAGTCAGGGACAGATAATTCTGTTCATTGATGAGATCCATACCCTTGTCGGCGCCGGCAGGGCTTCCGGAGCGATGGATGCGTCCAACATCCTCAAACCGGCATTGGCCCGTGGCGAACTGAGGACCATCGGTTCCACCACGCTGGACGAGTATCAGAAATACTTCGAAGCGGACAAGGCACTTGAAAGACGATTCCAGATGGTTATGGTGGATGAGCCGACACCGGCAGAGTCCATTGCCATACTGAGAGGTCTGAAAGAGAAATACGAGAACCATCATAGAGTGCGTATCGAAGATGATGCGCTGATTGCAGCGGTCAATCTCTCACACAGGTATATTACCAGCAGGTTCTTGCCGGACAAGGCCATTGACCTTGTGGATGAGGCTGCGTCCAAGCTTAGACTTGAGATGAACTCTGTTCCGGAGCCGATAGCCGAGCTGAACAGCCAGATCCGTCAGCTGGAAATCGAGAAGGAGGCAGTCAAGAGGGAAGGCGTGTCATTGAAGCTTGACAAGCTCAATGAACAGCTCAAGGACCTGAATGCGAAGCGTGATGTCCTGATGAAGAAGTGGGATGAAGAGAAGGGTATCCTTTCCGGCATCCAGACAGCCCGTCAGGAACTGGAAAACTACAAGATTGAGGCACAGGCGGCTGAGCGTGCCGGCGACTATGGCCGGGTAGCGGAACTCCGTTACGGCAGAATGGCCGAGGCGCAGAGGAAGATAGATGAACTCACTGCCAAACAGACCGCAATCAAAGACCCGATCATCACGGAGGCCGTAACTCCGGAAGACATCGCAGATGTAGTGTCAAGATGGACAGGCATACCTGTAAACCGTATGCTCGAGAGCGAAAAGGAGAAGCTGCTCCGCATGGAGGACGAACTCCACAAGAGAGTCGTCGGTCAGGAACAGGCCATCCACGCAGTGGCAGACGCTGTGCGCAGAAGCCGTGCGGGACTGTCCAATGAAAAGAGACCTATCGGTTCGTTCCTGTTCATGGGTACCACCGGTGTCGGCAAGACCGAGCTTGCAAAGGCTCTCGCCGAGTTTCTGTTCAATGACGAGAACATGATTACCCGTATCGATATGAGCGAGTACCAGGAACGTCACACAGTCAGCCGTCTTATCGGTGCACCTCCGGGATATGTAGGATATGATGAAGGCGGTCAGCTCACGGAGGCGGTAAGGCGTAAACCTTATTCCGTAGTGCTGCTCGACGAGATCGAGAAAGCCCATCCGGATGTGTTCAACATTCTGCTTCAGGTTCTGGACGACGGCCGTCTGACCGACAACAAGGGCAGGACCGTGGACTTCAAGAACACCATAATCATAATGACTTCAAATGTCGGCTCCGATATCCTTCAGAGCTATATGGAGAAACTTCCTGAAGTCGGACGTAAAGATAAGACTCCTGCACAGCAGGCCGCTGACGTGGCGAAGAGGACCCAGATGCTGGAGGAATGCAAGGGCAAGATACTTGAACTCCTGCGTCAGACCATAAGGCCTGAATTCCTGAACCGTATCGATGAGATCATAATGTTCGAGCCGCTTACCAAGAATGATATCCGCGACATTCTTCATATACAGATGAAGGACCTTCAGAACAAGCTTTCTGCAGACGGCGTCGAGATAGAATTCACTCAGGCGTTCGAGGATTATATGACCGAGAAAGGTTACGATCCTGCATTCGGTGCGCGTCCGGTGAAGAGAGTGATGCAGCGTGAACTTGTCAATCTCTTGGCCAAAGCCATACTTGACGGCACTGTCCACAAGGATTCCGTCATAGAAGCAGACGTGGCCGGAAACGAGATTGTCCTGCACAACAAGCCTGTTTCCGTGGAGCGGGTACTGTAACAGATTGTGAGACAATATTAAAGGCGTGCTGATGTGCATGCCGACTAACTAAAAAGGGTGACCTTACACAAGGCCACCCTTTTTCAGTTTCAGTCAGCGAGGTTTACGCAGTAGCGTTACACTACTTTTCCTCGATTACATCCCCGTGGAAATGAACCACAGCCTCTTTCCATGTATCTGTATAGCCCGGCTGGGTAAGCTCGTCAGGAATGCCGGCAGAGAAATCAGTATGCTTGAAGGAGCCGTCAGAATTCTGCGCCTTCACATTACCGTCAATGAACTTGACTGTCAATGTGACCTCCAGCTCCTGCCACTGTTTGAAAATATCCTGTGCAGTATTTACCGAATAACTCGTGAGAAGTCTCTTCACCGCCGCGAAAGAAGCACCGGTATCTGCCATAACATCATAGGCAATCGACTTCTTCTTGCCCGCTTTCTCCGCACTGTCCATTGACTTCTTGAAAAGTTCCAGAGCCTTGACATCATTCTGGTGTACCTTTTCCATCTGCTCATTCTCGAACTTGTCGATCCGCTCACGCACATAAGGAGCCATGATATTGTACATCCTGTAGCAGGCATTGGAAATCCTGTTGTTAATCCAGAAAGAAGACGTGGCAGAGTAGGAGAGCAAGTTGCCGTTGCCCTGTCTGAAGCACTCCGGGACCTTCTCCGTATTGGAGTAAATCGGTGTCACATAAGAAGTTGCGGCATCATCAGTACCGAACCACAAGATACCGCCTATCACGTCAGGATAGTTTCCTCGTGCCTGTCCCACAAACCAGAAACCCGTCTGCTGAGTGGCGATAGCACGTTCATTGGTGTATTTCTTGCCCTCATATTCGAAGTCCATCGGCCTCCAGCGGTATGGCAATGCATTTCCGCCCGCACCGATATCTGTGGTCATGTCCATAGGCGTACCCTCATAATGGTCACGCATCACATCCGCAACATTCTTTACCGTCACCTTCTTGGCAGGCTTGATCCAGAGCGGCATCCTGTTGTCCGGATTGTGTCCCATCGCGTAGTCAACATAGGAATAGGCGTCCTTGGTCACCAGATTGCCCTTGGTCTCCTCGAAAGTGAACCAGCCGTGGCTCAGGATATTGAACGCACTCCAGACTCTGGCCTCGCATCCGCGCAGAGCACCGAAGTCAGCAGGACAATACGCGTCGCGGAAACTGAACTCGCTGTCCTCGCCGCTGAACCAGCCCTTTGAACGTGCAAAGTCAATGACATCCTCAGCGTACAGACAATTTTCCGGATCATTGAGCGGGAACGTGGCGATACGCGACTGGTTTGCATGGCCGCTGATGTAGCCGTCAGGAACACGCAGAGCCACCCATACTGAGCCTTTCTTTTCCGTTCCCTTGCCGACCATTTCCATTATCCAGGCCTCGTTCTTGTCCACGATGGAGAACGACTCACCCTCGGAGAAATAGCCGTATTTGTTCGTGAGTTCTGCCATGACCTTGATGGCCTCGCGCGCAGTCCTGGCTCTCTGCAAAGTAATGTAAATCAATGAACCGTAGTCCATTATGCCGTTGGGGTCATTGAGCCCGTGCCTTCCGCCGAAAGTGGTCTCGGCTATTATGAGCTGGTGCTCGTTCATATTGCCCACAGTCTTGTAGGTGTGCTCCACCTGGTCGATAAGCCCGAGATATTGACCTGAATCCCAGTCATATACGCGCAACTTGTCGGTAACTTTCCAGTCAGCCTGAGGCTTGAAGTAGAGTTCTCCGTAGAGCCAATGCGAATCGGCCGCGTAAGATACCATGCAGGACCCGTCAGCGCTTGCCCCTTTGGTCACAATTACATTGGTACAGGCATCTGCCCTGTTTGCGGTAATGCTGCACACCAGCACCGCAAAACTCGAAAGAAGAATATTTCTAAGTTTCATATCAGGTTTTGTACAATATTATTATTTCACTACATTTGTCGTGATGGGAACATCTCCCGTCACAATTTACAAATATAACGAAACTGGAGACATCTGAAACGAAATATAAGACCGAATATGAAAAAGATATTGTTTGCGCTATTGTCAATGCTGTTTTTCGTGAGTGTCAATGCTTATGCCCAGGAGCAGGGTGAACAGAAACAGCCGACACCGGAAGAAATGGCTGCCAAGGAAGCTGACAGGCTCGCGGACCTTCTGAAACTCGAGTATTGGCAAGTGTTCTACGTGGACTCCACACTTCAGCACGATTATGCAGCATGGCAGGAAGAAGTCAAGAAACTGCAGGCTGCCAGGGTGGACAACTATGACCTGTACACCATCACCAGCGACAAGTGGATGGAGCAGATAGACAAGACCTACAAGAAATTCTTTACTCCGCAGCAGTGGGCCGCATATCTGAAAAGCGGAGCGGCCAAACAGCAGAAAGCCCGGGAAAAGCGTAAGGCGAAGATGAGCGGACAGGCAGCGGCCAAGACTTCTTCCCAAAAGAAGTAGCCTTGATAATATGACAATTCGGCAGAAATTGACTAAATTTGCAGATGGTTCTGGGAACCGGTTTGTTAACAAATAGGATATGAAAGAGGAAATAGAACAGTTGCTTGCGGAGATCAAAGATCTCAAATGCAAGTCAGAGAAAGATATAGAGGAAGCGAGAGTCCGTCTTCTGGGAAAGAAAGGTGAAATCACCAGGCTTTTCGATGAATTCAGGACAGTCGCTCCGGAAATGAAGAGAGAGTTCGGCCAGAAGCTGAACGTTCTGAAAAAAGAGGCTTTGGCCCGCATAGAAGAGTTGAAGGCCAATGTTGCAGCATCAAGTTCTGCTTCTGCGGATGATTTCGACGGCACTATGCCTGGAGACCCTATTCCTCTCGGGACAAGGCATCCTGTCTCCATCGCAAGACAGCAGATTGTGAACATCTTCCGCAAGTTCGGCTACGACGTGGCAGAAGGTCCGGAAATCGAGGATGACTACCACGTTTTTGAGGCATTGAACTTCCCTCCAAACCATCCTGCAAGAGATATGCAGGACACTTTCTTCGTGTCTGTAGGGCATAAGGATCCGCTTCTGCTCCGTACCCACACCTCCAGCGTGCAGGTCAGGGCGATGGAAAAGATGCAGCTGCCGATCCGCGTCATCTGCCCGGGCAGGGTGTTCAGAAACGAGGCCATCTCGGCCAGAGCGCACTGCATATTCCACCAGGTGGAAGGTCTCTACATCGATGAGAACGTGACATTTGCCGATTTGAAGCAGGCTATTCTCCTCTTCGCGCGTGAAATGTTCGGTCCGGACACCCAGATTCGTATGAGACCGTCATACTTCCCGTTCACCGAGCCGTCAGCAGAGGTGGACGTAAGCTGCAACATCTGCCACGGAAAAGGCTGCAATATATGTAAAGGAACAGGCTGGCTGGAGATTCTCGGCTGCGGCATGGTGGATCCGAACGTCCTCGAAGCTTCCGGAATCGACAGCAAGAAATACTCAGGATTCGCATTCGGAATGGGTATCGAGCGTATCGCGATGCTGAAGTGGCAGGTCAATGACCTCCGTCATTATTTCGAGAACGATATGCGTTTCCTGCGTGAGTTCCGTACCTGTGTAGAGGTGTAGAAGCAAGTTTTGAATGAGATTCTGCTAATTTTTCTACAAAAAATGCCGAAAAAATTTGCAGAGTCGGAATTTATACCTATCTTTGCAATCCCGAAACACCAATAGGGATTACAAAATGCGGAAATAGCTCAGTTGGTAGAGCACAACCTTGCCAAGGTTGGGGTCGCGAGTTCAAGTCTCGTTTTCCGCTCTCGGAAGCCATCTGAATTTTCAGGTGGCTTTTTTGTATTATACTGCATAATTAACTCAAGATGAAAAAATTACTGTTAATCGCCCTGTCTGCCTTGTCGGCATTTGCCGTCAATGCTAAAGAAACCCCCGTTGTCATCAATGTGAAAACTGATGCCGTGTCATTGATACTCAAGACTGAAACTGACGGTCGTCTCACGACACTGCACTTCGGCGGCGTCATCGAAGATGCCTCGGCATTGGCTGGTTTCAAGAACGGAATCAATTCAAATCACGGTTCGCCTTACGAGGCCTATCCGACACTCGGCTGGCGTGCATTCGACGAACCTGCATTGTCAGTAACACATAAGAACGGAGACCTCAACACAGAACTCAGATATGTTTCACATGAAGCCAAGGCCCTGAAAGACAATAATATAGAACAGACCGTCATTCATCTTTCCGATGCGAAAGAGGGCCTGGCTGTGGATCTCGTCTATACTGCGTACAAAAAACAGAATGTGATAACTGCCCATTCGGTAATCAGAAACGGCGAAAAGGGAGCGGTGACGCTTCATAATTACTATTCATCCGCATTGCCCGTAAAAGCGGACAAATATCTCCTTACCCATCTCCACGGTGCTTGGGCGGCGGAATCCCAGATGGAAAACACGCTGCTCACCCACGGGACCAAGAGCATCGAGAGCCGCAAGGGCGTCAGAACCACACATACGGAAAACCCTGCATTCATGCTCAGTCTGGACACTGATTCGTTCAATGAGAACTATGGCGAAGTGATAGCGGGAGCATTGGCCTGGAGCGGAAACTACAAGCTGAACTTCGAACTTACCGAGTTCAATGTGCTGAATATTCTTGCCGGAATAAATCCGTATATGTCCGAATACACGCTTGCGAAAGGGGAGTCGTTCACGACACCTGAGATGATCTGGACATGGAGCGGAGAAGGCGCAGGCCAGGCAAGCCGCAACCTGCACAGCTGGGCCCGTTCGTACTGGATGGTAAGCGGCCAGGACATTGTCCCGACCCTTCTGAACAGCTGGGAAGGCGCGTATTTCGATTTCAATGCCAAGACATTGACCGATATGATAGATGACGCCGCGTCGATGGGACTTGAGATGTTCGTGCTGGATGACGGCTGGTTTGCCAACAAATACCCCCGCAACAACGACAAGGCGGGGCTGGGAGACTGGCAGGTCAATGTCACGAAACTTCCGGAAGGCATTGACTTTATCGCGTCCCACGCTCACGACAAGGGCCTGAAGTTCGGCATATGGATAGAACCGGAGATGGTGAATCCGAAGAGTGAACTGTACGAGAAGCATCCGGACTGGATAGTGAAGGACAAGATGCATCAGCCGACGTCGATGAGAAGCCAGTATCTCCTGGATTTGACGAACCCGAAGGTGCAGGATTTCGTTTTCGGCGTGTTTGACCAGACTATGAGCCTGTCTGACAAGATCGACTATATAAAATGGGACGCGAACCGCCACGTGGAGAATGTGGGTTCTGGTTATCTGCCTGACAATGAGCAGAGTGAGTTCTGGGTGAAATATGCTCAGGGGCTCTATGGCATCATGGACAGAATACGTGCCAAATATCCGGACGTGATGATTCAGGCATGCTCTTCCGGAGGCGGAAGGGTAGAATATGGCGCCCTCAAGTATTTCAATGAATTCTGGACAAGCGACAATACGGAAGCATTGACCAGAACCGTCATCCAGTATGGTACAAGCCTGTTTTATCCTGCCAATGTCATAGGTTCCCACGTGTCAGCGGTGCCTAATCACCAGACCGGAAATATGACTCCTATAAAATTCCGTTTCGATGTAGCCTGTGCAGGACGTTTGGGCATGGAACTGCAGCCTAAGAATATGACGGAGGAAGAGAAGGCATTTGCACGAAAGGCCATTGCGAATTACAAGGGATACAGGGATATTGTAGCCACCGGGGACCTGTACAGGATCGGTTCTCCTGTGGACGGCTCCGGCACGCACGGAGTGCTGTATGTCTCTCAGGACAAGAAGCGTGCGGTATTCTTCGCATATTGCACTAAGTATCAGAGCCGTACGACCTGTCCTCAGTTCCGGTTGAGGGGCCTTTCCGCAGAGTTGGATTACCATATCGAAGAACTCAATGTGGAGAAATCCTCAAGCTGGTTCTCAGGAAAGACATTGCCGGGGTCAATGCTTATAAGCAAGGGGCTGAATCCTCCTGTGAAGCAGGTTTACCAGAGCGCGGTCTTCCTCTTGGAAGCCAAATAGTTATAAAAAAGAGGCTGATCTATGATGGGTCAGCCTCTTTGTCAGTAAGCGGATTGCGCCTACTTGTTCTCTTTAATAGTCCAGCTATTCGTTACTTTTCCTGAATAGTCCAACCATCTTTATCCACCAGTTCCGCCCACTCCTTCTCGTAGGCAGCTTTGCATCCTTCAGGTACATAAATGGTTTTTACCCCTGAAGAAGGTCCCACCTTGTTTTTCGTGCCTTTCTTTCCGGTATATATTGCAGGCCTTTCGCCAAGACAGATTATCTTGGAAAGATTCGGCGTGCCGGTAATGCAGTTTTGTTCCAGTTTCTCCACTGTTGCCGGCAATGTCAATGTCTTTATGATCGAGTTCTCGTAAAGTGCCCATTCACGGATTTGTGTGGTCCCGTCTAAAACCGTGTAACTGTCCCCGCTGCCGCCATTGAGTATCATCAATGTCTTCATATCGTAATTGTACAGAGCGCCTTTGTTGTCGGTTTTGAAATACTTGTTGTCCGCATTGACTTCCCAAATCATCTTGTCGTTGCCGTTTGACGGGCTTCCTGAAATCTGCTTCACAGTTGATGAAAGGACGATTTTGGAGTAGTCGCTATAGGCGAAAGCGCGGTTCATGATGGTGACTATGCCTTCCGGAAGGCGGAATTCGCTTATGTTCTTGATGCCGGAAGCCCTGTTCTTGCCTCCGCAGAAACTTTCGTACGTATTGTTTTGACTATTCAAACCCTTGATGATCTCGCTTTCAGACCTGGTTCCGCTCAAGTCCATGCTGATCTGGCTGAATGGTTGTTCCGGATCGATCTGCTGATTCAGGCTTCTTGTCGCTTCCATGATACTCTTGAAGGCACCCTCGAGCAGCTTTGCACTCTCCGGCATGGTTACCCTTACGGAGTCTTTAGCAGTTTTTATCCAGTCATAGTCCACCTCGCCCTCAAAACCGTCAACATACATTCTCGTCTTTTCGATCTTGATTTCTTTCACCGGAAAGTTGACTGCGCTTCCAGGATTAATCGTTAAGTCGCTCTTCTTTTTAAGTTCGCCGCCGCCGACCGTACAGTTTATGGAGAATTTGAGATTCTTGAGAGTCCTTGGACCGGACATAGGCAATACGATAGGGATTACGGTCGGGTTGTTCGCATCAGTGCTTATGGACACAGGTGTTTTCATTTTGACAACCAGATTGTTTACTGAATATGCCGGATGAAGTGGGGACCATTTCCCGTCCTTCATGTAGTACGTAAAGGCCTTCTTGTAGAGGCCGCTGGCGCTGATTGTGCAGGAATGGATCTCCGTTGCCGTCTTGGACCAGACTTTAAGCCGAATTACCGAACCTGCATATTGGAAGTCAATGACTTTATCATTTCCGACTCCATACATGGGAAGAGGAAGTTTCTCTCCGATATTGTCTTCATAGAACTGGTTTGTCGGAAAATCGCAGTAGAAATATCCGTTGCCCTCGTTGCCTTTGCAGAATGAAGCAGGATAGAATGCGAAAAACTCCTCATCTCCGGCAACATCTCCACTGACGTATTTGAATTTTCCCACCTTGCTCCCGGCAGCGTCGTCCATCAGTTTGTAAATGCCGAGACAAGTATTGTATCCTATTGGGTTAGAGGAGTTTGAGTCGTGCAGTTTGGAGGTCTGGATGGCGATTTCATCACCTTCGGTCCAGAATATTAGACTGTCAAGCTTAAGCGTGGTTTTGGTATGAACGCCATTTATATTGGCTGTAAGTTCGGCCGGTTCTTTTACCGTTTCCGGCATTGTGCTTTTGGAGCAGCCGGTAAAACTCAGCAGGCCTGAGGCTATACCGCAGGCTACAGCAAGAACTCTTATTATCGTTTTCATGATTTTTTCAAGATTAATCCCAGTTGGTATCGACATTGTGGAGGTTATCGAGGCCGTCCTCTGGGTTTGATGAGATGTGGACGCCAGATGCGAAACAATTCTGGATGTCGAAGTACATAGTCGCTATCTGAGGCGCGACATAATTCACGTTTTTCTTTATCATATGCTATTTTCGTAATACTTGTAAGTTCGTCTATATTATTGTATTACAAAGCCTCTGCGTATATACCCTCACGGTGGCAGGGGGCTAAAAAAGCGGACGATTCGCGATGAATCATCCGCTCTACTGTCGGGGTACTGTGACTCGAACACAGGACCCTCTGGTCCCAAACCAGATGCGCTAGCCAACTGCGCCACACCCCGATAAACAAACCTTCAGATTTTCTCTTCAGGTCCCGCGTGCAAGATATCTCTTCAAACGGGATTGCAAAGATACGCATCTTTTTTGGAATTCCAAACTTTTGGGGATTATTTTTGCTTTTTTATGCTAAAATCACAGAAACATTGACCTTAAACCCCGACAAAGACCTCGGTAGTTTGACACTTTAAAATCCGAAAAAAGTTTAAAAAGCGGCAGTTACACCTACTTGTACGCAATCAAATCGTTCAGAAAAGAGGACGGAAGGTGCACCACGAAGATCGTCGAGAAGTTCAGGACCGTCGAGGAACTTCGCGAGAAGCTGGGAGGCGAGGATCCCATTGAATGGGCGCGCGCCAGAGTGAATAGCTTATCCGGGAGAAGGCGGGGCTTTCCGGACGAATAAAGGAAATTCTTAACGCAAATGATGAAGCCAAGCAGATAAGGCTTAGCGTTCTTTCCAGTAGCGTTCGATTTCCTCGAGCGTCTTGCCGGTGGTCTCAGGGACAAGCTTCCACATGATGAGCAGATATGGGACACACATCAGCGCAAAGAGGAAGAAGGTGC
>OQVS01002665.1_pt1 | contig 11148 bp, 19 predicted proteins | sample 1691601 | NCBI WGS metagenome assembly OQVS01 (sample SAMN03418268, study PRJEB22391) | human gut metagenome | biome: human-gut; feature: organic feature; material: feces | host: Homo sapiens | place: Tanzania | collected 2013-01 | reverse complement strand
TCCATTCGCTGTCGGGGAATCCCTTTTTTAGCTTTTCTATATATGTCGCTGCTGTTGGGCCTGCTGTACTTTTTGTTCCGGGAGAAAGCGGACGAGGAACTGCTGGTGGCCCTGGGCCTGCTGCTGATTTTATAAATGCAAAAACCGTACCTGACGCAAAATCAGGTACGGTTTTGTTCAGACCAGCAATTCCTGCCAGTCCGCGTATTCCAGATGATGGGCGTCCGCCAAGGCCCGCAGCGTTTCTTCGGCGTCTAAGGGGGCGCACCACGCCATGCCGCAGTCCGCGGTCAGCGCAAAATCCAGCTCGCCGCTTTCACGAATCGTTTCAAATTGCGCGCCTGCAAGCTCTTGTGCCAACGCCTCGCAGTCCTGCGGGGTAGGTACGGTATCGGACAGGGTCTGCATTTTGCCATCGAGTCTGCATTTGATCGGCAGCCCGCAGACGATGTGCAGATCGGACGCGCCTTTCTGCTGTGCCTGTAAAATAAAATCGTTGATATGCAGCATACTAATTTCCCTCCACGGTAGAATTCATCGCCTTGATTGCCTCGTCTACACCCGTCACGCCTGCCAGCACCAGCTTGCGGCATGCCGCCTGCATGGTCACGAAGCCGTCTGTCAGCGCGGTCATGGCTTCCGTCACATAGGGCAGGACCTGTGCACCGAGAGCATTTTTGAATCCGGTGCCAATTGTGGTCAGATCCTGCAGGGCATCCTTGAAGCTGGCCGATGCAGCCACGGCTTCATCGCTCATGACGCCGCCCAGCTCGTTGACAGCCTGCTTCATGGCGGCGGTGTCCTCGGCGCTGGTGTCGAGCAGCGGCCCCAGCTCCTGCGCACTCTTGCCCAGCAGGGTCGTGGCGATGTTGGTGCGCTCGGCTCCCTCTTCCATGCCCTGCAGGCCGGTCACGACTGCGGCAAAGACGTCCTCGGTGGACATGGACTTTACCTGATCCATGCTCAGGCCGACCGCCTGGAAAGCAGCCACCTGATCGTCGGATGCATCGGCCACCGCCTTGGTCAGGGTCTTCATGCCGCCCTTCAGGCTGTCGATGGATGCACCGCAGTGGCCGAGGACAGCGTCCCACTCCTGATAGGCTTTGGCACTGATGCCCAGCTTCTGGCTCTGTTTGTCGATGGTGTCGCCCACGCTGGCCACATTGTCTGCAAATTTAAAAACCGCCGTGCCTGCTGCAGCAATGCTTGCAGCGGCACCAGCGGCAAATTTGGCGGCACCAGAGACCAGCTTGCCCAGCTTGTCTTGTGTGCTCTGGGCGGCTTTGTCGGTCTTGCCCAAGCTCTTCTCAGCTTCGGTGCTGTCGATCATGATGGAACCGAACAGCCGGAAAATCTCAGTCCCGCTCGCCATCGTGCACCTCCTCCCAGGTCAGATCCATCAGCTTTGCGGCATCGGCATAGATGTCCCCGATGCTCTTTACCTGCTCTGCCCTGGGTGTTGTGGCCCGGTCAAAGTCGGTGAACTTCGGATACTGCTCCTCGTACCGGATGTACCAGCGCAGGCGTTTTTCTTCCTGTCGGATCAGCTCCATCATGCGGTCGATGTAGCTGACGGCTTCGTCCCATTCCCAGCTATCCAAAAAGGACACGTTGCCGCCGTACCGATGCAGCAATGCATCAATGATCACATCCGCATGATGCGCTTGACTTTGGTAAAAAAACTGATCAGGTCGTTCTCCTCGGTCAGCTGGATAATTGGCAACGTGTCCTTTTTGGATAGCTGGGAATGGGACAGCTGGATAATTGCGTCGGCCAGGGCGTTGAGGTCCATGCTGCGCACGGCTTCGCCGTTCGGCTGTTCCAGCGGACCGGCCAGAAAACTGAAGATCAGTTGCTCCCCGCCCTTGCTGTCGATCGCCTTTTCCAGGCAGTTGCCCAGGAAGCCGATACCAGCCACACTCTTGGCCTCTTCGGTCTCGGCTTTGGAGACTTCTTCGATCAGCTTGTTGATGGGGTCGCTCAAATCCATGGCCCGCAGCACACGCAGAGCCGGGAAAATATCACCGCCGTTAAGTTTACGCATTGCTTATTCCTCCGAAATTTTAGGGTAGTAGATTTTGAAAGGTTCAGTGTCCGGGTCGTCCGGGCTGTAGTGGGCCGTCAGGGTCAGTGCCAGCGTGCCCTCCTCGCCGTCCTTGGGATTGAGGGACAGGTCTGCCGTGTTGAACGCATTGAAGATGGTGATGATGACCGGCTTCTCGCTGCCGCTGATCCGCCCGATATAGCTCAGGCTGTCGATATAGTCCTCATCATCCAGCACGTCCTTGGGGGCAATGACGATGTAATCCTTGCCTGCGGTGCTGTCGCTGGCATCCAATTTGGCTGCGGCCAGCGACATCTTAAGGTTTTCGGCGGTGATCTCCTGCACGGTGGTCTGCAGCGTGGACGCCCAGTTATCCAGGATCCAGTTGCCCTTGGTGTTTTCGGGCACGCCGTCGATGCTCAGATAGTGACCGTTTTTGGTAGCGGTGAAGGTGCTGCCGCCGGATGTGGCACCGAGGATCTTTTTGTCGGTGCGCGCAGTCTCGTAGGTGTCCGTGGCCGGGTTGTAGTCCTTGACCAGAATGCCGGCGCCCAGCAGCAGGTGGGCTTTGGTCTCGGAGGTCTGGCCGGTCATGCGCTTGTGGTTAAAAATGCTCATGTGTTAGCCTCCCATGATTTTGAAGTCGAACGTTACAAGTCGGCGGTAGATGGATTTGTCACTTTCCTCCACAGGATTACTCCGGCCGGAAAACAGCCAATAAAAAAGCGCATCCGAGCAGGATGCAAAACCATCCAGCCCGGTGCGCAATTTTTCTGCGAGGGCGTCCACATCGCCCGCCGATGTTTTTCCGACGATCTGGCAGGACAACGTACCTCGCAGCACGCTGCCCTCCGCCCAGATCGTAGCGGTATAGCTGATACGAGGATAACCGGCGGAAGCACTGCGTGTATAGAACACGCTTTCACTGCTCAGGCCGGTCACCTCTGCGATTTTTGTGCCGATGGCCCGCTTGAACAGGTCAAAGGCGGAATCATTCATCTGTGCCATCGGGCTGCATCTCCTCTTCGTTGATCAGGCCCATGGCCTTGTTTTCGTCCTCCACCGCCGAAAGGTAGTGACCCTCAATAATGCGGATCTGGTCGATGTTGTTCTGCACCGATGCCCGCAGGATGCCGCGGGGCGGCTGGTGGCCGTCTCCCAGTTCCTGCAGTACACCATACCAGGTGTTGTGCTTGATGCCGACCTGCAGGTCTGTCTCTCGCTTGCGGACCCAGTAAGAAAAAGCCCCGCCTTTGCCATAAAAGCGGGACTTGATCGTCAGCCGGCCCATGTGCGGGCGGGCCTGTGATGCCTTGCGGCACTCCCGGACGATGTACTTGCCCACATCCCGCAGCGCCGCACGGCTCAGTTCCCGGATGGTGTACTGAGTGCGGTCGATGCTGGATTGGTAAGTGATGCCGTTTTTGGTGATCTTCATGCCAGACGGTGGATTTGCCATTTAATCGGCCCCCTTGCGCTGGCAGTGCAGCTCCACGAAATCGCCAGACAGATAGGTGCGAATGACCGTATACTGCGTATCGCCCACCCGCACCTTTTGCTGACCGGAATACTCCTGCTCATAGACTTTGAGCACGATCTCCGGGCGGTAGTCGGTATTGGCCGCCTGGTAGAACTCTGCAGCGGTCACACTGGAAAGGGTGCCGATCACCGGCGTCTCCTGCTGCACCGTGCGCTGCTCGTGATCCTCCGTCTGGACATAGGTCTCTTTGACCAGCACTGCTTCAACGTACCGCTGCATCGCTGTCACCCCAGTCTGTATAGCCGGTGGCACTCATCAGCTGCGCTTTCTGCTCGTCATAGGCCGCTTTGAGCCGGTCATACTGGTCGGCCTCGCCAAAGTTGGCCTTGCAGTAGGTAATGACGGCACGGACGATCAGAGGCTTGTCCTGGTTGTTCCGTGCGGATACTCCGGCGATTTCCAGATCATCCAGCGCCGATTCGATGAGCGCAGAAAGCTCTGCGTCAAAGACAAATGCCGTGATGCGCAGTGCGAGTTTGACCTGTTCAAGCATGATGGATTCCCTCTCAGCCGTTGGCGGCGATCTCCAGCGCAACAAAGCCGCCCTGGACCACAACATCAGCACCCAGTTCCACATCGCCCAGAATGGTTTCCATCAGCTTGTTGAAGGCAAAGTCCGAAGAAACGGTGATCTCGTAGGGGCTGAACAGATCCAGCTCCAGGTTGGTGGGCACGCCGTAGAACATGGTCTTCTGTGCGGCAGCGGTCTGTGCCGTACCGGAGCAGGGCGTCAGATTGCTGTTCAGGCAGTAGCGGACGCTCAAACCGCCATCTTTGATGACTCCGGTATTGGGGTTGTCGGTGTCCGGCGTGATCTCATAGACCGGCTTCTTTTCGCCGGTGCCACGCACATCGCCGAAAGCAATCAGATCCTTCTTATGCAGGAACAGCACTGCACCGCCCACAACGCTCTCGTCACCGCCGTAGGCCAGTGCGATCTGGCGCAGGGTGGTGGCATCCACAACGCCCTTGGCGCCTGCCACGGCTGCCTTGACGGTAGTGTTCAGCTTGCTGGCCTGCAGCTGCTTGGTGATCAGAGCCGAAGCGTTCTTGCGCAGACTCACAAGGGCCTGCTCACGGACCTTTGCCTCGTACAGCAGCGGCGTCTGCTTCTTTGCCTGCTTGCTGATGTAGGAGAGCACTGCAACCGATTCCGGGTTGATGGTTACCGTATCAAAGTCGGCTTCTGCCACAGCGGCCTCAGCACCCTCGGTCTGCTTGCCTGCGGCTGCTGCGTCGGCCTTGACATAAGCGACCACATTGCTGCGCATACCTTCGCAATTGACGATTTTCACCATGTCCACGATGCTGGAAACCTTGGCACCAACCGTGTCATTGATGCCGGAAACGGCCGTGGGAGCTGCCAGCTGACCGCTGCTCATCAGGGTGGAGCGAACTTCCTTTGCCGAAATGGTCTCGGTGCGGGTCTCCTTGAACTTCTGTGCACGGGTCTCATCCTCGGTGGGGTCGGCAGCAGGGTTCTCAACCGGGGTCCCGGTGGAGGTCATCTTCGCAGCGATGGTGCGGCGGCGCTGCTCCGCTTCATACTGCGCAATCCGCTTGGAAACAGCGTCTGCTTCCTGCTCCAGCGCATTCAGGGCATCCTGATCAAGGGTCGCGTCTTCTGCCGTAGTGCGGATCTCTGCCGCGCGGGTGCGCAGTTCTTCGATGGTCATTTCTTCGATCTTCTTTTTCATAGTGTTACACTCCCAAAAGTTTCAGATGAATGCGTTTGATGGTATTTGCCCGCTGCAGTCGCTCCGCTGCCATTTCTTCAATCACTCCGTTGGAGAAATTCCGGGCGCTGATCGATGTGGCGTCGTTGGCCGGAAAGCTGACAGCGCTCACATCGTACAGTTTCTTTACTTTGGTGATGGTGCGGGTCATGGTAACAAACCCGGTTTCGTGATCCTCGGTCGATTCCCGTTTGTCCTCCGCCACCACAAAACCGAAGGACATCTTATCCGTATAGCCGCCCTTGATCTCAGCATACAGCTGCCGACCGATCTCCGTGCCGCCCAGATCAGCCGTGATCTTCAGGCCGGTATGATCTGCGGTGCAGGTCAGGGTGTTATTCTTTGTCCGGGCAAATACGCGGCCGGTGTGGTTGTACTGGAAAATCACATCGGCCATATCGCATTCTTTGAAAGCCGCCGGGTCGATCTGTTCCAGGATCCTGTAATCCTTGCCTTCATAGAGCACATAAGGCTGGTTAAAGGTGGCCGCATAGCCTTCCACGATCATGGCAGCGTTGCCGCTGTCGTCGGCAGAGCGGACGGAAAGCTGCATCGAGCGATATTCCCGGCCATCTGCCAGCTTCTTCAGAAGCTTCTCATTTTCCATCGGGTTTGTTTTCTCCTTTCTTTGTCATGCTGCCATCCTGATTCAGCAGATAATACTCCCCGCGAATCGTATACGCTTTGCCTTGATCGTCCGGCAGCGGGTCGAGGTTCCAAATCTCACGGATCTCATCGCGGTTCATGATGCCGCGGTCCGCCATCTGGGCGGAAACATTGAGCTTTTCCGTATTGCTCATATACTGCAGCCGATTGCTGGTCGCCATGATCTGGGTGCCGCGGGATCGCTCGTTGTCGCTGAACAGCATCCGGCTTACAACATCGCTGAACTGGATCGCAAACGGTTTGATGCGCCCTTCATAAAAGGCGTTCCAGGCATCGCCGTAAGCCTTATTCTGCACAACGTCTTCGTTGACGCCGAAATAATCGAACACATTGGTACGGATGCGCTCCATTTCCTCTGTGCTGGCGACATAGGGTGTGGCTTTCAGCTGCTGAATATTGGCATAGGTGTTCGGGAAAAGCAGCACGCCGCCGCCTTCTCCCTGCAGATTTTCCTTGTTGAAACTTTCCCGGGCTTTCCGCAGGTCTTCGGGTGTTGCAAAATTCTTCAGCTGCGCCATAAATCGGAAGGAAGCCGAATTTTTAACAGCTTCCTGAATGCCCTGATTCTGAATGCTTACCAAGTCCATGGTGGGGTTCAGTGCCCGGTTGTCTTCGCCGAAAAGATCGTTGCGGTACTGGAACTTTGTCATCACACCGCAGTCTGCAAGGGCAATGTTAGCCTGTTTTCCCGTCACAAAGGTATACTTGAGCCAATAAGCTCCTTTGTTCCGAAAAAGCTCACACTGCGCCGGAAGCACCGGAAAGATGCCGTTGAGCTGGCCGAAATCATCGAATACCGGAAGAATGAATGCCGTGTTCTGCATATCCAGGATCGTGGACAGGCGGTAAAGAAACTGCCCCCAGGTCTGCCACTCGTTCGGGCCATGCCGCAGCTTGGTCTGCAGCACAGGGTCAGCGCTGCCCAGAATCTTTACACTGAGTTTGCTGACATGGTTTGCCGTTGCATGGACGGATGCGCGGATGATCTCACTTTCATAGAGTTCACCTTTCCAGCTGGTAAAGCTGGGCGTGTATCCATCCAGCAGCGTAAAAACAGATCCTGCAGACTTGATGAGCCTCCGGTGGGCCAAACGCCCCAGTGTTTCAAACAAATTCATGTGTCACTCCTCGTTTTTCAGCTGCTGGCCGATCTCTGCGGCCCACTTCTGCCGCACGGTCATGGCGTCCAGCAGGGCGGCACATCCGTCGATGTGGTCGGTCACGCTGATCTTGACCGGGCGCATCCGCCCACTGTCCACCTCGACCTTCATGCCGGTGTTGAGCAGGTGCGCTTTGAGCAGGTCGTTGTCCCCGAAATCAAAAACGCCGTCCTTCACCAGGCCTTCCGTCTCGCGGATGACCGGCGTCAGGTTGAAGCCCTGGAACACATCGTCCATCTGGAAACCATAGGCGGCCATATCCTGTACCAAGTACTGGGCAGTGTAGCGGTCATAGCCGACCTTCAGCGGCAGGATCTCGTACCGCTCCACCAGGTCACAGAACCAGCGGAAACAGTCATGGTAATCCACAAAGTTCTCACCGCTCAGGGTCAGCAGCCCCCGCTGCACATAGATCGCATAGGGCAGGCCATCCCGCGCAGTGGCTTCCTCCAGCCTTTCTGCCGGAAGAAAGAAGTGTGCAAAGACATACAGCCTGCCCCTCCGCTCGATCACGGCCACGCAGGCGGTCAGGTCGGTGGTACGGCTCAGATCGATGCCGCCCACGCAGTAGCTCGACCGGAAATCTTCCAGCCGCAGCGCCGGACCGCAGCATCGTACCACAGCTTCGGTGGGCAGCCATGCCTGGCTGCTGCTCTGCTTGAGGTTGCAATACTTGACGATGAACTCAGCCCTCTTGGAAAGGCTGCCCTCGGCAATGGCGATCTCCTCCAGCAGGTAGTCCACCGACACGGACACTCCCAGATTGGGGTTCGACTTGCGCAGTTCGTTGATATCGTTCCATTTGTCGATATCGTCAATCATATACAAAAACGGTGCCAACCGCTGCTCGCGGGAATCACCCAGCAGAAAGCGGGTAGAGCGTTTTATCAGCTCGTCATAGATACCCTCATTGATATAGCCCGCCGTGCTGATGCTCAGAATCAGCGGCTGACGGCGTGCGCCGAGGGCTGATTTCATAACTTCATATTGCTTCAGTCCCTGATCTCCCGGCCACGATGCAATTTCATCGCACACGGTCAGCGAAGGATTGAAGCCATCGGATTTTTTGGCATTGAATGCAATCTTCTTGACGCTGCTGTTGGTGCTCTCCACATACAGGTCAGACTTGCGCCGTTTGAGGCGGCGGGCCAGCTCCGGCTCTGCCATGGTGGACTGGTAAAAAGCCTCATACACCAGATCTGCCTGATCCAGCTTGGGGGCCACACAGTAGGTCTTTGCGCCATACTCGCCATCCAGAAAGGTGCAATAACTGATGATGGCCGAAGCAAAAAGCGTTTTGCCGTTTTTGCGAGCCACGATCAGGATGACCTCCCGAAACTGCCGGTTGCCTTGGCCGTCCAGGATGCCGAACACCACGGAAACAAAAGCCTTTTGCCAAAGCTCCAGCTTGATGGTGTCCGAACGGCCCTCGCTGTGATGGCAGAAGGTTTCAATGTAGCGGATCGCCTTATTGGCCCGTTTCTGGTCAAAGAAAAAGGACTGCTTTTGCAGTCCCTCAATCAGATAGCGATAAAATTGTTTGATCCATTTGCCTACCACGATGCTGCCATTTTCAATGGCTTGGTAATAGGCAAAGATGTAGTTATCCATCTTCCTGCATCTCCGTCAGACGGTCTTTGGGTGCCGGCGGCTTGCCAAGCTCTTTGATGATGGTGAGCATGGTCTGCAGGGTGCGGTTGGCAGCGTCCGCGTGCTTGGGCAGCTCTTTGACCAGCGGATTTGCATAGATGTTCTCGCGGCCCTTGACGTACTCCTTCGAGGTGACGAGTTTCCCGTCCTCCTCATCCAGTGCGGCACGGATATTCTGGATCACGCGAGCCTGCACATCGTACTGCTCGACGGCCTGCAAAAAGAGGGCGTTTTTGTCCACGCCGTAACTCTTGGCCATTTTGAGCAGCTTGGCACGGGTCGTGCTTTTTTGCGCCATCTCTTCACAACTCCTTTCCAAAAAAATTCCTGCGCACCCGAGAGCGGAAAAATGAACCTTGCCCCTCGGTCTCCTGGCCCTGTCAAAATTTTTTTGATAGGGGGGATATCACCGAGGAATCACCCGCCCGAACGCATCCACAGAATACCTCTTTCGGTTACCATGCAATTTTAAATGGCAGCTCCGGCACACCAGCTCTAGATTATCCCAGTTCAGGGACACGGCAGGGTCATTGATGTTGTCCGGCGTCAGATGAATTTTGTGGTGTACGATCTCGCCTGCAGATATTTTTCCATCCTTGAGGCACTCTTCACACAAGCCGCCAACACTGGCGGCATATGCATCACGGCATTGCTGCCATGCTTTGCTTTTGTAAAATCCCTGTGCAAAATCTTTGGCCATTCGTTAAAAATACGCGTCAAAAACATTGACATACTTATATAAGTATGCTATAATAATAAACGAAAGGAGGACATCCCAATGGGAAAACACGATAAAAAATATAGCCCCTCAGAAAAAGCAGACTTCATCGCAAGTATCGCGTCGATCATCGCAAGCGTCGTAACCGTGATAATTGCAATTCTACAGTTCCTGAAGGACTAACAGGCAAGGGTGAGGGAACGCTGGAACGTTCCTTCACCTTGTCCTGCCTGTTATTATACCATGAAAAAAGGGAGGCAACAAGTATGAGAATTTTAATGTTCCTGTCCACCTATCTGCTTGCCATCCATAATTTTGGATATGGGATGAAGCATGGCATGAACTGGCTTATCTGGCTTGGAACGGGTCTTGCGGTTCTGTCGCTGATCGCCAATGTTGCTGCGGAGGTGCTCAAATGGGCAGAACGTCATCAGAAGTAAAAAACCGGTACAACAAGAAAACCTATTCACAGTGGTCGGCCGCTCTCCGCAAAGAAGATTTTGAACGGATTGAACAGCTGCGCGGCGAGATGAGCCGTGCGGCGTTCCTCAAGATGCTGGTCGAGAAATATTGCCAGGATTCCAAAGCGTGACCGATGTTCCCTAAAAGGAGAGTTCCAATGGAACTCTCCTTCTTTTAGTGATAAAAATCAGTGCGCAGCTGCCCGCAACAGCAGCTTACTGGGCAGAAGGGAATGTGCCCGCTTGGCGATACGCTGCCACGCACGTTTGGATGATGCTTCAATGACCCATATCTATTCCATGACCCGCCGGGGTGCAGACCCTGACGGTGCCGCAGGATAGCAAAATAAGAATTGCCCGGCTGGTACATTCAGGCTGTTGGGTGAATGAATGTGTGTTCCCCTGCTGCGGCCGGGCAATACAAAAGCCGCGGGGTGGTGGATGTGTGGTCCATCGTCCTGCGGCTTTCTGCAGTTTAATAATACCACAGGCGAAACAGTGCAAAACAGTGCGCATTGCCCCCAAAACAGTGCGCATTGCATCAAAAACAGTGCGAAACAGTGCGCTCACTGGCTTTCTGGAATGTCCAGCGCTTTCACAGCGGCTTTGTGCCGCCGGTATACTCGGCTCACGTCCATCCCAATCTTGACGGCAATCTGCTCCCACTTCATACCGCCAATGTACCGCATATACAGAATACCATAATCCTGCATATCCACGGTTTGGGCCATGGTGTCCATAACTTCCTTGCGGATCTGCTGGCACTCCATAACCTGAATGTTTGCCTCCTGCATGGCATCCATGATACGCTCCACCGCTCTGGGCAGCGCCTGACCGTCACCGGCCCCGCCGGGCATCCCAGACAATACCTGTGTGACGTGTTCGGCAGCAGCGCGGTACTGCTCCACCTCGTCCAACTTCATTCTCTCCAACCGGGCAGCCTTGCGATACCGCCGCAGCCACTCCTTTTTTTCTTCATAGGTCATCGGGCATCCCTCCAACTTTCATCCGTTGTAATCTTCAAACCGTGTCGTTGACTTGAAAATTATTTTATTATTGCACCATCTTTGCAAGCGCCGGATTTCTTTAGGCGCAGCAGGTTTATTGTAGACCATTACAAACGGATCATATCCCAGATCGCGGAGTGTGTAGATCCTGTATAGGTCTTGGCTG
>OQVS01002664.1_pt1 | contig 11148 bp, 9 predicted proteins | sample 1691601 | NCBI WGS metagenome assembly OQVS01 (sample SAMN03418268, study PRJEB22391) | human gut metagenome | biome: human-gut; feature: organic feature; material: feces | host: Homo sapiens | place: Tanzania | collected 2013-01 | reverse complement strand
TCGAAGCAGGAAAGAGTTAGATTAAGTCCAGAAAAACTGCCATCATTTATAAATAAAGTAGTGAGGCACGTATCTGGATGGTTGTTGTATCCTTTCATATAAAATTTACGTGTTACCGTCCCAGTCTGTGCCATCACATTTAGCATTCCTATCAAACTAAGGAATACTACTGCTATTGTTTTCTTTGCTATGCTATAATTGTTGTAATTTTTGTTGCTCATATCATTTACTCTTTGGTTTGACATTATTGCCGTTTTACCTATTTTTGGCTGTAAAGGTACTGCTTTTTCTTGAATTGAGCAACATTATTAACTAAAAGTTTAGTTTTCACATATATTTTATTGTACTTTTGAGTAAAACGACTGATTTATATCCTTATTTTTCTGTTTCTTTATTGTATTATTGGCTTATTTCTTTGTTGCTATATTTCTTTATTTTCTTATATAATTATATTCTTATATTTTTATATGGTTATATAATTATGCGAATATAGGTGTATTTGTTTGCTTATTTGGAGAAACCATCCACGGCCATGGCGTTCTGCCATCTTCGCATGGCATTGTTTGCTATCACCGTATTGCTTGATTGCCTGTCTATTTTCGTTGCTTTCTGCTGGGCTTGTTTGACAGTCTTTAGACTTTTCCAATATCTTAGTTGCCCTGTGAGGGCGAGGTTACGCTTCACTATGTCTTGGTAGATGGCCAAATATTCCTTCTTTCGACTGCCTAGGTCTAGATAGGACTTTCTGATGAGCTTGATGGCACAGTCGAGACTGTTGTAGATGTCTTTCCAGTTCTTGAAGTCATCGCTGCTGCCTCCATAGCTTACTATCTTGTTGATGTTGCTTTCGAAGGTGTTCATCTTGCTCTCTATCTTTCCCTTTTCCATCATCCAGGCGACATCGCCCGCACCTGGTGTTCTTGTGGCGATGTTGGTGGCTTCAACCTTCTCTCTCTTTACCAAGTCGGAATCCACTTTCTCCGCCAAAGGGACTTCCTTGTTGGTCAACGCTTGATTTTCCAGGCGAAAACTTAGCTTATTGGTGGCTGCTGCTGTCTTCTGGTAGCCCTTGTGGAAATATTGGTAATATGCTCGTGGCATGAGACTTCCAGCACCTGTTTCCATCACAGTGAACTGGTTCATAATGTCAGATTCATGAAAATACGTAACCTCTGCATATTGTGCTCTTGATGTTGTGGTGAAGAGCAACATTGCCACTAAGGATAATAATATTCTTATATGTTTCATTGCTTATTGCTTGATATGGTTATATTTTTATATATCTATATGTTTCTTTCTTTATATTTTTATATAAACCTATACTTATATATGAAGGCTTGTACATTGGAACTAGATGTCTTCTCTAGTCCTTCCTCCTAGGATGCCACCGCCTCCCAATGCCTTATGCTTCTCTGTGGAAGGGTTTTGAAGGTTGTTGTAGGCGACATACTGCGATTTCTTCCACGTGTCGTATGCCTCCATTGCCATTTCCTTGACGGTTTTGGCTCTGAATATCTCTTTCTTCCAGAAGCCCAGGCGGATAGTCATATAGCTCCAAAGGGTTAGGTAGGCGTTTCTGACAGATGCGTCGATGGCATCCATGTTCTCATTGATACATTGCAAGCAGAGCATCATGGATTCTGTCTTGCACTCTGCCGTGCCTGTAAGGTAGGCTGACAAGTCTATATAGGATTTGTAGATGCTGGAGGCGGAACTCTTTATGTCCTCTATTGTTTGCTTGCTCGTTGTATAGATGATGGTGTCGGATGACCATATCTTGCCTTTCAAGAGTATCTTTTCCTCATACTCGTTCAGAAGCTGTAGGTAGCTCTTGATGTTGCTACTGCAGCTTTGATAGGTTCTTACTCCATGAAAAGCCGTGGCTGTTCCATTCAAAATGAGGTCGATGATGTCAAAGCAGCGTTTATATTTATCAAGCCTCTTGCTGGATTCCTGATATTCCTCGATGCTTTTCTGCGAGCCTTCATGTGCCTGTTCTACTCCTAGCTCCGCTATCATTCTTATATCCAAGGCTGTCCTTACTTTCTTGTGGTTGGAAATCATCGCTTCCAAGGATGGTGCGTCGTTGATGCCTAACTGGGCATGCCCCTTCATCGGGAGCAATGCCAACAATGCCACTATTATATAATAGGTATAGTACCTATGGTTCTTTTTTCTCATACCGTTCGTTTTTAATTGATGATATTCCATAGTTGAGATACGCTGAAACACTTCGGCGTTATTTAGTAGGAAGTGTCGCATTGAGGTAAAGGCTCGCATGATGCGAATATTCACTTCAATTGCCGTTTTAGAACGCAACACACTACTAAGCATGGAAACTCCATTTTCTGTAAAAACATAAGGAAAATACCTTGCGCCACCACGTCCCTCGTTTGAGGTTCCAATTTGGCACCTCAAACATTCTTCCTTAGTTAATTGGAACATAAAGTCTTCAGGAAAACGTTCTATGTTGCGTTTCACCTGCTTGTTCAGATACTTAGTTTCTACTCCATAAAGTTTCGCTAAGTCTTTGTCGAATATAACTTGTTGACCTCTAATGACTTTTATTAGAGACTCTGTGTTATCCACGACAACCAACTGATCACGATTTGTGACCAGTTCGCTGTTCTCTATCTTTTCTGTTGTATCTACCATATTTATATTCATTTTCAAAATCACAAATTGTGACCTTAAACGTTTTTGTCAGACTTTTGTGTGGATGGGGTATTCTCTTTCTTGTCCTCTACTCCTGCCTGTTTCTTCATTGCCGCCATACTTGCATCTTCCCATCTTGTAAGTGCATACTCGGCGATGGCTCCTCTGGATGCCCTGCTCACTACATCGAATATCTTGTGCTTCAGGAAGTCGAGGATGGTTTCTCTGTCTTGCATCACTTTCTCCAAGATGACAAGCTGTGAGTTGATGGAAGTGAGCTGGTAGTCAACTTCTCTTGCTACATCCAGGCGGTCGCTAGCCCATAGCAGATGGATGCCGTCTTCGTCTTCGTCATCATCAGCTTTTGAAGCATAGTTGTACTTGATGTTGATGCTGCAGTTGGGCATGTCTTCCATCAATTCCTTCAGCTTGGCATTCACCTCGTCGGCTCTTTCTTTCTCGCTCTTGTTCATGTCTAGCTTGATGACTGCCACGACATTGTCGCTGGAATACTCGCTAGTGAGCTTGAAATCCACGGACAATATGGCTCGATGGATTCTGATTCCAAGGAAATACTTTGGTTTCTGTTGCAAGGTGAGGGTGGCTGTATAGGTCACCGTTGACTTCACCGACGGACAATAGCCATGTCTTACAAAGACATATTGGCTGCTGCCTTCCACCCAATTGCCATCGTCTGTCCATTGCAGCTGGTACATGCCTTCCAATTCCTTCATGTTGGATGGTATTCTGTAGGGACCGTCCAAGTTGTCGGCAAGGTCTTCGTAATATTCGTTTACATTGTTGTTCAACTCGTTGAGGAATTTTTGTGTATTGTTGAGCTGTTGCTTCAAGCTTGCCGTCTCATTGGTGATGGAATCATATTGGCTGCGCAAGCTCTTCACCTTGTCCTGGTTGCCCAACGACTGGGCTTGCTGAATTTGCTTTATTAGCTCTTGCTGCTTCTTGTCGTTGCTGGAAATCTGTTGCTTCAAGGTGGAAATCTGTGCCTCATACTCCTTTTGCTTGGTGAGAAGGTCATCCACATTGTTATTTTCTGAGTCCGGGGTGCTGCGCATGGCAAACTCCTTTGACTTCTCATTGAGGGAACTGCCTTGCTTGCCGTTCTCCTTCCAGTTGAAGCTGCCTTCTCCTAGGGATGCTCCTCCGTCACAGGTGGCTGTGAAACTTACGGAGTTGCAGCCTTCCATCTTCTTCTCATCGGCCATGGCATAGTATCTTGGTGGGTCGGAGCACAGCTTATAGGAGAGGGTGCTGCCTTCCTTGTCGGCCTCTTGGTCTTGGTAGTATTTCAAGCGAGATTCCATCTTCTTCTTGAAGATTTCCAGGTTCATGGTCTGGGAATCAAAGATTTCCTCATACACCTCATCCTTGATGTTCCAAGTGTCCGTAACTGTCATATATACGCAGAAATGCTTACCTCTTTCGTGCTTGGAATGCGAAAAGGTTCCTCCGCTCTTGTCCCAGATGTAATTATAGGAAACGGTCTGATAGCTGAGGGTTATGGTATGTCCTGGATTCTTTTTCTCGTAATCAGCTTTTTTAGTCGCATTCCATCCTGTCTCACTCTCGGCTGCGCTCTTTAACTGATTGTATTCCGAGGTGGTGAGGGTTGGATAGGGTGGGGCTGTCTTCTTTTGGGAGTTGCACTTGAATGTCCATCCTGGCCAGTTGTCGTTGTTGTTGGTGTTGGAAGGTGGGGACAGCTTGTAGGTGGCGAGGACTTGCGAGCCACTGTTCACCTGGGCTATGTACCATCTTTGGGTGTAATATTGTCCCTGCATCTCCTTGATGTAGTTGCTGATATAGCCTGTGATGTTGTAGTCGTCAACCTTGAAAAGTCTGGCCACGCCGTCGGCATCGGCGGTCTGGATTACTTGCATCAGGATGTTCTCCACGTTTCCTGCTCCCTTGTATTTGTCGTATTGCTCCTTGAAGTTCTTGTAGAGGTCTGCAATCTCCTTTGGCTTCATGTGGAAAATCTTGCCTATCTTGCTTCCTTCTTGAAAGTTGCTGTCGATGGTGTTTCCACCAATGGAGGCCAAGAGGCTACCAAGGTTCTTGAAGTCTTCCTGTATGTCCTCTTTCGTGAGTCCGTCGCCAAAGTCTCCAAGTTTGTCCAACAGGTCGCCCCAGTTGGTATTTGCACCCATCTGCGCTAGGTCGAATATCTTTCGCAGGTCATCGTTGATGAGGAGGAACGTCACATCCTTGAAACTAAGCTTGCCATTGGTGCAAACTAGCTCGAACTGCTTGCAAAGCTGTTCCACGTTCTCGGTGGTCTTGAACAGGTAAGGCCCCCAGTAGATGGCATTTTGGGGTTGCTTCACCATCTTGGAGGCTACGGTTATCAACTTTGGCATGATACCGTTCTTCACAAGGTTGAGGATGCGCTTGTAATAGTAGTTTTCCTCAGACGCAAAAAGGCCAGGGTTACGCATGGCATCCCTGTCCTTCTTCTTGGATAGTAAAATTCCCGCAGTGGCTACGGTGGCACTCTTGTAATGGTCAACGATCTTTTGCAGGTTGCTGGTGTTCATCGCCTCCATCTCTGCCTCCGAAGCGTAAGCTGCGGTCATGGCTGCAGCCGTCACCTTGTCAACGTTCACCGCATGATAGGACAGGGCGAACATCGGCAAGGTGGCTAGCAACAGCATAGTTATTATGGCACTTAATCTACGCATGGTTTTCATTGCTTGTTCTTGTAGTAAAACACTTTCTTTTCTTTCAGTACTTTCTGGGAGAACTCCAGGCTCTTCTTGATGCCGCTGTTGTGCCAGTCGCTCACGAACTGCTCAATGGCATGTTGGTAGTCGGTGGCCATGAGCTTCTTGTAGAGCTTCAAGGCTTCCTTCTCGGCTTTCTCCGTGGTATAGGCCATGTAGCACTCCGGTGGCTCCTCCACTCCAAGAACCTCGCCGTTCTGACCTCTCTTCAGGAATACTTCCTTGAATGGGCTTCTGCCTTCCTTGTTGTCTAGACGGTTGATGGTGAAGATTTTCTTGCAGTCGTTGTCGGTGAGGGCGAGGGTCGCCTTGATGTCATCGAACTTGTCCTTGAACTTGCTTTGGTCTAGCAACATGAACACGTCGGAGTTGTTGATGATGGCTTCCTTCACGATAGGGGAGGAGGTGATATCTTGTATCTCCTGTGTCACAACACCAACCATCGCCCAGTGCTTTCTGGCGGTCTTATAGAGGTATTTTATATAGTTGGCCATCACTGGGGTGGCGATGGCTTTCCATGCTTCCTCGATAACCAGGCATTTCCTGCCTTTCTTGATTCTCATCTTCTGGGTGAACACATCCATGATGATGAGCACGATGATAGGGAAGAGGATTGGATCGTCCTTTACCTTGTCTATCTCGAAAACGATGAACTTCTCATCAAACAGGCTGCTGTCCAGGTCGTTGTTCAGGATATACTCTTGCTCTCCTCCCTTGTAAAAAGGTTTGAGGATGGCGGCGAAGTCATTGATGTTGAACTCGATATGTTGTTGGTGCAGTATCTGAGGGATGCGCTCCAGGGCAAACTCGTAGTAGGTGTTGAAGGACAGTTCCTTTACTTTCAGCTTTTTCTTCTGTCTCTCTATCTTTTCCAGCTTGCGCTCGATGCGCATGAGATAGTTGTTTTCTATCACCTCCGGGGTGAGAAGCATCAGTTTCTTCTTGGCATTCTCTTTTTCACCTTCGGTGGATGCAGCGTCATCGATGACTGCTTGCAACTTCCCCTTCAGGCGTTGCTGTCTGGTGAGGTCTTTGCCATCTTTTGCCTCTGCCGTGGCTGATTCAAAGTCGAAGTCCTCTCCATATTTCTCTTCCAATTCTTGCTCATACTCCTCATACTTGCCGTTGGTCTTGTCTTGGAGAAGGAGGGTGTCCTTCATCTTCTGCCGCTCTTCGTCGGTAAAGCCTTCGAACGGATTGAAGTAGGCTTCGAAATACTCCACGATGGTTTGGTTGATGATGGTGTCCTCTATCTTGGATGGCATCTCCGTTCCCTTGAATATCTGGAAGATGAGACTCTTCAGGAAGTTCTTCTTCTCGCCAAAGTTCTGGTCATACTCCAGCTTGGTAATCTTGAAAGGGTTCATGGAGATTGGCTTTTCCTTGCTATAGGAAATATAGGTGCCCTCGAAGTAACTGCACAAGCCTTCGTAACTATCTCCTGTATCTACTATCACGATGTCCGTGTCTTGCTCGTAATACTGGCGCATCACGGTGTTCATGAAGAAGCTCTTGCCACTTCCCGAAGGACCTAGGACGAAGAAGTTACTGTTGTTGGTGTATTTCACCTTTCCTTCCTTACCTGTCGTGTCTATTGGCATTGGCACTCCTTGGCGGTCGGTATAGTAACACTTCAAGGGGGAGTTGTCGCCCTTCGCCTGGTGTTCCTTGTACATCAGACACAAGGCGGCCTCCGAGATGGTGAGGAACTGGTCGTAGTCTTGGTTGAGACGGAAACAGTTGCCAGGGAAGCTCGCCACAAACAGCTCCAGCTGGTTGTAGGCTCTCTTGGAGATATGGATGCTATACTTGGCAAAGATGTTCTCTAGGTTGTTGGTGACTTTCTGGAAGTCCTTGTCTGCCTCTATCTTTATTACCAGGTTGTAGTGTGCATATACGAGTTGCTTGCCATTTCTTGCCACCTCGTCTTGAACTGCCTTTATGTCCTCTACGGCTATCAGGTTGGATGGGTTTGGAATGGAAGCGTGACGGTTCTTCTTTTTGTCTAGCTTTGCCATCTCCCTCTTTTGGTTCGGGAAGAAGATGACTTGGTTGTAAATGACGGTATCTACACCTGGGATATGGTCTAGCTCCGACAGCAAGTCCTCTGGCATCACCGAGTTGTTCACCACGGTGTCGCTGTAGGGGCGTATCATGCCTGGCAAACCTACGTTGTCAACATCCAGCAGGCTATATACTTTTACATGTTGGTCGCCCATGCCGATTTCTTCACTGTCAACCTTGAAGTCGGTCATGCCTGTGGTTGGATTCTTGAAGTCAACGGCAAAGAAGCGGTCGGCAAACTCCTGACACTCCCTTGCGCCAAGGAAGCGGCATGTGATTCCACCACTCTTCAATCGGTCGGCTACTTTCTGTATCTTTACGTTGAAATCTCTCCACTTGTTGTTGTCATAGGCTTTCAGTCCGCCACTCTTGCCCTTCTGGGTAATGGTGAGATAGGTGGTTGCCTCTGTGTAGCTTCTTCCGTTGAAAAAGCGGAAGTAGGCATCTGAGAGGAAACGCTTCTTGGCATCCTTGTTCTTGCCCTTGATGCTGCTCATGTCGAACTGCTTGCGCACAAAGATGTCTTGCTTGTGGATGGCATAGCCATCTCCAAGCACTTGCATCACTGATGCCATGAGTGATGTGAACTCGTAATAGCTATCGGTGTCGGCGGAATATTTCCTTACTGGATTCTCCATCTTCAGAATGGCGGAGTAGTCGCCTTTCTTGGTATATACCACGCCGATGCCATCCACTTCCTCTATGCTGAAATAAATATCCTCGAAGATCTTGGCTCTCTTTCCTCCAGTGCCGAACGCACCTACGGAAATAGCCATACCTACGAGGATGGAAATGAAAACGACCGAAACGAAAAGTAAAATCATATCTATGAATTTATTAAATGATAAACTTGCTCATCTTTTCTGATGTTCCGCAAGATGGGCAAGGATGAAAACACCCACAGGGGAGTGCTTGGAATGCAAGCCCTTGTGCTGCTTGATGAATATCATCGCTCCTCCAAAGCCTACGATGGATGTAATCAAGACAAGGCCTACTAGAAAACCGAAGGCAACGTAACCGATGAGAAAACTTAAAATGCCTCCTCCAACGGTTCCTGCAGCCCAATATATGTACCTACCCCTTAAACCCATACATTAAAGGGGCTTTTGGAGTCCCTTGAATACTGGATAGTCAGGATATTGCTCTTGACTCTCATTTGCCATAATTTATTGATGACGATTAGTTGGTTACACCAAAGAACAATGGCAATGCCTGGGCTGCTGCCACAAGGAAGATACATGCGCCCACGGTCATCATAATCTTCTTCTTGATGTCGTTCTCCTCATTGTTCATGGCAATGTAGATGGAGATGGCTCCAACCACGGCAACGACACCTGCAATGGCATAGCAGAGCTTTACAACTACTGGAACATACTTGGCAATCTCGGTGGTCACCGTTCCCAAGGCTGTTGTTCCTGCCGAATAGTCACCAGCGGTGTTCTGGGCAAACATTCCCAGGGTAAAGACAAAGAGGAGAGTGAACACCATGGCTACTCTTGGGTTGCCAACTAGAGCTTTTGTGCCCTTGGTTGCAGAGCACACAAAGTCCTTTGCGCTTACTGCGTTTTTAAAAATGCTAATTTTCATAAATACTTTTTTTTGTTTTGATTGTTATTATCTATAATTTAATTTAACCAAAGTTGAACCCGAAGAATGCTGGCATCACGATGGTTGCACCTATCATGAAGAGGCAACTGCCTACAAGCACCATCACACTCTTGGTGAAGCCTTCCTCTCCTGCTTGCAACTTGATGTAGATGCTGGTTGCACTGTAGATGGACAGGACGGCTGCAATGGCATATAGTAGCTGAACCGTCAAACTGCACATGGCAACGACATATACTACCATGTCATAGAGCTTTCCTGAGCTTCCGCTGTAATCGGTTGTGCCACAGGATGCGGAGGCCGTAAGGCATATTGCCATGAATAGAAAGGCTAGAAAATACCTTTTCTTCATTATCTTTCTCATATGCTCATCCTTTCTGCCATATCATCGCCTTCGGCAACCAACAAGGCTAGGCGTTTGTCGTCATAGTCTGCGGCTGCTATCTCATCCTCGCTCTCGGCAACTACCTTCACCATCTCAGCCTTGGCTGCCACAGCCTTGGCATATAGCTCGGAGTCTTCCGTTGCCATAATCTTGGAGGCTATGTCCTCGCCGCTTTCCTCTGGCGAGATGGAAGACTCTTGGACGGTGGCTTCCGATGGGGTGGTTTCTTGTTTCGCCGAAGAGGTGTCTGGCAAGGCTTCCTTTTCCTTGATGAAGGTTGGTTCCTCGACAAACGCTTCTTGTGAGGAATTGCCAACGGCAAACACCTCTACGTCTTTCTTTTTCTTACCTTTGTCGCCTACAGTGTCCATGGCCATTATAACGGCATAATAGACGATATAGACAAATGTCAATATTGCTGCGAATATCCAAAATGCTCCCATTGTCTTGATTTTGTTTTGTTAAAAATTCGGGTGCAAAGGAACTACTTTTTTGCAATATAGGGGCGAAAATCACGATATACCTTTTTATTTAACATATTCTTTTTCTAATAACTCTCTTTCTCTTTACTGATAATCAATAAGTTATAGCTAGCTTGTATTTTCCTTGTATCTAATTTTTCATTTTCGTCCCTTTTGTTCGACCTCATCTTTTATTTGCAAGTAGCGGCGTTTTGCTGTACGCGGTTATTATATTAGCGGGAATTATCGTCTTTTAGCCGATGTTTTTAATTTTTTGGAGTGTCTTCGTCAGGGACGTCATCATCCTCATCAAATGAAAACTCAGAATTTCTGTTCATTTCAGTATTGACTATATTTTCAGGATTTTTAGCTTTAGCTGTATCTGAGCCATATTCCATTTCATCCATAGAATTTTGGCTTTTATCTGATTTTTCAGTTTCAATGTTTTTTTGCGGAGACATTACTTTTTTTCGACATTTTACGATATAAATAATTGCCGCCGCAACCGCTATCGCCAAAATCGAAATTACGATAATATCCGCCCTGCTCATACTATAAGACTTCCTATGCTGTACACTACAAACGCCGCAAGATACGCTACCGCACATTGCATAAACACAACTCCGACGGTTTTTGCCCGTGAGCCGAGCTCCTTTTTAATTGTTGCGACAGCCGCTACGCACGGTGTATAAAGAAGCGTAAACACAAGGAAGCTGACAGCCGAAAGTCCGCTGAATATGTTCGGAAGAACTGTTCCGAGCTCTGCCGTACCCGTGTTCATAAGCACCGACAGGGTACTTACAACAGCCTCCTTTGCCGTAAAGCCCGAAATCAAAGCCGTTACAGCTCGCCAATCGCCAAATCCAAGCGGCGTGAATATGGGTGCTATAAATTTGCCCACCATAGCAAGCAAGCTGTCTGCGCTGTCCTCAACGACATTGAGCCTTGTATCAAACGACTGCAAAAACCAAATTATAATCGTCGCAAGGAAAATTACAGTAAACGCTCTTTGCAGGAAATCACGTGCCTTTTCCCACAAAAGCAGGAAAACGCTTTTCGGCGACGGCATACGGTAATTCGGAAGCTCCATGACAAAAGGAACGGGCTTGCCGCGGAAAGACGTTCTTTTTAAGATCAGCGCCATCAAGATTCCGAGCAGGATGCCGGTTAAATACAGAGCAAACATGACAAGCGCTCCTTTTCCGGGAAAGAATGCGGCCACAAAGACGGAATA
>OQVS01002661.1_pt1 | contig 11155 bp, 9 predicted proteins | sample 1691601 | NCBI WGS metagenome assembly OQVS01 (sample SAMN03418268, study PRJEB22391) | human gut metagenome | biome: human-gut; feature: organic feature; material: feces | host: Homo sapiens | place: Tanzania | collected 2013-01 | reverse complement strand
TTACTTTATAGAGAGGACACAAAAATGTACCAAGTTATTTTTTAATCATTACTAAGTAATATTTATATCCCGATACATACACATTATTCAATAATAAAAAATAGTATTTATCAATGAATTGGTTTGAAGCCTTGGTGTTAGGTCTTATTCAGGGACTTACAGAATATCTGCCAGTTAGTAGTAGCGGTCATTTGGCTATTGGTGCCTATTTGTTTGGTATTGACGGTGAGGCTAATCTGGGTTTTACTATCTTGGTGCACGTAGCAACAGTCATGAGTACTTTGGTAGTACTTTGGAAAGAGATCGACTGGATTTTGAAAGGACTCTTTAAGTTCCAGATGAACGAGGAGACTAAGTATGCGCTTAATATTGTAGTCTCCATGATTCCTGTTGGCGTCGTTGGAGTCTTCTTCAAGGATGAAGTAGAAAAAATCTTCGGTTCTGGACTGCTCATAGTAGGATGCATGTTGCTCGTGACTGCTCTGGTCCTTGCTTTCTCTTATTATGCTAAACCACGTCAGCGTGAGAACATAAGCCTTTGGCATGCGTTTGTCATTGGTCTGGGCCAGGCTTTGGCTGTTTTGCCAGGTCTTTCCCGCTCAGGTACAACCATCGCAACAGGTCTTCTGTTGGGCAATAAGAAGGAGAAGATGGCACAATTCTCTTTCCTCATGGTCATTCCACCCATACTTGGCGAGGCGTTGCTCGACCTAATCAAAGGACTGAAAGGAGAGGAAACACTTGGAGGTGTTGACACCTTGCCTATGATTATTGGCTTTGTGGCTGCCTTTATTTCAGGCTGTCTTGCCTGCAAATGGATGATCAATATTGTTAAGAAAGGCAAACTCATCTACTTTGGCGTCTATTGTGCCATAGCAGGTTTAGCCACCATTCTTTTCTCTCTTCTTTAATAAGTAACGACAAATCTTTTGCCAGACATGAATTTCCAGACAGGAGAAATCATTGCCATCGACAAGCCTTATCATATGTCAAGCTTTGGGGCTTTGGCACATATCAGATACGTACTTTCCAAGTTTTTGCACCATAAGGTGAAGATAGGACATGCAGGTACGCTCGACCCTTTGGCTACAGGCGTGCTCGTGCTTTGCACAGGAAAGAAGACCAAGGAGATAGAACAGCTGCAGACTCATACTAAGGAGTACACAGCGACACTTCAGTTGGGAGCCACGACAGCCAGCTATGATCTTGAACATACGGTCGATCATACTTATCCCACCCGTCATATTACCCGACAGCTCATAGAGGAAACGTTGCCTCAGTTTGTCGGAGACATTCAGCAGGTGCCGCCTACTTATAGTGCTGTCAAGGTCAATGGCGATAGAGCCTATGCCTTGCGCAGGGCGGGAGAGAATGTGACGCTCAAACCAAAGAGCGTTCGTATAGACGAGATAGAACTTACCCATTACGACGACGAGACCAAGCAACTCGGTTTGCGCGTAGTATGTGGTAAGGGAACTTACATACGCTCCTTGGCTCGCGACTTAGGTCGGGCACTTGGAAGCGGAGCCTTTCTTACTGAGTTGAGAAGAACCCGAGTGGGCGACTTTACTGTCGACAACTGTGTGAGTTTCGAAAATTTCAGGGAATGGCTCGAACAACAGGAAATAGAAGACATCCATCAAGTTTGATATTTCCAGAATAGTAATAGAATATAATTAGTAACCATTAGAAAGGAGACAAATATAACATGAAACTGTCACAATTCAACTTTAAGTTGCCTGAGGCACAAGTGGCGCTTTATCCCCACAAGACTAAGCGTATCGTCAAGACATCTACCGGAGAGGAACGTACCTTTGAGGTAACCCGTCGTGATGAGGCGCGTATGATGGTTCTACACAAAAAGTCGGAAACCATAGATATGTACCGCAAGGATGCTAACGGAAATCCTATCGAAGGCGAGTTTATTGAGTTCAAGGACATCGTCAACTATTTCGATGAGGGAGATACGTTTGTATTCAACAACACCAAGGTGTTCCCTGCACGACTCTATGGTACCAAGGAGAAGACCGATGCCAAGATTGAGGTGTTCCTGCTCAGAGAGTTGAATGAGGAGATGCGACTCTGGGATGTACTCGTAGAACCAGCCCGTAAGATTCGTATAGGAAACAAACTCTTCTTTGATGATGTCAACGAGATGGTGGCTGAGGTAATCGACAATACCACCAGCCGTGGACGTACTCTTCGCTTCCTTTATGACGAGGACGGTCAGCACGATGTCTTCAAACGCTCGCTCTTTGCTTTGGGCGAGGCTCCATTGCCACGTTATATTATCGATAATCGCGAGGTACACCATGCCACAGAGGAAGATATGGAAGACTTCCAGTGCGTGTTTGCTGAGAAGGAAGGTGCCGTAACAGCACCAGCCACAGGTCTTCATTTCTCACGTGAGCTCATGAAGCGTATGGAGATCAGAGGCATCAACTCTGCATTTGTCACCTTGCATTGCGGATTGGGCAACTTCCATGAAATCGAGGTGGAAGACCTTACCAAGCACAAGATGGACTCCGAGCAGATGCATATCGGCAAGGAGGCTTGTGAACTGGTCAACGACACCAAGCGTGCCGGTCATCATGTTTGTGCCATCGGTACGAGTGTGGTCAAGGCTACAGAGACTGCAGTGGGTACAGATGGAATGATGAAGGAGTTTGACGGATGGACCAATAAGTTTATCTTCCCTCCTTATGAGTTCGGACTGGCCGATTGCATGGTGGCCAACTTCTATCATCCAGAATCTACACTGATGATGAGTACTGCTGCATTTGGAGGTTACGACCTTGTATATGAAGCCTATATGAAGGCTTTGAAGAATGGCTATATGTTTGGTTGCTTCGGCGACTCTCTGCTCATTCTCAACGACTAATCTTTATGATAGTCGAGGCTGTTAATGACTTCGTTTCTTTTAGACGAAATATCGTTAAATAATATATTTATCTGTACATGCATAGAGTATATCTGAGTCTCGGGTCAAACTTAGGCAACCGCAAGCGTAACATCCGCGAGGCTCTTGAAAAGATAGGAGAGCTGATTGGTGACGTAGAGCGCCAGTCAGCTCTATACGAAACTAAGCCGTGGGGCTTTTCTTCGCCCAACGACTTTATCAATGCATGTGTCTGTGTGCTCACTCCTTTGGCGCCTCGCCAGTTGCTTGAGGCTACTCAGAAGGTGGAGCAAGAGATGGGCCGTACGCTCAAGTCGGTGAATGGTGAATATCACGACCGGATTATAGATATTGACATTCTTCTGTATGATGATCTTCATATCGACCAGCCTGACCTGAAAATTCCTCATCCCTTGATGGAGGAAAGAGATTTTGTCATGATTCCTTTACGGGAAATCATGAAAGAAAAGTAGATTCTCAACTTTCACAAATTGAAAAGTGAAAGAATTTATAGAAGTTAGCGTAGTTAAAGTCATATACTTTACAGTTAAAGATACATTCCATAAAGACTATTGGTTATGACTTCTGACGATCAAAGGGAGTGATAACTTCTTTACTTCCGTACATGATAAAGTTCCGTAGAATTATTTTTTTTCGTGTAAGTTTCCTTTATTTTTATTTGTTTCATCATTGTTTTTACCTACGCTTTTCCGTAAGAAAACAAGCCATAGATGCGTCAATGCGTAAAATTTTTCATCAAAACGAATAAAAATAGTAGAAAAAGTTTGGCGTTTTTTATTTTTTTGTCTACATTTGCAATTGCTACACATGGCTGATAGGCTTGACAATCTATTTGCTGTTGTGAAAGAACAAACAGATTACCTATACCTTAAACCTCATAAAAGATGGTTGAAACCTTAAGAATCAACAGCGGTGAATTTGTTGGACTCAGTATATTGAGAATAACAACTATTCCACATTTATCTATACTCACGGATGATCAGTCTGTGCAGGGTCAGCAATGCGCCGTAGCCAAAGTTGGTCAAGATTTTTCGGGCATGCTTACCGAATCTTATCAACAATACAAGGATTCTTTTTTGCAGACAGGAAGAGCCGTAGATATTTCCTTCGAACTTTCATGGATTTCAAGTCCTGTAGACAATCAGCCTTATGCGGCTGACGTAAGTCTCTATTGTGTGATTCGTACCATACAACAGCAGGAGGCTCTCTGTGCTCAGGTCATTTCCACCTATATGTCTGTTTTCAAGGCTACGCTTGACAGTTGTAAGTACGAATATCAGGAAGAGTCACTCGGTAATTATACTTCAGTCTTCGGGCGTGTTGCAACAGGGCATTCTTCCAAAGCCATCGTCAGAGAAGAACGTATGGAGGATCTTCAGAATACTTATTTGCCAGCATGTTATTCCTACGACCGCTTACCCGTCGACTATCCTGAACTCGACCGCATAGCCAATATTCTTATCTCTCATCCTTACAGTGCAGTTTGTTTTCAGCTGATTCCTACCTATTTCACGAATGAGGAACTACAGGTAATCAATCAGTTGAATCAGAATATCAGCATGCTTAGTCGGGGTGTCAGCGATCAGCAGATAGGTACTGTGAGCATATCATCAGCCGACAGAATTGCTTCCTTATATCATTATTATAATGACAATAAGAGTCGGGCGCTTTTCGACTATAATATACTTGTGTTTGGAGAAGAAAAGGATGTGACGAGTATTGCCACACGAACCATGGGTCAGATGGCTGCCACTCAGCAGATGACTGCTCCTAACTTGAGTTTTGTAAGTCTTGCTCCCTCAGAGGCTTATCTTGGTGAACAGTCTCTCTTCTCCATGCCTTGGGTGCTGAGCGACCAAATCCTTAATAAAGGTAGAAACACCTCCCTGTGGAGCAGTGGTATGGTTTCGCCAGCTCTATATCGTCTGCCCTATATTGTTACAGCCGATGAAGCGGCTTCTTTCTTCCGTCTACCAGTTGGAAGTGACAAAATCAATGCTGGTTTTGTTGTCAACGAGGCCGGAAAGAGCAATAAGACTTATTCAGAGAATATTATCAACGCGGGAGACATTGAACTTGGTAAGTTGCGTGCAGCTATGGGCAACAATGCCATAGGCTTGTCTCTTAAAGATCTGGCTAAGCACATGCTTATCGTGGGAACACCGGGTTCTGGCAAGACGACCTTCTCGGTGGGACTACTCGATCGCTTATGGAAAGAACATCATATTCCTTTCCTGGTCATCGAACCTGCCAAGAATGAGTATCGTGCCCTTGTGCAGAGCATTCCCGATCTGCAGGTCTTCACACCCGGCAAGAACTTTATCTCGCCTTTTGTCTTCAATCCGTTCTGTCCACCCAAGAATGTAAGACTTGAAACTTACAAGTCTACACTCAAGACGGCTTTTGCAGCAGGTGTCTCTATGTCAACTCCTCTCGATAAAATCTTTGAGGACACAATCAACAACTGCTATTCAGATTTCCGTTGGCTCGACAATTACACCATTGCCGATAAGGGACAGGTGTTCAATATCACAGACTTTATCAAGTGTTTCGAGGAAACTTTCGAGGAGATAGGATATACTGGTGATGCAAGAAACATAGGCCGAGCTGGTGTTGTGCGACTCAAGAGTCTTGTCAATCTCTTTGATAATTATTTCTCTATCCCGATAGAGGATCTCCTTTCCAAGCCTACAGTTATAGAACTGGCTGCTATAGAGAATGCTGACCAAAAGGCACTCATCATAGCTCTTTTGTTGCTTTCCATCCTGGCTTATGTCAATGCCAACTATGTAGGAGAGGGTGGATTACGTAATTTTATCCTTCTTGAGGAAGCTCATGTGTTGTTGGATGCCGAAACCAATGCTGGAGGTGAAGGCTCAGCCAATCCTGCAGCTATAGCGCAAGGATTGGTAAAGCGTATGCTTGCTGAGATACGTTCCTATGGTGTAGGAATAGCTATTGCCGATCAGTCTCCCCGTAAGGTTGGAATCGATATCGTAGCTCTTACCGATATCAAGGTGGCGTTCCGACTTGTAGAACGACAAGACAAGGAAATTCTTGCCGACTCTACAAGTATGAGTGAGTTGCAAACCAATCGGTTGGCAAAACTGAAACCAGGAGAGGCTTTTCTTTTCTTCAACAGACTTGATGAGCCAGAGGAGATTATAACTCCCGATTATCGACTCAACAACAATATCAGCATTTCTCTTGCTGATGAGGGAATCAAGCAACTTTCAACCTATTGGAATGATAAACAAGACAAACTCAGGCCTTATCCCGAGTGTAAGTTGTGCCCATATTGTGAAACGATCTGCGACTATAATCGCAGGATATTGGCTAAAGAAGTCGCCCGACGGATATTCAAAAAATATATCGGGAAAGGATGTAAGGATATAGAAAAACTCAAGGTCGTATTGGGAAGAATCAGCAAACTCATTGTGGCTGAGCTCAATGATGAGCCTTTTAGCCGCGAGCTTCTCTCCTGTGTGAAAGTATATCTGTGGCGTCATGTCAAATATGATTCGCACCTTCGTGTGGCTCAGAATGTAATAAACAATTCTTTATCTAAAAAGTAATGGCTTATGTGTGAATTTGATGATGGATATGATGGCGGTGATGTAGATTGCGGCTCTGACTTTGGCGGTGATATGGATTGCGGCTCTGACTGGGGTGGTGATACTGATGATGGCTCTGACTGGGGAACTGATACAGATGATGGTTCTGACTGGGGTGATGATGGTGGTGATGGTGGGGGCGGCGGTGATGGCGCTCCTGAAGATAGTGATACAGGTAATTCTGTAGACCCTGATGGGTTTGATCAGTTTTTTGGGCAGCCAGGTGGAGATGGCTTTGACCAGGTTTTTGACCAAGATGCTCAAGGTGATGGCTTCGACCAGTTCTTTGGTCAGTCGGGTGGTGATGGCATGGATCAGTTCTTTGGTCAAGACAGTCGAGGAGATGGTATGGACCAGTTCTTCGGTCAGACCGATAATTTTGAATATACAGGTGAGACAGGTGAGCACCTCTCTAATTCTGATGATGTCTCTTCCGAGGATGTTTCCGAGGAAGCTATTCCCGAAGATGATTCTGAGGCGGAAGAAATCGGCGACAATTCGTCTGAAGAACAGGAAGATAGTTCTGACGTAAACAATGAGGATGAAAACTGGACTGAAGATAATGATTCAGCACTTTCAGAACAATCGGATAATGATATGGAGGAAGAAAATTCAGAACAGGAACTTGCTGAAGACGATGAGACCAGTGATAGTGAATCGGAACAAACAGAAGAAAACAATGACTCTGACGATTCTGTAAATCCTGAAGAAGATAATGACCCTCCTAAAGATGACGAACCGCCATTTGAACCCGACAATGCTCGTGGATACAGTAACGAACGTGAATATGATGGTGGTGGAGGAGAAATAGACAATGATGACGATGATAGTTCTTCCTCGTATTGGGATGATAATACGGATGATGGTGGAGCAGATGCTAATGAGCAGGATCGCAGAAACTTAGAGGAATTCGAACGTCAGCAACAAGAGGAGGAAGAAGCCGAGGAAGAAGAAACTCGTGAGCGTGAAGCCGAGGAAGAAGAAGCTCGTGAGCGTGAGGCCGAGGAAGAAGAGGCTCGTGAGCGTGAGGCTGAGGAAGAAGAGGCTCGCCAGCGTGAAACCGAGGAAGAAGCGGCTCGCCAGCATGAAGCAGAGGAAGAAGAAAACTATAAGAAAGACCTCGATTCGATGAATGAGCGTTACAATGAGCTCGACCGTAACTATGCCAATATCAAGAACGATATCGAGATGAGCAAGAGTCCTGAAGAACAAGAGTATTGGACTCGGCGTGGCAATGAGGTTTGGGAACAGCGTGACAAACTCGGTGGCGAAATCGATGACTATATTCGTAAACATAAAAAATAACCTTTTAAAAGCAATACAATTATGGGATTATTTCACAGAAATGAAAATGATGCAAACTTTGCCGGCGGCAGTAGAAACATCGTAGAGTCCATACAGCGACATACCGATGTGGATGCTCTGATTTATCTGGACCCAAGACAGGATTTTAATACAGGCTCGGTGATAACCGTGGCACCTAATGAGCAAGCTATCTTTATCAAGGATGGTGAGATATATGGTGTGCTTCCTTCGGGTCGTCATTCAGTGGCAACAGAGAATTATGCGATATTGAGTCGCATTCGTAACATGCTCTCTGGTGGTGTCACTACCTTTACATGTCAGGTTTATCACGTCTCTACCTCAGAAATCGTGATGCTTTGGGGAGCATCCGACTTTATCCAGTGTCAAGATTTCTTTTTGGGAAATGGTGTGATAGGTGTACCTACATCCGTAAAAGCCAATGGTAAGTTCCGTCTCTGTTTTAATATTAACGAAGACGACAGCTCTTGTGTAAAAACATTCATGAAGTTGATGGGTAACAAGAGTTCTTTTGGAAGTATGGATCTTGACAATCTTTTCTCAACGGAGATAACACAGAAGATATGTGTGGCTTTGGGTAAAACGCTTACAGCCATGTCTCGTCAACAGTCTATCAATGCTATAGCCATGCTGGCAGATGACATTGTGGCTCAGGTAATGCCAAGTCTCAATGAACTGTTTGCTGATTATGGTCTGAGTGTTGTCAACTTCTCGTTGGAGCCTCTTGTTATTGTCGAAACCGACGAACGCAAAAAGTATATGGATCGCCTGATAGCTGCAGCTAATGTAAGCAATCCTCTTTACAATATGGCTGTTCAGCAAGAGTTGCTCAAGGATGTGGCTGTAAACCCCGGAGCTGGTGGCGTGGCCAGTGCTGGTGCTGGATTAGGCATGGGTATGGCGGCAGGTAGTGCTTTTGCTACTATGGCTTCTACTGCATTCAATCAGGTACCTCAGCAGCAGGCTCCTCCTCAGACAGCAGGTTTTGGTGGTGCCAATCGATTTGGTGGTGCGCCTCAACAGGAAGCTCCTGCTCAACCAGATCCTATGGAAACCTTGGCTAAGATGAAGAAAATGCTGGAGGCTGGTCTCATTTCTCAGCAACAGTACGACGACAAGGTGGCAGAAGTGTTAAGCAGAATGTAATGTTTCACATATATATATAATTAGGTAACATGAAAAGTTCAATTATCAAGATTATCATATCTTTAGTGTTCCTGGCATTATTCAATGCCCTGTTCTTCATTCTGGGCGGAACCAAACATACAGACATAGAGTGGGTGAGCTATGGATTCATCCATGCAGCCTATCTTATGGTGTTGCTTACTCCTTTATTTTGTTTAGGCAATCCTCAGGGTGTGTCGGTTCAGTCGGGCAGTCTCTATCTTCGTGCTACATTCTATTTCTTTACTGAACTCATTGTGGGTGCTGCTTTCCTCATTGCTAAACCCGAGGAGATGACGTGGCCTCTGATCGTTCAGGCGGTACTCTTTGCTGTCTTCATCGTGTTGCAGTTGGCGAGTGTCTTGGCTAATGATGCCACCAATGACTCCATAAAGAAACAGCAGAACGAGTCTCTTCAGATTCAGACCATGGTGTTGCGTTTGCGTACGGCTTTCAAGGCTGTGACTGACGAGAAGGTTCGTTCACAGGTCAAGAGATGTATCGATGCTGTGGAGTGCAGTCCTTTGGAGAGTTTCCCAGAAGTTGCCGATGCCGAGGTGGCTGTTCAGAGTGCTGTCGATGCCTTGTGCTTTGACATAGAGTCAGAGGTAAGTGCCGAGACGATACTGAATGATACCAAGAATGTACTGTTGGCAGTTTCCAAGCGAAATGCTGCCATTAGTCTTCGTCGCAGATACAAATAAACTATAAACATTATATATTCACCTTTAAAACTTTAATCAATATGGCTGAAACCAGAGAATTGCAGGTGCTCAGATGCCCTGCTTGTAATGCAAAGTTTACTAACTTTAGTGTGTATAAGAAAACTGTGACTTGTCCTGCTTGTCACAATGTCATCACCAATCCAGTAGCCGAGACTCGCAAGGAAGATATGCCAGAGCGTATGATTCCTTTCTCTACTCAGGAGTCAGACTTCGAGAGTGCGCTTACCAATACCCTGATCAATCAGGATTACGTGCCTCGTGATATCTTCCAGGCTATCAATGCAGGCAATGTTTTCCGTGCTTACCTGCCAATGTATCTGTACGAGGGTTCTTATCAGGCGTCTTGGAGCTGTGAATCTTCTTATAGAGACCAGGAAGTGAAGGTTTCAAGCAAGAGCGTTTCTACAAGAGAAGTGAAGAAGTGGCGCCCACAGAATGGTAACGCTTCTGGTAACTTTGCCTTCCTTTGCCTTGCCAACGAAGGTCAGGACGACCTGCCACAAGAGCTTCGCAACTTTACCTATCAGTTCCCTTACGATGTGATGATGTCGAAGAAGTTCGATCCTGAGATGCTTGGCGAGGACGATGAGCGTCTGATTACTGTTGCCCGTAATGCCGATGAGACCATCGTATGGCAGAAGCATGGTAAGGATTTGGTAAACGACACCGCAGAGCGTGCTGCCCTCAACCAGATTGGCAACCAGGAGATTCGTAACTTCCGCGCATCTTCCAGCTTCAATCTTACTACCAAGGGCGACTATATGTTGGCTCCATTCTGGTTTGTTTACTATACCTATAACAACAGCCGTTACAACTTCATGATGGATGGTACTGGTCAGCATACTTCTTACAGTTATCCTGTAGATCAGGAGGAAGTCGACTTCGTCAATTCTAAGGAGAAGGTGAAGAAGATTGTCAAGTGGTTGTGGCTCATCGTATTCTTGCTCCTTTTCGTCAACTTTAAAGTAGCTGTTGGTTATCTTGTTTGCTGGTTTATTGCCAAGATTATCGTCAACAAGAAGATGAATCAGGCTATTCAGGATCGCTTGCAAGAGTCGCGGGATGCCCGTGCGGCTGCAGCCAGCCAGTTGTAAAAGTAGCTTGCTTCTATTTATGACAGATTAGAGAATAGAATCATATAAAACAAAGAAACCTCCCAATGTTCTTGCGAACGATGGGAGGTTTTGTTCTTTTTAGCAAATTGCTCAAGATTACTTGCGGAGACCGAGGGCCTTGATGATGGCACGGTAGCGATTGATATCGCGGTCGTACAAGTAATCGAGCAATGCGCGACGCTTTCCTACAAGCTGTGTCAACGCACGTGTTGTAGTATAATCTTTACGGTTCTTCTTAACATGTTCCGTCAAATGAGCAATACGGTATGAGAACAATGCTATCTGGCTCTCAGC
>OQVS01002660.1_pt1 | contig 11157 bp, 10 predicted proteins | sample 1691601 | NCBI WGS metagenome assembly OQVS01 (sample SAMN03418268, study PRJEB22391) | human gut metagenome | biome: human-gut; feature: organic feature; material: feces | host: Homo sapiens | place: Tanzania | collected 2013-01 | reverse complement strand
AAGTAATCTAAAAAATTCTCATACGGCCTAATGGCCGATTTGGGTTAAAAATTTTTGTTGGAAAGCGTTGGATAGGTGCGCGATTTTCGCTAAATTTGGAGGTTGAAAACATTCAACCTCTTTTTATTTAGAAAAAACAAATAATAACATATTAAAACCGGAAAAAAAATGAAGAAAATCATCGCAATCATTGGAGCATTTATGCTGATGGCAGCTCCACTTACTATGAATGCCGACAATCAAAAGGCTGCAAAGAAAGAACTCGACTCAAAATCATCGAAAACTGCTCGTAAAGAAGCAAAGAAGTTGGAAAAAGAGGGGTGGAAGGCTGCTCCTGGCGCTCTCCCTCTTGAAAAGCAGCTCGACCGCAGCTATCTCAAGCAGCAAGAGGAAGATGAATTGGGTTATCCAAAATTCTTGATGAGCGAGGCGATGTCGATTGGCGAAAATTATGATGCAGCCAAGGCACAGGCTTATGAACTTGCCAAGCAGAATCTCGCAGGTCAAATTCAAACCGAAGTTACCGCTTTAGTTGAAAGCACCGTAGCCAATAAGCAACTTGGCAAAGAGGAAGCTGCCTCCATCACCGAGAGCGTGTTGGCAAGCAAGAATCTTATTTCGCAAAAGATTGGCAAAACCATCACTGTGGTAGAACTTTACCGCACACTTCCAAACAAAAACAAGGAAGTGCTCTTGCGTCTTGCTTATAATTTAGGAATGGCGAAAGAGGCTGCTCGTCAAGCCATTCGCGAGGATTTGGAACAAAAAGGAAAAGATTTGCATGAGCAGCTCGACAAGGCGCTCGGCTTTGCAAAATAATATGCCTATCAAGTATCTGATATTTGCGTTCACTGTTTTATTGGCTTCAAGCGCTTTTGCCGCAAAGGTGAAAACGGTTGAGGCCACCTATGTGTATCATGCGCCGAGCAACCAAAGTCCCGACGAGGCGATGAAGGTGGCTCTTGAGCGTGCCAAGCTTCAAGCCATTGCCGATGAGTTTGGCACACTGATTTCGCAAGAAAACACCACTCGGTTGGAGAACACCGCCGAGGGGCAGGAGTCTAAATCGCAAACCTCTTTTTTCTCCTACAGCGCATCGGATGTGAAAGGCGAGTGGTTGGAAACCATAGGCAAACCTCAATGCAATATTGAGTTCACTGATGGTATGATGGTGGTGACGGTGAAAGTGAAAGGTAAAGCGCGCGAATTGACTTCGGCGCAGGTGAACTTCATTGCCGAGTCGCTTCGCAACCATCCTGAGCGTGCCGATATGGCTACCGAATTTAAAGACGGCAACGACCTTTACCTCTATTTCCGTTCGCCCATTGATGGCTATGTGGCTGTGTATCTTTTGCCGGGCGATGGCGAGGCTTTTTGCCTTTTGCCCTATCAGCGTGCGCAGTCGGGGGTGCAGCAGGTGAAAGCCAATTGCGATTATGTGTTCTTTTCTGCGGATAAGGCACCGCAAGCCGAAAAGGCGTTGGTTGACGAGTATGTGCTTACTGCCTCTCGTGCCGTGGAGCATAATGTGCTGTATGTGCTGTTCTCCAAGCAGCCGTTTTATAAGGCGTCCGATGAAAGCATGGAGCACTCCTTGCCACGCTCGCTCAGCGAAGCGGATTTTTTGAAATGGCTCGGGAGCAGCCGCTTACACGACCTCAACCTCCAGCTCAAAAAAATTCCTCTCACCATCACAAGGTAGTGAAAACTAAAAAAACGCAATATAGCGTATGGATATGCCTTCGGCATGTTTCGATGGCAATCAGCAATGTATCAACGCGTTTGAAACAAGCCAAAGGCATGTCCCTACGTTATGATTCGCAAATTTAGCCTCGCGCCCTTACGAAAAAATTATATGAAACGAATTTATACTTTATTTCTATCACTTGTTTGCTTCACTGCTGTTTGCTCTTTTGGGCAGACTGTGAGCAATGTTGATGCCTATCAAGAGGGCAAAAACATCATTATCACTTACGAAACGGATAAGGCTGGTAGTGTGGGTGATGTGTATTGCTCCACCGATGGCGGACGCACTTGGGGCGCACCGTTAAAGCAAGTGACTGGCGATGTCCGCAAGGCTGTGAAGGCTGGCAAGCATCGCATCACATGGAATGTGCTGGCAGAGGCTTACGACCTCAAGGGAGACAATATCTGCTTCAAGGTGGAAGAAAAGATGGCGAGTGTGATTACCATTAAGGTGAAGGGCGTGAGTTTCGACATGGTGCGTGTGGATGGGGGCATATTCAATATGGGGTTGGATAAAGGAATTGATAAGAAGGCAGTCACAAACGAAAGCCCTGCCCACAGCGTGACCTTAGACGGTTACTATATTGGCAAAACGGAAGTGACACAAGCCTTGTGGCAAGCCGTGATGGGCACCAATCCATCAAACTTCAAAGGTGATAATATGCCAGTGGAGAATGTGAGTTGGAAAGATTGCCAAGATTTTATTGGCAAACTGAATGTTTTGACTAATAAGAAGTTTCGGTTGCCAACCGAGGCAGAATGGGAATATGCAGCACGAGGAGGCAACAAGAGCCGAGGCTACAAGTATGCCGGAAGCGACAGTATTAATGATGTGGCGTGGTACGACATGAATGGTGAGGAAATCACCCATCCTGTGGCATCAAAGCTGCCCAACGAATTGGGCATCTATGATATGACTGGCAATGTGTATGAGTGGTGCAGCGACTGGTATGGTATCTACACCGATGAGCCACAAACCAATCCACATGGTCCAACTACGGGGCCGGGGCGCATTATTCGTGGCGGCAGTATCGACGATTTAAGAGACGCTTGCACCTCCACCAGTCGCGACAACGACGACCCTAATGATTGCGATAGCGATATGGGCTTGCGGTTAGCACTTTAAGTTGTCTTTGTGTTGTAGGAAATAAGGTTATTTTTTGAAGATATATTTTTGATATGATAAAACTGGTATTTTTTCTTTTACTAACTGTGTTCACCGCTGTTTGCTCCTTTGGGCAGACGGTGAGCAATGTTGATGCCTATCAGGAAGGCAAAAACATCATTATTACCTATGATACGGATAAGGAAGGATATGCAGGTGGTGTGTATTGCTCCACCGATGGTGGACGCACTTGGAGCAAACCATTAAGGCAAGTGACTGGTGGTGTCAACAAACAAGTGCCAGCAGGTAGTCATCGCATCGTGTGGGATGTGCTTTCCGAGCGTGAAAAGCTCGAAGGTGCAAATATTTGCTTCAAAGTGGAAGTTAATTCTGGCAAATTCACGGTGAATGGCGTGTCGTTTGAGATGGTGCGTGTGGAGGGTGGCACTTTCCGCATGGGCGCCACATCCGAACAGAAAGATGAAGCTTGGGATGGAGAGAAGCCAGTTCACAGTGTCACTTTGAGTAGCTACTATATAGGCAAAACCGAGGTCACACAGGCACTTTGGCAAGCCGTGATGGGTAGCAATCCATCAGGTTTTAAAGGTGCTGACCTTCCTGTGGAGTGTGTCAGCTGGGACGACTGTCAAGAGTTTATTCAAAAACTGAACAGTCTTACTGGTCGCAATTTCCGCCTCCCCACCGAGGCTGAATGGGAGTTCGCTTGCCGTGGCGGTAACAACAGCCGTGGCTACAAATATAGTGGCAGAAACAAATTGGGCAGTGTAGCTTGATATAATGGTAACAGTGGTGGCAAAACTCACTCAGTTGGCACCTTTTTATGGGGAGGATTTTCAGCGCCAACAGGTGATAGTGGTAGCAAAACTCACCCAGTTGGCACCAAAACCCCTAATGAATTAGGCATTTACGATATGAGTGGCAGCGTGTGGGAGTGGTGCAATGACTGGTATGGCAGCTATACTGCAAATTCTCAGGCAAACCCTACTGGACCTCAGAGTGGGTCGGGCCGCGTGCGCCGTGGCGGTAGCTGGTTCAACGATGCCAGAAGCTGTCGCTCGTCGAATCGTAACGGCAACTACCCGCCGGACCGTTGCAACTTCCTTGGCTTGCGGTTAGCACTTTAGTAACCAAACTGCCCATGTTAGGTTGGAAATGAAGTTATTTTTTGAATATATATTTTTGATATGATAAAACTGGTATTTGTTCTTTTACTATCTGTGTTTACTGCTGTTTGCTCTTTTGGGCAGACGGTGAGCAATGTTGATGCCTATCAAGAGGGCAAAAACATCATTATCACCTACGAGACGGATAAGGCTGGTAGCGTGGGTGATGTGTTTTGCTCCACCGATGGCGGACGCACTTGGAACAAACCATTAAAGCAAGTGACTGGCGATGTGAATAAGCAGGTGCCAGCAGGTAGTCACCGCATTGTGTGGGATGTGCTTGCCGAGCGAGAGAAACTCGCAGGTGAAAATATATGTTTTAAGGTTCTACAAAAGCCTATTGATTCTAAGGTGTATACTTCTGTAGAACAAATGCCTCAGTTCCCTGGTGGCGAAGCTGCTCTTATGAGGTATGTTGCTTCTCACATGAAATATCCTCCAATGGCTGAGGAACAAGGTATTCAAGGTACGTGTATCGTGCAATTCGTTGTTACCAGTACAGGTTACATAGGTGAAGTGAAAGTGGTTCGCTCACTCAGCCCTGACTGTGATAACGAAGCTAAGCGCGTGGTTCGCAGCCTTCCAAGATTTACCCCTGGTAAGCAAAATGGTCAGCCTGTGAACGTATGGTACACCCTCCGTCCAACCTTCAAACTCCAGAATTGAAGAATCTTTTTTATAGATAAGAATAATGATTATTGCGTAATTTTATTGATATGAAACATTATTTACTAACAGTAATATTGCTTTGCCCCGCCTTGGTAGCTGTGGGGCAGAGCAATGTGAGTAAGCCAAAGGCGTTTAATGTGGTGAAAGAGGTGAAGCCTCCGGTGCTCGACATTGTGCCAGGCTCTCTCCAATTTGTTGATGCCACAGGCAATAACGCTATTGATGCCAACGAAACTTGCTATATCAAGTTTAAAATCCAAAACACCGGCTTGGGCGATGGAATCGCTTGTCGGGCTGTGGTGAAAGCTACTGGCACCACCAATGATGTGCGCTACTCAAATTCGTCGCTTGATGTGATCAAACAAGGTGGCACGATGGAAGTGTCTATTCCTGTGACTACGGGCATCAACACCGCCGACGGCAAGGTGCAGTTTGAAGTGATGGTGGATGAGCCTAATGGTTTTGGTACCGACCCACAGTATATTTCGGTGAACACTCGTGCGTTTGATGCCCCATATCTGCAAGTGGCTGACTACACGGTGACAGGCGTTTCGGGCAACAGCTTGCAGAAAAAGCGTCCGTTCGACCTTCAGGTGCTGCTCCAAAACACCAAATATGGCGAGGCGCAAAACGTGACTGTGAGCATTGATATTCCTGATAATGTGATGCTGATAGATGGCGAAGAATACACCAATATCGGCAATCTCGACGGTGGCAAAACCAAATCGCTTGTGTATAGCCTGATTGCCAACAACAATTATAGTGGTTCCAGCATACCGGTGACAGTGCATATTAAGGAGAAATACGGAAAATATGCCGAAGACAAGACCATCAATTTGGCATTCAACCAAACCTTTGCCAGCAACAAGATTTCGGTTGACGAAATCGTGAACGACCGCAAGGCTATCACCTTGGCATCGCTGAGCAGTGATGTGGATAAGAACATTCCATTCAACGCCAGCGACAACACCAATACCTTTGCCGTGATTATCGCCAACGAGAATTACCAATATGAGTCGGCTGTGGAATTTGCCAAGCATGATGGCGAAATGATGAAGCAATATTGCACGCAGACCCTTGGAATGCCAGAAAAGAATGTGCGCTTGGTGGAAAATGCCACCCTCAACAATATCCGTGCCGCGCTTGGTTGGATTAAAGAGGTGAGCGATGCCTACAATGGGCAGGCTAAAGTGGTGTTCTACTATTCAGGGCACGGCATTCCAAACGAAGCCACCAGTCAGGCATATCTTTTGCCTGTAGATGGCACAGGAAGAGACTATAACACTGGTTATCCTGTCAGCAAACTTTACGAGGAACTGTCGTCGCTGCAAGCGCAAAGCGTGGTCGCCTTTATGGACGCTTGCTTCTCTGGAGCTAAGCGAAGTGGCGAAATGATGGCATCGGCGCGTGGTGTGGCTATCAAGGCGCGCCAAGACACACCAAAGGGAAAAATGGTGGTGTTCTCTGCTTCGCAAGGCGACGAAACAGCCTATCCCTATAAGGGGCAGTCGCACGGCATGTTCACCTACTTCTTGCTGAAAAAGCTGCAAGAGACCAACGGCGATGCCACTCTCGGCGAACTTAGCGACTACATCAACAGCAAGGTGCGCCAATGCTCCATTGTGGAAAACAGCAAGAGCCAAACGCCTACTGTGGTGCCTTCGGCAACTGTGGCAAGCGAATGGCGCAGTATGAAACTGAGATAATAAAATTTGATTGACAATGAGGAAGCGAATCGGGGCATTGACAATGATGCTGGCATTGGCTGCCATGGTGGCTGATGCACAGGATTTCCGTGAGAAGTACGAGCAATTCAAGCAAAAAGCCACTCAGACCTACAACGATTTTCGGGCAGAGGCGAATGCCAAATATTGTGAGTTTTTGAAAGGTGCATGGGAGTGGTATGAGCAAATGCCTGTGGTGAAAAAACCAAAGGATGAGACCGTACCACCTGTGGTTTTGCCAGAAAATGACAAACAGAAGCCTGTGACGGTTCGCCCTATTTTGCTCGATACGGTGGTGGCTCCCACGCCCATTACCGTGGTGCAGCCCACACCTGTTTCGCCCATCAAAGATGTGCCCACTGTGGCACCATTCGTTTACCACTTCACATTTTATGGCACACGAGGTGATGTGCGACTTCCACAACAGCCCGACGCTCGACTCATGGCGCTGAACAGCAATTTCACAAACAAAGATGTGTCGGCAGCGTGGCGCGCACTTTCATCGCAAACCTACGACAATGCCGTGCGCGACTGCATTGCGATTCGCACCCAGCACCAGCTTGACGATTATGCCTATTTGCTCATGCTCCGCTCGCTGGGTGAGAGTTATTTTGGTGGTGAGTGCAATGCCGCCACCGTCCTCACGGCATGGCTCTTTTGCCAAAGTGGCTATCAGATGCGCTTGGGCAATGCTGATGGCAGCTTGCTGCTGCTTTTCGGCACGAAACATGTGATTTACGATTTGCCATACTTTGTGATGGACGGCGAGGGTTTCTATTTGCTGAAGCGCAAAGGCGAGAACTTCAATTCACGCATCACGGCGTGTGACGTGGCGTTTCCCGGCGAGCAGCCGCTTTCGCTTGAAATCAGCCAGCCCATCAGATTTGCCAACGATGAGTCGGGTGTGAGAACGCTGAAATCAAGCCGCTATCGTGAGTTGGCGGTGAATGTGAGCGTGAACAAGAATTTGATCAGCTATTATAATGATTATCTGTCGTCGTATAAAGACGACAACTTGTTAACACGCTGGGCACTTCTTGCCAATGCGCCGCTTCAAGAAAGCACTGCCGAGTCAATTTCGGAGCAAATGCGCCCTTGCTTAGCCGGCAAATCGCAACTGGAGCAGGTGGAAATGATTCTCAACTGGGTGCAGACTGGCTTTGTGTATGAGTACGACGATAAAGTGTGGGGTGAAGACCGAGCCTTCTTTGCCGAAGAAACGCTCTATTATCCATATTGCGATTGCGAAGACCGTGCCATTTTGTTTACCCGACTGGTTAGAAACCTTGTGGGGCTGAAATGCGCTTTGGTGTATTACCCAGGTCATTTAGCAGCCGCTGTGCATTTCACCGACGCAGTGAATGGCGACTATCTGCAAGTGAATGGCGAGCGATTCACCATAGCCGACCCTACCTATATCAACGCACCAGTGGGGCGCACCATGCCAAAAATGATGAATAGGTCGGCAACGGCGATATTGCTTGAATAGTACTCTCAATGGGAACTGAAGTGCTTTTTCATTAGCAATAAATGTGAAGTAGTTTTAAAATGTAAGGTGGGTTTTGGGATTTTCGTGAGAAATTTTTAATTTTGTAGTTAGGATAATTAGTTGAAGGGGTTAAACCTTTGCTTCAATTTGTTAGTCTATAAGGTATGTAATTAATTATATCACAAAAATAAAAACAGACGAATATGAAAAAAATTATGAGTTTATTTCTGAGTGCCGCAATGGTACTTGGTTTGTCGGGATGTGGTTCAATGAACAACACTACCAAGATGGGTCTTGGTGGCGCAGGCGGTGGCGCTGCTGTTGGCGCTATCATTGGTGGCTTGATTGGTCATGGCAAGGGTGCCGCTATCGGTGCTGCTGTGGGTGCTGCAGCTGGTGGTACTGCTGGTGTGCTTATCGGCAAGAAGATGGATAAACAAGCTAAGGAATTGGCTCAAATCAATGGCGCACAGGTTGACACTGTTACCGACCAAAACAATTTGACCGCTATTCGCGTAACTTTCGACAGCGGTATCCTCTTTGGCTTCAACAAGACCAACTTGAGCGAAAGTGCTAAGAAGTCGCTCTCTGAATTTGCCACATCATTGCGCAACAACCCAGAAACCGACGTTACTATCCTTGGTTACACCGACAATGTGGGTACTCGCGCAGCTAACGAAAAGGTTTCGACCCAACGCGCCGCAAATGTGAAAACCTATTTGAACCAAAGTGGTGTGAGCAGCACTCGTATGCAAAGCAAGGGTATGGCATGGGACAACCCAGTGGCAAGCAACAACACTGAAGCTGGTCGCGCTCAAAACCGCCGTGTGGAAATCTACATCACCGCTAATGAAACTATGGTGAAGCAAGCTGCCGACGGCACTCTCCAATAAGATGCCAAACGTGTGATACAAGCCACGCACGATAAGTGTGGCGCATAACAAGCTGGAGTCCGAACACGGGCTCCAGTTTCTTTTTGGTGTATGCTAATAAATTTTGTCAGTAAGTGGAAAAATCATTAATTTTGCACCGACTAAATAACTTTTTTAACCTAAATGATACATCATTATGAGTTTTATTAAATCAATTTCAAAAGCATTGTTGCTGCTGGTGATGGCAATGTGTGCGCAAAACTCCTTTGCACAGGATTTCACCAGTATTGATACGCTTAAATTTTACGATGCCCTCCAGTTTAGAATGATTAATAAAGGGTGGAACAACTCTGAGACTCCATATTTCCGAGTGCCTGCTTATTTGAAGGACAGCTGTCGCTCTACGCTCTACGAACGCCTCAGATGCACCTCTGGCGAAGGTTTCCGCTTCCGCACTAACTCAAAGTGTGTGGCTGCACGCTACAATCTGCTCACCAACATGCACATGGCGCACATGGCCGACACTGGTATCAAGGGCGCCGACCTCTATATTTGGGACGAAGACGACCAGAAATGGCAATTCGTGAACTGCAACCGCCCAGTTCGCGACTATTCTTGGAAGCCTGGCACCCCTCGCAAGGATTCTATCCAAACCAAGGTGTATGTGGATAAGCTCGACGGCAAGATGCACGAATATATGATTTATCTGCCTCTTTACGATGGCGTGAACTGGTTTGAGATTGGCGTGGAGAAAGGCGCAAAAATTGAGATGCCAAAGATGAACAACCCTCGCAAGGGCAAGAAATTCGTGTTCTACGGCACCAGCATCATGCAAGGTGGCTGCGCTTGCCGTCCGGGCATGGTTGCGACCAGCATTCTCCAGCGCGACCTGAACATCGAGTGCGTAAATGTGGCTATCAGCGGTGAAGGCAAGATGGACACCTATATGGCAAGGGCTTTGGCTGAAATTCCCGATGTGGAGGCATTCATCATCGATCCAATTCCAAACTGCACCAAAAACATGTGCGATTCGCTCACTTACGGATTTGTGAACATTCTGCGCCAGGCTCGCCCCAATGTGCCAATTATCATGGTGGAAGGCCCGATGTATTCTTACGCAAAATACAGTTCATTCTACGGCAAATATCTTCCACAAAAGAACTACGAGTTCCATAAGAATTATTTGAAACTACGTGCCGAGAATCCAAAGAACCTCTACTATGTGGATTGTGAAAACCTGTGGGGACCTGACAACGAAGGTACCGTAGATGGCATTCACCTCACCGACATCGGTTTCTACTGGTATGCCCAAAAGCTCAAACCATACTTGAAGGCAATTATGGACGGAAAGCCTGTTCCTTTCCAAGATAAGGTGAACAAACCATATCAAGAAATCAAGTAACAAAGCAGTTTGTTGCCAAATTTTGGCAAACGAATTAAGCTACTCTAAAAAACATAACTGTTCATGGTTCGCCACGCAATGCGGTGGGCCATGAACAATTTCTAAATCATACACACTTTAACTTACACTTTGAATTGAAGACTAAAGATTACATACTGCAATTAATCGACGAAGGCGAGCACGAACATCAGGATTTCAAGTATCAAATCAGCGATGCCAAAAAGATTGCTCGCAGCATTTCGGCATTTGCCAACAATTCTGGCGGACGCTTGCTGGTGGGCGTGAAAGACAACGGTCACATCGCCGGCGTGAAAAGCGATGAGGAAATCTATATGATTGAGCAAGCCGCCACAATGTATTGCCGACCAGAGCAGCAAATGAATTTCCAGCTTTTCAAGGTGGAGGGCAAGAATGTGCTGCTTGCCGAGGTGGCTGAGGCGCAAGTGAAGCCAGTGCAAGCCCCCGACGAGAATGGGCATTGGAAAGTGTATTACCGTGTGGCTGACGAGAATGTGCTTGCAAGTGGAGTGCATGTGAAAGCCCTAAAACACAAAAACTGCGATGAAGACGGCGCATTGCTCAACTTCTCGGAAAAAGAACGAGAGTTGTTGGAGTATTTAGACCTCCATGGAGGCATCACCCTGTCGGGTTTCTCAAAATTGGCACACATTTCTCGCTTCGCCGCCGAAGATGCCATCGTGAAGCTGCTGGAAATGAACGTCATCACCCTCAATTACCACAACGGCAACTGCCTCATCACCAAATCAAACAAATAACCCAAGGAATAGCATTTGAGTCTAAATCCCAACCTCTAATTTAAACGAATTTACACCTATTTAATCCATTTAAACCCAATTTACACCAATTAAAAATAAATATAAAATAGGTGTAAATCGGATTAAAATGGTTCAGTGGAAAATTCCTGGGGATAGATTATGCATTGTTGCCGAATCGTGAATGGAACCA
>OQVS01002658.1_pt1 | contig 11163 bp, 8 predicted proteins | sample 1691601 | NCBI WGS metagenome assembly OQVS01 (sample SAMN03418268, study PRJEB22391) | human gut metagenome | biome: human-gut; feature: organic feature; material: feces | host: Homo sapiens | place: Tanzania | collected 2013-01 | reverse complement strand
AATACCTCAGATAGGTATGGGCCCTAACCTGCACTTGGTCGAGTCCTGAGTTTCCGAAACAGAGACGACTCCACGGCCTTTTTTGCGCGAGCTCGGGCGGACTCCTAGTGAGCGCTGCGGTTTACTCCCGATAGGACGCGCAGCGCGTATTTCACTGGATATCAGAGCTTTAGGCATTTCCAGAGTTATGAAAACCACTACTCTAATTTCGGTTAAACATCTGATACACAGCAACTTGCAGGTCACGTTACAACTACGGAGACGCTTACCTTTTGTTTCCATGTTAATCTGTTCTTGAGATTTTCATGGGCAAAAGTACGGAACCACAAAAAACGCGTTAATACGTAACAGCGGAGACGCTTACCATATTGTCGCCACCTTAAGTCAGGAACAGAAATCAACCGACCAGCCGTCTATGGATCTTGTCACGGTGGATATGTTCACTCCGATTTTCACGAGCCTTTTTCCATCCTCGAAGCGATACGGAATCATATAACCTTTATCGTCAATCTGTTTCAGGGCTGTTTCCGCAGTGCTATCGACCTTGAATTCGAAGACATATATTGAATCCTGTGTCCAGCACACGGCATCCGCACGTCCGACCGCTGATTTCTCTTCTGTGCGAATATGGTAGCCCAACAGGGAGAAAATCAGATAAATAATCGTCTGGTAGTGCTTCTCTGTCTTGTTTTCAAGGTCGTTCGGCATTCCTGCGAGAAACGATTGCATCCTAGACAATGCCTCGTCAATATCGCCCTTCCTCAATGCAGCATTGAAACGAATCACGAATGAGGCTCCTGACGGGTTGTTTCCATTGTAACCAGCCAGCAACGAGTCCAGAAATCCCGAGCGCACTTCTTTGTTCGGATATCCGAGCGTATAACTGTCAAGTTCCCTGTCATAGTCCTTGATAGTAAGATAGCCGGTCTGATAGAGAAGAGGTATCGGATTGTCCGTAAGCTCCGGAGAGACATTGAACTCATTTAGAGAAACATACTCCATCTCGTCAAGTTCCCGCTCGTCAATCGGTTTGCGTTCTAGCCTCTCTATCAAATATGTCGGAGTAGCCGTCTCGAACCAATATTTTCCGAAGCGTCTGTCGGAGAACGCGTTAAGCAGGCTGAACGGATTATATATATCCTCGGAACCTGCACAGAAATGATAACCGTCATAGTTTTCTTTCAGAAGTTCCAGCGCCCTCTCTCCACTCATGCCTTCAGCTTTCGCGAGTGCCTCTATCTGCTCAGGGAAAACACGTTCAAGTTCTGATTGGGAGATTCCGCAGACCGCGGAGAACTCAGGAAGCATGGATATGTTCTTGAGGTTATTGAGTTCGCTGAATATGCTGAGCTGGGCAAATTTGTTGATACCCGTTATGAAAACGAAGCGCAGATAAGGGTCAAGACTCTTTATCGGACTGTAGAAATTCCTCATTATCTGACGCATAGGAACCAGCCGCTCCCTATCATTCACCACATCAAGAAGCGGGGCGTCATACTCGTCAATGATAATGACAGCTCTCGCTCCGGTCTGTTCGACGGAACGCCTTACAACACCAGCAAGACGCTGATTTATATTCTTCTCCGTTTCTTCACGGCCAAAAGCAAGTTCATAAGTATGAAGTTTCTCATTCAGTTCCTCAAGCAACTGCTCCTCATTCATATGCTTTGCCGTTGACATATCAAAATGAAACACTGGATGCTTCACCCATTCAGTCTCCAGCCTGCCGGCCTCCAGTCCGTCGAAGAGTTCCTTTTCTCCTGCAAAATACGAATGAAAAGTCGATGAGAGCAGAGATTTCCCAAAACGGCGCGGACGACAGAGGAATACATATTTGAATTTATTGACTAACTGATGGACCATACCGGTTTTGTCCACATAATAATAATTTCCAGACACGATGTTCTCAAAAGTCTGCACTCCAATAGGAAGTTCTTTCATATCCATAACCGTCATTTTTAGTCCAACAACAAATATAGCAATTTCTTACGAAACCGCGTAACTGTCATAGCAATAGCCGCTACGGGCTTTACGACCCGCAGCGGCATATCGTAAGCGTCTCCGCGCTTACTTTTAAGGATTACTGAATATTTTTTACTAAATTGCGCGATGTCGAACGGGTCGGCAAAAGAGACGGTCATCAGTTTAGAAACTACATATTATGAGAAAATACATATTACCCATCCTACTGATCGTTACGCTTGTTTTCGGTTTCAATGCATGTAAGCCGGAGAGCGTACCGGAAAAGCCAGATCAGGAGCAGCCTGCTCCAAAACCCGAACCCGAGCCGGAACCGGAACCGGAACCTAAGCCAGAGCCAGAACCTGAGCCGGAACCAGAACCGGAACCATCTGAGACCGTCATTTACTACGACAATCTCGACAAGGTTAAATCTGATGTGAACAACAATTACTTCGACACATGGAGCGACTGCCGCAACATGGAAGGCACAGGCATTGCCACTGTCACCTATGACGGCTCCTACACCTCCGTACGAAGCAGTTTCTCGTCCACCGGATATCCCGGAGCTTCTGGAGTCAATGGAGTATATTACAGCAAAGACGGTGCATGGACAGGAATAAACGGCATCGGACTGCCGTCAGACAAACGCACCTACAAGCTCACTGTCGGAATGTGCGCCTACAAGAAGGACGTGGTGCCGAACAAGACCTTCACCATCACGGTTTCCGATGAGCATGGCAAAAAGAGCTACAATCTGAACTATACTGTACAGAAATATGGCCAGTCATGGTTTCTTGCCACATCCGTCTTCGAAGTAAGCGCCACAGAGACCACCAAGCTGAACATAAAGATTACCGCACTTGCCGACGGAGCACAGGGCCGCACTGACGACCTCAGACTCGTGACGACTACCGATACCGCCACGGAGACATTCGATTTCGGACACGGAGCGGAGGCGCCTGGCAAGGATTATATCGAAAGACCTGCCACGCTCAAGGCCAATGCCGACTACAAATATGTGGACCACAGAGGGAAAACATACAGGTCACAAAAGGACGTCCGCAATTATGAAGCCTGCTACGACATCCGTCGCCACAACCCTATGTGGGTAGCCTATCCTTGTCATGAAATCTATTGGGAAGGCGGCTACACCCGTCCTAGACCTGATCCGTGGAGGCCTGACCCGTCTTTCAGCGAAAGCGAGCAGTCGATCATATACGCAAGCGACTGGAACAACTGGCCGTGGACCGCGTCAGACGGAAAGCCAAGCGACAAGCATTATTACTGGTCACCTCTGCCTACAGACAACAAGACCACAGTCGGCAAAGGACACATGATGCGCTCGGCGGAAAGAGGCTGCGGAAACTCCAGCAAGCTGTTTGACCTCAACACCCAGACCTTCTATCCTACCAACATTGCTCCCGAACGGTATCTGAATGAGACCGAGACAGACTCCCATTGGTCAATGGTGGAATACATCCTGCCTAACGAATGGAGATGCAGCGACACGCTTTACGTGGTCGTCGGATGCTATTACGGTGATGACACATGGGTTCTGAAAGACGCCTGCAACTGGGGCGAAACCAGCTCAAAATCAAAGGATTGCCTTATGCCTACCGCCCGCTACAAACTCGTCATGAGGACGAAAAGCGGTTCGACAGGAAAGCCGATCTGGGAATGCAGCGCAGATGAAGTCATGGCTATAGGATTCTGGTTTCCTCAGAGGTTCTCCGGCGAGAAGCTGACCTCTCTGCCGCCACTTGCGGACTACATCTATCCGGTTGCGGATATCGAGAAAATGATCGGCGGAGAATTCGATTTCTTCCCTCTGGCACCGGAAGGAGTCAAGAACAGCTGCAACATCAGCGACTGGCCGGGCCTTTCATCCATCGCTGGCAAACCGTCCGGCAAGGGACAGTAAGATAATTACGACAATATAGAAGACACTGTGACGGGTGACTCTTTCCTCAACTTGAGGCAGGACCATCCGTCACGTGTTTTATGCCCCTCGAGCCGCAGCCCGTATTTTCCGGTTTCTTTCAATATGTCCTCAACGTCGTCTTCATAGAAACCGCTGAGCAGCAGCAATCCGTTCTGTTTCAATGACTTCACATAAGTACGCAAGTCCATCAGGATAATGTTGCGGTGGATATTGGCAAGAAGCACATTGTACTTTCCGGCCTGAAGAAGCGAAGCGTCTCCGCAATAGGTCTCCACCTTGCGTCCGACGCGGTTCAGCCTTGCATTGTCATAAGCCGAGCGCGCAGCGACAGCATCTATGTCAATGCCGAAAACTCTCGAGGCCCCCATCTTGGCAGCCAGAATCGCGAGCAGAGCAGTGCCGCAACCCATATCCATAACGACATTGTCACGGATTTCACCTGCATCTTCCAGCATCGTCTCCATCATCATATAGGTGGTTTCGTGGTGGCCTGTTCCGAACGCCATCTCAGGGCGGAGACGGATATTGTATCTCGTCCGCGGAGTAGTCCTGTCATCAGCCTGCTTTATGGTTACCTTGCCATCTACGACGATCGGCTGAAAAGCATTCTCCCACTGCGCATTCCAGTTATGGAACGGCACTGGAGCAGCCTCAAACGAGGTTTTGAACGGCAGACCGGAAAGCACAGCCTTCAATGCGAACCTGTCGAACTGCGGCTTCTGGATATAACATTTCACATCACTTTCGCCTATCACGAAAGAGTCATAAGGCAGGTCCGAAAGCATCGCCTCCAGAATCTCCGCATTCTCTTCAGAAAAAGGGTCAATGCTGACCTTTACCTCTATGTAATCGCTACTGTCCATCCTCATTGTCCTCCACCGGCAAGACTGCCGCCTCACCATTTTTAGACTGACGTTTCTGTTCACGTTTTTTGCGGCGGGCCGCCTTCCTGTCCTCACGGGTCGCATTGTTCTGGACAAACTGCTGCTTCTGGGACACCTCTTCCTCCTCCTGCACTACAGGAATCAGGTTAAGTGAATCCATACGCGCATTCAATGCAGAGTCCACAGGTGTGTCATAGGTCGTCTGGAGCGAATCCAGCATCTTCCTGTGTCCGCCGTCCAGTGAATCCAGCTTGGCATCAGGGTTGAAGCCCATGGCGACTTTCTGCGAGTCGATGGAACTGCGCATCTGAACATTCTGCTTGACAGCCAGATCAACACCCTTCGTAAAGATATTGTGGATGGAGCTGACAAGGTTCATCTGCAGCGTGTCTATCTGCGCCGTGAATACAGGCACATTGGTATTCTTGTACTGGGCCTTGCCGATACGGTACTTCCAGTTGTCGAAGTTTCCGAAAATGTTTATTCCGAAGCGGAACGGAATCGGCGACTTGAGCACTGAAACGTGATACTTGAACGTCTGGTCGAAATTCTGCAGTCCGCTCATTGCCAATGTATAACGGTCAATCTTAAGAACGAACGGGAATACCTCCAGCTTGTTGTCGCTGATAAGTCCGCTCACTGACATGTCGGACACCTTGCCCATCTTCTTGTTCTTGAACATCAGCAGTTTGGCGAGCTTCCTGAACTCAGGGCTCTCTTCCAGGACCACATCCCTGCCGCTGATTTTCATGATTCCGTTCATTGACTTGGTCACGAAATTCATATTGGTATCCAAGTCCGTGGTAGCCGCCATTTCGCAGTCAAGCATTCCCTTGAACGAAGTAAGCATCGGCATTATCGAATCCACCGCCGGGAACAGCTGGACCACCTTGTCCGCCGTGATGTCGGAAAGATTCAGGTCGAAACCGGCCTTGATGTCCTGCTTGCTCTTGGTGGAATAGAAACCTTCGAAGAAGATATCTCCCATATTGGAGGTGGCCAATGTATTGGTCAGCTGGATACAACGCTCTTTCATCGTCATGTCCGCAGCAAGCCAGGTCACATTCAGATCCGAGTAGTTCACCTCATTGGCCTGGAGCGAGATGTTCGCTATCAGGTTCGCCGGAACCACCACGAGAGCATAGGCACTGTCCTGAACAGCATCGTGGGCCTGTGAAACCTTGGCCAGATATGTGGCATCATCCTCTGAAGAGACATTGTCAATGGACTCCGGAGTGAACTTGGTGCCGGCCGTGTATGCGGTAAGCAGTTCATTGGCATCAATCTTCTGCGACGTCAGTTTCAGGTCCAGTTTCAGCGGACCCCGACCGAGCAATGCCCTACGCAGACCGCTCAGGACGCCGTTTGCCGAGATATCAGACGCTCCCGGCTTTAACGTGAAGTTGTCCAGATGGACAGCATCGTTGGTAACCGTTCCCCTCACATCCTCGATGACGTTCTTCAACGGGAAATATGGAGTGATCACCATACCTTTGCTGATATTGAGACTTCCGGCCAGATTCCACTCCTTCAGATACTTGGCCATCGTCTCATTGAGAGTTATGTCAATGTCCTTCTTCCGGAAATCCGCCTCCTTGATGAAATCCGGCACCGGACGTCCTGCCATCCTCGCCCTTATCATCTTGACAAACAGCGAATCGCGAGGCGTTCCCGGATAAACCCTCTGCAACGAATCCAGGAAATGATGTCTGCGCTGGTTGCTTTCATACGCAGTCATCACCGCTGAGGCAGAGAATTTGGCATCCTTGAAACCGTATCTGTTCACGCCTTCACGGGCGAATATCCTCGAATTGGAACTTGACACTGACAATCTCGGCTCCAGCTTGTCTCCTCTGACTTTATGCGAGAAATTGAAAGTATTAGTCGAGCCAAGGATGCCTGCAAACAGGGAATCCGTACCGTTGAACAGAAGTTTCTTCATGGAGACCGTTCCCACCAGCGGGTGCTTATCCCCTTCCAGTTCGCCTGAATTTATCCGTGCTGCATTCTGGGCCTCAGCATTGATCCCGGTGACATTCACCTTTATATCCTTGCCGTACGTGGCGAACAGCGAGTCCACCTTGGCCGTAAGCGCCAGAACCTCAGTACCTTTCGGGATACTGCTGTCCACCTTGTTCTTTATGGTGGAAATGGCGATTTCAGGGCCGCCTATCCATGCATCCAGGGTGTCCGCCTGAGATTTCACCACAATATTTCTGCTTCTGACATAGCCGTCAAGCCGTGCCTTGTAGAAATTGTACATGTTCAGCTGCGACATCCTGATCTTACCGGTAAGCACTCCGTCCACATCTCCGGAGACGCTGTAGCCCAACGAATCAGGCACGAACGCCATCATCTCATCGAGCGACGCATAAGCGATTCCCTCAATGTCCATAAGCGGGTCATCCCCCGCAAGGTCGGACACCGTTCCGGACACATCGAGATCGAGACCGCCGAAGTTCAGACAGACATTGTCAATGCTGACATCCAGTTTCCCGACATTGTCCGTGGCGGCATTGATGTCCGCGGCTACTGTTCCGGAAGGGATTCCCGGATAATCCACAGCGGCTTTCGGAAGCACCAGTTCAGCTATCAGCTCCGGCAATGTGTTCCTTGTCGGATTCCAATATCCGTCGCAGAGCGCCGTAAACGTGACTTTCGCATCCGTCTTGAGCTGCTCGGCCTCAGGGAAGAAATTCTTTCCGAAATAGTCAATCAGTTCCGAAACGCGGCAGTCATTGATGGATGCCTCAGCCCTTACATAGGTACTGTCCCCATAGTATGCAACATCGCCCATTCCCTTGACATTCACCGTAGCCAGGGAAACCTCGAAGTCTCGCCATGAGACCTTGGCCGCCTCATCCGATTTAGGGAAGCTGATGTCACCTTTGACTGACAACGGAAGCATCACACGGCCATATTCGCTCATTCCGAGGAATGTCTTGGCGGTAGCGTCCACGCTCATGACCTTGTCCTTCTCATGAATATGGAAATGGTCCATGGCCATAGCCAATGTATCGGCCGGCAATCTTCCGGACACGAAGAGGCTGTCCACCTTGAGGCCCAGCCGGTTGGCTGATGTCGAGACATTGGTCAGTTTGCCGTCGAACTTGAGCTGCTTGAGGAAAACCGCCGCATAAATGGTGTCGGGACAGTCAGTATAGACTATCTTCGGCCGTCCTGTCATATTGATCTTGTTCACGACTATCGGGGGCAATGAAGTGGCTGTAGTGTCGCTTTCCGCTTCCTCGTCCACTACCGCCTGCACTTTCAGGACATTCCAGTTCGCATCTTCACCACCATAGTAATGCGCGAAGAAATGCGGTTTGTCCATGCTGACCTCGCGGATATGGATTCTTCCGAACAACGCCTTCAAGTAATTGACTGACAATGTGGTCTTGCGGATAGCCGCCAATGTGTCAGCAGATTCCGCCCTGCCCGCATGGCGAAGGATTCCGTCAATGCCGACTGAGTCGTAACGTGCATACCTGTCGTGAGGGTATGTGACCACCACATTCTCCACATCCAGCTGAAGGTTCGGGAAACTTTTCAGCATGGACGCGCTGATTTTCCCTATGTGCACATCGGCGTCCACATATTCCGGAATATATTTCTCCGCCATTTTTGTCAAGAACGAAGAATTCAGCAGAAGCTGCAATACCACGAGCAGCGCCGCCCATATTCCGACCACTGTGGCCACTGTAATTTTAAGCCAGCGGAACCACCTGCTTTTCAATGACTTATTTTCTTTACCTCTATCCATATCCATTTATTGCCAGAAGTACTTTCATTCTATTTCACTAAACTTACAAATATAGTGAAAGCCGAGTGAAGAAGAAAATTATATTATCCGCCGGTAGGCGGGAAATGAAAAAAGCCGGCTGGAAAACGGATTTCCAACCGGCGTATATCATTTTCAGATATATTAACTGTACAAGGCAGGTTTACTGCTCGTCCTCAAGCTGCAGATGCTGTACGTAGATAGCCTTCTGAAGCTGCTCTCTCTTCCTGACAGATGGTTTCACGAAGTTCTTTCTGGCACGAAGCTCGCGGATAGCACCTGTTTTTTCGAATTTCCTCTTGAATCTCTTGAGAGCTCTCTCGATGTTCTCACCTTCCTTAAGCGGCACAATAATCATATCTGAATCACCTCCTTTTTTTAATAAATTCCTAAAACCGAATGAGTTACGTGTATCCATCCTGAATTAGCGGGTGCAAAGTTACAACAATTATCCGGATTTCCGACAATCATTGACCGATTTTTTCCTGAAAAATTTTCATTCCGTCAGTGGCCTTGGCCATAATATGCTGGATTCTGCTGTCACGGACATTGACCTGGCCCGGGTCGATCAGATAAATCGGCGTGTCGAGCGACGCGTAGCGGTACAGGCCCGCTGCCGGATAGACACTCAGCGATGTACCGACAATCAGAAGGATGTCTGCGTCGGACACTATGTCAATGGCCCTTTCGATTTTCGGCACCGGCTCGCCGAACCAGACGATGTGAGGACGCAGCTGGTGGCCGTTCGGGGCCTTGTCGCCAAGATGCACCTCCGAGTAACCGATATCGAAGACTGTCTTCTCCGAAAATCCGTCTTCCTCATTGCAACAGTTCTCCGGCCTTACTTTCGTCAATTCCCCGTGAAGATGGAGGACATTGGAACTGCCAGCCCTCTCATGAAGATTATCCACATTCTGCGTAATCACATTGACATTGAAATTATCCTGAAGCGAAGCGATGGCACGGTGTGCGTCATTGGGTCTTACCCCTTCGAGCTCATGCCTCCTTTTATTATAGAAGTCGAGCATCAGGCCCGGATTCTTGTACCAGCCCTCGATGGACGCGACTTGCTGCGGGTCGTAATTGTCCCAAAGCCCGCCATTGTCCCTGAACGTGCTGATTCCGCTCTCGGCGCTCACACCGGCGCCTGTAAGCACTACAAGTTTCTGTTTCATAACAGTTTACGAATTAAAGTAATATTTTCTGAGCCAATACTCGAAAAGAGGATCCTGCACGGACGGCTCGTCCTTGTCATTGAACGAAAGAACCTCTTTCTTCATAAGAGCTTCCTTGAGTCTCTTGACATTGGCCGAAGAATTAAGTCTGTAGTTTTCAATGACTTCAGTCGTGCTGAACTTGACATTGCCGTCGAGCACCGCCTTCAGGAAACGCTCCTGGAATCCTGTAAGGTCGTCCATAATGGCCTTGAACCTCGGCAGATTGGCAGAAACCATACAGGAAAGCGCATCATTGAAAGTGATTTCACTTATATAGCCCTTGGACAATGCATCGCAGATGAAGAAAAAGTTGTTGATATACCAAATATTGTTGCGGAACAGCCCGCAGACCACCTGTATCAGGTCGCGCTCGATGACCTTGCCGCCCACAGAAAAGCCTTTCAGCACATGATCCGCTATTTCGGCGTCGGAAATCATTGACAATGAATACTTTTCCACGCTCTTCCAGAAAAACTTCCGGCGCATGAAGATACTCTCCATCGCATTGACTCTGGAACCTAAGAAAATGAAGGAGCAGCGAGGAGTCCTGGCCTGGATGCGGGCAGAAATCGATGCGTCCAACACCCTGAAAAACTTCTCGCCCTCGTCCGAGTCAATGTTTTCGAACTCATTGAGGACAATGATGAACTGCACATTCTTTTCTTCGGCAATGCGGAAAGGCAGCTCAGCCACGGCAGAAATCTCGGCCGCTCCGACCGGGGCATTGTCAGAAAAGACTCTTCCCGTAACAGAAAACGACTGCGCGTCAAACTCCAGAGATGTGCCTGACAGATACTTGGAGGCATTGTTCTGATAGTCCTGCGGGACTGTGGAAACGGATGAAATCACGGCACCTGCAAACCGCCTTATGAACAGCTCCGCATCGTGGATATTCGTGAGGTCCAAGCTGCACATAAGGAACTGCTTGCCGGAAGTCCTCATATTGAGCAGAGTCTGCTGGACCGCGGACATCTTGCCTGATTTCAGAGGACTCCAGATGACGATGCTTTCGCCCTGGGTCAGGAGATTTGACAATGTAATGCAATCAGAACGACGCCCGATGAAATACTTACCGGTCACATAGTCAGCAAACTGGAATGGAGTATCCATACGTTTAAATTTTTCGAGTTGCACAAGCAGGATTGCCTGGCAGGATTACCAAGCAATCGTCGAAAAAGTGCCCAACGGGTTTTGCACTAACGACTTCCGAAAAACAAAATTAGTAAAAAATTTTGCGGAATGGCAGAAATCCATTAAATTTGCAGTCCAAAATAAAATCAGATGACTGACAAGCCTTATAAGTTCCGTGCAGAAACGGACGCTTGCAGCCGAAACTTAATAAGTTTTTATATAATGTACGCAATCGTTGAAATTGCA
>OQVS01002654.1_pt1 | contig 11165 bp, 9 predicted proteins | sample 1691601 | NCBI WGS metagenome assembly OQVS01 (sample SAMN03418268, study PRJEB22391) | human gut metagenome | biome: human-gut; feature: organic feature; material: feces | host: Homo sapiens | place: Tanzania | collected 2013-01 | reverse complement strand
TTTTCTTGAAGGCTTTTTGATGACAAATTGCCAAACTTGTTGGATTTTATAACTACAACTCATACAAAGCATAAACATAAATATTTACTTTTAATAAAATATATGATATAATATTTTCGAAAAAACTTTAGGGAGTAGATTATGACAGATCAAACATTTATGTCCAATTTGCACACAAACCAAGCGTTCAAAGAGAGCGTAAAATCACTTTATGGTGACTCCAAATTCGATTATGAAGTAGAGAGATACCAAAAAATTTATGACCTACACAGCAAGAATTATTCTGCTGGCGGTGTATTTTATTCTTCACCGGGCAGAATTGAAGTATGTGGCAACCACACTGACCACAACAACGGCAAAGTGCTTTGTGCAGCTATCACAGTTGACACAATCGCTTGCGTGACTCCACTCAGCGAAAGAAAGATTATTGTTGATTCCGTTGGTTACCCAACTGTCGAAGTCAACATTGACGAGCTCGAGCCTGACGTAAACGAGTATGGCACAAGCGAGGCTTTGGTAAGAGGCGTTTGCGCTTATTACAAAGAGCACGGCTACAACATTGGCGGTTTTGCAGCTACCACAACCAGCGACGTATTCAAGGGCGCAGGCGTTAGCTCATCTGCATGTTTCGAAGTTTTGGTATGCGAAATTCTCAACGTTATGTTCAACGACAGCAAGATTGACAAAGTGACCAAAGCCAAAGCGTCACACCACGCTGAGAGCGTATTTTTCGGCAAGCCATGCGGACTTATGGACCAAAGCGCCATTGCGCTTGGCGGTGTTAGCTATATCGACTTCAAGTCAACCAACAATCCAAAAATTCAATCTATCGACTGGAAATTCGACGATATGACCATTGTTTTGACCAACACTGGCGGTGACCACTGCGACCTCACTTCCCAATATGCAGATATTCGTATCGAAATGGAAGAAGTAGCTCACCAATTCAAGGCTCGCAAGCTCCGCAAAGTCAAAGAGGTTGACTTCTATGCCAACATTGACAAGCTCCAACACGAAGTAAGTGGCAGAGCAATTTTGAGAGCAATGCACTTCTTTGACGAAAACAAGAGAGTGGAAGTGGGTGCTCGTGCGGTTAAGAATGCCAAAGAAAAGAGATTTTGCGAAGTTATCAATGCAAGTGGTCTTAGCTCATATATGATGCTCCAAAACTGCTATCCACTAGGAGATTTGGACCAAAGAATTCCACTTGCTATCAATCTTAGCAAAAAAGTTGAGGGCGTGAAGGCAGTTAGAGTACACGGCGGTGGATTTGCTGGTACTATCATTGCTTACGTCCAAAAAGATTGCGCAGACGCTTACGTAGGCGAGATGAAAAAAGTTTTCGGAGAAGAAAACGTATTCTCAATCGGTGTTCGTAACGACGGCGCTTGCAAGGTGAAAATGTAATTATGCTAGGCATACTATCTTCAATCAGCAACATTGCGTTTACCCTATTCGGTAGACCGGTATATTGGTACGGCATAATAGTCACAACAGCTATTGTATGTGCATATCTTTTGTATCTATTTTTGGCAAAAAAACGTGGCATTGACATTGATTTTTCGCTAGAATTATTTATTTGGATTGTGCTACTTGCTGTGCTATGTTGCAGACTATTTTACGTCATTCCGCGCAAAGAATACTTCCCGAAAGACTTTGGTTGGAGTGATTTTGTAAGGATATTCGACATATCCGAGGGCGGACTTACCATCATTGGCGGTATTTTCGGCGGTGCATTGGGTGTGCTGTTCTGTTGTTTGCGCAACAAAAAATACAGCTTTGCCAAAGTTGCTGATTGTGTAGCCATAGCATTGCTTTTGGGGCAAATCATCGGCAGATGGGGCAACTTCTTCAATCAAGAGTTGTTCGGTATCGAGATAACCAATCCAAAGCTCCAATTTTTCCCATTCGCAGTCTATATTGACAGATTGGGCGGTTGGTATTGCGGATTGTTCTTCTACGAAGGTTTTATCAATGCGATAGGACTTATAACGGCGATTTTGCTCAATCTAAAATTCAAAGACAAAATCAAGCCAATGACCATGACGCTAGCTTATATCAGCTGGTATGCTATTGTACGTGGTTCGTTGGAATTTTTGAAGTATGAGCACAAGACTTTTGGCGGTTCGAACGTCGGCGTAGTACAAGTGATATGTTTTGTAATTGCGCCTATTGCCATAGTGCTGACTGTGCTCAACCAAATGGGCAAAATATCTTTCGAAACCAAATGGTTTGCGAGAGTTATTGCCACCAATCAACAACGACTTGCCGAGGCTCAATCAGCTCAAAATACAGAGCAAAAAGGCGAAGACAAGGACGAGAAAACGGCGGACAATGCACACAATACTGACAACGGAGTAGACTTGTCATCAAGCGAACAAGACAACAATCCGACTAGTAATTCAACCAGTATTGACAAGGACGACTCCCAGTCCACCACCGACTAAAAAAAAGATTTTTTTGCATAAATTGTAGATTTTTGCTGTAGCAACTGACGAAGAGTGGTAAAACTCTGTCGAGTGTAGCCTAGCTACCAACTAAAATACATAGGAGTAATATGAGAAACTTAACACTTTTGACTGACCTATATCAGCTTACGATGATGTATGGTTATAGCAAAAATAAACAAATGGACAAAGAGGCCGTTTTTGACGTCTTCTATCGTGGCATAGGCAACAACTATGCCATAGCTTGCGGACTTGAACAAGTCATTGATTATGTGACCAATCTGCATTTCGAGGAAAAAGATATAGAATATCTTCGTTCGCTCCAACTTTTCGATGAAGAGTTTTTGGGACTTTTGAGAGATTTCAAATTTACTGGTAGCATTTATGCCGTAGAAGAAGGAACTGTCGTATTTCCACAAGAGCCAATTTTGACTGTCAAAGCAAGACTTTTCGAGGCTCAACTCATCGAAACAGCTATCTTGTGCATACTCAATCACCAAACACTTATCGCCACCAAGACAGCCAAAATTGTCTATGCAACCAAGGGCGGTGCAGTTGCGGAATTCGGACTTCGCCGTGCCCAAGGTCCTGACGCTGGTATTTATGGTGCAAGAGCGGCTATGATTGCAGGCTGTGCGTCTACTTCCAATGTACTTGCAGGACAAATGTTTGACGTGCCAGTATCAGGCACTCATGCCCACAGCTGGGTAATGAGTTTTCCAACCGAGATTGAGGCATTCAGAGCTTATGCCGAAATGTATCCATCTAAGTGCTTGTTGCTAGTCGACACTTACGACACATTGAAGAGCGGTGTGCCAAACGCTATCAAAGTATTCAACGAATTGAGAGCCAAAGGCTATGAGCCAATGGGTATTCGTCTTGACTCAGGCGACCTTGCATACCTATCTATCGAGGCACGCAAAATGCTTGACGATGCAGGATTCCCTAATGCCAAAATTTTCGCAAGTGGCGATATTGACGAGAACGTTTTGCAATCACTTGCCACCCAAAATGCCCGCATAGATTGTTGGGGAATTGGTACAAAGCTTATCACCAGTGCAGATTGTCCAAGTTTGGGCGGTGTTTACAAGCTTGCAGCTATCGAGCAAGACGGCGTGCTCACTCCAAAGTTGAAGATGAGCGATACACCAGGCAAGATTACCAACCCTGGATTTAAGAAAATTGTCAGACTTTATGACAATGTTACCAACAAAGCTATCGCCGACATTATTTGTATGAAAGACGAGAACTTCGAAGGTTTGGACGAAATCGAGATTTTCCACCCAGACTTCACTTGGAAACGCAAGAAGGTTACCAACTTCCACTACAAAGAGCTCAACAAAGACATTATCATTGACGGAAAAGTGGTTTACCAATGCCCATCTGTCAAAGAAATTGCCGAATATCACAAACAATCTTTTGGCGAATTTTGGAACGAATACAAGAGAATGCTCAACCCACATATCTACAAGGTTGACCTATCAAAGAAACTTTTCGAGCTCAAACAAAGATTGCTCAACGAAAATCGTCAATAATCATCAAAAATCAATGGTTGCTTTGTATAGCAACCATTTTTTTGGCAAAACTTTATTCAAAGAGTAAAGGAGAGATTTATGGAAAACAAAGATAAATTTAGAGTTGCCAAAAAGGGCTATGACACCCAAGAAGTAGATGATTATCTATCCAACATTCGCAATAGTTACAACAAAACTATTATGCTACTTAGAGATGCGCTGTGGGAGAGCTTGAACACACCAACGGCGAGCTTGCAGGGCAGATTGAGAGCTATTCTGCTCAGCAAGACAAAATCAATCTTGCACTTGCAGGCGCTATCGAAAAAGCTCGCAATATCGAGTTCGCCTCCAAGGTGCAATATAGTTTGGAGGCTGACAGACTTGCCCAATTCGTCACCAAATGGACAGAGTATTGCAATGACAATATGCCAGCCGACCTTGTCAAACAAAACAAAGAGTTGACTGATTATCTCACTCACGCCAAAGCCGAGTTGGAGAATATGCTTACAGAAGAGCTCAATTTGTCCAAGTCGCTCACCCAAGCCGAGCTTGACTACCACTCCGAAAAAGAGCGAATAGCCGAGTAACAAGAATATCCGAGTAATTTATATTTAGTTTTCGGTAAAAGGAGAGCAGAGCCTAAATTGTTCAAGTCGCTTACCCAAGGGACTAACTACCACTCCGAAAAGCGAATAGCCGACTTATATTTAGTTTTCAAGGTGCAAAAAGTGCAAAATAAAGATGCCTAATCTTGCGATTGGCATCTTTTTATTTATTTGATTGGGTTATCTTAGTACATTTCTCCGCCCATTCCGCCTGCTGGCATTGCTGGAGCTGGCTCAGGAATATCGGTTACTAGCACTTCGGTTGTGAGCAATGTACCTGCCACTGATGCTGCATTTTGAAGAGCTGTACGGGTTACCTTAGTTGGGTCAAGGATACCCATCTCAATCATATCGCAATACTCATTGGTAAGAGCGTTGTAGCCGTATGTTTTGCCCTTGTTAGCAAGGGCGATATTGTTGATGATAACTCCACCGTCGATACCTGCATTGGCAGCGATTTGCTTGATAGGAGCTTCTACGGCTTTGAGCACACAGAGAGCACCAGTTCTTTCGTCGCCTTCGAGAGTAGAGATAAGATTTTTGAGCACATCGGTTGTGTTGAGTAGAGCAACGCCACCGCCTGGGATAACGCCTTCTTCGATTGCCGCACGAGTTGCAGCTAGAGCGTCTTCGATGCGGAGTTTCTTTTCTTTCATTTCCACTTCGGTTGCCGCACCAACATTGATACAAGCTACACCGCCAGCGAGTTTTGCAAGTCTTTCTTGGAGCTTTTCTTTGTCATATTCGCTTGTGGTTTCAGCGATTTGATTTTTGATTGCGCCAACACGAGCTTGGATAGCGTCGGCACTTCCTACACCGCCCACGATAGTTGTATTTTCTTTGTCCACTTTGATTTGTTTAGCACGACCAAGTTGGGCAAGGGTAACGTCTTTGAGCTCATAGCCAAGTTCGCTACTGATAACAGTACCGCCTGTCAAAATTGCAATATCTTCGAGCATAGCTTTTCTTCTGTCGCCAAAGCCAGGAGCTTTGACAGCTACGCAGTTAAGTATACCTTTGAGCTTGTTGAGAACGATAGCGGTAAGAGCGTCGCCTTCGAGATCTTCACAGATGATGAGCAATCTTAGACCATTTTGAACGACCATTTCGAGCACTGGCAAAATTTCTTTGCTATTGCTGATTTTTTTGTCAGTAATCAAAATGTAAGCGTCATCGAGCACAGCCTCCATTTTTTCGGTGTTGGTAACCATATATGCAGACGCATAGCCACGGTCGAATTGCATACCTTCGGTAGTTGTGAGATTGGTGTCTATAGACTTAGATTCGTCTACTGAGATAACGCCGTCTTTGCCAACGATTTCCATAGCCTCAGAGATGAGTTCGCCGATTTTTTCGTCGCCTGCAGAAATGCTAGCAACTTGGCTGATTGAAGTCTTAGAATCGATTGGTTTGCTGATTGATTTTAGCTCTTCTACAACAGCCTCGGTAGCTTTGGCAATACCTTTCTTCAAGATGATAGGGTTTGCGCCAGCAGCCACGTTTTTGAGACCTTCTTTGATGATAGCTTGGGCAAGTACACAAGCAGTTGTTGTGCCGTCACCAGCAATATCATTTGTCTTGATAGATACTTCTTTTACGAGTTGAGCACCCATATTTTCGAAAGAATCTTCGAGTTCCACTTCTTTTGCGATGGTCACACCGTCATTGGTGATGAGTGGAGCACCATATTTTTTGTCCAATACGACATTTCTGCCTTTTGGTCCAATAGTAATTTTTACGGCGTCAGCCACAGCGTTCACGCCAGCTTCAAGACTTCTTCTTGCGTCTTCTCCATACTTAAATTTCTTTGCCATAATACGCCTCCTTATTTTTCAACAACAGCGAGCACGTCGCTTTGTTTGAGAATAGTTACTTCTTCTTCGTCCAATTTGAAGTCATTGCCTGCATACTTGTTGTAGAGTACAATATCTCCAACTTTGATTTGCATAACGACTTCTTTGCCGTCGATGTTTCCACCAGGACCTACTGCCAATACCTCAGCCATTTGAGGTTTTTCTTGAGCGTTTGTTGTCAAGAAAAGTCCGCTAGCTGTTTTTTCTTCTGTTTCTACTGCTTTGATAACAATTCTATCGAATAGTGGTCTAATTTTCATATATGCCTCCTAATATTGCTTTCCATTATTTTAGCAATCGACACCCTCGACTGCTAACATTTGTTATTATACCACCACATTTGCCAAATGTAAATGTTTTATTGTAAAAATTTTGTCATAAAAACTCACAAATCCGCACAAGCACTGATTTGCAAGGGGAAAAATATTTTTAGGCGTTGTAAGGAAACCTGGTAGGGGGATATGATTTATTATTTCATCAACCCTCCAAAAAAGATAATAAAAAAGGGAGCATAGCTCCCAAGTTTTCGATATAATAAATTATTCTTGTGGCATTTGTTCGATGACCAGTCCTGCCTCTTTGAAGAGTTGCATACTGAATTCGTCAGGGTAGGCGTGCTTGAACACAACACGAGCAATGCCAGCATTGATAATCATTTTGGCGCAGATTGTGCAAGGTTGGTGAGTGCAATAAAGGGTACTGCCGATGAGCGAAACGCCAAGTCTTGCCGACTGGATAATTGCGTTTTGTTCTGCGTGCACGGCATAACAAATTTCTTGTCTTGTGCCTGATGCAATGCCCAAGTCTTGTCTAAGACAGCTACCACGTTCAGCACAGCTTTTTACACCGCTACTTGCGCCATTGTAACCGGTGGTCAAAATTCTTTTATCTTTGACAATGACAGCTCCCACGTGTCTATCTTTTTTGTAACAGCTAGACCAAGTGGCAACAAGTTCTGCCATTTCCATAAATCTATAATCCCATTTATCCATAGTGTACCTCGAAAAATTTACTGAATATATTTTACCACAAAAAACCTAATAGTTCAATACCAAATATAAAATTCGTATATATTTGGGGTATTTACGTTTTTTTGTTTTAGAAAATTTATGTACTTGTATGGATATATTTAATTTATAAAGTTTTATTTGATATTTATATCACTTATTATAATTTTATCTATGATTTTGCATAAAGAATTGATAAATGATTTTTCAATAATTTTGTATAAGAATTTACCGCAATATTTATAAATGATTTTATAATGATTTACTATATGATTTTATATATAATTTTACGCAGTATTTTGAATAAGAAAATATATATTATTTTCATAATTTATTGTGTGATTGGAGTTTAGGCGTCGTGTTATATTGTGCACAATTTTGGCATATTTTGGAATATGGACTATTCTCAATATTATTTCAAAAATCGCAAAGATGATGAAGAGCAAAATCAAGAAGAATTTTCGCCCCAAATTGTGTATATAGATTATCCAAGCCAAACGCCCTCGGACAAGGTTTATGACTTGGAAGTCGTGCCCAACGATTATATCATCGATGAAAATTTCGACGAAAAAGACAAGCAAAATCGGGAAGTTAGGAACAAAAAGCGTGGATATGAGCGAAAAAAGATTGGGTTTGTTAGCAAAGTTTTGATATTTTTGTTGACGATAGTGGTGGTAGCGATGAGCACTTTTGTGCTTAGCGATATAGCTGTCAAAGGTCAGCTCATTACGGTATTTGGGCAAATGATTGAGGACAAGAACGTAGACAAAACGTATTATTTCGTTTGTCTTGGCAGAAGTAGTGATATTTTGGACGCTCGCAGTATTTCGGCAAGTATGCGCTTGCAGGGTGGGGCGGGTTTTGTGGTCAAAGACGGCGAAGAATATGCGGTCATCGGCAATGTTTTTGCCACCAAAGAAGACGCCCAAAGGGTGAGCAACAAAAATAGTAACAGCAGTGTGATTGAAGTCAAAATCGCCAAGTTTGGATATAAAAAAATCGACAAAACCGTCCAAACGCTGGTGGAAAATGTCAAAGATTGCACTATTAGGGTGCTGGATATGCTCATTGATATCCAAGCGGGATATATGGACGGCACGCTAGGCAAAGCCGAAGTTTGCACAGCTATCGAACGGGAACGGATTGCTTTGGAGAATACGGCGGAGCTTTTCAAAGCCCAAACTGTCAAATATGCCGAAGATAGTCTAGTCAAAGATATTTTGCTGGATATGCGGGTGGCTCAATCATTTTTGTTGGAGCTGGCGGACAAAAAGCAAGCTTTGCCAAATATGGTGTCCAATATCAGATATTATGCTTGCCAAATATGCGTCAACAATATGCAACTAAGACAAAAATATATCAAATAAAAAAGCCGACCAAAGTCGGCAAATTTTCTACGAGGTTGTGCATCTATTTTCGACAGAGACCACCCAAGCGGAACAACGATAGTTAACTCCTTCAAAGCTACCTCGTGGCACATCATTCGAGCTGTTTAATGCTGCTGCGGTCAAGCTCTGACATGGTTCGCAGTGAACAATTGCACAAGACCTTGATATCAACATCACTTGTCGAAGGCAGACCTTACATAGCCTAAGCCTAGAATAGCGTTCAGTCCTACTGTAGCGGATTGTAGGTACAGGGCACCGCTAGCTCCCCACCTAGCACAACACCATAAGTATATATTTTTTTGGCGGGTTTGTCAAGGGAATATTTTGTCGGCTTTTGTAAGCGAAAAAATGTAGGGTAGTTGGGGCGTGTTTCAACGAAAAATTTAATTGATTTTTTATATTGATTTTAGTTTAATATTTAGTCATTTTGGAAAAGTAGTTTATTATTTAGTCATTTGGAAATTTTTGCTTTTTCAAGGCATTTTGAAATGGTAGTTTATTTTTAAGCCATTTTGTAATTACAGTATATTTTAGTCAATTTGAAATTTTTGTTTTTTAGTCATTTTGAAATTGTAGTTAATTTTCAAGTCAATTTAGAAAAGTAGTTTATTTTTTAAGTCATTTTCAAAATTTAGTTTTTGACATATAAATAACAATTATATTTTATAACCTCCCAAATTTTTTGGCGATTTTACCCCCCAGTAAAATGGGGCTTTTTGATTTTTTAGGGGCAATTTTTGATTTTTTTACAAAAAATTTTTGCAAGAATTTTGATAAAGAACTCTGCCAAGGTCATATCCCCTCCATCACTTCCATAATATGAAATAGTGGAAAGTGGCAGGTTGGTCAAAAATATTCATTGTTCGATACGATTTGCCAAATATCGACAAAAGCTTGGTGTTAGAATGGGGGAGTTGAATGATACTGACTTTGGGAAAGAAAACAATTCTGTGGGCGGTGGCGGTGGTGTTACTTGGCGTGGTGTGTTGTGTGGGAGTGTTTCAACCAAATGTGTTGGACGTCATCTCGGGCAACGTTGCCAGAAAAATCCCTGTATACAATGTTGACCGCAATGACAACAAAGTTGCATTGACATTCGATGCGGCTTGGGGCGGTGACAAAACACAAGGCATACTGGATATTTTGGAAAAATACGACGTCAAGGCAACTTTCTTCTTGGTTGGGTTTTGGATTGACAAATATCCCGAACTGGTCAAGAAGATTGATGAGGCAGGTTGCGAGATTGGCAACCATAGTCGCAATCACCCAAAACTCAGCGGGGCGGGTGACAAAAAGCTCGACAGCGAGATTGATTATGTAAACGACCAAATCAACAAGTTGATTGGCAAAACTCCCAAGTTTTTTCGTGCGCCGTTTGGTGATTATGACAACGGCTTGATGAAACGGCTAGAAGATAAGAATATGATTGGAATCCAATGGGACGTGGATTCGCTTGACTGGAAAGGTTTGAGTGGTGGCGATATTGCAAAGCGAATATCCAAGGCAAAGTCCGGCTCGATAATTTTGTGCCACAACAACAGCGATCATATATTGGACGCTTTGCCACTGGTGATTGCTAGCTTGAAGAACAAGGGCTACCAACTGGTTACTATGAGTGAACTGGTTTATACAGAAAACTATTTTGTAGACAACAACGGTGTCCAACACCTAAAATAAGGAGATTTTATGAATTACGAAGAGATGAGCAACAACAAATTACATTTGCAAGGCGTGGTAGTACAAGAACTTGTATTTTCGCACGAAGTATGCGGTGAAGGGTTTTTCGAAACCTTCCTAAAAATTAACAGATTGTCTGGGCAAGTTGACGTGATACCTATCACCATATCCGAACGCTTGATTGAAAAACACAATATCAAAGTAGGTGATGAAATTGCGATAGTGGGGCAGTTTAGAAGTTATAACAAAATTTTGGGTGAAAAATCAAAATTGGTGCTTACTGCTTTCGTTAGAGAAGTGGTAGAAAATAGTCAAAACAACCCAAATGAAATTCAACTAACTGGCTATATTTGCAAACAACCTATCTATCGAGTAACTCCATTCAAACGAGAAATATGCGATACGCTTGTAGCTGTCAATAGGGCATATGGAAAATCAGATTATATTCCGTGCATACTTTGGGGCAGAAATGCACGCTATACAAACGACCTTGCAGTGGGCGAAAAACTGACTTTGTATGGTCGTGTGCAATCAAGAAAATATATGAAGATTTTGGCGGACGGTAGCGAAGAAGAAAAAGTCGCTTATGAAGTGTCTGTTAGCAAAATCGAAGTATTCAAAAATGATAGAAAAGATGAAGAAACTGCGCGACGCCATTATAGAAATGAACTGCT
>OQVS01002651.1_pt1 | contig 11175 bp, 11 predicted proteins | sample 1691601 | NCBI WGS metagenome assembly OQVS01 (sample SAMN03418268, study PRJEB22391) | human gut metagenome | biome: human-gut; feature: organic feature; material: feces | host: Homo sapiens | place: Tanzania | collected 2013-01 | reverse complement strand
TAGAATTTATGAATTTTTGCGTTCAAATACCAAAAAATTGAAGTTTGGGTTAAACAAAACAGCGTAGGACTTTGTCATACTGACTTGTCTTGCCTTGTCATACCGAACACTCTTTACATTGTCATACTGAGCTTTCGCAAGAAAGCGAAGTATCCACAAAATCAAAGTGTATCTTAAATTCTGTGGATTTTTCGCCTTTTGCAAAGGCTCAAAATGACAGGTGGTGTGGATTTTCGCTTTTTTGCAAAAGGCTTAAAATGACAAAGTTTCGCCGTCATTGTGAGCAAACAAGCATTAGATAGTTTTGCGCGTGCGACAATCCACGAATTTATCCGCACTTTGCAAGCTGTAAGGCTTTGGCTTTATAAAAGCTATTTTATCGCCTTTGTTTGTGGTTTGTTGTAAGTTTGCGTTAGCGCAAATTCTTACAAGGCAAAGTAAGTGCGCAAATCAGCACTAAAAAGCGCGGAAAATCACCCAACCCAAAGAGTGATTTTACAGGCTTTCTAAAAGCATTAAAGCGTTTTGTGCTTCTATTTTGCCAGCGTTTAAATTTGCGTTTTTTAAATCCGTGCGTTTTGAATTTGCACCCTTTAAATTTGTACTTTTTAGGGCAAAATCCTTTGAATTTACGCTTGAATTTGCGCCACGCAAACTTGTATTTTTTAAATTTGCACTTTGTGAGTTTGCTTTTTTTGAATTTATGCTTTGTGAATTTTCGTTTTTTGAGTTTGCGCTTTGTAAATCCGCACTCTTTTTGCTGTCCTTTGCCCCAAGCTCCACGCTTTTGACATAAAAATCCACATAAGGCAGGTAAAATTCGCTCACAAAGCCCTTTTTCACAAGGCTTTCATCGCTTTTTATCAAAAGCAAATCATTACCAGCAGGCAAAATGTCTTTCACAACGCCAAGAAAAAGCCCATTTTCAAAGACTTCAAGCCCGATAATGTCAAAGTAAAAAAACTCATCATCGCCAAGTTTGCAACTTGCACGGCTTTTTTCCACGCTTTGAAAAAGCTCTAAATTCACAAGCGTTTTAGCGCTTTCTAAACTCTCAAAGCCTTCAAAAAGCACGCTTTGGGCGTTGCGAGCCTTGATTTTAAGCACACGCGAATTTTTGTCAAAAAAGCTCGCCCCACACTCAAACTGCTCAGGGAAATCGCTGAGATTGTGAAGTCTCACAAAGCCCTGCACACCAACGGTGCGCCCAAGTTTTGCCACAAGCACCAAAGCTTCATTCAAGGCTTTTGACGCTCACGCGATAGTTCGTTTGGTCCTTGCTCTTGCACGCGCCGATGACGGTTTTGATGGCGTTTATCATCTTGCCGTTTTTGCCGATGAGCTTGCCCGTGTCGATTTTGTCAGCATAAATGATAATCTCAGCGAAGTTTTCGCCCAGCTCCACGCGCTCGGTTTTGATTTTGTCAGGGTAATCCGCGATGAGCGCGGCGTATTCTCTTAAAAAATCTTCGACCATTTTACTTGCTTGTGATAGAAGCGACTTTTTCGCTGAGTTTCGCCCCAACGCCTTTCCAGTAGGCTAGACGCTCGGTGTCGAATTTGATGACTTCTGGCTCGCTCATAGGATTGTAGTAACCTATGCTTTCTATCCACGAGCCGTCTCTGCGCTTGCGGCTGTCCGTAACAACGATACGGTAAAAGGGCTTTTTCTTGCGCCCCATTCTTGTGAGTCTGATGACTGTCATACTTGCTCCTTGCTTTAAAATTCAGTTCTAAGCACCAAAATGCTTATAAATGAAATTTAAATTCAAAATTTTACTTAAATTTAGCGTTAAAAATTCAGCTTTTTGCTCTTTTTTGCGCTCAATTTTTTTTCATTATTTTTAAATTTTTCTCCATTTTTACCTGCCAAAACCCTGTCTTGCCCCGCTCATCATCGACATTAAATTTTCCATTCCGCCCTTGCCTGAAAAGCGTTTTGCTAGCTTTGCCGCGTTTTCAAACTGCTTGAAAAAGCGATTAACTTGAATTTGCGATAGCCCCGCACCTTGCGCTATGCGTGCCTTGCGGGAGTTGTTAAGCAGGCTTGGGCTTTGCCTTTCTTTTGGCGTCATCGATGAAATCATCGCTTTGATATGCACGATTTCTTTGGAGTTGTCCAAATCCAAATCCTTAACTTGATTTGCAAGATTGCTCATACCGGGTATCATGCCAAGCACGGACTTCATCGAACCAAGCTTTTTCACGCTTTCCATTTGCGCTAAAAAATCATCAAAGTTAAACTCACCTTTTTTGATTTTCGCACTCATTTTTTTGACTTCTTTTTCATCGATGACGGCGGCGGTTTTTTCGGCTAAACTCGCCAAATCGCCTTGCCCCATAATGCGCGAAACGATGCGTTCGGGGATAAACACCTCCAAATCAGCCGCCTTTTCGCCCACGCCGATGAAACGAAGCGGCACGCCAAGCTGTCTTGCTATGCCAAGTGCCACGCCGCCTTTGGTGTCAGCGTCAAATTTGCTCAAAATCACGCCCGTTAAATTCAAGCGTTCATCAAAGCTAGCTGCCGTTTTTACGCCATCTTGCCCGCTCATCGCATCGGCAACATAAAAAATCTCATTTGGTTGCAAACTCTCTTTAATGCCTGCTAATTCGCTCATCAAGGCTTCATCTATGGCTAAACGCCCCGCTGTATCGACAAGCAAAACTTCATAAAGCTCGCTCTTTGCTTTTTTAAGGGCATTTGCGGCGACTTTTAAGGGATTTGTCTCGCCATCCATAAAAAAAACTTCAAGCTCATTTGCCGCGCAAAGCTGTTTGAGCTGCTCCACAGCCGCAAGGCGTTGCAAATCGCAAGCTGCGATTAAAACCTTTTTTTGTCTTAGTTTAAGGTAGTTTGCAAGTTTAACCGTGCTTGTGGTTTTGCCACCGCCCTGCAAACCGCACATTAGCACGATTGTGGGCGGTTTGGGCGCGAAAACAAAGCCTTGATTCTTGCCTTGTGCGGTTAAAATCGCCTCTAAATTTGACTTTACGGCGTTTAAAAAGTGTTTTTGCCCTATACCTGCGCTTTTTACTTCATTTTCAATCGCTGTAAGCAAGTCTTTTACGACTTTGTGATGCACATCAGCCTTTAAAAGTGCCTTTTTGAGCGTATCTAGCGCGTTTTTAAGAGCCTTCTCATCATCAACAAATCGCAGTTTATTGACTGCTGATTTGAATGAATCGCCGATTATTTCAAACACTCTTGCAACCTTTCTTCATAAATTTAAACCCTTATTTTACACAAAACTTGCTTTAAATGCCTTTAAATTTGCAAATTTTTTATCTCAAAACCAAATTCGTTAAAACTCTCGTCCAAATCCGCCTTAAAATCATAGTCAAAAATCCTTAACCTAAAACTATGCAAAAACATTCTTTTGGAGGCAATTTTAGCGTATTTTTCATCGCCTATGATGCCGTGTTTAGCGTAAGCGCAATGCACTCTTATTTGGTGCGTGCGCCCTGTGCTTATCTTGGCTTTTACGAGCGTTTTTTTGCCACTTACGAGCAAAGGTGTGAGCGTGGTTTGCGCGCTTTTGCCCTCTTTGCTTACCTTGCTAAACGCCCCTTGCTTGCTTTTTGTAGTTAAAATAGGCTCATTTATGGTAACTTCGTCCGCTAAAACTCCGCTAATTATGGCTAAATAGCTCTTATACACTCTTTGCTTTTTAAATTCCTCTATGCACTTTAAGCGAAAATTTTCGTCCTTATAAAGCAAGATAAGCCCGCTGGTTTCTTTGTCTAAGCGGTTTAAAAGTTTAGCATTAAATTCTTTTTCTAAATCCTCGCTTTTTTTGCCAAAGGGCTTGTTTGCGGCGATGATTTGAGCGTCTTCAAAAATGAGCGTGGATTTTTGGGGTTTTTTGACGATAAAATGTGAATTTTCGCTCATCAAAGCACGAGCAATAGCCACTTTTTGCGCTCCACAAAAAACTAAACCACTATCTATCAGCTCTTTGGCAGCATTGTGTGAAATGTTTTCTTGTTTAGCTAGGACTTTGTAGGCTTTATCCTGCATTTAAACCCCTTTCAATGCTCTGTAAAATGGGGCTTAAATCCACGCTGTTTTTTAGGCTTGTGGCTTCTTTGTGTGAGCGAACAAGGGCGTTAAATTCGCTCAAATCCTCGCAAAAGCGCACTCCACAGACATTTGCAAAAAGGGCTTTTTGGTTGTGTATGAAAGCCCCTGAAATGATGGGCTTGTTAAAATGCGCGATTTCTACGGGGTTGTGTCCGCCTATGCCTTTGATAAATGAGCCGCAAAGCACGGCTATGTCGCAAATAGCGTAAAAATTCACAAGCTCACCAAGCGTGTCAAGCACCAAAATATCAGCACTCAACTCGCGTTCTAAATTTAAATCCTCTAAATTCAGCTCGCTAAAACGCGCAAATTTAAGCGCATTTGCCCTTGCATACTCGCTTACAAGCTCACAAACCTCGCTAAATCTTTCTGGGTGTCGTGGAGCGATGATGAGTTTTTGCCCTTTTGGTAAGCTAAAATTTGACAAAAGCAAGTTTTCTTCGCCATCGTGCGTGCTAGCAAAGATGATAAGCCTTGAATTTGGCTTTTTGTAAGCCTTATTTGCGCTTATGTTGCCGCTTACTTTTATGTTTCCTACAACGCTTATGTTTTTTGCGCCCAAAATTTCAAGTCTTACTTTATCAGCCTCGCTTTGAGCGTAGATTTCATCGACATAAGAAAAAATTTTTTTGTATAAAAAGGCGAATTTTTGGTATTTTGAAAAGGAGCGTTCTGAAATGCGTGCGTTGATGAGTAGGGTTTTCGCGCCCTTAAATTTAGCGACATAAAAGAGCATAAGCCACAGCTCAGCCTCAAAGACGACAAGCACCTTGCAAGGCGTGAGCCAAAAGGGCATAAAGTTTTCAAAGGCTAGGAAATTCACGCTTTTGCAGAGCTTTTGCGCCGCTTCATAGCCTGTTTGCGTGATGACGCTTATGCGGCTGTTGAATTTCGCTACCAAAGGCTCTATCGCTCGCACTTCGCCAAAAGAACAAGCGTGAAAATGCACGCTCGCCTTTGCTTGGCGTGAATTTTTGTAGAGAAAAAACCGCGCTTTAAAGCTTTGAGCGTGCTTTTTGCTCGTAAAAGAGAGTATGAAAAGGGGCAGTGCGCAAAGCGCCCACAAAAGCCACGACAAAGCGAAATAAAAGGCTATCAAAGCTCTTGTGTGCTTTCTTTTTTAGCACTTTTTTCGGCGTTTTTGCCCGCTGTTTCAGGCTCTTTGTATAAAATGCGCCCACAATGCGGGCAGGTAACGATTTCTTCGCTTTTTAAAATCGCAAGATAGGTTTTATCGTAAATTTTCATAAAACAACCATAGCAGGCTTGTTTGCGCACAGGCACGACAGCGGTGTTTTTCGCCCACTTGCGTATCTTTTGGTAAAAGCTCAAAATCTTTTGATTCATCTGCGCTGTGAGCTTGCTTTTGCGCTCATCAACCAAGCCTCGTTCCTTTTCAAGCTCGGCTACTTTGGCGTTTATCTCCACGCTAAGCGTTTCAAGGCTACTTTCTTCCTTGCTTTTTTGTTCGCTGCACTCTTTTTTAAAGTCCTCTTTGCTCGCTAAAATCTTATCCAAGCGCACTATCTCATCATTTGCCGCATCAAGCTGCTCTTTGGCGATGTCTTCTTCGATTTTAAGGGCGTTTGCCTCCCTTTCGGTTTTCACGCTCGCTACTTTTTTGGCGATTTCGGCGATTTTAGCTGAAAACTCGCTTATGTGAGTGTTTGCGCCTACTTGTTGGGCTTGAAGCTCTTTGATTTCGTTTTCATACTCGTCTAACTGCTCGCTAAGCTTTGCTATCTTGTGCTTTGCGTCTTTTAAAGGCTTTGAGATAGCTTGAATTTTAGGCTCAAAGCTGTCGATTTCTTGGTCGATTTGCGACAGGGCGACAAGTTGTTCTAGGTATTTGTTCATCGGTTTTCCTTTTAAAGATACTCAAATGGATTTTTCAAAACGCATATTATAGCTTGTAATGGCAAATTTTGCAAGTGTTTTGACAAAGATTTTGCAAAACAGCTTTCACTTTCGTAATGTCCTATGTCGATGAGCGATAAGCCACTTTGGCGTGCGGCTAGTGCTTGATGATACTTAAAATCTCCGCTTAAAAAGCACTCCACTGCTTTGTTTTGCTGTAAATTTTCACTCAAAGAGCCGTTTGAAAGGACTTTTTCTATCAAATCCCCACCGCTACCCGTGCAAATAGCAAGCCTTTGAATGCGCTCTTTGCCCGCAAATGTGGCTTTAAGGGTATTTACGCTCAGTTTGTTTTTAAGGTGCGCTACAAGCTCGCTGAATTTCATATCAATGTCCGCATAAATGATAAACTCATCTTTGCTTGCTATCTTAAAGCCTAAAATTTGCTCGGTAAAATAAGCGTTTAAATGGCTTAAATCATAGTTTGTATGCAGGCAAATCAGGCTTTGATTTTTGCAAATCATCGTTTTTATAAGGTTTTTGGGGTAGTTTTGGCTCGCTAAATCGCGCAAAGGTTTGAAAATCAATGGGTGATGAGTGATGAAAAGTGCGTTTTCATCAGCGTTTGCGACTAAGTCGCTGTCTATGTCAAGGCTCAGATAAATTTTTTGAATTTCGTTGTTTAAATCCCCCAGCAAAAGCCCGCTGTTGTCCCAGCTTGCCTGCGTTTGAAAAGGACTGAGCCTGTCTAAAAATTCATAAATTTCAGCTAGTTTCATCGCCACACTTTTTTGGCTTGAATTTAAAAATTCAAGCCATTATTTTACATATAGTTGAGCAAGCTCAGCTGTGAAAGCGTGGTGCTAGCTTTGAGCGCGGCTTGGTAGGTGAGTTGCTGCTGCATTAGCTGGCTATACACTTCTGGCAAATCCGCGCCGATGACTTCATTTTGCGTGCTTTTGACATTGACTTTAAGTGTCATCACCTTTTTTTTGGTGTCGCTCATCGCCTTTTGGTCGGCACCGATGATGGTGCGTTGCTTGATGATATGTTCGTTTAAGTGGTCTAGCCGCTCCAACGCCCCTTGCATACCTGTGTTTCTGGGGTATGCGCTTGTGGAGTCAGCGCGCACATAGCCATAACGCACGGCTTGTATCATCGTCTCTAAATCGTTGATTAAGTCATTGTGCGGTTCATCGATGATAAGAGCGTTGTTTGCGCTAAAAGATAGGGCTGAACCTGTGGTGCTTTGGGCGGTTGTGGTAAGATTATTGTTTGGCGGATTTGGAAAAACACCGCTTTGGCTGTCAGTAAGGGCTATTTTTATCTTTGTGCCAGCTGAAAGCCTGTCAGTTACGGTTATGCGCCCCTTATAGTCCATATCCACATTTACGCTTACCCTTGAAGTGGCAAAGGCTTGGCTTAGGGTGTTGTAGTCGCCTGCGGCGATTTGATTGTTAGGTGCTTGTATGCTCTGTGTGGGCTGTCTGTCGTCTGCAAAAAGCCCGATGATATCATTAAGCTGGCGGTAAGTGATTTCGTTTGTGGGCGTAACCACGCCTGAATTCAGCGTGGTTGGGTCGGTGTGCATTATGGGGAAAGTTACTGGATTGCCGCCTGCTTGTGGTGTGTAACTCACGGTCGAAGTGCCTAAATTTATGCTGACATTATAAGTGTTGCCCGCCCTTGAACTCACTTGCAAAGTCAAGGTCGTGTTGGCAAGGTCGCCTGTGGCTACTTCGCTAAGTTTTGTCGAGTCTGTGGCGTAAGCCCCGCCGTCTTTGAGCACTTGGGAGACATTGCCGATGACTTTGTTGTCTTTGGTTTCAAAATACACATTATCATAATCCGCCCCGTTTGCAGCATTATTTTGCGTGTCTGTCATTTTGGAAAAAATGAAATCGGTTTGGTGTAAATTTAGGTTATAATTGTTTTGCCCTATCGTTACTTGCACGGGTTGTTGATTTGGTGTGGTAATGTTGCCGTTTTGAAAAACCTGATTTAAAACTTGATTTGTGAGCCACTCGCCTGTTAAGGGTGGGTTTTGCTGTGTCATTGCTTCCGTAGCGTTTTTCAGTTCATCTCTCGTTTGAAACTGCGGTGTATAAGCCACAGCGTGAAAGTCAAGCACGGTGTTGCCTTGCTTTAAATCAGTGATTTGAATTTGCCCGCTTTTGTTGATACTGACATCGACTACCTTTGAAGTGGTGGTGTTGCCATAGAGTGCGCCGATTTTATCAAGCATACCTTGTATGGTGTCTGTGGGCTGAACTAAAACAGCACTTTTAAAGCTCGTGCCATCGGGCTTTACGCCTTGCACATAAAGGGCTGTGGGCGGAAATTCCATCGGTTGCGTGTCAAAATCCGTGTCCTTGTCAAGCTCGTCTTTTTTAGTGCTTACATAATCACGCCCGATGAGATAGCTTATTTTATCGCTGCCTTCAAGGTAGCGCGTTTTGTCTTTATTTTGCACCAAATCATAGCGGTTATCAGTAAAGCTCACATTTGTGGTGATTTGCTTTTTGAAATCATTGTCAGCCTTGTAAAACAAATCATAGCCCGGTATGTTGTAGGCGTTTTTTACGCCGTCCCCTGTAACGATATTGAGCCTTTTGTCATCGCCGTAGTAGTTGCCGCTGTAATCAAAAGGCTTGGTGTTGGTAAGCGAGCCTGAGAACAAAAACTGCCCGTTAATGCTGGTGTTGGCTAAATCCACGATTTGCTGGCGAATGGTTTCTAACTCTTTGGCGATGACTTCGCGTGAAGTGGGCGTTTGCGTGGCGTTTGCAGCCTCAGTTACCTTGACTTTAAATTGTGTAAGCAGTTTTTCCATTTCGCTCATCGTGGAGTCGGTGTTTTTCATCAGCTCATCGGCGAGTTTAGAAGCGTCTTCTATCTGCGAAAGTGTGGCGTATTCATACTCTAAACGAGTATTAGTGATATACATACCCGCGCCCTCGTAGGAATTTCGGATTTGCAAGCCTGATGAGAGCTGGTTGTAGGACTTGTAAAGGTTTTTCATACCTGTTTGCACTTGATTTATGGAGTTGTATGTGTTAAGTTTGTTTGTAATGCGCATTTTTTCTCCCTTTTTTGCGATTTATAAGCAAAGAGCGTTCCAAAATCGTGTTTTGCTGTGAATTTAAACTCTTTTAGCTCGGCTTTTGTGCGCTTTTGCCAAAAACTTGCCTTTATATCGGCAAAAGGCTGTTAAGAATTTATGGTGGATTAAGAAAAATGTTAAATTTTATCATCATCACAAGCTAAATTCACAGCACTTGCCGCAAATTTACGCTTGCGATGATAAAAATGGCTTTTTTAAAGCTGAAATTTGCACCTTTTACGCAAAAACTTTTCGCCCTATCCACGAAAGAAACATTACGCTCAAAGCCACAAGGCACATCGCAAAGGCGAGTAAGCAGCACTCAGCCATATTGCCAAATTGCGCGCTTGGCACGAGATACCAGCCATCAGCGTAAAGCTCCACGAGCCATTTTTGAAAGCCTTCAAGCACCAAATCGCTAGGCGGTGTAGAGTAGTCAAACCCGCAGTCGCCTGTGGGCGCGAAAAGGCTAGGAAACCACTTATCAAGCGGCAAACCAAAGTCAAAGCTAGGCACTGTCGAGCAACCTTGCACGCCAAATATCGCATCTTCGCTGTGTGCGGCGTGATGAATGCCGTTTAGCTTCACGCTAAACATTACCCCGCGAACAGCCCCAAAAAAGGCTAGCGCATAAGCGATGAGCTTTAAAATAGTGTTTTGCGGCTTAATGAGCGCGATGATACCGCCCAAAGCCATCACCAAAAAGGCATAACGAATATACACACACTGCTCGCAAGGGCGCATAAAGGCGTATTCTTGGAAAACAAAATGCGCCACAAACACAAGTGCTACGCACACAAAAACCATCAAAGCCCACAAAAATCGCTTGTCCTGCCAGCACGCAAGCGTATTTATGACGCGCAAAAGCAAGGGTTGATTTGAATTTATTTTAGACATTTTTTACCTTTCGTAAGGGCTGAATTTAGACAAAAACGCGCCTAAATTCAGCGAATTTTGCTATTTTTTCAGCAAAAATTTGATTTTAGCTTCCAAATCCTGCATTGAAGTGATGGCTTGGGTTTTGATGAGATACTTGCCATTGACGACAAAGGCAGGCACGCCTTGCACCTTTGCCACTTCGTAGCTTACTTCCCACTCTTTGAGTATGTCTTGGACGGCTTTATCGTTGAGTGCTGCTTCATAGTCAGCCTTGCTGATACCTGTGGCGTTTAAGCCTGTTTGCAAAAAGCTCTCAGGGTCTTTGCCGTTGCCCCAGCGGTTTTTCTTAGCGTGATACTCTTCAAAGTAAGCACTTTCAGCCTTGTGAAAGGCAGAGTTGCTGTCAAGGCTCGAAATTTTCGCCTTTGCGTCCTTTGCCATAGCCACTGCAAGCACTTGGCTTGCGATTTTACCATAATCGCCCTTTTGCTCTAAATGATAAGGCTTGAACGCCACGCTTTTTGGTAGAGCTTTGATGAGCGTGGGCGTGATTTTTGTGTATTTGTAGCAAAACGGACAAGCGTAGCTATACACTTCTATCACGGTGTTTTGGGCGTTGGGGATAGGATTTTGAAGCACTTCATAATCCACGCCTTGCGTAGGTTCTGCATTTGCAAGGCTGAAAGCCGCTGCAAGTGCGGTAAAAGCGCACAAAAATTTGCGCCAGAGTTTTGTTGAGGTTTGCATTGTCTGGTCCTTAAATGTGAAATTTACGCATACATTATACAACGAGTAAATAACAAATTTATAACACACCTACGCTTTTTCATCATCACGGCGACAAACGAGCATATAGCCGTCTCTTGGGATACTGATGATAAGTTCTTTGTTTGCAAGTAGTTTTCTAAGCCTTACTATCGCCATTCGCAAGCTATCTAAACTCATCGTGCTGTCTATCATTTCTACAACCGTATAATGCGACACTAGCTTGTTGCGGTTGTCAAAAAGAAGCCAAAAAATTTGCCTTAATTTAGGCGGCAAAAATAAAAATTTCTTGTTTTTGTAAATTTGTCGTGTTGATTTATCGACATAAAGGTGGGCATCAAGCCTGATGAGTGAATTTTCACAGCACAAATGGCTACAATGAGCAAGCATAGCCCTTATGTGTGTCGAATTTATAGGGCTTGCAAGGAAGGCAAACATCGCCCCCCCCCCCCCACGCAAAGACTTTGACATAGTGCTTTTAGAAATG
>OQVS01002649.1_pt1 | contig 11178 bp, 8 predicted proteins | sample 1691601 | NCBI WGS metagenome assembly OQVS01 (sample SAMN03418268, study PRJEB22391) | human gut metagenome | biome: human-gut; feature: organic feature; material: feces | host: Homo sapiens | place: Tanzania | collected 2013-01 | reverse complement strand
AGTGGTCGGTTCTGTGGTTTAGTAAACAATTTTACGCACTGGTGTCCTGCCGCGTTAGCCTTGGCTATAAGGTGCGACACTATCTGATTAGCCACAGCCTCGCCCTTATGTCCATCGGCCACCGCAACACACTTTATCACTCCGCCCTTAAGTCCTCCACCGGCAACAATCTCGTCGGACGACTCGTCGACGAGGGCGGCGTAATAATCTACGTCGTCATAGCGCAAGCCATTAGCCTGAAGAAAACCTTCTATGCGTCGGCGTTGGCGGGGAATTGCTGGATAAAGTTCGTGCATTTCCAATTGTTGTTATTATTTTTAGTTATACATTATAGACTTATTTAAAAGCGGGCTTTAAACCCGCGCTGAAAATTCAGCTACTATCTCATTCACCTTTGCCAATATTTCTTCCTGTGTGTGCCATCTCATCCTCATACAATAGCGTGCCTCTCTGTCGCATACAAGGCAACGCCGTGGCTCGCCCCCTACCCTATCTCTTGACACAGGCACTCCATCTTTGTCAATGATGTCAATGTCGAACAGCCTGCCGAGTGGATGTGTGTCCTCTATCTTCACCGCCACACGCTTTGCATCAAGCTGCGACATAGGGGTGAGAAGATAAGCCTCGTAGCCAGTAGCAAGGTCGCGTTCTGTAAGACAGCCTTCCTCGGGACAGAAAACCCGACGCATAGCCTTTACAGCAGCATGGGCTACAGTAAGCGACAGCGAATTACGCTTCACGCTTCCTGGCATAACTACTGTAAGGCACACCAGTGTCTTTCCCGAATTTTCAGCCAGCAACTTTAGTTGCATAGCATGGCGTGAATCACGACTCGCCAGAAGTTCGTGCAGCGTAATAGGCATATATGACATAACTGTATTGTGACTTTTTGATATGTTTATAGTATAGAATATTAGTAGATTTAGGGTTGTGTCCGCACAAAACACATAGGCAATGCGGACTTGGATTTCACGGTGTAAAGATACATATTTTTATGTAACGAGCAAACTTTTTGGCAATGATTTTTTAAACTTATGAAGTTAATAAAAATAACATAAGCTACACTATGCCCGAACGCTTGAGCTCTTCTGCCACTGCACACAATTCATCATACCATTCCTTGCCGAAACGTCGCACAAGCGGCCCCTCAAGAAAACGATATACTGGAAGTCCGAGCTCCTGGCCTTTCTTCACGGCATCACGGCAGACGTCCCACCTATTATAATTAAGTGCAACAATGTCGCTATTGATTCTTTTCTCGCGTATTGGATAGAGAGCACATGAGATGGGCTTGATAAACGAGGTCTTGCCCTGACGGTAGGCACGCTCCAGAGCACAAAGACAACAGCCATTCTCATAGCATGTGAACACGCAGTCCTTTCCACCCACGATGCTAGTCACAAGATCGCCCTCGCGGTCGGTATAGGCCACACCCTGCTTGTCGACAACAGCTTGTGCCGAGGCCGACATATCGCCCCATACAGTATCGAGCGAATCTTCAATGCCAGCTATTTCATCGAGAGTGACTGGTGCTCCTGCATCGCCCTCCACACAACAAATGCCGTGACACTTGTCGAGGTCGCAGCAAAACTGTTCGGTGATAATATCTGAAGAAACAAGAATATTGGATACTTCTAAAATCATTGGATTTATTGTTTTTTTATTGTTTTAATCTACTTACTATAATCTTTACCACTCTATCGGTTGCTCACCATGCTCCACAAGCCATTGGTTGCAACGCGAGAACTGATGATTGCCAAACCATCCACCTCTGTTTGCTGACAAAGGCGAAGGATGCACGCTCTCAAGTACCAAATGCTTATTCTGGTCTATTAGATACTTCTTGCTACGAGCAAAACCACCCCAAAGCATAAACACCAAGTGTTCACGCTTGTCGCTCAATGCCTTTATGGCAGCATCGGTGAATGTAGTCCATCCCAATCGCTGATGGCTATTGGCAACATGTGCTCTTACAGTAAGTGTAGCATTTAGCAACAGCACACCATGAGTTGCCCAACGAGTAAGGTCGCCAGATTTAGCTGCAGGTTTACCAAGGTCGAGTTCTATCTCCTTGAAGATATTGATGAGCGAAGGAGGAGGAGTAACACCTTCAGGCACCGAGAAACTCAATCCCATAGCCTGGCCAGGCTCATGATATGGATCTTGACCTATAATCACCACCTTTACATCGTCAAACGGACAAAGGTTGAAGGCATTAAAAATCTTGTTGCCTGGAGGAAAACATTGATAATGCAAGTATTCTTCCCTCACCAGATTAGTAAGGTTAACGAAATATTGCTTATCAAACTCTGCACCAAGGTGCTGTTTCCATGAAGATTCTATTTCTACGTTCATAGGGAGAAAAAAGAAAGAAAGCCTCACTCCCAGCCCCTCTCCAAAAGGGAGAAGGAAGTAATTAGCATTATTGCTGGGAGTGAGGTTTTTAATATTTTGTAGAGGGGTGAGGCTACTATTAGTCTTCGATAAGGCACTCGCCTGTCATTTCTGCAGGCTGCTCCAAGCCCATGATATGGAGGATAGAAGGAGCAACGTCAGCCAAACGACCATCCTTAACTGTTGCTGAGTTGTTGTCAGTAACGTAGATGAATGGAACAGGGTTCAAAGAGTGAGCGGTGTTTGGTGTGCCGTCTTCGTTGATAGCGTTATCAGCATTACCGTGGTCAGCGATGATGATAGCCTCGTAGTCGTTAGCCTTAGCAGCCTCGATAACTTCGCGAACACAGTTGTCAACAGCATGTACAGCCTTAGCAATAGCATTGTAGATACCTGTATGACCAACCATATCGCCATTAGCGAAGTTTACAACGATGAAATCATACTCCTGAGTATTGATAGCACCAACGAGCTTATCCTTTACCTCGTAAGCAGACATCTCTGGCTTCAAGTCGTAGGTAGCAACCTTTGGAGAAGGTACCAAGATACGATCCTCGCCCTCGTATGGAGTCTCACGACCACCATTCAAGAAGAATGTAACGTGAGCATATTTCTCTGTTTCTGCTGTATGGAGCTGCTTCTTGCCATTAGCTGCAAGATACTCACCAAGAGTGTTAGTAACATTCTCTTTAGGGAAGAGGATGTTTACGCCCTTGAAGCTTGCATCATATGGAGTCATGCAGAAATACTGCAATCCAGGGATAGTATTCATGCCCTCTTCTGGCATATCCTGCTGAGTCAATACCTGAGTAAGCTCCTTAGCACGGTCGTTACGATAGTTGATGAAGATAACAACATCGCCCTCACCGATAGTACCGTCTACATTAGAATTGCTGATAGCCTTGATAAACTCGTCGGTTACGCCCTCGTCGTAGCTTTCCTGCATAGCCTGTACCATATCTGCAGACTTCTTGCCTTCGCCCTTTACCAAGAGGTCGTAAGCTTCCTTCACACGATTCCAACGCTTATCACGGTCCATAGCATAGAAACGACCGATGATGCTTGCGATATGTGCACCATTGTTGTCGCAGCACTTCTGTACATCCTCAATAAAGCCCTTACCGCTCTTAGGGTCGGTATCACGACCGTCCATGAAGCAATGTACGAACACCTTGTCTGTCAAACCATACTCCTTACCAATCTCGATGAGCTTGAAGAGATGGTTAAGTGAAGAGTGTACACCACCAGTAGAAGTAAGACCCATCAAGTGGAGCTTCTTACCGTTATCGCGAGCATAGCTGTAAGCCTTTATCACTTCCTTATTGTTGAGGATTTCGCCGCTTTCGCAAGCCTTGTTGATCTTCACCAAGTCCTGATATACGATACGACCTGCACCGATATTAAGGTGACCAACCTCAGAGTTACCCATCTGACCGCTAGGCAAACCTACATCTTCGCCAGAAGTCTGGAGTGAAGAGTGAGCCGAAACGGCTGTAAGATAATCAAGATAAGGAGTTGGAGTGTTATAGATAACATCACCTTTACCATGCTGACCGATTCCCCATCCATCGAGAATCATCAAAAGAGCTTTTTTTGCCATAATTACTATTTTATTATAAGTTTATTGTATTCCGTTGCAAAATTACTATAATTCAGTGGAAACACAAAACAAGCGAGCCAATAATTTTGACTCGCTTGTTTGCTGGTTATATTAATAATTCTTTATGCCATTTAATGTAAGTTACTACCTTAACACCTTCTTTACAGTACCATCAGAATACTTAACGATGTTGATGCCTGCACCAAGAACCTGGCGCAAAGTGCCATCAGTAGAATATATTGCCACAGGAACCTTTACAGAGTTTTGCTCAATTCCTTTGACTGCAGTTGAAGCAGCTGTAACAATTACATCGTCGAGGAAGAAACGCTTACCAGGAGTAAACTTTATCTTTATATTGTCTGAACCTGTGATGGTAGCTGTGAATGTCTGCCAAGAATCCATAGTCATATTGAATGAAGAAGGAGAAATTGTAGCATCGCCATCTATTGAGACAGACAGACGTATATCATCTTTACCCCAAGGAGCAGCACGGAACGTAAGAGTTGCTGTACCATCTATCTCGATAGCAGGAGTTGTAGCTTCACCTTTCTTTTTGCTTGAACCAAAACGAGCACAACCATCAGCACCATGAGGACTTTCAGAATACCAGCCAGCATTGTCGGTTTCAAAGTCTGAGTCAGCAAATCTTCCTGATCCACTAAACGCATTATCATTACCACCTGTACCAGCACAAGCATCAAAGGTTTCAGAGAATATAACTTCGCCAGTAGGAGTATTTGATGAAGACGAATTGAAGTAGTTAGGTCCAAAGTCCATAGAAGCCACACCATCGCTTGTTACTGCGATATTGCGGATTGCTACATCCATGTATTTCTTGCCATCACTATTTTTTGTATATATAGCATTAGATGGACGTGATAAATTAGTCAAGCTATCATTGCCCTTATAAGGATATGGGTCGCCCAAGTATGTTGTCTTGGTGTAGCCTTGCTGAGTTTTGCTATAATACTTAGAGTCGTCATCATTGTCGGCATGGAATATTGTCATGCGCTGATGAGGGTTTGTGAATTGCAAATCAGAATCATATCCTGTGGTATTTACCATATTATAATCCCATACAGTCTGGTCGAAGTCAACATGAGTGATAAGCACACCACCTTGAGGCAGACTCTCGTCCCAACCTGAGAACTGGCGGTTTTCTACCAAGAAGTATTCATCCTCGTTGCCACTATTAATAAGTTTGTAAGCCTCGCCACCTTCTGTAAGTGCCTTCATGCCAGTAACTGATAGTTCAGCTCCTTTGCGCACTTCTACAGGCTCGAGCCATCCAGATATCATACGCTCATAGGCTGTATATCCGCAAGGCTGATATCCATCATTATTATATGCACCATAGTCCATAAGGTCGAAAGGTCCCATACCAAAGTTGCCAGAGTAGCCAGTATCATACATATCAGGAATACCCATACAATGAGAAAACTCATGGCACATAGTACCGATACCACCAACCTCGCCTGCGCCATTAAGCTCTGAGCTACAAGCATAGGTATCAACCTTTACTCCATCGAGAGTCAAAGCCATAGATGCACCTGAAAGCTGATATTCGTGTGGCCAAATAGTATTATCCTTACCGGTATCAGCTTCGCCATAGCCGGCATATATAACGTACACCTGGTCTACTTCGCCATCACCATCCCAGTCGTATTTAGAGAAATCAACTTTTGAGTCAACGCCCTTGCAAGCCTCAACAATCATCTCTTCAGGATGAAGGTCGTAGCCATTGTCATCATTGCCACCATAGTATTTCATGTTGTGAGCCAACTTCACCGGACCAACAACATCGAAGTCAAGTTCAAACTGTCCACGGCTTTGGGCAAGGAAATAATCCTTAACCGAACCTTGGAAGTAGCCTTCATTATATCCAGCCTCGTTTGCTATACGATTAAATAGAGTCTGAGAATCACTATTCTTGAACTTCACATCAGTAAATTCCGCCAATATCACCAAACCCTTTTTCTTGCCCTGAAACACATCGGTAGCATTACTAAGATTACGACGAGCAGCACGACGAGCATGAGCCTTAGCCTTACGAGCCAAAGCGCGAGTAGTGAGATTAGAAACAGCAGAAGCATCAGCAAGCTTAAAGACGTTTGCTTCGCCTGTAGGCACATACTTGTTGCCATAGGCATCTTGCCAATAGTGCATAAACTCATCACCTACCAACGACACCTCAACCTTAGTGCCATCGTTAAGTGTGATAACGTTTGTCAAACCGCGCTTAGCTGGCAAAGCCATTGCTGCCAACGACATGAGCGCTACCATTCCAGTTACAATAGTTTTCTTTATCATAAGTTATAGTTAATATACATAAAAACTAACGAGCTAAGAGTGCAAATATAGCGCTTTTATTTTAATAAAAACAAATATTTATTCTGCTATAACTTTTTTTTATTATAAATTTCTAAAAATAATCAACGAACAAGCTATTTCTACAAACAAAGAATCCTTGAGTATACTACTTTTATAAACCAAAAAGCGGCATCCGCAATAATGCGAATGCCGCTCCTTTATTATATAATAAGGTGAAAGCCTAAGCCACCTTATCTATAGATTATGTTTACTTAACAACAATCTTCTTGCCACCTACTACGTAGATACCCTTAGCCAAGCCCTTAACAGACTCACCTGCATTACGAACCTTTGCACCATTCAAGTTGTAAACGGCAGCATTCTTAGCAGCAACAGCGATTGAAGAGATACCATCAGAGGTTGCAAACTTATAAGAGATTGGGCAGAATACGTAAGTTTCGAAATCCACGAATACTACACCAACAACGCTCTCAAACTTAGCTGTCTCTGGCATATCCTCAGGAAGAACAGAGAACTGATCTGCAAGAATAATTGAAGCATCATCCTGCTTGATTACAGGAGCACCATCCTCAACTGCGAAGTCAACATCCTTGAGCTCGAACAAACGCAAGTGGTTTTCTGCCTTCTGAAGATCAGCAATCTTTGCCTCTGTAGGAACAATTGTGGTAGGAGTAACTGTAAGTTCTGACTTAGAAGTCTCATCATTAACTACCAAAGCTGTAGACCAAGCGCTATAGTTAACATTGATATAACCATTAAGCTCTACACCCTCCTTAAGTTCGCCATCGAACCAGCTGTTTGCATTAGCCTTTGTTATAATGTTAGAGATTTCTACTGCACCTGTCTCATCCTCAAGAATTGCGAATGCTACTGTAGCACGTGGGTCGATACCCTCGTCCATATTCTGAACATAAGTAATCTTAGCGTTCTTCAACATGAGCTTAACGCTTGGATCCTCCATTTCACCACCTTCAATCTGGCGAAGAGCAGCAATATTCTCAACAACAGGAATTTCTGGAGCTGCTGGAGTTGCCTCATAAGATAAAGGAGTAAAGAAATAGTTAGGAGTTTCCTGATCTAATGATTCATACCCTGCATACAAAATACCTGTAACGCTCTGAAGCTTTTCTGGCATATCGCTACCATCAGATGCCCACTTAGCAAAGACATCACGAAGTTCTATAGAGGCTTCACCCTGACAGATATCAAAGTCTGGAGTTTCCTCTGTACCCACATTCTTAATAGTTACATCTTGGAGTTTAAACAAGCGTAAATCATTCTCTGGCTTCATAGCTTCAGCAAGAGTTGCCTCGGTAGGTACTACTGTTGAAGGAGTAAGTGTTATCTGTGATTTTTCTGTATCCTCTGATGCCCAAAGAGTGTTTGGCCAGTTGAGAGTTGCATAGAGGGTACCATTGAGAACTGAACCTTCCGCAAAGTCGCCTTCAAGCGTACCTTCCGCAGTTGCCTCCATCATAAGAGAGCTTATATCAATAGCACCTGTAGCATCTTCCAAAATAGCGAAGTCTATCATTTCCATGCCATAATCACTATTCTTGTGCAAAGCAGTAATCTTAGCATCGTGGAGGTTCAACTTAACTGGTACTTCATCCCATTCGCTAGCAAACTTGATAGCACGCAATTCTGCAAGGTTGTTAATCTCGGTAAAAGTTGGTAGTGCTTCTGCATCACCAGTCTTCTGGATATAGATAAAGTCAACAGCCTGGTTAGCGTTACCGCCCTTAACCAAATAGATAGGAGTTTCTGCATTTACTTCAAACTCTTCAGATGTACCCTGAGCCCAGTTTACAGTAGAAGCAGTAAAATTGAAGATGTTATTTTCGCCTGCAAGGAAGTTCCATTCAGAACCTGCATTCTTTGTAGCATCACAAATAACAGCAGTCAACTTATATTTACCAGGCTGGAGCTTTGTAATTTCAACATCAGCCTCTGCTGCATAAGCAGAACCTCCATTAGAACTACGAACAAAAGTATTATTGTTTGTTGCCTTTGTCAAACCTTCGATATTCTCTGCTTCAGATAAGAATACGATATCTGTAGTAGTTGTTGGTTTGAAAGTAATATCTTTAACCTGATTGTCAGCCTCAAGAGTATAAGAGAGATAGTATCCCTTCTTGTCAGAGCTCAACTTATCAGATGTATAAAGAGTACCATCAACATTGATAGCATAAGGATAACCTACGTCGAAAGTCTCGCCCTCAAAGTTTGTACCCTTAACGATACCTTCCTGCAAAGGTTTACCTTTGGCATCAACAGCATTGAATGTATAATTCCATTTAGCAGCCTCGCGGAACTTAATAGTAACGACAGTTGAACCATCAGCAGCAATCGTCAAGCTTGCAGCATCGTCGCTATCGTAGACATACTTCACGGTTTTGTCTTTATTATAAATTGCATCCTTATCAGATTCTGTCAATGGAGGAACCAAACCTTTTTCTGCTGCATAAGTAGAACTTGTTTTAATCTCGTTGCCTGCAGCATCTACATACTTAACAGTATAGTTTGAAGCGCTTGCAGCATCAACATATTCCAATGTTAACTTTAAATCAGATGCCTCTTGCTCACGACCGGTGGCGGTAAAGAGCGCAATACCTAAAGTATTATCTGTTGAAGCCTGAAGATAAGAAGTAACATCGAAAGTCAAAGTTGTCTTTTTTGTACTAACTCTATAAGCTTCATCTGTACTATTATTAATACCTACAGCATTTAGAATCTTTGCAGTATTAGTATTAGTCCATGTAGCAGTAGTGGCATCCCAACCTGTATTGATAGTAGCTACTTGTACTATAGAACTTTGTTTTGATACTGTACAAACAGTAGAGAAGGACAATGTAGCCTTTTTAAGCAACTTGCCATCCAATGTTGTTGACGCGTCAAACTTTGTCAGCACCACAGGTGTGCCGTCCCAAGTTGCCAACTTATTTCTAAATGCGCCTCCATTGATCTCTGCATATGAGTAGCGCCAAGAAGTTGCTTCTGCGTTATACAATACAGTATTGGCATTTTGTGCAGTCTTACCGTCTGCTTGTATAACAGTTGTCTGTGTTGGGGTCAATACTGTTTCATCAGCATAAGAAGTCTGAGTACCGACTGAGAACATTGCCAACGCAGTCATTACTAAAGAATAAAATTTCTTCATGTAGTTATAGTTTTATAGAGTAGAGTGTCGTCAGTCCGTGGGCACTTAAATAATAGGTAAAAGTTTTGGGGATTCGGTTGCGGACTGTTTAATCACCTTCCCGTCTTAGGGGTAAGGTCAGCCGAATTGCAATTAGATTGTCTTTGTTTTATAAGTCTAAGGATAAAGTAGTTATTTTATTGTTAATTTAGTTATTTCTGTTATTAGGTTGCTCGTTGTCAGCATTATACGATGAATTCTCGAGCAGATTAGTATTGTGTTGCAAAATTATAAAAATAATGAATAAGTGTATAATGGATTATCAAAAAATATAGGTGTTCCGCCATAAATTAAAGGCGTTGAGGCTTAAATGAGTAGTAATGAACCATTGTGATGTGTATTTTGGACACGAATCGCCTCTTTTTAGCTTAATATGTTGCACACGGATATCAGCGGAGGTTAACGCCCATGAGTTTTTATCTTATTTAGAAAACGCAGAAAACATGTTTCATAAATGCGACTAGTCGCGAAGACCATTACGACTAATCGCATAGCCCATTGCGAATAGTCGCATAGCCCATCGAGACTACTCGCTGGTGTTTAGTGTTTAATGTTTAGTATTTAGGCGGTCTTTTAAACATAAACCAATATAAACCGTTGTTGGAGGTAATGTGTAGTGCTTAATGTGTAGAGTGCAATGGGTGTTTATCTTGGTTTATGTTTTATAGTTCTTTGCATCATAGAATTAAGAATCATATACGGAAGAATAAAAAAAAGTATAATTTTAGTCACTAATCTATGCTACAATCAATTTTTTTCTTATCTTTGCATAAGATAGGCTGCACTCGGCAATTTGTGAGCGAGCTCACATTGCGCTCGTTTGCACTATCTTTGCAAAAGATAGGCTACATATATAATAAAGCTATTATGAATACATTGGAATTACAAACTGAATATCGCGGATTGGTAGATATTATTGCCAATAAAGATGCTGATACTATACGCCGTGCTATTCAAGCGCTGAAGAAGATAGTATCACCATCAAAACACTCGCAAATCACAAAAAAAGATTTGGTGATAGACCCTCGTGTGTCTTCAATGTATGTTGATATAGATCTTCCTGTCACTTTTGATTACAAGGAAGAGTATTGCAAAGAATACATGAAAGATAAATAATATGCTAAATGTATTTCTTGACACAAATGTGATTATTGACTTCATGGCGCATCGTGATGAGTTTTTTGATGATGCTGCAATTATTGTTAGCTTAGCAATCAATAAGAAGTTGAAACTGCATGTTGCATCTATGTCGTTTGCAACAGCAAGCTATATTTTAAGTCGCAAAGTTGATGACTCTAAAGTTAAGATGATTATTGGCAACTTCTGCAACTTCTGTAAGGTTGATGTTGTTGATGCTGATTGTGTTGAGTATGGCGTTACTTCTAAGTTCAAAGATTTCGAAGATGCAATGCAGTTCCGTTGTGCTCAAAATGCTAATGTTGATTATATAATTACGAGAAACGTAAAAGACTTTGAAGAGTCAACAATAACAGCACTTACACCTCACGATTTCTTGCTAAAAATTATGAGCGCTACATAGAGTTTATCTCCATATGTTCCCCTGGGGTATTTATCTTATTGAACTTTCGCATGTGGCTTAAGTACGGGCTGAAGGCCCAAAAGCTCCTAGCCCAGGGCATCGCCCTGGGTATGA
>OQVS01002648.1_pt1 | contig 11180 bp, 8 predicted proteins | sample 1691601 | NCBI WGS metagenome assembly OQVS01 (sample SAMN03418268, study PRJEB22391) | human gut metagenome | biome: human-gut; feature: organic feature; material: feces | host: Homo sapiens | place: Tanzania | collected 2013-01 | reverse complement strand
GCTCATAAGAAAGGGATCCGATCCCGATATATTCACAGCCCTTCTTTTTATTTCTTACATACACGGTCGAAGCCGGATTGTTGCCAACCTGAATCACAGCCAGGGTAACTTCCGTTCCCTCCGCCTTCAGCTTCGCCGCTTTTTCTTTCAGTTTTCCCGTCGTTTTGCAGACTGCTTCTCAAGGCTGTCCATCCCCTTCTCCGTCAATATATAATATGGAGCAGAAATGTGTCCCTGTTTCAGTAGCAATCCTTCTTTTGTCAAGCGACTCAATGTTCTCTGGGCCGTTGAACGGCTATAGCCTGTCAGAGATTGAAAAACAGCGCGGTCCAGGAAACGGACGTTTTCAGAATTGAAGAAATCGCGAACACGCTGAAGAATCTCCGAATCCGTCAAGACGCAGAATACGTAAGGCACTTTCGTTGAGCGCTTGAAACGCACATCGTGCATTTTCTTCCGCAATCCCACTTTTGGTCTGAAAGCAATGTTTCTCACGTAAAGATCCCGCGTTACTTTCTTGTCATTTCTGTCTGCAATTTTGCGATGACAGGAAATCATCGGACTAAAATAGCCCAATCCCGGAATCTCCACGCTGGTTCCGCACGAGAGTTTCTCTGCAACGACATTCACCAAGGCGTCCATAACCGCCACGATGTCGGTCGAAGTGACGGTGCAACGATTTTGTACCGTTTCATACAACTGTTCCGGCGTAAACTTACCGGCATTCGCCACTACGGGATAATAGCCCACTGGCGATTCTTCTGTGAAGCGTGGCAGCTCACGCAATGAAAATGAAATAATTGACATGGTTTTAAGATTAGTGTTTGGTTTGATAATTGTCTGGGATGTCATTCTTCACCTCTCAGGAGAAGTAACGCGCCGTTGTCTGCAATGATGCAGGGCGAACGCGCGGAAGGAAACAGGAATACAGCGCTGAAAATCATCCTGAATCCTTTTCTTTCGACACGCTCCTTATGTTTGACAGCGAACGCGGGACGAGACGCAACCGAATCTGGGACGAGAGACGACCGAATCTGGGACGAGGCACGACCGAATCTGGGACGGGAGCAGGGCCGACGCATTACTTTTCTCTTTCATAATCAGTGATATTCCATAGAAAAGCATTACCTTTCCAGTAAAAAACGATATGAACATCTCCATTATACTGAACAATATTCAAGATCCTCGTCGCAATCACCTTCAAAAACATAGCCTTGAAACTATAATTTATATCACTTTGGCAGCAGTTATTGGTGGTGCTGAAAGTTGGTATGAAATAGAAGAATTCGGCAATACACATATAGATTTTTTCAAGTCTAAAATAGAAGGACTTGAGGAAATACCTAGTCATGATACCTTTAATCGTGTATTTTCCATTATAAAGCCAAAGGAATTTGAGAGTGGATTTCGTCAATGGGTACAAGAACTGTACGGAACATATAAGGGCATTATCGCCATTGATGGCAAAGAAATGCGTGGTGCAAAATCAGAAGACGAGAATGGAAAGATTTGTCCAATAAGAATGGTAAGTGCCTGGGCTGTTGACAATGGCGTGTCATTAGGACAAGAAAAGGTTGGAGAGAAATCAAACGAGATAAAGGCCATTCCAAAACTTTTGAAGATATTGGATTTAGAAGGCTGTATCGTTACCATTGATGCGATTGGTTGTCAGCATAAAATTGTAAAGGAAGTCATTGAAAACAAGGGTGACTATCTTATTGCAGTTAAAGAGAACCAGCAAAAATTACATAAATCCTTAAGTAGTTGGTTTTCAGAGGTAGATATCGAGGGGTTTAAAAAGAGAGGGCATGGTCACTATCCTCCTACAAGATACCAGTATTGCACCCAAGAAAACCATGGACATGGACGAACTGAAAAGAGAATATGTAGGGTTATCTCGTATCAAAGCTACACAGAAAAGATTGTCCATTGGGAGGGCGTTCGTTCTCTTGTTTGCATAGAAAATACAAGAACGGATAATAAAACTGGAGAAACAACTTCTGAAAACCATTATTATATTACTTCGTTGCCTATGGATGCAGAAACCATACTCAATGTAGCCAGAAAACATTGGGGGATAGAAAATAATCTGCATTGGCAGTTGGACGTTTCGTTTAATGAAGACAACCAAAAGAAGAAAAAGAACGCTGCCCAAAATATTTCTCTTATTAATAAGATAGCTTTAGCAAGGATAAAACAAGATGAAACTAAGGGCAGCATGAAGGCAAAAAGAAAGAGAGCAGGATGGGACAGTTCTTTCCTTGCCAAATTGATACCATAGAGTAATGCGTCGGCCCTGCTTAGGGCGCGAAGATGAAGGATGCTTGGGAGATTTTTCAGCAGACGGATTTGACTGGCTCGTGGCGGTGGCTCTTGTGCTTGATGCCGTCAGGACAACGCAAATGGATTTCCGCTGTTGTTCGTTGGAGAGAAATATCAATTAACCCATAAAATATGCAATCATGAAAAGAATATTCGTGGCCGCTTTCGCCTTGTTGGCAATGGCAACAACGGCTTCGGCTCAGAACTATGAAGTGGTGAACGACTCGGTGGCCGCAGAAACGACAGAGAGCGGCACCAGCATTCTCGCCCAACTGATGGACAACGCCATGACGGAAGTACCTGCGGCCTATCCCGGTGGAGCTCGGCAACTCATGGCAGACCTCGCAGCCAATCTGGAATATCCGACAATTGCGATAGAATCGGATTTGCAGGGAAAAGTCCTCTTACAGTTTGTCGTCACGCGCCAGGGGAAAATCGGAGAGGTGAAGGTGTTGAAGAGCCTGTCGCGCGAATGCGATGCAGCAGCCATCAAAGCCGTGAGAAAGCTCAGGACCTTCACGCCAGCGCGACATAAAGGAAGCGTTGTCAGTGTCAAGTACACCCTTCCAGTCACATTCCGCTTGCAGTAATTCTATACCATTAGTAATGGTGAAAGAATAAGTTGAGCAATTTTGACAGGGCATAAGAAATAACTCCTTACTCCACAAAATTGGTCAAGTTATTTTTTACCATTACTTAATATATTCCTATGTCAAAAAGTACATTCTTACAAGACTTCAAAGCGTTTGCCATGCGTGGCAACGTTGTTGATATGGCCGTCGGCGTTGTTATCGGTACGGCCTTCGGAAAAATCGTGTCGTCCATCGTGTCCGATCTCATCATGCCTCTGATTGGCGTCATCTGTGGCGGCGTGAACTTCACCGACCTCTCCATCACGCTCAAGGAAGCGCAGGTGGTGGATGGACAGGAACAGGCCGCCGTGTTGCTCAACTATGGCAACTTCTTGCAGGCCACGTTTGATTTCATCATCATCGCCTTCTCCATCTTCGTCTTCATCCGCCTCATCTCTAAGCTCCATCGCAAGAAACAAGAGGCACCGGCTCCCGCAGCACCTGCGAAGCCCAGCGAGGAAGTGCAACTGCTCACGGAAATCCGCGACTTGCTGAAGAAGCAGGAGAAATGATGAGCGTGGGCCATCTGCAACAAAATGGGTGCGTAAAATCAAAATGGTTTTTCCCTGCTTTGACATTATAAGGTGAATTTGAATACCTACTTAACAGCCTAATCATTCAAAAACAAACGAAACACTATGAGGAATTTCTTCAAACATTCGGGGCAGCTGTGTGCTCTCGGCGCCTTGCTTCTTATGGGCGCTCCCGTTTTTCTCTCCTCCTGCAAGGAAGAGATTGACGAGTCGAACTTCGCCATCAAGAAGATGCAGACAGCAGCCGATTATATCGACGAAAACAGCCAGTTTTCCTTGATGAACGAGCTTTTCCGCCGCGTCAGACTGGGTAATGTTGAGGGCGCGTCTCCGCTCCACAATATGCTCTCTGCCAGAGGAAACTACACCATCTTCCTGCCAACAAACGAGGCGGTGGAGAAGTATATGGCGGAAAACGGCATCACCTCTATTGACGAGATGAGCGACGACCTCGCCAATACGCTCGCCAAGAGCTGCATCATTGACAATGGCTCAAACAACGCCTACGAAAGCGCGGACCTCCCCAGCAGCGGTGCGTTGCCCATCTCCTGTCTCTCCGACCGTATGCTCTCTTGCTCGCTCGATTCCACATCGACTTTCATCATCAACGGAACGTCGAGAATCATCAAGGGCGATATTGAGGTGTCAAATGGTTTCATCCATGTGGTTGACGGCGTGATCAGTCCGTCGCTCAACACGCTCGACGAGCAAATAGGCGAGGCCGATAACCTCAAGGTGTTCAGCTACTTGCTCACCCATACGGCTTTGTGCGACTCGCTGCACGAGTATCTCGACAAATCGTATGAGAACTCCAGCCGACAAGAGAAAACGCACATGGGCGAGTTTGACTACGTCTATGCACAACACCGCTACATCGGATACACCGCCTTTGTGGAGCCCGACAGCATCTACGAGCAGACATTGGGTCTCAAGGTTGAAAAAGACGCTGAGGGCAACCTGACCAATGGCGCAGCTTTCGTGGCCAAACTGAAGGATTATGTGGCCGACGCTTACGGTTCGAATCATATCGATGATTTGAAGCATCCGTACAACCCCATCAACCGTTTCGTGGCCTACCACCTCGTTTACGGACGTATGCCTTTCAACAAACTCGTTTATCACTGCAACGAGTATAACTACAAGTATGGCCAGTGGAACGCACCGCAAACCGTCAATATGCCGACCAACGTGTGGGAGTTCTACACCACCATGGGTGCATTCCCCAGTCTGCTGAAAATCACGCAGGTGGGCGATGCTGGATTTGAGCACGACGTTGACCACAAAATCTATCTCAACCGCATCTCGCTCTATGCCGACGGCCCGACGGACGACTATCACGAAACGGGCGTGGTGCCGGGCTATGCGGGCATCATCGTCAATGCTGACAATGGCGACAACGACAACAACGCCCTCAACGGCTATTACCACACCATCAACAAACTTTTGGTCAACGACGAAGGCACGCGCGATGAACTCTACAAGCGCCGCATCCGCATGGACATTGCCGCCACGCTTCCTGAACTGGCCACAAACAACTATCGCGGAAACTACAAAATTGCTTTCGACCCAGGCTATCTCTCGCGCATGATTCGCCAGAGCAGCAGTACGAAGATGGGACACACCCACGCGCAGGGTTCTGGATGGCTGGCCATGTGGGGCGACGAGTTCCGCGTGTTCGGTCTCTACGACTTCATCTATAAGCTTCCGCCCGTTCCGAAAGACGGTACTTACGAAATCCGCCTGGGACTCAGCCACGGTCCGATTAGAGGTATGGCGCAGATTTATTTCGGCGACGACCCCGACCGTCTCGCGCCCGTGGGTCTTCCCTACGATATGCGTCAGATTCCTGGTTCCAACACCCCCAACATCCCTTGGGTGAAGGACGGCGACGACCAGACGGTTAACCGCGAAAACGACAAGAACCTGCGTAACCAAGGCTATATGAAGGCTCCGATGTTCTTCACCTACAGTACGGGACGCGCCGACCAGCCTTTGCGCGAATTTGGCGGCTCATGGTGTGCCATCCGCAAGATTGTCTGCACCGAATATATGAAGGCAGGAAAGACCTATTACCTGCGCTTCAAGTCGGCCTTGAAGAAACTCGATGCCGAGCTGGAGCTCGACTACTTCGAATATGCTTCAACCCCCGTTTACAATGGGGTAGAGCCAGAGGATATTTGGTAAGTTAGAAATAGAAAAAGATTTATTTTGTTTCCCGCTCCGAATCAAAAACAGATTCGGGGCGGGATTTTTGCTTGCTTTTTGGGGGGAATTGGAAGGGCATTTTTGGGAACTTTTTCGCTGCGTTTGTCATGTTCACTTTTGAGGGAAAAAACACGGAATTTGGGGATGAAGTCTTGACGATATCACTCCGAAAAACAGGCTTGGCGGCATGAAAACGACAAACTTTTAGTCCTGCGCTTGTAAAAAAAAGCAAATATAAAATATTTTGCCTGTAAAATTTGGCTTACCCCTAACAAATTACTACCTTTGAGAGGTAAAAAAGACCTCAATAGAATCCACAAGATTCTGTTGGGTTAAAATCTTCACTTGACAAATAGTGATAGTCTTTAATTAAAAATCACAAAGTTATTCGTATAAAACCTTATAATCTTCTGACCTATGTGCTACTTAAAATTTGACAAAGCGCAGATGACGAACCTTCAGGACTCCCTCTATAAGGAATTTCTGATCACAAACCGCTCTGGCGCTTACTGTAACACAACATTGGTTGGCTGCAATATCCGTAAGTACCACGGCCTCATGGTCGTTCCGGTTCCCGAACTGGACGACGAAAACCATGTGTTGCTCTCCTCGCTCGACGAAACTATCATTCAGCACGGCGCGGAGTTCAACCTCGGCCTTCATAAATACCAAGGGGAAAATTACAGTCCGAAGGGACACAAGTATATCGTGAGCTTTCAATGGGACAAGGTGCCGACCTGGATTTATCGTATCGGTGGCGTGCTGCTCAAAAAGGAAATGGCATTCTGCACCGACGATTATCAGTTTTATATCCGCTACACGTTGCTCGATGCTCATTCGGCCACTACGCTGCGCCTGAAACCGTTCTTGGCCTTCAGAAGTGTGCGCCAGTGGACACACGAAAACTCTGTTGCCAACAGTGGATACACAGAGGTGAAGAATGGTATAAAAATGTGCCTCTATCAGGGCTATCCCGACCTCTTCATGCAGACTAATGTCAAATCGGAATTCCACTATTGTCCCGATTGGTATCGCGGACTCGACTACCCGAAGGAACGCGAACGTGGCTACGACGCTACGGAAGACCTCCTCGTGCCAGGCTATTTCGAGATGCCAATCAAGAAAGGACAGTCTGTTGTGTTCTCGGCTGCGCTCAATGAATTGGCACCGAACCGCTTGGGACACTATATGGAAGAAGAACGCGAAGCGCTCGACGAACGCGACAGCTTCTATCATTGCCTTGTTAACGCCGCACACCAGTTTAATGTCCGCAGAGACGGAAAACACTATATCCTCGCTGGGTATCCTTGGTTTAAATGCCGCGCACGCGACACGTTTATCTCTATGCCGGGCTTGACGCTTTCCATCGGTGAGAGAGAGCAGTATGAAAAGTATATGGACGCTGCCGCTGAAGCCATTCGCCAGTTTATCAACAAAGAGCCTATCACGGTGCCTATCTACGAAATCGAGCAACCAGATTCGCTGCTTTGGGCGACGTGGTGCTTGCAGCAGTATCGTAAGAATGTGTCTGCACAAGATTTTCAGGAGAGGTATGGCGAACTGCTCAAGGACATCATGGAATATGTTCGTGGCGGACACCACTCAAACCTCTTCGTTCACGAAAACGGATTGCTCTATTCCAACGGACGCGACCGCGCTGTGACGTGGATGAACTCTATGGCCAACGGACGCCCCATCATTCCGCGCTCAGGATATATCGTTGAGTTTAACGCGCTCTGGTATAACGCCATGAAATTCTACGAGCAGGTGCTCAAAGAGAAGGGCGACGAGACGAGCATGATTCTCGCACAGGATTATGCCGACGAGGCAGAAAAGATGACGACGGCCTTCAAGGAGGTGTTCCTCAACGAACACGGCTATCTGCTCGATTATGTCGATGGCAAGATGATGGACTGGAGCGTACGTCCCAACCAGCTTTTCGCCATTGCGCTCGACTATTCTCCGCTCAGCATGAAGGAACGCAAGGGTGTGCTCGACATCTGCACGAAGGAACTCATGACGCCAAAGGGCATGCGCTCGCTCTCGCCAAACAGCGGCGGATATTCTCCAATGTATGTGGGACGACAGGCCGACCGCGACCAGGCTTACCATCAGGGAACGGGATGGCCTTGGCTCACTGGTTTCTATCTGGAGGCTTATCTGCGCGTTTACAAGATGAGCGGCGTGAACTACATCGAACGCAAGCTCATCGGTTTTGAGGAAGAACTCTTCTATCACTGCATCGGCACCATTCCGGAACTCTTCGACGGCAACCCGCCATTCCACGGACGTGGAGCCATCTCATTTGCCATGAACGTGAGCGGTATTCTTCGGGCCATCCGTTTGATGGAGAAATATCAAATCGCGGAAGATTAAAACAATGTTGTTGCCAGAGATTTTCTCTGGGGATGGCGGAGAGCGGCACGACCAGTGCGGCTCTCGCCAAGCAACTAATCACCATAGCCATGGCGGGGAAGCTTCCGCAAAATATCGCGCGGATAACGTCTCTTTAGTAATGGTTGAAGTTTGTTTTTCACCATTGCTTACCGTGGCATTAACAGCTAATACCAATTTATGAAAGTATTAATGTTCGGATGGGAGTTCCCTCCTCATATCTTGGGCGGACTCGGAACAGCCAGCTATGGCATCACTGCCGGACTGGCCAAACAACCCGATATGCAAATCACTTTTTGTATTCCGAAGCCCTGGGGCGACGAAGACAAGAGTTTCATGAACATCATCGGACTGAGCGAAACACCCATCGTTTGGCGTGACGTTGACTATGACTATGTCAAGCAACGCCTTGGCAACAAAATGTCGCCGGAGCAATATTATGCCCTGCGCGACCATATCTATGCCGATTTCTCATACCGTATGACGGACGATTTGGGATGTATCGAGTTTTCTGGACGCTACCCCGATAATCTCTTCGACGAAATTAACAACTATTCCATCGTGGCTGGCGTGATAGCCCGTCAACAGGAATATGACATCATTCACGCACACGACTGGCTGACATATCCGGCTGGCATTCACGCCAAAAACGTGAGTGGAAAACCGCTCGTGATTCACGTGCATGCCACTGACTTTGACCGCTCGAGAGGTAATGTCAACCCAACGGTTTACAGTATTGAGAAAGACGGTATGGATCATGCCGATTGCATCATGTGTGTGTCTGAACTGACGCGACGCACGGTGATTGAACACTACCACCAGGATCCAGCTAAGTGTATCGCTATGCACAACGCCGTTTATCCGCTCTCCGACGAGGTGAAGCAGGTGATCGCACAGCGCAAACCCCACACGGAGCGTAAGGAACGCGTGGTGACTTTCCTCGGACGTATCACGATGCAGAAGGGACCGGAATATTTCGTTGAGGCGGCCTCGCTCGTGCTGCAACGCACGCGCAATGTGCGCTTCTGTATGGCCGGTTCTGGAGATATGCTTAACGCCATGATTGAGATGGCGGCGCAGAAGGGTATTGCCGACCGCTTCTTCTTCCCAGGATTTATGAAGGGAAAACAGGTCTACGAGGTGTTCCGCGACAGCGACGTTTATGTGATGCCGTCTGTGAGCGAGCCGTTTGGCATTTCGCCACTTGAGGCCATGCAGTGTGGCGTGCCGTCCATCATCAGCTATCAGAGCGGATGTGCGGAAATTCTCGACAAATGTATCAAGACAGACTACTGGGATATCAATGCGATGGCTGATGCCATGTATTCCCTCTGCACCAACGAAGGACTCTATCAGTATCTTCAGGAGGAAGGAATCAAGGAGGTTGACCAAATCACCTGGGAGAAAGTGGGCAAGCGCATTTACGATGTCTACCAGCAGGTGCTTCAAAATTACAATCACAAATAAGAGTAGTTAACACATTCAATTGACTCCGCCGAAGTCTCTTGCGGCGGATGTCTGCAAAAACAAGATATCCCTATGAAGACCATTTGCTTATATTTCGAGATACACCAAAACATCCATCTCAAGCGCTATCGTTTCTTCGATATCGGCACAGACCATTATTATTATGACGACTACGAGAACGCGCGCTCTATCACTGAAACTGCCGACAACTCTTATGTGCCGGCACTCAACGCGCTCATCGAAATGGCTGAGCGCTATGGCAGCTACTTCAAATGCGCCATCTCGCTCTCTGGCTGCGCCATTGAGCAACTTGAAAACCACGCTCCGCAGGTGATTGAACTCCTGCAGAAACTCAACGACACGGGCTGCGTGGAATTTCTCGCTGAACCATATTCCCACGGCTTCTCTTCTCTGGCCAACCCTGAATGCTTCAAGGAAGAAGTGACGCGTCTTTGCAAGAAGGTGAAGTCGCTATTCGGACAGGAACCGAAAATCTTCCGCAATTCTTGCCTTATCTACTCTGACGAAATCGGAGAACTCGTGGCCAGCATGGGCTTTAAGGGTATGTTGGCAGAAGGTGCTAAGCAGGTGTTGGGATGGAAGAGCCCGCACTTCGTTTACAACTGCAACCGCAACCCGAAACTGAAGCTTCTCCTGCGCGACTACAGTTTGTCGGAGGACATCAGCTATCGTTTCAACGATTCTTCTTGGAACGAATATCCGCTCTTCGCCGACCGCTATGCCGACTGGATTGCCCAGTTGCCAGAGGAAGACCAGGTGATCAACCTCTTCATGGAGCTCTGCGCTCTCGGTATCTTCCAGCCGTTGTCTTCGAATATCCTCGAGTTTATGAAGGCTTTGCCAGAACAGCTCCGCCAGCGCGGCATCGTGTTCTCAACGCCATCGGAAATCTGCTCGAAGATCAAGTCATCGGGCGACCTCAACGTGGAATACCCTATCTCTTGGGTGGACGAAGAACGCGACCTCTCGCCGTGGCTCGGCAACGTGATGCAGCGTGAGGCTTTTGAAAAACTTTATAGCATTGCCGACCGTGTGCGTATCGCTGGCGACCGCCGCTTGAAGCAAGACTGGGACTATCTCCAGGCTTCAAACAACCTCCGCTTTATGAGCACGAAGGCCAACTCTTACGGTGGCTACCGCGGTATTTATTCTTCGCCCTACGATGCTTTCACTAATTACATGAACATTCTTGGCGACTTCATTACGCGCGTTAACGAACGCTACCCGCTCGACATCGACAACGAAGAGCTTAACTCTTTGCTCACCACCATCAAGAACCAGGGTGATGAGTTGCAGAGAAAGAACCTCGAAATCTCGAAACTTCAAAACATGCTTGCTCGTTTCGAAAAGAAGGAGGCTCCCGAAGCTGAAGTTAATGCCGAAGACGATAAGTCTAAAGCAACGAAGGCTCCTGCCAAACGGGGACGCAAGCCTCAAGTAAAAAAATAATACAGATAATCCCTTTTTTAGGGGTGATTTAAAATAATCAGGTATGAGAGAAGATGGGTTTATCCCCAATCTCTCATACCTGATTATTTTTTTCCATTAAAAAAAGATGTAAATTTGCAGAAAAGAAAAAAAGACAAAACAATGGAAACTATTTGCG
>OQVS01002646.1_pt1 | contig 11180 bp, 11 predicted proteins | sample 1691601 | NCBI WGS metagenome assembly OQVS01 (sample SAMN03418268, study PRJEB22391) | human gut metagenome | biome: human-gut; feature: organic feature; material: feces | host: Homo sapiens | place: Tanzania | collected 2013-01 | reverse complement strand
GTGCTGGCTGCGGAATGGTCAATCAGCCATTCCCCTGTTAAGCCACGGAAGATATAATCCTTTAGTGAACCTACATAACGCATCTGCTGGAAAATCTCTGGATGGTTACGTCGAAGCCAAATAACCTTGGCCAGAGGATAGCAGGCATGAATTGGACAGCCAGTCTTTTCATAAAAACTGCGACACAGTTTTTCATCCTGCTTCATTTCCTTGACAATGCTGGCACTGCGGCTGTCAGCCCAGGTCTGCATATCCATCAATGGTTCATAATGCTCATCCAGACCAGCAAAGCTGTGCATTACTGTACTAAGGGCAATGCCCTGTAACAGACAATTCTTGTAGCGAAGCTCTGCGGCTGTTTCCTTAATAACCTTCTCTACTGATTCAAAAATCTGCAGAGGATTTTCCTCTGCCCAATCAGGATGTGGGGTGAGAAGAGGATAAAATGCCTCTGAGGAGCAGTATTTCTGCCCTTCTACATCGTAGGCAATGGCTCTAACCCCTGTAGTCCCCAAGTCTACACCTATCCAAACCTCTTGCTTGTTAGTAATAGTATTTTGAATATTCATTATCATTTCAACTCCTTAAAAATGATATTTTCTCTTCATCTGTTGTGTATATAATAACATAGGCTATAATATTTTGCAAGCGCTTTTTCTTTTTTAATTTATTTTTTTGATAGTTTTATATCATTTTTCTCTTGCTTGACTATATACCCATCTCGGGGTACAATGAAAAGAAAAATCAAAGGTCGTGTTATTATGTTACCAACGCTAAAACAGCGTTGTCTGGTTGTTCTTTATCTAGTTATAGCAGTGCTTTTCACTAGCTTTCTTTCCTTTGTCAGGGATGCAGCTACCGGTATTCCTGTGCTGAACTATCATCAGATTAATGATAGGGATCACAATGCCTTGACTGTACCTGTCAGTGAATTCGAGCGGGAAATGGCCTACCTAAAGGCTGATGGCTATACCTCCATTACACCGGAGCAGCTGTCTAACCATTTGAAATACGGTAGTCCCTTGCCCCCCAAGCCTGTGATGATTACCTTTGATGACGGTTATCGAGATAATTACACCAATGCCTTTCCTATATTAAAAAAGTATGGCTTTACGGCTTCTATTTTCCTTGTATCTGATTTTATGGATCGCTTTGAGAATTATCTTACCTGGGAGCAGGTGCAGGAAATGAGCGAGGCTGGCATTAATATGGAGAGCCACACCCTCAGCCATGTGGAGCTGGCAGGATTGCCTCACGATGAGCTGTACAATCAGCTAATGGGTGGCAAACTGGCCACTGAGTGGAAAACCTTGAAGTTTGTCAAATATATGGCTTATCCATGCGGTACGATGGATGAGGCTTCTATGGCGGCCGTAAAGGACTGCGGCTATGAGGGTGGTTTTACAGTTCGTTATGATTTGGTTCATTCCTGGGATGATCCATACGAAATGCCTCGTGTGCCAATCTTTGGCAATTTTGAGGGTTCTTTCATTAGATTTAAGCTGCGGCTTCATGGTGCCCCATTATTTGGCCGTATGGAACGCATGAGAAAATATCTTTTGAACAACGGGCATAATACCTTGGCTACCCTGTTTTATCTCCCATAAAGAATATATTAACGGTATTAATGCCACATTTTTACAGAGGTGATATTTTTGCTTTTTTATGTTGGTTTTATGTTATTCATGGCTATAACCTTTTATATGGCTATGAAGCGAATTATGCGTCGTGACAATTATATTAACAGCTTGATTAAGGCTTTTCTGGAGGAAGGCTCTCTGTCCAAAAAAGAGCTGTTGGACAAAATGTATGATTATGGCTGTCATGACTTCCGCCTAAAGCGGATTATTGAAAAATATCATGCTACCCGACAGGACTACGAGGATATTTTTGACAAGCTGTTTCACTGGGCAAACTTCCGCAAACGCCGCCGTTATATCCCTATCAATTCATTTTTCTTTGTCAGCTCCCTGGAGAAAATCCTAAAGCATAAGGATATGGACAGCAAAAAGCTAACCCAGAAAATGATGAACCATTTCCATTTCTAAGCAAAAAAATCAGCTATTCATGCGCATGAATAGCTGATTTTATATACATAGGATATTAGACCTGTTTGTAAAAATAACTGGTATAAAAAATCACAAGAAAAAAACGGCATATTATTTTACTAACATACCGTCTAAAGCCTTATTCTATATAGCTTATGGTGGAGACGAGGGGGATCGAACCCCTGACCTCTTGAATGCCATTCAAGCGCTCTCCCAGCTGAGCTACGCCCCCATGCACAATTGATATTATACGTGATATGTACTTATGTGTCAAGAAAATTTATTGATATTTTCTATGACCTCCTGCAAAAATTTTCTTTAGACAGGGAATTTCTACTGATGTTTTTCCTGCAGCTGTTTTATTAAATGCACAGCTCCTATGCCCAGGCCTGTGGCCTTGGCAATTTCTTCCAGCTCATAGCCATCAGCCAGCATATCCCTAGCGGCCTTGGTAGCAACCTCTGTATCCAAACCTTGACCTTCATCAGCATAAGCCAATTGTCCACCCTTGCCAGCATCGCTGGCAGTCTGAGCAATATTGGCATTGCCTCCCGCGCTAACCAGACCGTCCAGATTGCCAGTCTGAATATCCATCGCCTGCTGCAGAGCATCAGACTGCTGTACTGACTGCATGGTATTGGACTGAGCCTCATACTGTGCCTCCAGCTTCATAGAGGCCTCACGAATATACTCCCAAGCCTTTTCATCTGAAGGAGTCATATCATAGCTCTCCTCAACATTATTAGCGGTCGCTGTTTCCCTGCCAGCATATACAGCGGCTGGAGTCTTTTCCTCCATATCAGAGCCTGTAGTTGACATTTTAACATCCATATTGCCCATAGACTGCAGCATATCAATTTTTTGCTGCAAAAGCTCAGCCTTATAATCAGCTTCCCTAAGCATACGCTCCAAGCGATCCACATGCTCTGTCATGCGATTAATAATCTCATCGGCTGATTGCTCCAGCTCATATCTGAGTCTGCCTGTGGCCGCCTCCAATACTTCGGGATCATCCTCGCTTTTATTCAAATGCTGTCTGGCTAACAGTACAATAACTGCCCCCAGAATAATAATAAATCCCAATATCTCTGTGGTCATGCGCAACTCCGTCCTGATAACAAATTAGCAGCTTATGTCTATACTGCGTCCCCTATATTGGTCCACAGCCATAGGCGGTTCCTCTGGAGCTTCCAAGGCCTCCTGCTCCTCCATAATCTCCTTGGGAGATTTGCGACGGCCTCTGGCTTGCTGTCTACGGCCCTGCTTTCGGTCTGGATTATCCTTAATTTTCTCCCCCTCAGCCTCATCCTTGGTACGTACCTGATTCTGCTGACGCTCAATAAGCTTTTTGTGCTGCTCCGCCTTAAAATCCTGCTGCAAAGCAGCCTGCTGATTAAGATTGTGCTGTATTTCCCCCACATCATTGGCATGTGGGACAGCCATACGCATATTCATTGGTGCAAAATCCATAAGTCTTCGCCTCAAATCTTAAATCAATAAGCACCTACCATGATAAAATCATCCTTAACATACTGGGTACAACGAGTTTCCTTAACCTGAACATTCTTAACAATGGAGTTAATGCTCAACCGCACACCTGGATACATGGTATCTGCCACACATACTCGGCCATGCTGCATATTCTGCAGCTCTGCATCAATTTCTCTCAGCCGCTTTTCGCTGCGCTCCACCTTCCCTGCTAATGGGAACTGAGAACGAACCAGACTGTTCAGCTGCTCCACTTTATTAGGTGGCAAAAGCTTTACATCTATTTTTTCCAAAGTTGACAAGGTCTTATTCAGCATTTCCAGACGTTTTTTGGCCTCATTGTATTCCTTCAACACCTGCTGATATTCCTTTTGCAGCATAGGATTAACACCTACGCTCAAACGGGTAATAACATTGGCTTCATTACCTATGCATCTAGCTCGAATTTCCTCACCAGCCGCTAGGTTGCCACCTGTAATCTGGCCCTTGCCTTCATCCATAATGAGATGGTGCCCTGCCCGTATAGTAGAATGCATGGCCACATCCTGAATGAAAATATCTCCACCGGCTTCGATATCAGCATTCTCAGCAAAGGAAGCATGAAAATCCCCTCTTGCCTTAATAAAGCCTCGGTTCATACCTCGAACGCCACCCTTGATAAATATATTAGCGCCTTCTATATTGGCTGCACTAACCATGCCCATGATCTCAATATCTCCAGCTGCCTTTACCACAAAGCCAGCTTCCACATTACCGCTAATGGTAACAGCCCCATCAAAATCAATATTGCCGGTTTCCATGCAGACATCCCCTTTGATTTCCAGACGAGGATCCACATCAATCTTGCTACCCTTGTCCACAATCTGGCCGTCCATATCTGCAACCACAAAATTTTCGTCCTTGATAATGGTATTCTTACCAGCAGGCACAGGTTTGGGCTTACCATTTCTGGCCATAATCCTATCGCCAAATACATTTGTACCTGGAGTTCCTTTGGTATGAGGTATTCTCTCTGCCAATACCTGTCCCTTGTTAGCCCGCAGGAACATATTTAGATTCTTATAATCTGCCCTATCATGCTCGTCTACCACAGGTACGCCCTTTTCACCTACATTAAACTTGCGGATAATCTGAGCATCCTGCCCATTCTGAGGAGCCTCACCCTTGGCAACCTCTGTAGGACGACCGGTATGACTTGCTTCCTTAACAGCCTCATCATTAATACCATATCTGACATTTTTTGCCCGCAATGCTTCATATATCATTTCTGCCGTAGGAATAGACTGCTTACCCGCTACATCAAATCTTATGGCAGCAGACAGTCTATCTGGAGCAATCTCCACAATAACCTTGCCATATTCTACATGCTCCTGCAAGGCTTCCTGATCTACTTCTTCATCAGCAGCCTGGCTGGAATAGCCCTGTGGCAAAGTAAAATCCTTGCCCAAATAAACAGGAACGCCGTCATTTTTTCTCAATGCATCAGTCATAGCCATGAGGTCATAATCCGAAACACTAAAATCCTTTAATACCCGACGCACATCAGAAACCTCAAACATCAGGCCAGTCCCATCCTTGGGATATACGGTTAGAAAGACACCCTCTGCGCAGAATTCCAGCAGATAGCCTTCCTTCTCCCCACCTACTTTTGCTATAATCTTACGTTCATCCATGTACAGCCCCCCTGGCTATTCTTCAATAACTAGATGCCAGTATCTGATATATGTAAAATGCATCAGAGCTCATTCATATTCGCCAAAAATCCCCTTAGCTTGAATATAGCCTTGGTATGCAGCTGACAAATACGCGCCTCTGATAAATGCATTATCAAGCTTATTTCCTTCATGGTCAATTCATCATAATAATATAAAGATACCACTAGCTTTTCTTTTTCGGTCAGCTCATCCAATGCCCCCATGAGAGTTTCCTTTAACTCTACATATTCGGCACTGCTGTAAGGGTCCATATCCTGAGCACCTGCGGCCTCAGATTTCATATACTCCCCCAGAGGTATAATAGTTGCCGCATTTATCTGCTGCTCCAGATGATGCACCTGTTCCACAGTCATATCTAATTCCTGAGCCAGCTCCTCATCTGTTACCCCGTGGCCTAATGTACCCTCCAGCTTGTTTACCGCAGCCTCATATCTACGGATTTTTTGCCTGAGGGAAACGGATATCCAGTCCCTGGAACGCAAATCATCTTTCATTGCCCCGCTGATACGCAGGCCGGCATAAGTCTCAAATTTGTTTCCTCGCCGGATATCATATCTGGCCACTGCATCCATCAGACCAAAGTACCCGCTGATTATCAAATCATCCCTGTCCACATGGGCCGGCAGACTCATGGCCATACGGCCAGCTATAATATTTACCAGAGGCAGATAGTGCTCCACCAGCTGATTACGAATCTCCAGAGTTGGATTCTGGGAATAGACCTGCCAAAGATTATTTATATCCTCAGCTGATTTATGATCATTCTGCACTATGCCTCACCACCATTGCTTGTATCACCTGATTACGATTCGCTGCTGCCTGTTACCTTGCGGAGAGAATCTGTATCCAGAGGTGCAAATCCCTCCTGATTGTCCTTCTCCGGCTGTGGCTCAGTAGCAGCATCCTTATCCTGAGCATCCCCCGCTACTTCGGCTTCTACCTCAGATTGCTCCTGCTTTTCCTTCTGCTTCAAATCCGTCATGGCCTGCTCTGTTTCCTTAATCAGAGAGCCATAACCTATCTTTTCAAACAGAAAAGCACCGATATAAACCAATACACCGGTGGCTAAAAAAATGCAAGCTGTCCGCATGAGAATAACCGATATGCGGACATCACTCAGCAATCCGGCAGCTATAGCCGTCAAGCCTGCTATAGCTGCAAATACCAGGGCTGCCGTAAGCTTACAAATATCTATCATGTTAGATTTCCTTATCACCCTTGTCTATGGTTTTTACCTTGTAGACACCATTGGACAAATCAATCTGCACAGTTCGTCCATAGTTGCCACCTGTATCCTCTCCCACAACAGGAATAGATAAACTGGCCAATATTTCCTTGGAGGCTGTAGCATTACGCAGACCAACTCTCATAATATCGGAAGCATTGGCAAAAGCAAACATCTGGGCACCGCCAGCCAGCTTGGCAACCAATCTGGACTTGGCAGCTCCCATGCTAATAAGCTCCTGTAGCATATCCTTGATTCCCGTATCGGCAAATTTTGCTCTATTCTCATTGGAACGGGATTTGCTGCTATCAGGCAGCATAATGTGCAGTAGACCACCAATTTTTGTCTGAGGATCGTACAGGGAAATGCCTATACATGAACCCAGACCATAACTTATTAAGATATCAGGTGCACGGCCAACCTTATAGTCAGCCATCCCCACCTTTACTAAATCTGGCATATAGTTACACTCCCACTGCTTGTAATATTATCTCCAACGAACCCGGATCTGGTACGAGGAAGAAATGTCCCTTGATACCATCATCCTCAGTTTTGAATTCAGTTTCAATAACCAAGGCATGGTCACCCATCTGGCCAAGCTGTACCAGCACAACGCTAAGAATAGCCCCTGCCATATCCATAGCCAAAGCTGGAATAGATGGCAGCAAGGAAATATTCGTAAAATTAAACAGCGCATTAAGGTAGGCACCGGAAAGAATATTGCCTATCTCCATCAAAGCTGATTCATCCATAAAGTCCAGCTTCTGGGTGTCACCATGCTTTTTGCCCATAAGCATATCCACCAGATAGAAGGCGCTATCCCTTGGCAGCAAGAACAAAATATTGCTAGGAGCCTTGCCATATACCCGCAGGAACACACCAACTACCATTGTATCAGGACCGCCTACCAGCTCTGGAACCTCCTCCAAGGGTACAATAGATACCCTTGGCACATCCATATCTATACGACGATTGATAATCTGTGACAATGCTGTAGCAGAATTTCCTGCACCTACATTGCCGATCTCTCGCAATGCATCCATCTGCACCGGAGAAAGACTTGCGATATCATCTGACATTTCCTTCATCCCACCAATCTATACAAATCTGAAAGACTTATTCCTCACCACTCAGTCCTATAATTTCACTGATATTAAGCTGGATAATCAGTCTGCCATCCACCTTGCCGATACCAGAAATAAACTTGGAGCTGGAATCCGTACCAGAGGTAATAGCTCTAGTGGTATCAATATCGGCTGCACTAATAGTACGCACCTCTGTTACTGCATCTACCAGCATACCTACAGAAACCTCATCGTACTGTACAATAACAATTCTAGTATTAGCAGTATATGGTGTATCCTCCAAGCCCAAACGCTTTTTCAAATCAATAACTGGCAATACGCTGCCACGGAGATTAATTACACCCTTTATGAAATCCGGTGCAAAAGGAACACGGGTAATATCGGTTAAGCCCTTGATTTCCTGCACGTTTAAAATACTGAAGCCATATTCTTCATTTCTCAGCTTAAAGGCAACTACCTGTACATCATCGTCAGTCATTACCTTATCATCCTTAGCCATCTTCTGTACCCCCTTCGATTACATCAATGCACTGACATCCAGAATCATAGCCACATGACCATCACCCAGAACAGTAGCACCTGCCAACATCTTCAGACCGGACAAAAGCTTGCCTAAAGTCTTAATAACGATTTCCTGCTGGCCAATAAGATTATCTACCACAATACCAATCTTGTGGTCACCAACATGAACAACAACCACAAAGATATCATCCTCTTCACTGGACTTGCCCTGTGGTACACTCAGTACCTCATTAAGACGAGCAATTGGTATAATCTGTCCACGCAGAACAATAACTTCCTTGTTCTGTACGGTCTTAATGTCATTAGGAGTAATATTGATGGTGCTATCAATGGAGCCCAAAGGAATAGCATACATTTCATCCTGAACCTTAACCAGCATAGCCTGAATAATAGCCAAGGTCAGAGGCAGCTTAATCTTGAAAACAGAACCTTCATCAATCTTGGTTTCTACATCTACATGTCCACCCAGAGACTCAATCTTGCTGCGTACTACATCCATGCCTACGCCGCGGCCGGATACGTCAGTGATGGTTTCAGCAGTAGAGAAGCCTGGCAGGAAAATCAAACGTACTGCATCAGCATCTGGCAAAGCATCAGCTTCCTCACGGCTAATCATACCCTTTTCTACAGCCTTGTTACGAATCTTATCAGCATTAATACCTGCACCATCATCAGTAACCATGATAACTACATTGTTACCCTCATGACGAGCAATCAGACCAACCTCACCAGTTCTTGGCTTGCCCTTGGCCTCACGATCATCAGGATGCTCTACACCATGATCCAGAGAGTTTCTCAGCAAATGCATCAGTGGATCACCGATTTCATCAATTACGGTACGATCCAGCTCTGTATCCTCACCCTCAATGGTCAGGTTAATATCCTTATTCAATTCCTTAGCCAAATCTCTAACCATACGTGGGAAACGGTTGAATACCTGGCTAACAGGCACCATTCTTACCTTCATAACTACGGACTGCAAGTCAGTAGTTACTCTATCCATCTGCTCCAAAGTCTCTGTCAGCTCAGTAAGACGATGAGTCATACCAATCTGCTCCAGACGTACCTTGTTAGTAACCAGCTCTCCTACCAGATTCATAAGGGTATCCAGCTTTTCAATATCAACACGAACAGACTGCCCGCCTACATGAACCTTTTTATCGTGCTTACCATTGCCATTAGCTGCTGGATGCTTATCTGCTGCCTTGGCAACAGGAGCTGCCTTTGGTGCTGGAGTGGAAGCCTTGGCTGCTGGAGCTGCCTTTGGTTCCTCTGCTTTCTTTGGTGCATCCAAAACAATTTCAGTAGCCTTAACAGCACTGATTTCAGAAATAGCTGCAACCCCTTCTTCTATTTTATGAGCATCTGCATCAGTTACCAGACAAACATCAAAGCTGTGGTCAAATTTTTCCTGCTCCAAATCCTGAGCTGGTGGCACAGACTTAATAACATCGCCCAGCTCGTCCAAAACATTCATAACCATGTAGGAACGAGCAGATTTCAAAAGACAGGTATCTGCAATCTCCACATGAACCCAGAACGGAATCAAACCACTATTCTTAGCTTCTCTAATAACCAACATGTCTGTATCATTCAGCTCGCATCCCTCTGGCATCTGGGACTTAGCAGATTCTGCCGCTGGCTCAGTAGGAGTTCCTGGCAGCTTCACGCCGGTTTCTGCCTCAGCCTGAGCCACAGATTCACCCTTGGCAATGGCATTAACCATACGAACCAGCTCAGATACATCAACTGCATCCTCACCGTCTCCGTTGGCTATATTATCAACCATTTCCTGCAATGCATCTACACATTTGAAGATTACATCAATAATTTCCTCGCTAACCTTCAGCTGTTCCTTGCGGAGCATATCCAAAAGATTCTCCATATCATGAGTCAGCTCGGCAGTCTTGGTATAGCCCATAGTAGCAGACATACCCTTCAAGGTGTGAGCATTACGGAAAATCTCATTAAGGACTGATAAATCCTCAGGATCATTTTCCAGGCTCAGCAGACCATCGTTCAGAGACTGCAAATGTTCCCGTGATTCATCCAAAAACATTTCCATGTACTGATTTGTTTCCATTTCTATTCCCCCTGATTTGATTAATTCCTAACTCTTTTTATAATCGCATCTGCTATCTGCCCTATTGGCAGAACCTCATCTGCAATGCCAGCCTCCACAACGGATTTCGGCATACCATATACAACACAGGTTTCCTCAGCCTCAGCTATAACATAGCCACCGGCCTTCTTTATCTTTTTCATCCCTGCAGCACCATCACATCCCATACCTGTAAGGATAACTGATACCACCTCAGAACCATATTTTACCACAGAATCAAACATTATATCCACCGCTGGCCTATGGGAAGCCAAAGGCGGATCCTGATTCAGAGAAATCTCTCTCTTTGCAGCATTTCCCCTAACTGTAAGATGATATCCACCTGGTGCAATATAAACATGGCCTGGCAAAATAATATCCCCCTGCTCTGCTTCCTTAACCGTAACCTGAGATAGAGAATTCAATCTCTCGGCCAAGGATTTGGTAAACCCCGGTGGCATATGCTGCACAACTACCATGCCACAAGGCATATTGGCTGGCAATCTTGGTATTACCTGCTGCAAGGCTCTTGGTCCCCCTGTTGAGGTTCCTAGAGCCACAAGCTTGGTAGAATTACCTCCGGCAGAGCTGCTATAGAATGATGTGGCGGGCTTCTGTTTCATTAGAGGGTTCTCATGCTTGGTCAATATACCGGTATATCCACGGGATGTGGATAGGCCTGTAGGTTTGCTTGTCTGGGAGGATTGATTTCCATAACCTTTCCTCTCAAATATATTAATTCGCTTTAAATTCGGCGCTTCCTGCTTTTTCTGAAAAATATTCTGGATATTTTTTGTTTTTCTTACTCCAACAGAGGCAACACTGCGACATTTTTCAATAATATCGTCCTCTATGCTATCTATTTTGGAGATTGAGCCTCCTGCCTTGCAAAGAAAATCCACTGCACCTAGTTCCAAGGCCCTAATGGTTTCATCCGCATCCTTCTTGGTAAGACTGCTGAACATCAGCACGGGCACAGGGCAGTCCTTCATAATG
>OQVS01002644.1_pt1 | contig 11185 bp, 9 predicted proteins | sample 1691601 | NCBI WGS metagenome assembly OQVS01 (sample SAMN03418268, study PRJEB22391) | human gut metagenome | biome: human-gut; feature: organic feature; material: feces | host: Homo sapiens | place: Tanzania | collected 2013-01 | reverse complement strand
GTAAGGCAGAAACTGAAGGACATCGATCTCAACATATCTTGGGCACACATCGCCATTTTACGGGTGCGGCATATCACGAACGGATTTCCGTTAATCAGTCCTGAGTGCGAATATACCACCGAGCGTCCGGCGTTAAACGAGTCGCTCCATCCGTAAGTTGCCTTCAAGTCGGCTAAACGCTGAGTGGTGAAATATGGGTCGAACTCCAGTCGGGGTACGGTTTTAGTCATCATGCGTGTAAGCACGTCCCAGTCGTACAAGTTATTTAGCGGAGCCATCTGCTGCCAAGCTTCCTTTTTCAGTTTGTCTACCTTGGCAGTCAGTTTGTCGCGTTCCGACTTCATCTCCTTAATTTTAGGATTTATATCCGTAAAAAGTAAGCCCAATGCACCGAATATAACAAAGCCAACGATTAGAAGGTCTACGTAATCTAACACATCATACATGGTAAAGCCAACGATGAAGCCTACAGCCACGCACAGCCATAGCAAGACACGCCACACCTTTTGCCATCGGATGCTCGTCACCACCTTAGACAATGAGTTCTCTTCCGAATAAATCCGTCGGCAAGTCTCACGGTTTTTCCCGACATCGACCTGCGCTTCTGCGGCTAATTCGGCAAAAGTCTTTTCCGCTACCTCTTTAAACTTGTCGCGATAGACGTTTACATACTCTTTCAGCGGATCGTAGATATCCTTCTGCATAGACTAAGAATCAGAAAAATTTGCTTCTCGCTTGTTCGCGTACCTCTGCCGATGCGGTGAACGGTATACGTGTGGTATATCCCTGACGGGCAGCTACAATCATCTTGGTGGGCCAAGCAAAGATATCTGTGTTCCACTGCGTTACTCGGCTGTTATACACAGTACGGGCAGCGGTAATCTCACGCTGAAGATAGCTGTTCTGCTGCATTGCATCGGCAATGGCGTTATGCGCTTTAAGCTCCGGATAAGCTTCTACCTGCGGGAACAAACGTGCGAACGCTGTACTTACCTGCTGGTTTACGGCATTTCTGTTTGAGTCGTTCACGCTTCCTCCGCGAAGTGCGGCTACAGTTTTCATCACGTCCTTATCCAACTCTACAGCACGTTCTACCAGTCCCACTACGTTCTGCAAGATTTGCACTCGCTGTTCCAGATAGTTATCGATATTAGAAGCCTCAGCCTGAATACGCTGTTCCAGTTGCTGAAAATAATTTCGTGCCGATATCTTCATAAATATGAATATCACGCCCGGCAGTATTCCTACCAAACAACCAACTACGCCCACCAGCATAGGGTCGGCCAAGGTATGCCCCATAAGCAACACATAGAGTAGCACAAGCACTGGGATAGTAACCCATAGCGCAATTTCGAACAAAGTAGAACCGAAGCCTACCACCACCGGAAGTTGACGATTGATAACGTGTATATCCTGACCCTGATTGTTTACCGGGCCTGTAAGTTCATCTAATTGATTTGCCATAATAAGTACCTTTTTAATGATTTCTTTCCGTTATTTGCAAATATATAGTTTTACGGATAATAAGCAGCAAAAATTGATGTTTATACATAAAAAACTTCGGATTTTGACATTCTTAATTGAAGAGTCAAAACCCGAAGTGTCTTTTTCGAATTAATAACGCTAATTTATTCCGCCGGAGTCACAATGCTTCTCCACTCCATAAACAGTTTGGCCACTTCGCCGTCGTGATGATCGAAAAACAAACTGTGAGCGGTGTCGAGCGAAGCGATAGTCTGCATATCTTCCGGTGTCAACTCAAAGTCGAACAGATTGAGGTTTTCTTCCATACGTTCCTTGTGAGTAGTCTTAGGAATAATAATCACTCCGCTTTGCAACAGCCAGCGCAGAGCTATTTGTGCTGCGGTCTTACCGTACTTCTCGCCTACCTGCACAAGTGTTGGGTTAGCAAACAGTCCGTTACGTCCCTCGGCCAACGGAGCCCATGCCATGATGTGAGTGCCGAACTCATCCATAAACTTACGAGCCTCACGCTGCTGATTAAATACGTGTGTCTCTACCTGATTAACCATAGGAGGTATCTCTACATTCGACGCTAAATCAATAAGATGATCGGGGAAGAAATTGCTTACACCTATGGCACGCAACTTGCCTGCCTTATAAGCTTTCTCCAAATCACGATAAGCTCCGTAACGGTCGCAGAAAGGCTGATGAAGCAACATCAAGTCAATGTGATCGGTCTGCAGTTTACGCAAGCTCTCGTCAATACTCTTCATGGTCTGACCGTCGCCGTAATTAGAAATCCATACCTTCGATACCAGGAAAAGCTCATCACGGCTCACACCGCTCTTTCTCCATGCGCTACCCACAGCCTCTTCATTATGATAAGCCTGTGCGGTATCTATCATACGGTATCCCACGCTGATGGCATCCATTACGCAACGTTCGCATTCTTCGGGAGTTACTTGATAAACACCGTAACCCAATTGTGGCATTTCCACGCCATTGCTTAACTTAATAGTATTCATATCTTACCTCCTAATTTATCACGATTAATAATTGAGTTTCTTTAGCCACTTGTCAACCTTAGAGAGATCTTTACGGGTTTCGTGTCCGTAGATGCTGAACGCCTCCTTGAATGTAGCTTTAGGATACAACTTCTTAAGATCACTCACCACGCTACCTAGTCCGCTGCCTTCGTGAGTAGAGAACGGGATGATGGTTTTGCCGTTCAAGTCGTACTTATCGAAAAACGTAAACATTACCTGCGGATAAGTACCCCACCAGATAGGACCGCCAATAAATACCGTGTCGTATTGGTCAATGTTCTTAACCGCCCCCTTGAATGCGGGTTTCTCACCTTTCTCCGCTTCCTCCTTCGCTAATTTAGTCAGAGCGTCGTACGGCATATCATAGCTTTTCTCTGCTACGATTTCGAACTCATCACCGCCTGTTACCTTCTGAATCTTGTCGGCCACCAGTTTGGTATTGCCCACCTTAACGTTACCTACCGCATAGTTCTCTCCTGCGTGAGAGAAGAAAACTATTAACACTTTCCCTTTCATACTTTCATCTCCTTTAGTTACAGTACCGCCGTAGCACGAAACCGACATTGTCAGACCCACCATCAGCAGTACAATACTTTTGATTAAACGCTTCATATACACTCTTGTTTAAATTAATGATACGCAACGAATCATTCCGTCGCTTAACTGTTGCGAAAATACAAGCATTCCAGAAAAATATGCATACCCAAAATTCGGAAAAGATTACCATATTTCGTGCTTTATTAAATAATAGCCTCTACAAGCGACGAAAAACAAACACATAAGCCTATTCCTGAAAGGAAATATTTCATTTATATGATTCTGATTAGAATATTCAATGAATTTTGCTAAATTTGCGACACGTTAAAGAAAAACGGAACTTAAAACAATTATCAATATGTTCGATTCGTCTGTATACATTAACCGCCGCAAAGCACTTAGAGAAAAAGTGAGCAGCGGACTGATTCTGATTTTAGGAAACAATGAGGCTCCGGCCAACTTCCCGGACAATACGTATAAATTCCGACAAGACAGTACATTCCTTTATTTCTTCGGACATAACCACCCGGGATATGCCGGCGTGATTGACGTGGAATCGGGAGAAGACATGTTCTTCGGCGACGACGTTACAATGGACGACATCATCTGGATGGGTCCGCAGCCTAGCGTGAAGGACTTGGCTGCAAGAGTGGGCGTAAGCAAAAGCGCGTCTTTCGCACGACTGAAAGAGGTGGTGGGCAAGGCTATCTCACAGCGCCGTAAAATACACTTCCTTCCGCCTTATCGCCACGATAACATGATGCTTCTGGAAGACTTGACAGGCATTCGCGCTTCTATGACTCGCCAGCACGCATCGGTTGAGCTGATTAAGGCTGTAGTAGCACTTCGCTCTGTAAAAGAGGCATGCGAAATAGAAGAAATTGACAAGGCTTGCAACATAGGTTACGAAATGCATACCGCTGCAATGCGCTTGTGCAAACCGGGAGTATCTGAACAGTATATCGCCGGAATATTGGATGGCATAGCTTCGTCTTACGGAAACATGGTTTCGTTCGCTACTATCCTTACTCAGAACGGACAGACTCTGCATAACCACGACCATAGCCACATTCTTGAAGCAGGACGACTGATGCTGACCGACGCAGGTGCTGAAAGCGTAACCAACTATTGCTCTGACCATACACGTACAGTGCCAGTAGGCGGAAAGTTCACTCCTCGCCAGCTGGATGTATATAATATAGTATTGGCTTGCCACGGCAAGGCTCTCGAAATGGCTCGTCCGGGCATTACTTACAAATCGGTACACTTGGATGTTTGTAAGGTATTGGCACAAGGACTGAAAGACCTCGGCTTGATGAAAGGCAACGTAGACGATGCTGTAGCAGCCGGAGCACACGCACTGTTCCTACCTCACGGATTAGGCCACATGATGGGTATCGACGTACACGATATGGAAGACTTGGGACAGATTTACGTAGGCTATGATGATGAGATTCGTCCGTCAGACCAATTCGGATTGGCTTCACTGCGTATGGGACGCCGCTTGCAAGAAGGATTCGTCATCACCGACGAACCGGGATGCTACTTCATCCCTGCCCTGATAGACAAATGGAGAGCAGAAAAGACTTGTGCCGACTTCCTCGACTTTGACGCTATCGACAAGTACAAAGACTTCGGAGGTATCCGCTTGGAAGACGACTTGCTCATCACAGCCAACGGCTCACGCTTCACCGGCGAAAAGCACATTCCTATCACTCCAGAAGAGGTAGAGAAGATAATGAACGAATAATCATTAAAACAAAACCATAAAAACAACCCTAAAAAAACCAAACCAATGAACAAACTCATCGCTATTTTAGCATTAGGTATCTGCTTTGGCAACGCATACGCCAAGACTCCTAAGAAGACCGACAAGGCTAACGAAGGCTTTGTATTCACTACAGTGAAAGAGAACCCTATCACATCAATAAAGAACCAGAACCGTTCTAGCACATGCTGGTCGTTCTCAAGCGTAGGTTTCTTTGAATCAGAATTGCTCCGTCTGGGCAAAGGCGAATTCGACCTTTCTGAAATGTTCATCGTACACAAAACAATGGAAGACCGCGCCGTTAACTACGTACGCTATCACGGTTCTTCTTCTTTCGCTCCGGGCGGAAGTTTCGAAGATTTCGTAGCTTGCTACAGTCAATACGGTATGGTACCGCAGGAAGCTATGCCGGGTATCATGTACGGCGACTCTATGCACGTGCACAACGAACTTGACGCTGTAGCCGACGGTTATGTAAACGCTATCGCTAAAGGTAAGTTCAGCAAACTTACTCCGGTATGGAAAAAAGGTTTGTCGTCTATCTATGACACTTACTTGGGAGAATGCCCGAAAGAATTTACTTACAAAGGCAAAACTTACACTCCGAGAACATTCGCAGACCAAGTGTTGGGCTTGAACATGGACGACTATGTATCGCTTACTTCATTCTCTCACCACCCATTCTACAAACCGTTCATCATAGAGGTAGAAGACAACTGGCGTAACGCTCCTGGATACAACTTGCCTCTTGACGAATTCATGGAAGTAATGGACAGCGCTGTAAGAAACGGTTATACATTCGCATGGGGTGCCGACGTAAGTGAAGCAGGTTTCTCACGCAACGGTATCGCTGTATGCCCTGACATGGAAAAAGGTGCTGACTTGGCTGGCTCTGACATGGCACGCTGGTTGGGCTTGAGCAAAACTGACAAAGTGAAAGAAATGACAAGCAAACCAATGCCTGAAATGACTATCACTCAGGAAATGCGTCAGACTGCATTCGACAACTGGGAAACTACCGACGACCACGGTATGATGATCTACGGTATCGCTAAAGACCAGACTGGCAAAGAATACTTCATGGTAAAGAACTCTTGGGGTACTTCTGGTAAATACAAAGGCATCTGGTACGTATCAAAAGCATTCGTGGCTTACAAAACCATGAACATCTTGATTCACAAAGACGCTATCCCTGCAGCTATCGCTAAGAAACTCGGTCTCTAATAACGAACAGTTAGACGGATTCTAAATAAAAAGGACTGATTGCCTAAAATAAATCGGCAATCAGTCCTTTTTTCGTTTCTTTTTTCTTAATTTTACAAACTGGATAGGTCTACTACTCACAGGTCAGAGCGACGTAACATTCCGCACAGGCCACACAGACGCACATCCACATACGCAAGGAAAAAAGAAAAAAAACATATAAAATGAATTACAAATGGAATTACCAACCTCCTACACAAGAAGAAAGGGAAGCGGCCAGAGCACTATCTAAAGAGATAGGCATAAGCCCCATTCTATGCCGCTTGCTGCAAGAAAGAGGCATAGACTCGGCAGCCGAAGCCAAGCGGTTTTTCCGCCCGCAGCTTAATGAGCTGATAGACCCGTTCATGATGAAAGATATGGACATAGCGGTAGACAGACTCAATCAGGCTATGGGTCGTAAAGAGCGCATCCTGGTGTATGGAGACTACGATGTAGACGGCACAACAGCCGTAGCACTGGTGTATAAGTTCATACAGCAATTCTATTCTAACATCGACTACTACATACCCGACCGCTACAACGAAGGTTATGGAGTGTCGACTAAAGGCATAAACTATGCCGCCGAAACAGGTGTGACGCTTATCATTGTGTTAGACTGTGGCATTAAGGCGGTAGAAGAGATAGCTTACGCCAAAGAGAGAGGAATAGATTTCATCATCTGCGACCATCATGTACCCGATGAGGTTCTCCCACCGGCTGTCGCCATTCTTAACCCAAAACGGTTCGACTCTACTTATCCCTACAATCACTTGTCGGGATGCGGTGTAGGTTTCAAGTTAATGCAGGCGTTCGCCAAGAGCAACGGCATCGACTTCCATCAGCTTACTCCCCTACTCGACTTGGTAGCGGTGAGCATCGCTTCGGACATTGTGCCTATCATGGGCGAAAACCGTGTGTTGGCTTACCACGGACTGAAACAACTCAACTCTAACCCGAGCATCGGACTGAAGGCTATCATTGACGTGTGCGGATTGGCAGAACGCGAAATCACCATGAGCGATATCGTGTTCAAGATAGGTCCACGCATCAACGCTTCCGGTCGCATACAGAATGGTAAAGAAGCGGTAGACTTGCTCATAGAAAAGGATTTCAAGCAAGCGTTGGAAAAGAGTAACCGCATAAACCGATATAACGAAACCCGAAAGGACCTCGACAAGAACATGACCGAAGAGGCCAACAAGATTGTGGAGAGCATAGAGCATCTTAACGAACAACGCTCTATAGTGATATTCAACGAAGCTTGGCACAAGGGAGTGATAGGTATTGTGGCTTCGCGCCTGACGGAGATTTATTACCGTCCGGCAGTGGTACTGACACGCACCGACGACTTGGCAACAGGTTCTGCACGTTCGGTTTCCGGATTCGACGTGTATAAGGCCATAGAGAGTTGCCGCGACTTACTCGAAAACTTCGGTGGACATACGTATGCTGCGGGACTGTCAATGAAGGTAGAGAACGTGCCCGAATTCAGAAAGCGTTTCGAAGAGTACGTTACAAATCATATTCTGCCCGAACAGACTAACGCTACCATCAACATCGATGCTCAGCTCGACTTCAGAGACATCACTCCGAAATTCTTCTTCGACCTGAAGAAGTTCAACCCCTTCGGTCCTGATAACCTGAAGCCAGTATTCGCTACGCTAAACGTGTACGACTACGGTACAAGCAAGGTGGTAGGCAGAGACCAGGAGCACATCAAGCTGGAGTTGGTAGACAACAAATCGAACAACGTGATGAACGGCATCGCCTTCGGACAAAGCTCACAGGCACGCTACATCAAGACCAAACAGTCGTTCAACATCTGCTACACCATAGAAGAAAACACCCACAAGCGGGGCGACGTGCAGCTGCAGATAGAAGACATAAAACCAAGCCGTCACTAAGAAGATACACCACATGGCTGCCGACGCTTCTGTCTATAAAGATATACTGAAACAGTACTGGGGATACGATGGTTTCCGCGGAATACAGGAAGACATCATTTGCAGTATCGGCAATGGCCAAGACACTCTGGGACTGATGCCTACGGGAGGCGGAAAGTCAATCACATTCCAGGTGCCGGCTCTTGCCAAGCCCGGATTGTGTCTTGTGGTGACACCACTCATCGCCTTAATGAAAGACCAGGTGCAGAACCTGAAGAGCAGAGGCATAAAGGCTACGGCTGTATACTCTGGCATGACGCGCGAGGAGATTGTCATCACGCTTGAAAACTGCATCTTCGGCGATTATAAGTTTCTGTATATTTCGCCCGAACGACTCGACACCGAGATTTTCCGCACCAAGCTGAAAAGCATGAACGTAAGCATGATTACGGTAGATGAGTCGCACTGCATATCGCAATGGGGATACGACTTCCGTCCGGCTTACCTAAAGATATCTCAGATTAGAGACATGCTGCCCGGTGTGCCTGTACTGGCACTGACAGCCACCGCTACCCCAGAAGTGGTAGACGACATACAGAAGCAACTCGGCTTCAGTACTCCGAACGTGTTCCGCATGAGTTTTGAGCGGAAAAACTTGGCGTACATAGTTCGCCGCACCGACAATAAGGCTGATGAACTGCTGCACATTCTGCAGAGCGTAACAGGCTCTGCCATCGTATATACCCGAAGCCGAAAGAGAACAAAAGACACCGCACAGTGGCTCAACGCCAACGGCATATCCGCCACTTTCTACCATGCGGGACTCAGCAACGACGATAAAGACACCCGACAGAAGAGTTGGGTAAGCGGACAACAGCGAGTTATGGTTGCCACCAACGCCTTCGGTATGGGTATAGACAAGCCCGACGTACGCTTGGTTGTACACATAGACATGCCCGACTCGCCCGAAGCATATTTCCAAGAAGCCGGAAGAGCCGGACGCGACGGACTGAAAGCGTATGCCGTACTGCTATACGCCAAGACCGACAAGGGCATAATGAGCAAACGAGTGGCAGACACCTTCCCCGAAAAAGACTACATACGCAAGGTTTACGAGCAGATAAACTACTACTACCAGATGGCGATGGGCGACGGACTGGGCTGCACCAAAGCGTTCAACATCGATGAGTTCTGCCGTAACTTCAAGCATTTCCCCATACAGGTAGACAGCGCACTGAAGATACTTACCCGTGCCGGATATCTGGAGTATACCGACGAACAAGACAACGCCTCGCGAGTGATATTCACCCTGCGCCGAGACGAGCTGTACTACATCAACGAGAAAGACCCCGACACGGAGAAACTTATCCGCGTGATACTGCGTTCGTACACGGGGCTATTCAGCGACTATGCCTACATAGACGAAGAGACACTTGCCAAACGTAGCGGACTGACACGGCAGCAGGTGTACAGCATTCTCATCACCCTAACCCGACAGCACGTGCTGCACTACATCCCCGGCAAGAAGACACCTTATATTATATATACGCGCGAACGCCAAGACAGCGACCGCATAGTACTCAGCAAGGAGGTGTACGAAGACCGTAAGGCAAGTTACGAAAAGCGCATCAAGGCGATGATAGACTATGCCGACACAGACGACAAGTGCCGTAGCCGCATGTTGCTATATTACTTCGGAGAGAAGAATGAGCACAACTGCGGTCAGTGCGACGTATGCCTGAAGAAACACGAGTCGGGCTTACGCTTAGGAGTATTCGAGGACGTAAGAGACGAGATACTCCGTCTACTGGAAACCGAAGGCTCACAAACGCCCAAGCAGTTGGTACAATCCGTCACCATAGCCGACAAAGACGCAGTACAAGAGGTACTATTGTTTTTGATGTCAGAAAACCAAATAGAGCAAACCGACGGTAAACTACACCTAACTAAAAGTATCGTTAATTCTCTAAAATCATAGCTTTTTACCAAGAAACAAAAAGCCAGTCAACTTACTCTTCTCTAAGAGCCAAACTATAGCCACACATAAAGACGTGAAAATAAGAGTTAACAAAAGAACATATATTATATTCCAAACGCCATACAACTTTAAATGTGGATAGTACGGCGATGCATGTTCCAACAAATATATCTGAAGACAATATATACCGAGAGTTCTTTTACCTATGAATGACATTACATTATTCATAACTTTAGGCAACGGCAAAAACTTAAATAAAACGATAGCATTTACCCCCCCCACAGCTCCTATTAAAAATCTGTACGCCACAACATATAGGGCAAACCAATCAAAAGAGATGCCATTTTTTATCGTTATCCATCTGTAATGAGGATAGTCGTATTCAATTCGCCAAAATACCAATAATACAATAAACGCCAAAAACGAAACTATCATAATCTGTTTTGAATATCGCTCTATCTTATCCCGATAACAATTAAGGAAGAATCCCAACCAAAGGAAAGGATAAATTCTAAAGAGCCCTACTCTTGACACAGAAATCAATACCAACATCGGGATTAACGCTGCAAGTAACGTGTTACGAAATATAAGTTTACTAGCACACGCCATGACAATGCAAGCAAATAAATACTTCAAGAACCACATATCACCACCGAAAAAGTAAGCAAAGAATCCGAGACCGTTGGTCATATCAAAAGGCGTAACAAAAGACACCGCAAAAGCCAATACAGAAAAAGACAATACAGGTAGAATCAACTGCCTTCCCCTATGAACAATTACCTTGTCTATTCTGGTTTCTAATGATTTAGAAATAAAGAATCCACTCAATGTCATAAACAAAGGCATGTGAAAAGAATAAATAAAATCATACACGCACGTCATTTCATGACTTTCATCAAAATACTGTATCACATGCCCCAATACTACACAAATTATAGCAAAGGCCTTTGCCTTATCTAAATATAAGACTCTGCCACTACAAGCCACTTCTGCTGCTTTTTCCATAAACCATAAATTTTATTATAATTGTTGCAAAATTAAAGAAAAGAGCCGAATGATTTTAATCATACATAAACAATTCTCGCTTCTAACATGATTCTTGCGGATAGATGCCGTCATCAAGGATTAATTCACACAAATCTTCACATAAAAAATCACTGAAAACAATATGCGAATCGTAACCCTACCATTCGCATATTGCAGACCTACCATTCGTATATTGCAGGCGTGCAATTCGCATATCGTTTTTTTCCTCTCACATTCT
>OQVS01002642.1_pt1 | contig 11190 bp, 11 predicted proteins | sample 1691601 | NCBI WGS metagenome assembly OQVS01 (sample SAMN03418268, study PRJEB22391) | human gut metagenome | biome: human-gut; feature: organic feature; material: feces | host: Homo sapiens | place: Tanzania | collected 2013-01 | reverse complement strand
AAGCCGGAATTCGATTGCGTGCAGGCTCCGCTTTTGGGGGCTTGTTGCAGAGACTTTCGCCGCAAATCCGAAAAGAACTCGGACGTTGTACCTTCGCAGACTGCCCGACCGTTCAATAATCACGTCCGATGGGTATTGGTACGAAAAAAAACCGACCCGAAGCTCAGGAATCTCTTCCTCACTTCGAATCGGTTCTTCGCGAGACGTCTTCCCGTTTACACAAGAAGCCGTCTCAGAGCGGCGCCGAGATTACTCTTCAGCCACGACCTGCACCGTCACGTCGGCGGTGATGTCGGTCATGAGGCCGATGGTGATCGTGTAGTCGCCCAAGGACTTGATCGCACCGAGCGGGGTACGAACCTGGCTCTTCTTGATCTGGAAGCCGAGCTTGTCAAGCGCTTCGGCAATGTCGGCGTTCGTCACGGAACCGAACAGACGGCCGTCAACACCGGCCTTGCTGGCGATGGTGATCGTCTGGCCGTTGATCTTGCCGGCGAGTTCTTCCGCGGCAGCGATGCGTTCGGCCTGAGCCTTTTCGAGTTCGGCACGACGGGCTTCGAATTCAGCGATGGCCGCCTTCGTCGCACGCTTGGCGTGACCCTGAGGGATCAGGAAGTTACGAGCGTAGCCGTCCTTAACCTTAACGACAGCGCCGAGTTCACCGAGGTGATTGATTTTTTCGAGAAGAATGACCTGCATGATTAACGCGTCCCCTGGTTATCGGTGTAGGGCAACAGAGCGAGGAAGCGGGCGCGCTTGATCGCGGTGTCGAGCTGACGCTGATAGTGCGCCTTCGTCCCCGTGAGACGGGCCGGCATGATCTTGCCGTTTTCCTGGATGAAATCGCGCAGCGTATCGATGTCCTTGTAGTCGATCTGTTCGACGTGTTCAGCCGTGAAGCGGCAGAACTTCTTGCGCTTGAAGAGAGCGCTCTGCTGGTTAGTGCGGCGGGGCTTGCCCTTACCTTTAGCACCAAATGCCATTTTTCAACTCCTAAATATCTTTGAATTCCGTTATGTGAACCACGAGCCGCTGTGTTCTTACCGAACGGGGGGCGATAAATCCAATGAACCTGACGGAGCTGCCCACGGGAATCTTCACGAGCTGCAGCGCCGTATCGGCAAAGGCGATGGCGGGAACATCATATTCAAGCCGCCTCAGAGCGCCCGCTTCATACACGCTTGACGTGTGGTGAAGCATTCCTTCCCAAACGGCGATGCCGCCGGGGGTGTAGCGCAAGTCCTTTGCTTCGGCAATCATCCCGGTCATCGTCAACTGATTGACGCCGGGCTGATTCATCGTCTCCTTATTCTCAGTCACTTAAAGCGCGGTTCACCAAAAAGCGCTTGATTACGCTTCTTCGGACGCCTTGGCTTCTTCAGCCGCTTCGCGGGCAGCAGCTTCAGCAGCGGCGGCCTTGCGGGCTTCGTCCTTTTCCACCGACTTCATCATGACGGAGGGGGCGGTTTCAGCCTTCTTCATCTTGACGGTGAGGTGACGCAGGATGGCGTCGTTGAAACGGAACCCGTTTTCGATTTCGGCCAGGGTTTCGCTCGTGCATTCGATGTTCATGAGAACATAGTGAGCCTTCACGAGCTTGGCGATCGGGTAAGCGAGTTGACGACGGCCCCAGTCTTCGATGCGGTGAATCTTACCGCCCTGTTCGAGCACGAGAGCCTTGTAGCGTTCGATCATCGCGGGAACCTGTTCGGACTGATCCGGGTGCACGATGACGCACAATTCGTAATGACGCATTGATTCCTCCTTGCGGAAATAAGCCGCCCGAGCGTCGTATCGGTGCGGCAAGGATGCGAAAACGCGGCATTGTACTCACCGCCCCGAGAATTGTCAAAGTCTTTTGTTCCCACGCAAAAAATCGCCGGCGGCCCCGTTCCCCGCTCCGTCCCCTCATTGCGCTTTCCTTGACTTTTGACTCGACTACTTAGCGGGTACTCCGCCGAATAATCCGCCCCTGTCGGCGCCGGGCCCCTCGGGCTGCGGCACCGAAAAGAACATTCTCACAGGAGAGACGAAAAAATGAACGGAACCACCGTTTCCCGCCGCACCCTCATTCAGGGCGCAGGCGCCGCTGCCGCCGTGTCGATGATGCCCATGGGCGCCGCCGAAAGCGAAGCTGCCCCCGCCGCCGCAACCGCCGCCATCCGCGACTTCGACATGATCAAGGCCTTCTACGCGAACTACCCCAAGCGCATGAAGGCCGTGCGCGCCGCGATCAAGCACCCCTTGACCCTCACTGAAAAGATCATGTTCGCGCACCTTTATCATCCCGCAGACCTTCGGGACTTCAAGCGCGGTGCGGACTACGTCGAATTGAAACCTGACCGCGCCGGTACTCACGACATCGGCGGCCCGATGGCGATCATTCAATTCCTCACCTCGAAAAAGGAACGGATCGCCCTTCCCGCGGCCCTCGTCTGCGACCACTTGGTGCAGGCAAACGCCGGCGCCATCCCCGACCTCAAGGTGGCCGATAAAAACAACTACGAAACCTACACGTTCCTGCGGGACGTGAGCCGCCGCTACGGCTTTGACTTCTGGCCCGCCGGCGCCGGCATCTGCCACCAGATCTTCCTTGAGAACTACGACTTCCCGGGCGGCATGATGCTCGTCACCGACTCGCACACCCCCACGGCCTGCGGCCTCGGGATGCTCGCGATCGGCGCGGGCGGCGCCGACCTCTGCGACGCGTTGATGGGCATGGAATGGGAACTGAAAATGCCGAAGATCATCGGCATCAAGCTCACCGGAAAATTGAAGGGATGGGCGTCTCCGAAGGACGTGATTCTCAAAGTCGCCGGCATCCTCTCCACCAAGGGCGGCACGAACTGCGTCATCGAATACTTCGGCGACGGCTGCAAGACCTTGTCGGCCACGGGTAAGGCGACGATCGGCAACATGGGCGCGGAAGTGGGCGCGACGACGACCGTCTTCCCCTATGACGACGCGATGAAGCGCTACCTCACCGCCACGGGACGTGCTGCGGTCGCAAAACTCGCCGACGGCGTCAAAAAGGATCTCGCCGCCGATAAGGAAGTGCTCGCTCACCCCGAGAAGTACTACGACCGCGTGATCGAAATCAACCTTTCTCAGGTGGAACCTGCCATCAACGGCCCGATGTCCCCGGACGCCATGATGCCTTTGTCCGACGTCGCGAAGATCGCTAAGGAAAAGGGCTTCCCCACGCAGCTTGAAGTGGCTCTGATCGGTTCCTGCACGAATTCTTCCTACGAAGACATTACGCGTGCGGCTTCAGTCGCCAAACAGATCGTCGAAAAAGGCATTGAATTCAAGACCCCGCTCCTTGTGGTGCCGGGCAGCGTCCGGATTTATGAAACCCTCAAGCGCGACGGTGTTCTCCAGTACTTTGAAAAGCTGAACGCCACGGTGCTCGCCGACGCCTGCGGCCCCTGCATCGGTCAGTGGAAGCGCACGATCGGCGACGCCACGAAACCGAACGCCATCATCGAATCCTTCAACCGCAACTTCGCCGGCCGCAACGACGGCAGCAAGAAGACGAACGCCTTCCTCGCCTCGCCCGAAATCGTGATGGCGATGGCGATTGCGGGCGACCTCACCTTCAATCCCTTGAAGGGCACCTTTAAGGCGGCCGACGGTACCAACTATCAGCTGAAGGCCCCGAAGGGCGAAGAACTGCCGAAGAAGGGCTTTGTGAAGGAAGTGAAGGGCTGCATCATTCCGACCTACGAAAAGATCGAAATCAAGGTAAGCCCCGACGCCGAACGCATCCGGTTGCTCGAACCCTTCCCCGCCTGGGACGGCAAGGACTTCGTCGAACTGCCGCTTCTCATCAAGGCCAAGGGCAAGTGCACCACGGACCACATCTCTCCGGGGGGCAAGTGGCTCGCGTACCGCGGCAACATCGACCGGATTTCGGACAATCTGTTGGAGCGTGCCGTCAACGCCTTCAACGGCGTGACGGGGAGCGTCTGGAACGTGGAAACGAAGTCCTACGACACCCCCGCGAAAGTCGCCCGCTACTACAAGAACCACAACGTGAGTTCCGTGATCGTTGGCGACGACAATTACGGGGAAGGCTCCAGCCGCGAACATGCCGCCATGGAACCGCGTTATCTCGGGGTGCGCGTGGTGCTCGCCAAGAGCCTCGCGCGTATTCACGAGTCGAATCTGAAGAAGCAGGGCGTCCTCGCGCTCACCTTCGTCAACCCCGCGGACTACGACCGCATCGAGGAAAAGGACCGCATCTCGGTGCTCGACCTTGCTTCGATCGCGCCGGGAAAGACCGTGACGATTGAGCTCACGCACGAAAACGGCAAGAAGGAACGCTTTGAAGCACAGCATTCCTACAACGCGAAGCAACTCACGTGGTTTAAGGCGGGTTCGGCCTTGAATGCTCTGAAGGCTTAACGGAACCTACATCGATCGGGAGTTCAACACCTTCCGGCCGTGCCTCTTTCGGGCGATCTTTCTCAGGAAGGATCGCCCGTTTTTCTTGTCCCTCTTGACGTTCTACTGTCTGGACTCTTCTGATCTGACACACAACCCGCTTTTGGCACGCTGTTCTGCCTTCAGCTACGCCCACATCGCATCCACTTTTTCTACGATTGCTTCCGCCCTTGGCGCACGGCCGCTTTAACATTTTCCGTCACGAGACCCTGCCCCGTACCGCAGCCAAATACGGTAAAAGCGTCAGTCAGATTGCGATCCGCTGGAATATTCAACGCGGCGTCACGGTGATTCCGAAGTCCGCCGATGCTGTACGGCTGAAAGAAAATTTCAACGTGTGGGACTTTACTTTGAGCGACGACGATATGCGGCAGATTACCTTGTTGGACACCGGACGCACCGAGGCGGAAGACCCTACGTCATTAGCAGCTGCCGTCGGCACCAATCAGTGGAAAATACCGACTGACCTAAGCCGTCATAAGAAACTCAAGCGTCATACGTCGAGTGCCTTCAACGCTTCATCAACCGTCATACCCTTGTAGTTTTCAGGATGCGCCAGTATCCGGCGTGTCTCTTTCATCGCTTCCAGCGTTTCACGACTAGGAACGTCCATTGGCGGTTTGAACGGAATTTCCTTTTCTCGCAATGCCAGGCCGCCCCAACCATCCCCAGCCATACCGCGAGGCACAAATTCCACTGGGTCTTTGATATCTCTGCTCATTCGACAACTCTCATTTGACAAAATGTAATATATAAATTACGATAAACACATATTAATGCAACCGTGAGATCACTATGCAGCTCCGCAAAACCGAAATCTTCCGTGAGTGGCTAGCTCATTTACGTGATCATCGAGCGCGTTCTTTCATTGTGCAGCGTCTTACCCGCATCCAAGATGGGCTGTTGGGAGATTGTCACTCAATTGGCAATAATGTTAGTGAGTTGCGCATTCACTATGGCCCTGGATATCGAATTTATTTCACGCGTAAAGGCGACGAAATAATTTTGCTCCTTTGTGGTGGCGATAAATCTTCACAAACTGCTGATATTGAAAGAGCAAAAACTCTAGCTTTGGAGGTTTGAAATGACTATTAAGACCACTGTTTTTGATCCGGCTGAATACTTGGAAACAGATGAAGATATTGCTGTTTTTATGGAACAAGCCTTTGAAACTGGCGACTATAAACACATTGCCCATTGTCTCGGAATTGCTGCACGCGCTAAAGGTATGACGCTTATTGCGAAACAGACAGGGTTAGCAAGAGAACAACTCTACAAATCATTCAGCGAAGACGGTAATCCGACACTGAAAAACACTTTGGCAGTTATGAAAGCCTTAGGCTTCGGCTTTACACCAACTCATTTGCCCGTACAACGTTCCCTGTGACTTTGCTAAAGAAAAACACCCCGACAAATTTAGCCCGCCGGGGTGTTTTCTCCTCGGCGCCCGAAGGCGCCGTTATGTCAGCGACAACTGCCGATCAGTAGCACATGATCTGACCGTCGGTACGCTTTTCGGTGCCGCCGCAGAGGGCACCGTTGGGCATCCGCAGAATCATCTGGCCGCGGCCCATGTGGTAGGGATTGGGCTGCACGAGCATCTGGTGCCCCTTCGCGAGGAGCCGATTCACGATCGCGTTCGGCCATTCCTGTTCCATTTCGACCTTCTTGCCGCCGATCCACTGCCAACGCGGGGCGTCCAGGGCCTGCTGCGGATTCATGCCGTAGTCGATCAGGTTCTGCACGACCTGCATATGCGCCTGCGGCTGCATGAAGCCGCCCATAATGCCGAAGGGCCCCACGGCTTCGCCGTCCTTTGAGAGGAAGGCCGGGATAATCGTGTGGTAGGGACGCTTGCCGCCCAAGAGGGCATTGGCGTGATTTTCATCAAAGCGGAAGTTTTCCGCGCGGTCGTTAAAGGAGATGCCGGTATCGGGCATCACCACGCCGGAACCGAAGCCGCGGAAGTTACTTTGAATCCACGACACCATGTTGCCTTCGTTATCCGCCGTGCAGAAGTAAATCGTGGAGTGATAACGGGGATCGCCCGCCTGCGGATCCATCGCCGTATCGGTGATGAGGGCGCGGCGGTCGGCAGCGTACCGATCGCTCAGAAGTTCTTCGGCAGTGACCTTCATGAAGCTCGGTTCCGTCACGTATTCAGCCGTGTCCTTCATTGCGAGCTTCATCGCTTCGATCTGACGGTGCACGGTTTCGATGTCTTCGTGGCCGCGCATTTCGAAGCCCGCCATGATCTTGAGAGCCATCAGCACCGTGATGCCGTGACCGTTGGGCGGAATTTCCCACACGTCGTAGCCGCGGTAGTTGACGGAAATCGGATCGACCCATTCGGGCTTAAAGGCCGCCAAGTCGTCCGCGGTGAGGAAACCGTTGTACTTCTTGAAGAAGTCGCCGATGCGGGCGGCGAGTTCGCCGCGGTAGAAGCTTTCGGCGTTGGTGCGGCCGATTTCGCGCAGGGTCTTCGCGAGCTGCGGCGCCTTAAAGATTTCGCCGGGCTGCAGCGGACGGCCGTTCGGGCAGAAGACGTCAAAGAACCCCTGCATTTCAGGCTTCGTTTCACGTTCCTTCGTGTAGGTTCCGTAGGCTTCGTTCCAGAGATAACTCATCATGGGCGAAACCGGGTAACCGTTTTCAGCGTACTGCGCCGCAAGTTCCATGTTTTCAGCGAGGCTGCGGCGGCCGAACCGTTCGTTTACCGCTGCCCACGTCGCAGGCGCCCCCGGCACATCAATGGGTTCAATACCGTAAGACGGAATCTTGTCGTAGCCGCGTTCCTTCAGAGCCGCGACCGACAAGGCTTTCGGCGCGGGGCCCGAGCCGTTGATGCCGTAGATCTTGCCCTTATGCCAAATGATCGCAAAGGCGTCGGCGCCGATGCCGTTGCCGGTGGGTTCGACGACGGGCTGCGCCGCGGCCATCGCGATCGCCGCGTCAATGGCGTTGCCGCCCTTTAACATCGTCTGCAGACCGATCGAAGTGACGGTCGGGTTGCCGGCGCAGCACATGCCGTTGGCGGCGTAAACGACGCTGCGGCGGGAACTGTAGGGATAGTACTGAGGATTAAACGTCAACATCGTTATTTACCTTAGAGGAATTTTTCAAAGATACCGGCCGCAATCACGGACAAGGACGTCACCGTCGTAAACCCGGCAACCAAGTACTTGGGCATCAGTCGATCCGAAATAATCTTGCGTTCTTCTTCGGTCTGCCCCACGGCCTGCGCGACTTCGTTCACGATAAGGTAGGTCGCCGGGAACCCCAGAAGCTGGCAGACGGCAACGCCCATCGCCACGTTCTTCGAACCCAGTATCTTCCAGAAGGGGAGCACGTAGAAAAAGAGGTACAGCGTTACGAGCACCACGGCAAAGAGGATCGCCGTTGCGATGCCCAACTGCACCAAATCCGAGGGGGTAATGCGGGCCAACGAGGGAATGATCGTCGCAAAGCAGGCCGCGTTGAAGATACCGGCGGAATTAGCGTGCTTCAGAATGTTCTTCGGCAGCATGCCGGTGCAGCCCACGGCACACCCCAAAATAAGGGCCCAGATCGACGCGGCGATGCCGGTGTTCTTACCCAAGACGAACGCCACCCAGCAAAAGAGCCCGGTGATCGTCAGGCAAGTGAAGTTGCCGTAGAAATTCTTGTGCCGTTCCCAAAAGAGCACTTTCTTTTCGCCTTCGGCCTTCACGGCCTTGGGCTTCGCACCGTATTCGGGCGGCACCGTCCCCGTCTTGCGGTATTCCTCAACGAGCATGCGGGCTTCCTTCAAGCCGTAGTGCGACGCAAAGGGCGTTCCCACGAATTTCTGCACGGCAAAGACGATCGTCCCCAGGGCCGCGGCCATCGTAAAGCCGTGTTCCATCGCCGAATTCGTCATGATCTGGGTGGCCACGATACCGCCGTTGATGATCGGGATTGACACAATCGCTTCGCTGTAGCCTACCAAGGGAATGAGAACGACGCCGGAGAGCATCACAAAGGCCATGGCTAAAACAGCTGTCGTGAGGGTACGCCACTGTTCGACGAATTCTTTCAGATTGATGGTGGTACCCATCGAGAAGACGATGAAGATCACCGCCCACTTACCGATACCGTCCAACTTCGCCTGCGCGATGATGTCGGGCGGAATGACGCCCGTCATAAAGCAGACCAGGAACAACATCAGGCTCACGAACACCGCCGACAGACGGGCTTTGGTGAGCACCCCCAAAAATTCCCCGATGCCGAAAAAGAAGAGGCAGAGGAAAAGGTAGTAGAACATATTATTAAATGCCATAAGGCCTCCATTATTCGGGCCGCCGCTCTTACACCGACAGCCTGTCCGCTACCCTATCGCAAAGCAGCGGCGTCTGCTTAAGCCCTTTGCCCTAGACCTTCCGACCGACGTCTGCCGTTTTCTCAAATATAAGAGTAAGAAGGGGGTGTTGATACAGTCGTCCGCTGACGAGGGGGACACCCCCCTCGTTTGCTAGGAAGTCTCGACCGAGGCATTCAAAGCGAGTGCTTTTTCCCGATTTCGAAGGTAGATCTCCGCTTCCCGAGGCAATGCCACCCTGCCGCCTTTGGAATAGAGGTAATCTTCATAAACTTCGACGGCGGTGGGCTCGATCCAGGTGCCGTCCTCGCGCTGCACACTCGTTTCACGGAGCCGTGAGGCATTCGCGCCGCAGGTCCACACCTTGTAGTTTCTCATGTGAGTGCACAGGCACCCGTGCGTCATGCAGGGCGCGGTTTCGGCCGAGAGTTCTCCCCGTTCAATCGCCGCCTCGCGCTCCCTCCATTCTTTAAGGTACGGACAGTCGCCGTGATTGAGCAGGTAACCGTAGGCCTCGCAGTTGGGGCGAACCGCCTGCGCCAGTGCCGGCGATGACTTCAGCATTCGCATGGGGTAGCCCGTCGGAGAGAAGCTGTTCACCACGATGTCTTCCGGTCGGGCGTTGAAAAAGGCCGTCTTTCCGGCCTGCGAAAGGCCGCTTTCCTGTGCCACGGCAAAGCGTGTCGCCGCCTGAATGCCGTCGGCGCCGTTCTCTTCGATCATTTTCACGGCTTCCGTTCCCGTGAAGACGCCGCCTGCGGCGATGACAGGAATCGACAACCCTTTTTCCGCGAGATAAGCCTTCACTTGGCGCACGATGGCGGGCAGCGAATACAGTGCCCAGTCCATGCCGAACCCCAAATGCCCGCCCGCAAGCGGTCCCTCGACCACGATGTAGTCCGGAAGCCGTCCCGTCGATTCGCTCTTTCGCAGGAAAAGGTTCAGCGCTCGTTGGGAAGAAACAATGATGCCGAGAAGAGCGTCGTGAAAGCGCTTATTCTCCTGCATGAGCCGGAAGCTTGAAAGATGCAGGCCTGCCGCCAGCGTGATGCCGCCGATGCCGGCATCCAATGCCGCATTGAGTCGGGTTTTCAGTGTTTCAAGTCCGGCATTCATCGTGAGCTTTTCCATGCAGTTGATGAGAAGCAGCCCATTGCCCGTCGCTCGTTCCATAAGGCTGCCCACATAGCGCAACGTCGCTTCGCGAACGGCACCGAGGTCAAACGTCTCTTCCGTCTTCACCGAATTCGTCCGCAGGGCCTGAAAGCGCTTTGCCTTGCCCGCCGTGAAGCGCGTACCGAAAAGTCGGTCGCAGACATCCGGCAACTCCGCGTCGGAGACGTGAGCAATGCCGCCGATCTTTTCAATGGCAAGCGCCAGACGGTCGGTGGAGATGTTGGTGCCCATGCCGCCGGAGATAAGAGGAGGGAAAAGTCGACCCCGGAAATTGAGCGCATAGGCGCTGAGAGTGGTCATAAAGAAGCTCCAGACTGTTATAAATACCGGTCTGCCGACTCAAGTCGACAGAAACGGGGCACAGTCTGCCGCAGTCCCGGAAGGTGGAATCCCGTACTTTTCTAGGGGTAACTTTTAGTTGTACCGTCTGCTTCAGGCGCATTCGTTTGTGCTATGGGCCGCGGTTCATCTCGGAGTTTTAGGAAACCGGGCCGAATGCTTCGTTGATGGCGGCACAAAACTTTTAGACCGATTTTTCGAAGTCGTACTTGGTGAGAAGAGACTTGACGATCGGCCGACAAAGCAACTCCGTCTCACGTACGACGCAAGTCAAACGGATGATGTCAGAAAACGAACCGTTACACGGTTTGAGCATGATGCCGATGAAATAATCCGTCGCCCGGCAATAAAAACCCGCCGTTGCTGCAAAAACCCCGGCGGGTTCTTTTGTCTTCGCAGGACGGGCGGAGATGATCTTCACGGCAGCAGGCTTGCAAAAAATAAACACATTAACTTTTGATTTTACGTGAAATTTAACTCAAAACCACGGCCTTGCTGCAGTATAATGCCAGTTCTTCGCAGCCTTTGCGACCCATTTTTTCTGCACCGACGCTTGTTATGAGTCTCCTTCTTTGCAATCTTCCCGGTTACGGTCTCACCCGCGAAATGACTTCCCGCACGGAAGCCCTGGCGGCCGAAGTGGAAAACCAACTGGCCGCCTTTGCGGACGCCGACGTCGTTCATACGCTTTTTAAAACCGGCAAATTCCGCGTCGTCGCCCATCGGGATTGTTTTCCCGCCGCCGTCAAACGGATCGCAGGCACGAATGCCGTACGATTTGCCGCCTTCTGGGAGCAAAAGACGGATACCGTCTGGATTGATGCGGGCTTACGGCACAACCCGGGGTTCAAAGCCGACGTGATCGCCACCGCCGCCTTCGCACACCGCGCGGC
>OQVS01002641.1_pt1 | contig 11192 bp, 14 predicted proteins | sample 1691601 | NCBI WGS metagenome assembly OQVS01 (sample SAMN03418268, study PRJEB22391) | human gut metagenome | biome: human-gut; feature: organic feature; material: feces | host: Homo sapiens | place: Tanzania | collected 2013-01 | reverse complement strand
GGCGGAAGCCAATTCCTTCTCCACTCTTGGGATACATTCTTCCCATACGAAAGTGCGTTCGACGGGGTCGAACAGAATGTCCGTTCCATAGCGTCGACGCCAAATTTCCAGCGGCACATCAAGATTTGTATAGTCCTGCAGTCGCCGTTCTTCCAGATTCATACTCTCCTTGATAAGCGTCAGCACACGCACATAATCTTCTGGGGGACCTTCGTAGTGGTCGTAAGCCATATCGGCGATACGGTCCGCTTCGTCGTCTATGGCATCGGCTAAGGCACTTTGATAGTGGAGCATGCAGAGGGCCAATCGGGGCTGCTGAAGACGGTCCATGGCGCTGAGCATACGCCCGACCAGGCAGATACGCACATAGGGCGTCAACCATTCGACTCGCATCGGAATCTGGTTTGACAGGAGGTCAAACGCTCCGGGAGCGAGCAGAAGGTTGGGATGGGCCAGTCCGGAAGTGGAGGCATTGATTTCCATTTCGCTGATCATCTGGCGGAGACGGTTGAGGCGTTCGGTGATGCTGGTCATGAGGAATGGCGTTGGTTGATAGGGGAGGGGGAGAGAATGGTACTCTTCTAGAATGCAGGTTCGTTGGCCATATGCCAGAGAGTGAGGAAGGACGCTCGGGTGATGTCGGTGAGTTTGTCATAGTTGAGCGTCGGAGCCTCGTCGGAGGGATGGTTGTAGTGAGGTTGCGCGTCAGTGTGGTACCACACGATGGGCACTCCCTTCTTCGCGAACGTGCTTTGGTCGCTTCCTCCCACGAGGTTGTCCCACGGATGGTAGTCAGGATGGAGGGCGAGTTTGTGGCGGGCAATGTCATCCTTCAGCCATTGGCCGAGGGCAGGATCGAGCTGCTCGGCGAGGACTGCGACCGCCGCTTCATGGCGAACGTCATGGGCATGGTCAACGACTATGAGACCGTCAAAAAGGTCGCCGACGACTTCAAGCTCGTCTACACGCCCTTCCATGGCTGCGGCCACAAGCTCGTGCCCGAGGCGCTGACGCGTCTTGGCATCAAGCACCTTTTATGCGTGCCCGAGCAGATGGTCATCGACGGCAATTTCCCGACCGTCGTGTCCCCGAACCCCGAGAATCCCGAGGGCTTCTACCTCGCGATCGACCTCGCTAGGGAAAAGAACGTTGACTTCATCCTCGGCACCGATCCCGACAGCGACCGCGTGGGCATCATGGTGCGCAACAAGGCGGGTGAGTTCGAGCCCGTCACCGGCAACCAGACCGGCGTGCTGCTGCTCGACTACCTCATCGGCGCGATGAAGCGCGCGGGCAAGCTGCCCGCGAATGCCGCCGCGCTCAAGACTATCGTCACGACCGAGATGGCGCGCGCCGTGGCGGAGGCGAACGGCCTCGACTGCTACGACACGTTCACGGGCTTTAAGTTCATGGCCGAGAAGATGAATGAGCTTGAGGGCGCGGGCAAAAACACCGTCATCTTCTCCTACGAGGAGAGCTACGGCTACATGATCGGCCACTACGTGCGCGACAAGGACGCAGTCACGGCCTCGCTGCTGCTCACCGAAATGGCCGCGTGGTACTACTCCCAGGGCATGACGCTCTTCGACGCGCTCAACGCGCTCTTTGAAAAGTACGGCTGGTACGGTGAAAAGACGCACAACCTCGTCATGCCGGGCTTAGATGGTGCGGAGAAGATGGCCGCTCTTATGAAGTCCCTGCGCGAGACGCCGCCGAGCGAGATCGCGGGCGTCAAGGTCGCGACGTACAAGGATTATTCGGATGGCACCGCGCGCGACGCCGCAAGCGGCGAGGTCACGAAGATCGCGCTCTCCGGCTCGAACGTACTGCGCTTCGAACTCTGCGACGGCACGCACATCGTCGTGCGGCCTTCCGGCACCGAGCCGAAGATCAAGGTCTACATCCTCACCAAGGGCGCGGATGCGGGCGAGCGCGACGCGAACCTCGCCAAATACTCCGCCTGGGTCAACACCCTCGCCTGATATTCCCCAATTCTACCAAAGCAGCAGAGGGCGGCGCGGATCACGCGCCGCCCTCATTCAATTTTAGCCGCACCGCGGCGAAAGGATGACGACACTTTATGACTCTGCTCGCTCTCTACTGGTCCATTATGATCGCCTGCTACCTCCTGGCTTCGCGCCTGCGAAAGTACGCAGAAAAATTCAAATTCGTGGACAAGCTCATGTCGCTTTCCGTTTATGCGCTGGTGCTTTTGATGGGCCTGCGCATGGGCGCAGACGAGGAGGTCACGTCGAGCCTCGGCAGCATCGGCATTCAGGCGCTTTTTGTCACGGTGCTGACTGCTGCGGGCAGCATGCTCGGCGCGTTCGCCGTGCGAAAGCTGCTGCACATCGCCCGCCATGCCCACCCCGCCGGTGCAGTCGTCAACGAAGCGGAGGCTGTGCACGAAAAGGCCGACGTCTCGGGCGCGAAAATGTCTTTTATCATCCTGCTGATGGTCGTTGTCGGGATGCTGCTCGGTGATCTTGTCATCCGCCGCGTGTGCACCGACCTACCCGCCTTTCAGTCCCGCTCGGGCGACTATCTTGTAGTCGGTCTGTGTATCATGCTGGGGCTCATCGGCTTTTCCATGGGGCTGGACGGCAGCATTGCCCGCATTCTGCGCAACGCGGGGCTCGGCGTCATTTTAGTCCCCATCTTCGCCGTGCTCGGCACGTTGCTCGGCGGCGCGGTCTATGCCGCGCTCTCACCCATGACGCTGCGCGAGGGACTGGCCATCAGCGCAGGCTTCGGCTGGTACACGATGGCCCCGAGCGTCATCGCAAGCGCGGGGCACACGATGGCGAGCGCGGTCTCGTTTCTGCACAATGTGCTGCGCGAGATGCTCGGTATCATTCTGCTGCCCGTCATCGCGGGCAAGATCGGCTATATCGAGGCCATCACCATCCCTGGCACCGCCTCGACTGACGTGTGCCTGCCGATCGTCGAGCAGGTGTGCAACTCGGAAACGGTCGCCTACTCGTTCTGTACCGGCATGCTGATGTGCATCACCTCCGCAGCGCTGGTGCCGATCATCATCGGCGCGTAAAAAATCACCCCGCAATGCACGGAAGAAATAATAAAGGGGAGTTCTCTTGTGATAGAGGGCTCCCCTTTTCGCGTCTTTACACACGGTCAAGCAAGTGCGGTATCGGACGCTCACTGCACTGCCGGGCACTGCCGGCCTTCGTGGTCGATGGTATAGTCACAGGTGAGCAAGATCTTCGAAATCGGTACGATCTTATACCCCTCGGCGAGCAGGTAGTCGAGGATATCCGGCAGCGCCTCGGGCGTATGCTCGCCCGCATTGTGGAACAACACGATCGACCCGCTCTGCACCTTGCCCGTCACACGCTTTGTGATCTCACCCGCCGAGATGCCCTTCCAGTCGAGGGAATCCCCACTGGCAGCACTTGGAAACGCCTGTCGTGCCTCGCTTCATGGCCTCCGCTGACTGTCTTCTTTCCGCCTATTCATAGCCCACCGCTGAACACGCCCAGAATCAATTCCATATTAACCTCACCAACAAGAACACCATTGAATTCCACATCTTCCGTGGGACGCTCAAATATAACACGCTCATAGCCACATTACAGCTCCTTGACCAGATCTGTGATGTGGCTCTTTTCATGTCCGACGAGGAGTTGAAAGCGATGTCTTGGACGACCTTTGTCTCCGGCTGCACACAGCCAGAGTTGGTGCAGTACTTGAAGGAGCGTCGCTTGTATGTGAACGAGCCGGTAGAAAGCGAGGCGGAGGTCTGATGTGCTGTTTGTTCGGATTCATTGACTATGCTGGCGCGCTGAGTGTTAAGCAAAAGAGCCGCCTGATTCGAGAATTATCAATTGCAGCAGAAGTACGTGGTACCGACGCCACCGGTATCGCCTACAACACATCGCGTGGGCTTCAAATCTACAAGCGTCCGCTGGCGGCGCATCGGCTGCATCTGCGTATTCCAGCGGAAGTACATGTCGTTATGGGACATACGCGGATGACGACACAGGGCAGTGCAAAAAAGAATTACAACAACCATCCCTTCTTTGGCTGTGTAAAGGGGAAGTCCTTTGCGCTGGCGCACAACGGTGTGCTGTGGAATGACCGTGGACTTCGTCATACCAAGCATTTGCCGAAAGCAAAAATCCAGACCGGCAGCTATGTAGCGATGCAGCTTCTGGAACAGCAAAAAGCCCTCGACTTTGACAGCCTTTGCTATATGGCTGAACAGGTCGAGGGTTCTTTTACATTTACGGTGCCGGATGAGCAGGATGTGCTGTGGATCGTCAAGGGGGACAGCCCGCTCAGCATTGCCTACTTTCCGGAGTGTGGCGTTTACGTTTACGCCTCGACTGCCGAGATCCTGAACAGAGCGTTGACCCGCTATGGTAGGCAACTGGGGTGCAGAAAGACGGTTGAGGTGGAGATGGGGGAACTCCTGAAGATCGACCGCAGGGGGCATATCACCCGCGCGACCTTCGACGCGTCCAAGCTCTGCCGACCGTCTTGGGAATATTGGAGTTCGTCGTTGTATGCCGAGCCGCCGAAAATGGAGAGCGAACATATCCGGCTGTTGAAATCGGTGGCAAGAGCGTTCGGCTTTACAGGCGAGATGATTGACCGGCTGTTGGATCAGGGGTTCACGACTGACGATATCGAAGAAATTTTGTACGAAGGGACACGGTGACTATGAAGCAAAAAATCAAAGCAAAGAGTAACTACAAAGCGCGTGGCAGCAGCGTCGACCTGTATTGTTCCGTGCACGTACACCGCGCCAAAGGCCGCAGCAAGTCGAGCTGCAAGGTCAGTACACGCGGCAAAAGGCGCTGAGGAGGTGGTACTATGAACTTAAACTTCGTAATGGCCGGAATGATGCTCACACTCTTCGTCCTGTTTCTGGCTGAGGGCATTTGTTCCGCGCTTCGGAAAGACCGAGGAGGTTTCATGCCAGTCTTTTTCGCCGTTATTGGCACGCCGCTTTACGATTTTGCCGCTGGCTGCGTTCTGGCGGCGAACGTGTATCTGATGATCCGTGGTGGAAAAAATTACCTCAAGGGGCGGAAGAAATAGCCCATTAGGGTGTACCCTACAGAAACAGTAAAAAAGTGTCCCAATGCAGCTGCTTTCCGTATTTTGGCACGTGCCAAATTGTTTGGCGGCTTCATTGGGACATATTAGTTTCAGATTGATTAAAAGGCGGTGATTTTGTGAAAATCGGATATATTCGCGTCAGCACACAGGAGCAAAATACCATGCGGCAGGAGGTGTTGATGCAGGAGCTCGGTGTTGATGAGGTCTACATCGACCGCTTGAGCGGTAAGAACACTGACCGTCCGGAGCTGAAAAAGATGATGGACTACGTACGCAAGGGCGACACCGTCATTGTCGAATCCATCAGCCGCTTTGCCCGCAACACACGAGACCTGCTGGAGCTGATAGAAAAGCTATCCGAAAAAGGCGTGGAGTTCGTCAGCAGGAAAGAGGCAATCGATACCACGACACCAACAGGGAAGTTTATGCTGACTGTTTTTGGCGCTGTTGCAGAATTAGAGCGCGAGTATATTTTGCAGCGTCAGCGCGAAGGCATCGCCATCGCTAAGCACAAGGGAAATACACCGGTCGCAAGCCGATTGAGCGAAGCAATTTTGATGCGGTGGAAAAACTCTGGCGTGCGGGTACCATCAGCGCAGCTGAAGCCATGCGTCGTCTCGATATGAGCCGCAGCACCTTTTATCGAAAGGTCCGGCAGCACCTGTAATACTTTTTTACACAGCCTTCAACAGGGTGGTAAAGCCGTCCGGAATAACTTCCGGTCCTGGCTCATACATTCTCGAAGGAGGAAACCCTTATGATTATCAAAAACACTTATTCAACCGTTGACCCTATAGAGCGCTCTGCGCGTCAGGCGGCGATCTGCCGCCGCTGCCTTCTGCTGCTGGCTGCCCGCGCGCAGAGGTGAGGCCGATGGATGCCATTTATGCGCGTCAGTCCATCGATAAAAAGGGCAGCCTTTCGATCGAGGGACAGATTGAACTGTGCCGGAAGTTTACTGTGGACGATGCCCTTGTTTTTTCGGACAAGGGCTTTTCCGGCAAAAACACCAAGCGGCCTGCTTTCGGCGAGCTCATGGAGGCAGTGGAGGCGGGCCGCGTCAAAAAAATCGTCGTGTACCGGCTGGACCGCTTCAGCCGCTCCCTCGCGGATTTCAGCCAGATTTGGGAGCTTCTGCGTAAAAACGATGTCGAATTTCTGTCTGTCAACGAGCAGTTCGACACTTCCTCACCGATGGGACGGGCCATGCTCAACATTGTGATGACCTTTGCCCAGCTTGAGCGCGAAACGACCGCGGAGCGTGTGCGCGACAACTACCATCACCGCGTTTCCCTCGGTGCATGGCCGGGTGGTCCCGCACCGTACGGGTATGCGCTTTCCAAAGCTGAGCTTGACGGGCGCAAGGTCTCATCTCTGATAGCCGATGAAAACGCAAAGACTGTTCTCCACATTTTTGAAGAATATGTCCGGTCTGAAACATCGCTGCGCGCCCTTGCCAAAACTCTGACTGAGCAGGGCATTCACGGCCCCAAGCGCGAGGCGTGGGATAACGTGACTCTGTCCCGTATTCTGCGGAACCCCGTCTACGTGCAGGCTGACGAAGCGGTCTACTGCTATTACCTTGCGCAGGGCATCCAGATCCGCCAGATGCCCGAAGTTTTTGACGGCGTCCATGGCTGTCTTCTGATTGGGAAGCGCGACCGCAGCCGCGGCAAGTACACGAAAAAGGATGAGCAGATGCTCAGCCTGTCCACGCATGAGGGAATCATTCCGTCTTCCCTCTGGCTGCGTGTACAGGACAAGCTCTCCGGACAGATGCAGCTTCCCCGCGCCAACGCGGGTAAATACTCCTGGCTGACCGGTCTCTTAAAATGCAGCAAATGCGGCTATGCCGTCAAGGTCAACTACATAAAGTCGGAGCAACGCTGTAAGCTGGTCTGCTCCGGTCGGTCCAACTTCGGCAGCTGTGATGAATCGATTGATGTAGACCTTAGAGAGCTGGAGACCCATATTGCCAATGAGCTCCAGCACATTCTCGATGCCTGTCCCGCCGAGCTTCCCTCAGTAAGTGAAGACCACGCGCAGGCGAAAGCTGTTTTGGAAATCGAGCAGAAAATCGATCGTCTGGTGAACGCTCTCGCCGAGAGCAGCGATGTGGCGGTCGTGTATATCTCAAAAATGATTGAAAAACTGCACGCCGAGCGGGAACAGCTCTTACATACCGCCCCGCATTCTGCGTCTCAGATTCGGCGGTTGGATTTTTCCCGCTCTGCTTTTGACGAGAAAAAATTGATCGCTGCTGAATTTATCGAGCGGATCGAACTCGACGGCAACCATGTCAACATCATTTGGAAGGCCTGATGGGGCTGCACAGTTGCGTGCGCTTCATCAGACTTTTCTATAATCTCTATTCATTTTTTACCACACTGCAAACATCTCAATAAAGAAGCGTCATACGATCTGCGCTTCCTGCCATGAACGTCAAAAGGAGTAATAAATGAAAAATCAAATGTTATCTGTCCGCCTCTCAGCGGACGAGCGCAAACGATTAGATGATTTGTCTCACACTGCAGGAATGACGCCCAGCGCTTACCTGCGCAGTTTGATCCGCGCAAATTCTTCATCCGGCGTCTGTTCACCGAATCACGCCGCCGCATTCTGCCATCTGCGCATTGCACTGGCAGAGCAGGGCTTTACTGAAAACGAAATGATCAGCGAGGAGATGAACCGGCTGTGCCAGACGTTATCTTGATCCGCAATCAGTATCCAGACGCAGCAGCTTTGCACCGCGTTCTTAACTATGTGTGCCGCTCCGGAATGATAGGCGGATATGCCGTCGATCCAGTCTATGCGTTCCGTGAGTTTATGCTTGTTAAAAGCGCTTATCAGAATATCGATGGTCGGCAGCTGCTGCATTTTATTGTATCCTTTTCGACGACGGTGGCCTACCGTCTAAGTACAGACGATATGCTTGCCTTAGGTTACGATATCTGCCATCTTTTCCCTGGGCACCAAGTCGTATATGCCCTGCACACGGACTCTGCGCACTGTCATCTGCATTTTGTCGTGAACTCGGTCTCCTTTGAAGACGGCAAAAAGCACTTCAGCGGATTCCATGATCTTTTCCCGGTCCGCGATTTTCTGCAAGAATGCTTTCCGCGTTCGAACGTGCACATTTACCAGTCTTTCCCTGACTCCGATGTTAACCGCTTCGGATGCTCCGACGATGACGAATTGCTGCGGATCGATTAAAACTGCGAAAGAGTTGTAAGACTTTTCCTTGCCGCAGGAACCTTTTCAACATTTTCTGCAGCACAAGGCCAAATAGTCCTATTACACACTTTGAATTATGCCGGTTCGGCTGTATTGACAGTCCGCAGCAGGAATGCTACCATGAAATTAAAACTGGGCAAGAAAAGAGGAAAGCGAATGACATTGAATCAATTAAAAGTGGGGAATTCTGCCGTGATCACCACTGTTGGCGGAGATGGAGCCTTGCGCTGCCGCCTGCTGGATATGGGCTTGATCCCGCACACCCGCGTGACATTACAGAAGGTCGCGCCGATGGGTGATCCTATCGAGATCCGCGTGCGCGGCTACGAGCTAACGCTGCGCGTAGAGGAGGCTCAAAAAATCGAAGTGGAGGACGAGCCGAAATGATCTTTGCACTCGTTGGAAATCAGAACTGCGGGAAAACGACTCTTTTCAATGCCCTCACCGGATCCAATCAGCATGTCGGCAACTTTCCCGGTGTCACGGTAGACCAGAAGATGGGAGAGATCATAGACGAAAAAGGCTGCTCCGTGGTGGATCTACCCGGCATCTACTCCTTGCGGCCCTATACACAGGAGGAGATCGTCTCCCGTGACTTTATCCTCAACCAAAAGCCGGACGGCATCATCAACATTGTGGATGCCACCAACATTGAGCGGAATCTGTACCTGACACTTCAGCTGCTTGAGTTGCGGATACCTATGGTGCTGGCGCTGAACATGATGGATGAAGTGCGTTCCAACGGCGGTTCCATCGACGTGCAGAAGATGAGCGCCTCGCTCGGCATCCCTGTCGTACCGATCGCGGCCGCAAAGGGTGAGGGCGTGAGCGAGCTGGTGAATCAGGCGATTGCTGTGGCTCGGAGCAGAACTCTGCCAAAGGTGACAGATTTCTGCGCGGATGATTCCGCCGTTCACCGCTGTATCCACGCCGTTACGCATCTGATTGCCGATCACGCCGACCGCATCGGTGTGCCGGCTCGCTTCTGCGCAGCAAAGCTGATCGAAGGCGGCGATGACCTTGCCGACCGTCTGGCACTTGATCAAAACGAGCGCGAGTTGCTTGAGCATTGCATCGTGCAGATGGAGAGTGAGGCAGGACTTGATCGCAACGCGGCGCTTGCTGATATGCGCTACACCTTCATTGAAGGCGTGGTGGCATCATCTGTGGTGAAATGCCATGAAAGTCGGGAGCACGCCCGCTCCATGAAGATCGACAGAATTCTCACCGGTCGCTACACAGCCATTCCGACGTTTCTGCTTGTCATGCTGCTGATTTTCTATCTCACCTTCAATGTTATTGGTCAGCGTCTGTCCGACTGGCTGCAAGGCGGGATCGATGGCCTTACCTTTCTTGTAGACCAAGCTTTGACTGCCTATGAGATCAATCCTGTGGTACACAGCTTGATTATTGACGGCATTTTTTCCGGTGTTGGCAGTGTGCTGGTGTTCCTACCTATCATTGTAACGCTTTTTTTCTTCCTCTCTATCTTGGAAGATACCGGCTACATGGCCCGCGTCGCCTTTGTAATGGACAAGCCTCTGCGAAAGATCGGTTTGTCCGGCCGCAGCATCGTCCCTATGCTCATCGGCTTCGGCTGTTCTGTGCCGGCAATTATGGCAACGCGCACGGTGTCGAGTGACCGTGACCGCAAGATGACGATCCTGCTCACGCCTTATATGAGCTGCTCGGCAAAAATATCAATTTATGCATTTTTTACCGCAGCGTTCTTTCCAACGCACCGCGCGCTCATAATGATCCTACTGTATCTGCTGGGCATTCTGATTGGAATTGCTGCGGCCCTCATCATGAACCAAACCGTGTTCCGCGGAAAGCCCGTGCCTTTCGTTATGGAGTTGCCCAATTATCGGCTTCCGAGCCTCAAGAGCGTTGCGCTGCTGCTTTGGGAAAAGGCCGAGGACTTTTTGCAGCGGGCGTTTACTGTGATTTTTCTTGCTACCATTGTGATCTGGTTCCTCCAGAGTTTTGATACCAGGCTGAATGTAGTTGCCGACAGTGCCGATAGCCTTTTGGCTCTCATTGGTCGATGGATCGCGCCGGTGTTCGCACCGTTGGGCTTTGCGGATTGGCGCTGCGCAACCTCCCTTATTTCCGGTTTTATCGCAAAGGAATCTGTGGTCAGTACGCTGCAGATCCTGTTAGGCGGGGCTGCACTTTCTACGATGTTTACCGGTCGTTCCGTTATCAGCTTTCTGGTGTTCACGCTGCTGTATACTCCCTGCATCGCGGCGGTAACCACGATTCGACGAGAATTCGGCTCAGCGCTGAAGACAGTTGGGGTCGTGATGATGCAGTGCTGCGTGGCATGGATCGTGGCTCTTGCTGTCTATACCTTGGTGGGGATCCTGTGATGCATCTGTTAGATTGGGCCCTTCTTGTCCTCATCGCAGCTGCAGCTATCACAGCTATCCTGCACTGGCGAAAAAAGGCCAGATCAGGTAGCGGCTGCTGCGGAGACTGCTCGCACTGCAAAAGGCGCTGTTCGTAAAGTCTGATAAGCTCTGGAATAGGAGCAGCGGTTTTGTACCGCATGATCATAGAATCTAACCGTGTAAGGACACATATAAGACAATAGTGGCGAGAAGTTTTGTGTGAAACTTCTCGCCACTATGCCATTCAGGGGCAAATAGAGAACGATAAACGATTTCTGCTTTCCGATGTGCACTCAACAATCCGTTCCTCAGTTTGCAAGACTCTGTGCTGTGCCGCCGATTTCCTATTTATTTTCCTGTGTTGCTATCTCAAATTTGATCGTATACAACGGATCAAAGAAGTTCATTGATGAGCTGAACCGCCAGGCGGCGCCGCATGGCAGCGCTCTTGCGCCGACCGGCGTGCCGCTGCGCGCGCTC